>Ga0136846_1207877_pt1 | contig 34392 bp, 37 predicted proteins | sample HopSoiMetagenom2_FD_96841 | JGI IMG/M metagenome (GOLD analysis project Ga0136846, IMG submission 96841) | Grasslands soil microbial communities from Hopland, California, USA - 2 Assembly 2016 (version 4) | ecosystem: Environmental > Terrestrial > Soil > Grasslands | place: USA: Hopland...
GCTACGGCGATCCGCTCAGCCTGGCCGCCGGAGAGCTGCTCCGGCAACTTTCCCGCCAGCGCTTCGACGCTGAAAATGGCAAGCGCTGCCAGGGCGCGCGCCTCGGCTTCGGAGCCGTTGCCGAGAAGGATCGGTAGCTCGACGTTCTCGACGGCGGTGAGTGCGGGCATCAGGTTCGCAGATTGGTAGACGACGCCGATCCGCTCGGGGCGCAATGTGTCGGACGAACCAAGCCCAGGCCATTCCACTCGTCCCGAGCTTGGGACGTCCAGCCCTGCGATCAGGTTTAAAAGCGTCGTCTTTCCGCAGCCCGACGGTCCCATAATTGCAATCGTTTCGCCTGCGTGAATCCTGAAGGAGCAGCCCTGAACGGCCGCGACGATGCCCCGCTCACGCTGGAAACTACGCCACAGGTCCGTGGCCACAGCCAAGGTCTTAGCCATGCACGATGCCTCCATCCCGGATATCGATCATGCGATCGGCTCGTGCGGCGAGGGCGGGGCTGTGCGTGACGACCAGGACGGCAGCGCCGCTCGTGCAGTTTTCGATGAGGCGATCGATGACAAGCTGCTCGGTTCCCAAATCAACCTCGGCGGTAGGCTCATCGCACAGCAGGATTGACGGCTTTGCTGCGAGCGCGACGGCTAGGCCAGCGCGCGCCGCCTCGCCGCCTGAAAGGTGAGCGGGCAAGACACCCGCGAGGCCGCCAAGGCCCAGACTGTCGAGAAGGCCATCGATCTCATCCGGTCGGCCGTGGCCGGAAATCTCCATCTGGAGACGGACGTTGGCCCGCACCGTCAGATGCTCGAACAGATTGCCGGACTGCATGAGCATACCGAAATGGCGCGCCCTAAGCCGAGCCCGCTCCGGCTCGGCGCGTCGGGTCATGCGCTCGCCGAGGACCGACACCACGCCGCCGTCCGGCTCATCGAGCCCGGCAAGACAGGCAAGCAGCGTCGACTTGCCACTACCCGAAGGGCCTCGCAAGACCGTGAACTCCCCGGGATTAAGCGTAATTGTAACGCCTCGCAGCGCCACGACCTCGTCGTCGCCGGCATGAAAGAAGCGGTAGAGCTCGGTTGTTTCCAGCACGGTCATTCATTCATTTCCACTGCAGCGAATTTGATATCAGTTGCCACTGGTCGACGTTATCCGCGCCGGCTGGTGCGGCCAGATCGAGGGTGATCGTCTTGCCGCCTTTGAACAAAATGAAGCGCTCGTGCTCCAGGCGGATCTGCTTGTTGGTGACCGGGTTGGGCGCGGAATTCGACTGGTAGCTGATGCGAACAGCCGGTCCGGCCGCGAGCTTCACGGCCCTGACCGCAGTGACCTTGACGGCGTGCCCGGCTTTCTCGAGGTTTGCGATCTCGCCGGCCCGGACCGAGGCAACCGTTGGAGCCGCATTCGCCGAACCAAGCGTAGCCTGTATGTCATCGTATTTATCGAAGAACCGGACGCTGGGGCCGGTCACTGTCCGCGACCATCCCTCCGGCACTTTCAAGCTGAACCCGTCCGGGGAGGTGTAAGCAACGAAGACCTGGTTGTCGGGAATGTCGCCCGGCGGGTTCGTTTCAGGCGCAACGAGTTTCTCCTGCGCCGCGGTTGGGAGAAATGCGCCAGATGCCAACATGAGCAGTGTGGCGAATGCGGCGGCGATCCAACAACGAACGGTCATGACCAAGTCTCCCTTGCAAACCAGCAAGGGCATATGACTCTCGTAGAATTAGGAGGGTCTTAGGTGGCTTCTCCTGCCCCAGCTGCATTGAGGACTTCTGTTCTCGGGAACGTTCGGTCTATTATGCCGTATGCGAGTTCTCGTGATCGAAGATGATGCCATGCTGGGCAAGGCCCTCGTACAAGCCCTGGAAGATGCCGGCATGTCGGCTGACTGGGTGCGTGACGGGCAACTCGGGCACGAAGCCGTCGCCGTTGGCGGCCACGGTCTCGTGCTGCTCGACCTCGGCTTGCCCGGCCGCTCGGGACTGGAAATCCTCCGTACGCGGCGAACCGCCGGCGACAAGAGGCCGATCCTTGTGATCACCGCCCGCGACGAGCTCGACGATCGCGTCGCGGGTCTCGATCTTGGGGCTGACGACTATTTAGTGAAGCCGTTCGAAGTCAAGGAACTGCTCGCACGCATGCGTGCGGTTTTACGCAGGCATGGCGGCCAGGCTGTCTCGGTCCTGGGTACGAGCGAGATCGAACTCGATCTATCAAGCCACGAGGTGACATATCGGGGGCTGAGCCAAGTGTTACCGGCGCGCGAATTTGCGCTGATGCATGCGTTGCTGGAGCGTCCTGGAACCATTCTCTCACGCGCTCAGCTCGAAGAGAGGCTCTATGGCTGGGGTGAGGAGGTGGAAAGCAACGCCGTCGACGTGCTCATCCATTACGTCCGACGCAAATTCGACAAAGACATCATACGCAACGTCCGCGGGGCCGGCTGGATGGTCCCGAGATGACCAACACCCTATCGATCCGACGGACGGCATTCTTGTGGCTCGCCGGCTTGATGGCTACTATCGGCATCTGCGCGGCGACGACATCCTACCTCCTCGTCAGGAATGAAGCGTCCGACTTCCTCGACAATCAGCTTCGGCAGATTGCGCTTTATGTTGGAGATGCGCCTCCCGGGCCGGCTGCTGGCCGCGTTGACGGCGTGGTGGCGCATGATCCCGAGGACGACTTCGTCATCCAGGCCTGGAACGCGGTCGGCCAGCCGCTGCAACAGTCGGATCCCTCCATCGCTATTCCCCGGCTACAGGCGAGCGGTTTGGCCGATATTTCAGCGGCCGATAACAATTGGCGCGTCTACACCCTCGTGACGCCGGATCGAACTGTTCAGGTTTCCCAGGAGATGAGTGTACGCCAGGAACTGGCCGCCAATGCGGCTCTTCAGGCGGCGCTCCCGATAGCAATTCTTATTCCGCTGTCGTTGCTGACGCTGAGCTGGATCATTGATCGCATCATGGCCCGGCTCAATCGCCTGGCTTTCGCGATCGCCTCTCGAGACGCCGCAGCGGACGACCCCGTACCGATCGACGACGTGCCGACTGAAGTCATTCCCTTCGTCAGCTCAATCAATCTGCTGCTCGCGCGGCTGCGGTCATCCCTTGAGCGACAGCGGCGGTTCATTTCCGACGCGGCCCATGAATTGCGCACGCCCCTCTCGGCACTCCAGATTCAAATCGACAACCTTCGACACGACGACCGCGATGGCCGATTTGCCCAGCGGTTGTCGGAGCTGGAGGCCGGGATCAGAAGGTCTACAGGCCTCGTAAACAAGCTCTTGCGCCTCGCCCGTTACGATGCCCGCGAACCCGCGCCCGACCCGCGGCCTGTCGACCTCGCCCAGCTTGCGGTCGACACCATCGCGCGCCTGACACCGCTTGCTAGCAGTCGGTCGATCGATCTTGGCATCACCCGCCGGGATAAGGCCGTCACGATCGGCGCCCTTGCCGATCTCGAAATCATCCTCGGCAATTTGGTCGAGAACGCCGTGCTGTACACGCCACCGAACGGAACCGTCGACGTCGCGGTGCTGGTCGCCGGGCAAGAAGCACGGATCGAAATCCGCGACACAGGACCCGGGATCGCGGAAGAAGAGATGCCCCGTGTCTTTGAACGGTTCTTCAGGGCAATGCCTCAGGATGGCGAGGGGAGCGGTTTAGGACTGGCGATCGCGAAAGCGGCAGCCGAAAGACAAGGAGTGCGGCTCACACTCGCCATGCGCGAGGATGAGCGCGGTCTAATGGCATGCCTCGTTGTCCGGCTGGCCCCAATCAAGTCGTCTCGTTAGTTCCCCCTAACGCGGGAGATTGCGAACGGAATGATTGAATGAGAAAATGCAGCGGATCCAGGTTTCAAATGAGCGTCGACACCGGGATGGCGCAAGAGTTCCAATTGAGCAGCAGCGGATTCGCGCTGCGCCTCGGTCGGAACCTTTTTTCTCATCCTTGATCCGCCTGAAAGCTGGTTGAAAGCTTGGGCCAGCTATCTTCCCCTAATCGCAGAGGAGCGCGTGGCCGTCGTGGCAACGTAAGTGCGATACGAAAACTCAGGAGGAGATCCAATGCGTTCTACACGCACGTTATTCAATTCAGCTGCACTGTCCGTCGTCATGCTCGCGTCGACGCTTGCAGCAAATTCTGCTCATGCAGCCGGCAAGATCACGCTGATGGTCGGCGGCTACGAAAAGCAGATCTATCTGCCCGCAAAACTCGCTGAAGGCCTCGGCTATTTCAAGGATGAAGGCCTCGATGTCGAGCTTCTGAACGAACCGGCCGGCGTCGATGCCGAGAACCAGCTTCTGGCCGGCGCGGTCCAGGGCGTTGTCGGCTTCTATGACCATTGCGTCGACCTGCAGGCGAAGGGGAAGTTTGTCGAATCGGTCGTCCAGTTCAGCCAAGCTCCAGGCGAAGTCGAACTCGTCTCGGCCAAGCATCCGGAAATCAAGTCGATCGCGGACTTCAAGGGTCATAGCGCTGGGGTCACCGGTCTTGGTTCCTCGACCAACTTTCTGACCCAATACATGGCCAACAAGGCTGGTCTGAAGTCTGGCGACGTCACCTCCGTTCCAGTCGGCGCAGGCACGACCTTCATCGCCGCCATGCAGCAGGATGCGATCCAGGTGGGCATGACGACAGAACCGACGATCTCCCGTCTGCTGAAGACCAAGGAAGCAACCGTCCTCGTCGACATGCGCACGATGGAAGGCGCACGCCAGGCACTCGGCGGTACTTATCCCGCAGCCTCGCTCTACATGGAAACCTCATGGGTCGATGCTCACAAGGACGATACCCAGAAGCTTGCCAATGCTTTCGTGAAGACGCTGCGCTTCATCAATACGCATTCCGGCGCCGAGATCGCCGACAAGATGCCAAAGGAATATTATGTCGGCGACAAGGAAGGTTACGTCAAAGCGCTCGACGAAGGTAAGGCGATGTTTACCGCCGATGGCGTGATGCCGGAAGATGGCCCGAAGACCGTCCTCTCGGTTCTTTCTTCCTTCTCGAAAAATATGCAGGGCAAGCAGATCGACCTTTCGAAGACCTACACCACGGAATTCGTCAAAAAGGTCATGTAAGCGGCTTTCAGATCCGCCTCCGGCACGTTCGCCGGCGGCGGGCATGTCCTCGGCTTCGCGTGCGAGCCTAACCAGCGCGCGTCAGGAAAAACCAATGTCAGACATCAGCATTCGGAAGCCGGCAATCGAGCTTCTCAATGTCAGCAGGCGTTTTGTCTCTCCGAGCGGCAAGTCGCTGACAGCATTGCGCGATTTCACCATGTTCGTGGAAGAAGGCGAGTTCGTCGCGGTCGTAGGCCCGACCGGCTGCGGCAAATCCACCACGCTTAACCTGGTAACGGGTCTTGCGCGGCCGAGCGCCGGCGAGGTCAGGCTGATGGGCGGACCCGTCGACGGTATCGATCCGCGCGTCGGCTTCGTCTTCCAGACGGACGCGCTCTTTCCCTGGAAGAATGTCATCGACAACGTTATGGCCGGCCCCCTGTTTCGCGGCAAGAGTAGGAAGGAAGCAGAAGATAGCGCCAAAGGTTGGCTTCAGCGCGTCGGCCTTTCAAAGTTTCTGCATCACTATCCGCATCAGCTTTCGGGCGGTATGCGCAAGCGCGTATCGCTGGCGCAGACCTTCATCAACGAGCCGGAAATCCTGCTGATGGATGAACCCTTCTCGGCGCTCGACGTGCAGACCCGCACCGTGATGCACGAGGAATTGCTGAGACTATGGGCGGAGCGGAAGGCTTCGGTCGTTTTCGTGACCCATGATCTGGAGGAAGCCGTCGCGCTTGCCGACAAGGTCTATGTGCTCACAGCCGGCCCAGCCACGGTCAAGTCCGTCTACACGATCGATCTTCCACGCCCGCGTGTCGTGTCGGAAATTCGCTACGAGCCGCGCTTCATCGACTATTGCAAGACGATCTGGGAGGATCTCCGCCAGGAGGTCGAGGCCAGCTATCGCCGTTCCAGCGAAGCTGCGTAAGGAGACAAGTATGGCAAACATCATCGCAGACAACGTGCCGGTCGTCATATTTCGCCCCGGCACATCGGATTCCGAAATCGAGGCCGCAGCGCTCGGCGCAATCAAGAGACGTAAGCAACAGGTTCTGTCGCTGCAGATCGGGATCTTCGTCGCGGTTGTGGCACTCTGGCAGCTGTCATCCAACCTGCTTTGGATCGACCCGTTTTTCTACTCCAGCCCGAGCGACATTATCTTCCGTCTCTATGATTGGGCGGTCAACGGGACCAGTGAAGGTTCACTTTGGTACAACCTCTGGGTGACGATGGAAGAGGCTCTGATTGGCTTTTTCTGCGGCTCCATTACCGGCGTCATCGTCGGGGTAAGCCTCGGTCGCAACCGTTTTCTGTCGGATGTTCTGTCGGTCTATATCAAGGCGATCAATTCCATTCCGCGTGTGGTTCTGGCACCGATCTTCATCATGATCCTCGGCCTTGGCCTTCCATCGAAAGTGGCGCTTGCCTTCATCATGGTATTCTTCGTCGTGTTCGCCAATGCGTTCCAGGGGGTTCGTGAAGCCGACCGCAACATGATCGCCAATGCGAGGATCCTCGGTGCTTCTGATTGGCAGGTCACGCGGGCCGTGATCGTTCCTTCAGCCATGAGTTGGATTTTTGCGAGCCTTCACGTCTCCTTCGGCTTTGCTATCATCGGCGCTATCGTTGGAGAGTTCGTCGGCGCCCGCTTCGGCATCGGCCAGCTGATTTCAATCGCCAAGGGCACCTTCGACGCTGCAGGTATGTATGCCGCGATCGTCCTTGTGATGATCGTAACGCTGATCGCGGAATTCATCATGACGCATATCGAAAACCGCTTGGCGAAGTGGCGCCCGCAGCAGAGCCTCGATATTCAATGATCCGCCATGGACGGCACCATAGAACACCGGCGCTCTCCGGCGCCGGTGTTTTTATATTGGCAGGATAAGTTCGATCTGTTTGTGACGGCCGGAATTCTGACCGTCAGCAGCAGCCTTCCGGCGATCTGCGCTGCTCCCCGCTTCATCGACGGTGACATCATCGGCAGTGACCCGCGCCGAAGCCATCAATGTCTGGTCGAAGATACGGGTTGGCGGTCGTATTGGCTGTGAGGAAACTGCGGTAGAGATTGATGCAGATCGCGCCGATGAGGGTCGGAAAGATCCATGCCAACAGCTGGATGCGCAGACTTGCGCCGAGCAGCCGGATGGCTTGCAAGGCGCCTTTCCTAGACTTTTGACGTTTTCACCCAGCATGGCGCAACATGTAGCCAAGGCCGCGGAGAGTTGCAATCTGGGCCGAGCTGCCCTCGAGCTTCTTCCGCACCCGATGGACGTAGATTTCGATCGCGCTTGCGTCCGCTGCGTCGTCGAAGCCGAAGACGCTTTCCGACAATGTTGCCTTTGCGACCGTCGTACCGACCTTTAGGGCAAGGTGTTCGAGGACCGCATGTTCTCGCGGCGTTAGAACCAGCGTCTCGCCCGCCAGGATGAACTGGCGCGTGCCGCCGTCGAAAATTAGATCTCCGATGGCTATCTCGGGCGCTGCCCGGTCATGGCCGCGCCGGACAAGCGCACGGATGCGGGCTTCCAGCTCCGCTATTTCGAAAGGTTTGGCAAGATAATCATCCGCGCCGCCATCCAGTCCGGCGACCCTGCCATCGAGGCTGGCATTGGCCGTGAGGATGATAACCGGGACCTTGTTGCCGGCTTGTCGGAGCCCCTTGAGCAGCGTCATTCCGTCAATTTTCGGAAGCGACAGATCGAGAATGACGACGGCATACTCCGCTACGTTCAGGAGATGTCCCGCGTCTTCGCCGTCGTGTGCGATATCGACCGCATAATTCGCCTGCTTGAGCGCCTTGCCAAGCCACGCTGCTAACTCATGATTGTCTTCGACAAGCAGGACTTTCATAGGAGGACACTACTACAAATCATCCGGAAATGTTGCGACGTTAGAGGTGCTACTCCTAGCATAGCGCCACTAAGAAAAGACGGCATATCGATGATTTCTCGGGCAAGGGAATTCATAGAGTCCTTCAAAAGTTCATAAGGCCATCACCTGTGCATGAATTTCCGCCTCGCAGCTCGCGCGACGCTCTCGGCCAAGATCAGCAGGCATCCGACGATCAGTATGCCGGCGCCGATTGAACCGCCGAGTAGCCCCCATTTCACCGAAATGCCGACGGCGATGATCAGGGCTAGCGCCAAAAGGGCAAGTGCGCCGTCGTCTATGAACATGCCGACGAGTTCGTTGGCTGCGATTTTGAGAATGTTCATTGGGAAGGTTCCATGTGCGCGTTGTAGTACCGGCGAAGCATTTTGACGGCCACCAAAGAGAAGAGCGCCAATACGCCGAAGATCGGCAGCAGCGAGAGATCGGCGCCCGGCCAAACCGTGCCGATGCCTTCTCCCACCCAGAAAATTCCAAACGCGCTCAGCATCAGGCCAACCACGAGTTTGAGCGTGTTTTCCGGAACGGTCGAGAGCGGCTTGTGAACCAAAAGGCCGGTAAGGAGAACGAGAAGGCACGCCGCCAGCGCTCCCAGGCTCGCATAGCCGAGCATTCCGGGACGTGCGCCGGTGGCGATCACAATGAACACCACTTCCACCCCTTCGAGCAGGACCGCCTTGAATGCTGCAATGCCGGCCAGAAAGTTTGCCCTGCGGTTGTCCGCCTGCCGACGAAGGCTGTCGGTCTCCTCGGCAAATGCCCTTTCCTCGTCATGCAGGTCGATGAAACCAGAAGCACGCAAGATGGCTTTTCTCAGCCAGCGCAGGCCGAACAGGATCAGCAGCGTGCCGATGACGAATTGCATAATGTCGATCGGGATGAGGCCGAGTAGCGGCCCAAAGACCAGTACCAGAGCGGCGAGAACGACAAGCGCCAGGCCCATGCCGATGAAGGCCGGCCGCCAACTCTGGGTCACGCCGACCGCAAGGATAATGGTGAACGCTTCGACGACCTCCACAAAGGAGCCTAGAAAGGCTGCTGTCACCGTGGAGAGGATACTTGCTATTGTTGTCATGATGAGCGTCCGTCTTTGGTCCAGGAGAGTTCGGAAAACGTCCGATGAGAGTTCAGGCCGTATGGACGGTGCAGCGTTTCGCGGGGAGCGAGAAGCCAGAGCCTAGCCCTAAGTTCCTTTCGCAGCCAGTCGATGCGCACGTGGCACCCGCAGGCGCCAGCATCGTCCGTGAAAATGCTCTGTCGACGACCTTGCCGGTCAATGGCGGACAACCATCTTCATGCAGGTCAATAAAGCCGTTTTGCTGCTAGCCATAAGACTCCACCAATCGGTTTAAGTAGATAACACGCCACATTCCTCCGGATGCAGCAACATTGGCGACGGTGCCATTTATATCGCGCTTCGTCGCCGGTGAGAGTCCACAACCTTCTGCGACGCCGCCTGTTATGGTGATCGTCTCGTCACAATGCGTATTTAGTAGAACGTTCTTGGTACAGACTTATAGGCAATACGGCTTGGCGCCGGACCCTGGGGACTTTCCATGCATCGTCTGAGCATAAAGTCCAGTCTGCTGCTGGCTCGAGATTGTGATCTAGGCGCGAACGTTTCCGTCACCACCTGCCACAACAATGCTTTAAATCGCCATTCACATCGGCAGCATTTGCCGACACAAGAAGCGAGGGAACGTGCGTATTCTGCTTGTTGAAGACGACAGCATTCTCGGCTCATCGCTGAAGAGGGCGCTGGAGAAACATGCCTATGGAGTCGACTGGATGCGCGACGGCCAGTCAGGTCTTGAAGCGGCGGAGCATTCGCATTTCGCAGCTGTCATCCTCGACATTAATCTCCCGGTGCTGGGTGGCATCGACGTCCTCAAAGGCATGAGGCGGAAGGGCAACACCGTCCCGGTCATGCTCCTGACAGCACTCGATGCCGTCAGGCAGAAGGTGGAAGGGCTTGACGAGGGTGCCGACGACTATCTGATCAAACCCTTCGACCTGGACGAATTGCTCGCGCGCCTGCGCGCCCTCATCCGTCGCCGCGAAGGCCGGGCCGAAAGCCTCCTGCGGTGCGGCAATATCGAGGTGGATCCGTCGGCGATGGTGGCGCGCAAGGGCAGTCTACAGGTTCATACCACCGCCAAGGAATTTCATCTGCTCAAGCTCCTGATGGAACGAAGCGGCCGCTATGTGACGAAGAACGATATCGAATACGCTCTCTACGATGCCAACAGCACCGTCGAAAGCAATGCCATCGAGGTGACGATCTACAATCTGCGCAAGAAGCTCGGAGCTGATTTCATCAAATCAATCCGTGGCATCGGTTACATGATCGAGCGATGAGCCAGGCAACCCTCACGCGCAAGATTTTCTTCAGGATCGCGCCGGTCGTGGTGGTGACGATAATGGTGATCGGCGCTTTCGCCTTCACCAGCGCCACGCGCGAGATAAACAACATCTATGACGCGCAGCTCATCAACGATGCGAACGTCTTGTGGCGATTGTTGCATAATCGGCTGCAACATTCGCTCGACCGCACGCCGCAAAAGGTCGACGATATCGATTTCAGCATGGACAATCAGCTCGCCCTTAATGAGGATGCAGACGATTATGCCGACGCGCACATGTTCCGCGCCTGGGTGAACGGCAAGATCATGTTCTTCAGCAGCACAGCCTTTCAGTCCGACGTGCCAAACCAGCAGGCAGGTTTCACGAACCTAAGCTATCGCAATGAGAACTGGCGCGTCTATTCACTGCCGATCCCCGATTCCGGCATCGTCATGGAAGTCGGCGAGAAGATCTCGCTGCGCCAGACATTGGTATCCAACATCCTGCTCAACCTCTTCTTTCCATTGCTCGTCCTGGTACCGGTGATCGGCTTCTTGATCTGGCTCGGCATTAACAGCGGCCTGCGCACCATCCATGGACTGGTCCACCAGATTCGTACCCGTTCCCCGGATGACCTTTCAGAAATACCGGTAGGCGATCTGCCTAGGGATCTCCTGCCGCTCCGCCGTTCAATCAATCAGCTTCTCGGCAAGCTCGGGCGGTCGCTGACGCTGGAAAGGCGCTTTTCGGATCTTGCCGCCCATCAACTGCGCACGCCGCAAGCAAGCGTCAAACTGCTCTTGCAGATGCTGGGTAGCACCGACGACGAACTGGAGCGCAAGGCGATCATTGGCGATCTGGTTACCAGCAACAACCGGGCAACCCATCTGATTGAGCAATTGCTGCGCCTTGCGAGGGTTAGCCATCATCCCCTAAATCCGATGCCTGTTCATCTCTACCATCTGATGGCATCGACGCTCGCGGAAGTCGGCAACATCATCACCAGCCGTAAGCTCGACGTCTCTTTGGTCGGTCCTGAATCGGCCGAGGTGAGGACGGACGCATCGCTGCTGCAGATGATGGTCGGCAACCTCCTGGACAACGCGATAAAGTACACCCCACCCGGCGGTCGGATTGAGGTTGTTCTCGCCGCGGAGCCTCACTTCTGGCTGATTTCAATTAGTGACAGCGGACAGGGAATTCCACCCGATGAACGTGAGGCCGTCTTCAAGCGCTTCTATCGCCTCGACACCCTCGGCGCCGAGGGCGCCGGCCTCGGCCTTGCCATTGTCGCCGACACGGCGGATCGTCTTGCGGCATCAGTGAAGCTTTCGACACCGATCTGGGGACACGGCCTGCGGGTGGAGTTGCAACTGCCGAAGACCTGAGCTCGGACCGATACCTCCCGATCCCGATCGAATCCTGTGGAAACTGACCGTGCTCTCAACGCAAGGCATTTTCGGACGCGGCGTGTCCCGCATTTTTCATTTTCGCATCATTTTGCCTTCAGTCCTGCCTCATCGACGCCCGGTAAACACCGCCGCAGAGAGTTCGAAAGGGCATTTGATGCAGGTCTTCTCCGATTTTGACGGCACGATTTCCATCCAAGACGTGACGGATATCGTACTGTCGCATTTTGCCGATCCCGAATGGGAAGAGATCGAAAAGCAATGGAAGGACGGCTTGATCGGATCGGCCGATTGCATGCGCCGGCAGATTGCCCTCATCCGCGCAAGCCGCGGCGAGCTCGGCGCACTGCTCGATACGGTCGCGATCGACCCCGGCTTCAAGTCCTTCCTCGATTATTGCCGCTTGGCCGGCCTGCCGGTGAGCGTCCTCTCCGACGGGGTTGACCATTTCATCCGTCACGTCCTGCTGCGTAACGGCATTGCCGATCTTCCCGTCATTGCCAACCGCCTCACCTACCGCCTCGTCGACGGCCGCGAGGCCTATGCCCTTTCGCCCGCGCTCACGGCGGCCGGCTGTTCGTCGGGTTCGGGTGTCTGCAAATGCCATGTCATCTGGGGCATCGAACCACACATCTATATCGGCGACGGACGAAGCGATTTCTGCGTTGCCGGCATGGCCGACATCGTCTTCGCCAAGGACAGGCTCGCAGATCACTGCACCGACCATGGCATCCCCTTTATCGGCTTTGCCGACTTCACCGATCTGCGTTCCAAGCTGAAAGCAGCCCTTCCAGGCATCGCGCGCCAAGGCCGCGCGGTCCCCCAATCCCAAATCGCATGAACCAGACCAAGAGGCATCTGATGAACATTGTGAATGTCGAAACCTTCACCGAAAAGTCCCTGCTATCCGAACGGTCGGAGGCCGAGCTGCGGCTGATGGAAGAAGCCTACTGCTCGCATGGCGATACAGTCCATTACGCGGCGGAGCCGAAGTTCTTCGAGGAATGCGAAGGTTCCTACGTCTATGATGCCAAGGGAACGCCTTTTCTCGATCTTCAGATGTGGTATTCCGCCGTCAATTTCGGCTACCGCAATGAAAGGTTGAATGCCGCAGTGCATCGGCAGCTGGACCGGCTGCCGCAAGTCGCATCGCAATATCTGCATCGCGAAAAGGTCGAACTCGCCGCCATGATCGCGCAGGACGCCGAACGCAAATTCGGCCGCAAGGGCCGCGTTCATTTCAATGTCGGCGGATCGCAGGCGATCGAGGATTCGTTGAAGCTGGTGCGTAACTACACCGGCGGCAAAAGCCTGATGTTCGCCTTCGAAGGCGGCTACCACGGCCGTACGCTCGGCGCCTCGGCGATCACCTCCAGCTATCGCTATCGCCGCCGCTTCGGTCATTTCGGCGAAAGGGCGCAATTCGTGGAGTTCCCTTACCATTTCCGCGGCCCGAAAGGCATGTCGAAGGAAGAACATGGAGAGCATTGCGTGCGCAAGTTCGCCCGCCTTTTTGAAAGCGAATATAACGGCGTCTGGGATCCCAAGGTCGGCAGCGCCGAATATGCGGCCTTTTATATCGAACCGATCCAGGGCACAGGCGGCTACGTCATTCCGCCGATGAACTTCTTCACCGAACTCAAGAAGGTCCTGGATCAGCACGGCATACTGCTTGTCGTCGACGAGATCCAGATGGGCGTCTACCGGACCGGAAAACTTTGGTCGATCGAGCATTTCGGCGTCTCGCCCGACATCCTCGTCTTCGGCAAGGCGATCACCAATGGGCTCAACCCGCTGTCGGGCGTCTGGGCCAGGGAAGAAATGATCAATCCGACGGTCTTCCCGCCCGGCTCCACCCATTCCACCTTCGCCAGCAATCCGATGGGCACGGCCGTTGCGCTCGAAACGATGAAGATGCTGGAAGAGGAGGATTTCGGCGCGGCGATCATGGCCAAGGGCGCCTATTTCCTCGATGGCCTGAAGCAGCTTCAAAAGCGCCATGCGATCGTCGGCGACGTCGACGGGCTTGGACTGGCATTGAGATGCGAGATCTGCAAGGAAGACGGTTTCACGCCCGACAAGGCGACGATGGACTGGCTTTGCGACGAAGGCATGAAGGGCGATCTCCAGGTCGGCAACAAGGTCTTTGGCCTCGTTCTCGATGTCGGCGGCTACCACAAAAACGTCATCACCTTGGCGCCGAACCTGCTAATCTCACTCGAAGAGATCGATCTGGCGCTGACGCTGCTCGACCAACTCTTCACGCGCGCGGCTCGGAGGTAGCACGGTGCAGCTTCTCCTCCTTCATCTCGACGATGCTTTGGAGTTGCAGCCGGACTTCGTGCGCGCCTGCACGCTTGCAGGCGCGTGCCACCATGTCGACAAGCGGGGCGGCAGTGCAATCAGATTGTGGGGCAGGCAGAAGATGCTGTCCGACCTTGGCCGGGATATATCCCGATCGCTGCCCTCTCGAGGCCGGGGACCGCAGCTTGCCTTCATGGGCTCGGGCGACTTCCACCATGTGACCGCTCTGCTGCTCGATACGGCCCTCGAACGGCGGCCGGTTTCGACCACTCTCGTCCATTTCGACAATCACCCAGACTGGGTGAACTTCGAGGGCGGCATGCATTGTGGCTCGTGGATCAACAGTGCCCTGTTGAACCCCAAGATAGAAAAGGTCGTCACGGTCGGCGTCTGCAGTAGCGATCTGAGCAATCCAGAACGTAAGGGCGCCAATCTGCGCTGGTTGAGGGAAGGCAAGCTGGAGCTTTACCCTTACGAGCATCCACCAAGCCGCGTCTCTGCCGAATACGGCAGCGGCGCCAGCTACCGGCAGGACGGGCGCGCCCTCTACTGGAAGTCCATCTCCGAGATCGGCGAAGAGAATTTCATCGACCTGATCCTCAGCCGCATCGGCACCGAGGCGGTCTATTTCACGATCGACAAGGACGTGCTTGGCGCCGATGACGCCGTGACCAACTGGGATCAAGGTCGCATGCGCCTGCCCTATCTGATGGCGCTGATCAGCGAGATCGGCAGCCGCCATCGCGTCGTCGGCGCCGACGTCATCGGCGATTATTCGATGCCGAGCTACGCCGGCGGCCTGAAGACCCGGCTGCTGAAGCAGGCGGAAATCTTCATCGATCAGCCGCGGCTGCGGCAGGCGGCGGATGCCGTGCGCAACATCAACAGCGCCGCAAATCACGCGTTACTGGAAGTCCTGGCGGAATCGATGGAATGACCGGCGGCCTCACCTTGCCGTTGTTCGGCCTGATCCTGTTCTGCGTGGTCGCGGAAACCGCCCGCGAGGTCTGCTTCAAGCAGGCGGCCAGCGACAGCGCCATTCTGGCAACCCTGGCCAAGCCGCTGACCTGGCTCGGCATCGCCTTCTGGGCGATCGAACTGCTTGCCTGGACGGCCGTGCTCGCCCGCGTGCCGCTGACCATCGCCTTTCCGCTGATGGCGCTCAGCTATGTCGGGACCGTCGTCGCGGGTGCCGCCGTCTTCAAGGAAAATATCAACCTTCGCCACGCAGCGGGCGTGTTTCTCATTACCGCCGGCGTGGCCTGCGTGGGAGCAACCGGACTATGAAAATCTTTGCTCATACCAGATGGGATGCCGCCCCCGTGCTTGCGGCCTTCGCGCATCTCGTCTTTGACATCTACCTGATCGTCGGCTTCGAAAGCCGGCCGCTCTGGGTCTCAGCGATCCTGGGTTGCCTCTATGCCGTATCGATATCCTGGAACATCAATAGCATCTCGCATAATTTCATCCACACGCCCTATTTCAAGCCGCGCTGGATGAATTACGGTTTCGGCCTGCTGGAGTCGGTGGCGATCGGTTTTTCTCAGTCCTATTACCACTGGGTGCACATGCGCCATCACTCTGGCAACAGCGACCGGCCGGATGAAAACGGCGGTACGATCGATCTGCTGTCGATCTACCGCTTTGGCCAGAATGGCGAGCCGGAGAATGTCTGGTCCTACACGCTGAAGAGCTTCTTCCGCGACAGTCTCGGCGATATTCACAAGGCCATCGCCAAGAACCGTCCTTTCGACGCCGCATGGGGCCGTTTCGAACTGCTTGCCTTCCTCGGCCTGGCGGCGATCGCGCTGATCTACGATTGGAAGGCCGTGCTGTTCTTCGTGCCGTTTTATTACGCCGGCAACTGCCTGTCGTCGCTCAACGGCTACTACGAACACCTGCATGGCGATCCGGACGAACCGATTGCCTGGGGCGTGAGCAGCCACAAGCCATTCTACAACTGGCTTTGGTTCGGCAATGGTTATCATGCCGAACATCATTACCGGCCGCGCACCCACTGGACGAAACTTGCGGCACTACACGAACAGATCAGGGAAGACCAGGAAAAGGCCGGCACGCATGTGATCAGCACCTGCCATGCCCTGGGCTTCATCGCCCCGGAAAACCGCGAGCTGGAGCTTCGGCATGAGATCTGAGCAGTTGAGCTTCTTCCTGCCGGGAACGAACGGCAAAGGTGTGCTGCTGATCCACGGCTTGACGGGCGCGCCGGCCGAAATGAAGCTCTTAGCGCGCCAGCTCAACCGACGCGGCTACAGCGTTCACGCTCCGTTGCTGGCCGGTCATGGCGAAGACATCAGGACGCTGCGCCGCACGCAGTGGGAAGACTGGCTGGCAAGCGTCGTGCGCGGATCCGAATTCCTGGCAGAACGCACGCAAGCGGTTTTTGCCGCCGGCATCTGCGTCGGCGGCAAGCTGTCATTGCTGGCTGCCAAGCACCGGCCGGACCTGATCAAGGCGGTGGCGATCTATTCGCCCTGCTTCCACTATGACGGCTGGGACGTTCCGCGACATTATACGATGCTGTCGCCGCATATCGGCTGGCTGTCGCGGGTGCCGTTTCTCGACCGTCTCAACTTCAGGGAAAACCAATCGCTCGGCATCAAGGATGATCGCATGCGCCGCCTGGTCGAGGACATGGCGGGCGAAGGCATGCTCGAAAAATTCCCCGGCCGCGGCATCGTCGAAATGTATCGATTGGGCAAGGCGCTTCGCGGTACCCTGCCTGAGATCCGGACGCCAACCCTGATCCTCCACGCCGAAGAGGACGATCTCAGCAATCCCCGGCATGCGCTTTACATATCCGATCACATCGGCGGGCCGCATGAACTCAAGTGGATAAAGGACAGCTACCACATGATCCATCTCGACCGCCAGCATCGACAGGTCGCCGAATTCACGGCCAATTTCTTTGAGGCAGGCCATGCTGAAGCTCGCTTATAGACAATTTCCCGCCGAAAACGGCGAGCCGGTCGCACAGGTCTACGACACGATCCGAGCCATCGGCCGCGAAGCGTGGAATGCCTGCTACCGCGGCCAGGTCGAAGATTATGATTGCCTGCTGGCGATCGAAGACGCCGGCATCGGCGAATTCGATTGGCGCTACATTACGATCGTCGAGAACGGAAGGATCAGCGCCGCCGTGCCGGCGTTCCTGTGCCCCTATCCGCTGGACACGACACTGGAAGAGGGTTTGCCGCGCCGGTTGATCCGCCGCGTGCGACGGCACGTTTCAGGCTTCCTGGTGCTGCGGCTTGCCTGCCTCGGCTCGCCGTGCACCGAAAACGGCGTCATAGGCTTTCATGCCGAGGTGCCGGAGGAACGTCGTGAAGCACTGCTCGGCGAACTGCTCGACGCCTTCGAAAGTCTTGCGGCTCAGGAAGGTTGCGCGCTGATGGGGATCAAGGATATTCCCGCGCCGGTCGCCCTGGAATTCGGTGCCGTGTTTTCGGAACGGCGCTATGCCGCAATCGGCGGCCTGCCATCCGCCTGGCTCGATATCGATTTTCAGACGATCGACGAATACATGGCCCGGCTGTCTGCGGGCACGCGCAAGGACATGCGGCGCAAGATGAAGTCCTTCGACGCCGTCAGGGTCGAAATCAGAACGGATGTGGGTGACGTGCTGGCACGTATCATGGCGCTCTACCACGATACGCGCAATCGCAGCGAATGGCAGTTCGAAGAGCTGACGCCCGCCTATTTCGAGGGGATCCTGACCCATATGCGCGGCCGTTCGTTCTGCGTCCTTTACTATGTCGGGGACGAGCCGCTGGCTGCTAATCTCATCGTTCATGATGATCGCGTCGCGATCGACAAGTTCTTCTGCATGGATGGAGAACAGGGACGGCCGTACAATCTCTATTTCCTGAGCTGGTTCACCAATCTGCGTTATTGCCTCGATAGCGGTCTCAGCCGTTACCAGAGCGGCCAGGCATATTATGAAAACAAGGTACGGCTCGGCAGCCAACTAACGGCCAACACCATGTTTTTCCGCCACCGAAATCCCGTGCTGCAGACATTGCTGCGGCTTATCTCCCCACTTTTTTCCGCGGAGCAGGCCAAGTGATGACATCGATGCGCCTGACATGGCTTGCCGTGCCGGTCCTCAACACGCTGTTTCAGATTTTCATGAAGCTCGGCGCCGTGCAGTTGACCGGTGCGCACGGAGCGACCCTGGCGCACGACGCACTCGCCTCGCACTGGATCCTGGCGGCCCTCGTCGTCGAGGTTGCCTGCTTCTTCGTCTGGATGACCATTCTGGCCGAACTCGACCTCAGCCGGGCCTTTCCGCTCTCGGGTATCAGCTATGTCCTGATCATTGCGAGCGGCTGGTTGATGTTCGGCGAGCCGGTCGTCGCACTCCAGATCGTCGGCAGCGGCCTGATCCTTGCCGGCGTCTGGCTGATCGCCGGCGCATCGGAGGCGACGCACCCGGTCAATGACCCCCGCAGCGGGCACGCGCTGCCCCACGCGCATCCTGGCAAGGATCGGTGATGGCGCAAGCACAACGCTTCATCTTCGAGAGGATCGGCGCCGTGGCCGCGGCTTTCACCAACTGGATCATGGCGCGGGCACTTTCTCGCATCGTCACCCACGGTTCCCTCGACGTTACCACGTCCGATGGCCGCCTGCTCTCCTTTGGTGACGCATCCGGTGAACGGGTGCATGTGCGCTTTGCCGATCTGGCTGCGCAATGGGCCCTCCTGATCGATGCCGATATGCGGCTCGGCGAACTCTACATGGACCGCCGATTTCTTGTCGAACATGGTTCGCTTTACGACTTCCTGGCAATGATGTTGCGCGAGGCGCAGAACGCCAGACATCCCGTCGTCGCCCGGCTGATCGATGGCGCCCGCACCCGGTTGCGCACCTTCCGCCATCGCAATCTGCCGGCGCGCTCCAAAGCCAATGTCGCCCACCATTACGATCTGGATGGCCGGCTCTACGAGCTCTTCCTCGACGCGGACCGGCAATATTCCTGCGCCTATTTCGAGAGGTCCGACCAAGCGCTCGATGCGGCGCAGCGCGCCAAGAAGCGGCATCTCGCCGCGAAATTGCAGCTTGAGCCCGGCAAGAGTGTGCTCGATATCGGTTGCGGCTGGGGTGGGCTGGCCCTGCATATTGCCAGGCATGTGCCGCGCGGGCATGTGCTCGGCATCACCCTGTCGGAAGAGCAGCATGGCTATGCCCTGAGGCGGCTTGCCGAACACGGGCGAATGGAGGCGGATATCCAGTTTGCCCTTCAGGACTATCGCAGCCTGAGCGGACGGTTCGACCGGATCGTGTCGGTCGGCATGTTCGAGCATGTCGGCCTCGCATCCTACCGCGCCTTCTTCGAGAAATGTGCGGACCTGCTGGAAGATGATGGCCTCATGGTTTTGCACACCATCGGCTGCTCGGCGACACCCGGCTTCACCACGCCTTGGCTCGACAAATATATCTTTCCCGGCGGCTACATTCCTGCGCTGTCGGAAATCCTTCCCGAAATTGAAAAAGCCGGTCTTGCGGTTGCCGATATCGAGGTCCTCCGCCTGCACTATGCCTGGACGCTGGCACATTGGCGGCAGCGCTTCCTGGCGCAATGGCAAGAGGCTGCCGCACTTTACGACGAACGCTTCTGCCGCATGTGGGAATTCTACCTTGCAAGCGCCGAAGCCGCATTCCGCTACGAAGATCTGGTGGTTTTCCAGATCCAGCTAAGCAAGCGCAACGACGTCATTCCCGTGACGCGGGACTATATCGGCCAGCATGAGAAAGCGGCGGCGCAAAGCTCAGAAGCCGATCTGGAAGGAGCGGTTGAGCGTGATGCCAATGATGTTCTGGTCGGCTGAGCCAAGTCCTGAGGTGACCGGGCTGTCGGCGGCATCGCCCACCAGGCGGCTATATTTGTCGTAGATCTGCACGCTCCAGGCCGGTGAGAGCGTATAGGTGGCAGCCACCATGAAACCGATGGATTTGAGACCGCCATTCGCGTCGAACGCCTCGACGCGACCGCTATTGGCAGCTTCCTCGGCGGAAACTGCGAAATTGTTGCGCATATAGGCGCCGTTTGCCAGAGACATGCGCGGACCCGCAGACAGTAGCCAGCGATCGCCGACCGGCTGGAACCAATCGAGATAGAGATCGGCAAGCAAACCGTCGCCGCCCCACAACGCCTGACGTGTTTCCGCCCGCACACGCAGGCGATCCTCTATCGGCCAGTATTGCGCAAAGACGCCGGCGTCCAGATTCCACTGGACCGAATGCAAACCCTGCAGTTCAGATTCGTTGAATGCCGACCGCCCTCCTCTCAGGCCGACGACAGAGCCGATTTCGACGCCGCCGATATCGAACAGACCGTAGTCGATATTATCGTCCGGCGCGCTGTATTCAGGCGCTTCGCCGAACCGTCGAAAATCGAAAGACGGCATACCACTGAAAGAAAGGTGCTTCGATCCTTCATAGGAAGGACCGTATTCGACGGATCCGCCAAGGGTTATGATCCACTGGTTATCGGAGGATTTTGCATCCTGGCTCAAGGCCGATTGGGACCCCAGGAATATCAGCGGCAACGATAGCGTCGCCGCCCGGAATAATGCCCTGTCCGATGAGACCATATAAGCCCTGCTCCGCGTCTCGAACGTCAGCAAACGATCCCTCTGTCCAAGGCGCGCTGCTGCAGTCCTTTAAAGCAATTCTATCTACTATGCCAACTGCCTTAGGGGCATGCAGGTTGATCTGGAGCGCCGCACTTCTTTTTCTCTGCGGCCGGCGGTCGCTTCGCCTGCTGCTGCTCGACGATTGCCGGGTTGGACTTGGGCTGAGGCTTAGGCTCAGCCTGGGGTTTGGGTTGAGCCTGTATCTTCGGTTCGACCTTTAGCTTGGGTTCGGCCGGTGGTTTTGGAACAGGTGCCTGCGCCGGACCTGCAACATGCGGCTCCCTCGGCAATGATGGCGGCGCGGCAGCCTCTCGAGACGGCGGCGGAACAACATGGCGCAGATTGCCGAGCTGCGGCTCGCCGTTATTGGGAACGCCGGGTTTTGCTGGCGTATTGTCCATAATTGGCGGTGCCGCAGAGTTTGCCGGCAGGCTGCGAGCGTCGGGGTTCGGGGCTGCGACACCTCGTTTCGGCTTCGCATTTGGAGCTGCCGTTGGTGCCGGGGTCTTGGCGATCTGGCTTTGACCTTTGACGGCAGGGGCATTGGCCTCGGGCAACTGCGGCTGGCCCTTTGAACCGGGAAGCGCATGCGCGTCGGGAGTTGTGCCCTGAAGCGGCGGTTGCGCGACCGTCGTCGGACTACGCGCCGTATTCGATTCGGCTTTGGGCGCCTGCGTCTTTTCTGCCGGGGCCGACTTCCGCTTGGTTGTCAGCTTGCCGGCGGGCGGCAGCGGCTCGCCGTTGGCGCCGGGAAGCTCGTGGGTGGCAGCACTTCCGGTCTGGATCTGGGGCTGGGGCTGCGGCTGTTGTGCCTGTGTCTGGACGGAAGGGACGGGCGCCAGCGCCAAACCGGCTGCAGGTGTCGGTTTCCCGGTTGCGGCCGGGACCTGCTTTTGCAAAACCGCAGCCTTTTTCTGTACCGAGGGCGGCAAGGCGACGTGGAGCGCAGCTGCACCCGCCCCGGCGATGACGGCCGCGCCGGCAAGCTTTTCTCCCGTGGTCAATCCGGGCGCAGCCGGTGCGGCCTCGTTCTCGCCGACAACCGTGTTGTTGATGACCGTATTGTGAATGTTGTTGAAAATGATGTTGTTTTCGGGCGGCACTATATCACGCGGGGGTTCCACCCATTCGGGGACCGGAACGAAGACCGGCGCCGGCAGCACGTAGAGATCGACCGGTGGTCTTGGCGGCGCAAGCGTTACGAAATCCGGCGGCGGCGGTGCCAGGAAGACGACCGGCGGCGGCGGCGCATAACCGAAGTCCGCATCACCGAAGTACAGAACAGGCCGGTCGACATAGACGATTTCCGCTGGTGGCGGCGGCGGCACGTCATACTCGATCACCGAAAATGACGGGGGCGGATCGAGCGCTGCCTCGAAATGTTCCAGACGACGGCGGGTATCCCAGACATGGGGACCACGCGGATAACGTCTCAAATAGGACCAATAGGCCTCAGGCGTATCCGCATTCCAGGTTTCGCGCCAGGTGATCGCTTCGCGGCGCGCTGCAATGATCGCACGCACCCGCCTTGCAGTGGAGTCGTTCGGATAGGCTGCCAGGAAATCCTCGTAACCGCGCATCGTGTCGCGATCGAGCGCAGCGAAATAGGCATCGCGTTCATCGAAGTCGCTGATCGGCTTCGTCCGGATAGCGGTATTGTCGTAGCTGGACAACTGAGCCGGCGGCGGATTGGGACCACGACCGAAAAACGTGAAGGCATTCTTGAATCTGGAGGCATTCCAGGAAATCTGCGCGCCCTTCGTCAGATCGCTGACCCGCAACCGTGTTCGGTCAAACACATCGTCGAGAGGAATCCCGCCGATGCGGATCATTTCCGCGAGAGCATGGGCATAGGAGCCATAGGGGCCGGGCTCCTGCGGGGCGACCGTGCCTGGCGCGGCATTGAAGGCGATCAGCTGATCGGCGTCCGGGTCGACGAGCGCCAGACCACCGGCCAGCGGCTGATTGGACTGCACGAATGGATTGGTTCTTGCTGCATCGAGCACGACGATGCTGCCGCGATTGTTGATGCCGGCCAGCGATCTCGAGAAATCGGTTATCCGCAGAGCTTCGACCGGTACATCCCTAGCGTTTACGATCTGGGCGTCGACAGGCAAGAAATAGTTATCGCCCTGGTACTGCACGCCATAGCCCGCCAGATAGACGAAGACGACTGTATTGGGTCCCGATGCATTCGCTTTCGTCTGAAAGTCCCGCATCGCGTCGCGCAATCCGTTCTGGTCGAGATCGCGCGCACCGATCACGTCGAAGCCGGCGGCCTGCAGCGTTTGCGCAATCAGCCCGGCATCGTTGGCCGGCGTCGGCAAGGCGCCTGCCTTATAGGCGGCGTTGCCAACGACGAAGCCTATTCTCTTTTCAGGGGAAGCTTGCGCTTCGGCTGGATTTACGGAAGCGATACCGGCCAAAACCAGCACAACGGCAAAGAATGTCCAAGTCGTTTTTTTACACCTCAGCCCTGTTGTCCAAAGAAGAGAAGGCATAGCGGTTTCTTCCAATCAACATGCGATGCAGTTCCTGTGAGCCCCCAGTCGGGGCCAAGCGTATGTGCTTTCGCCAGTGACGGCTGGCGAGCTTGTATCGATATTTAGCCATTCTTTATGAGCGCTGGATTAGGCGTAACTGAAGCGAAAATGAAGACAAGTCTGTTCTTTCGTGATGGGCCGGCATCAACGTCTTGGGCTGGTGCGTCTGCCAAGTCGTCGCGCTCTGAGAGAGCCGAAATCGTATAGGTCGTCTGCGTTATTTTGTCTGTGACGGACGACCCGGAACACATATCGTCAAAACTTCCTGGCCAGGCACGTACAGCCCGCCCGGTTGCGCCGATCTCCGCGAATGAACCCCGACTGAATGGTGCCTTCAGCTTCCGTTCCAAAGGAAGCGCCTAGAAGAAAGACGTTCAACCGCGGTCTTATCCGCCTGAGGAGACATAGTTATGATCCGCACGTCTATCATTGCAACCGCACTCGTCGCTCTCGTCGGCATTGCCGTCGCAGCCCCCGCCATGGCCAATGATGTTCGTATCGAGCAATATGGCTGGTCGAACTCTGCCGGTGGGGCGCAAGAAGGATACGGAAACCGGATCAGAACCTACCAGAACGGTGGTTATAACCGGGTTCTCGGCCGTCAGTATGGCCGCCATAATCTTTCAGCTGTCGGTCAGGAGGGCAATGACAACTATGGCGCCACCTATCAGCGCGGCAACCGCAACGTAGCGGGCATTGGCCAATTCGGCTCCAGCCATACGACCATCCTTACCCAGGACGGCAATGGCAACATCGCGGCCGGCGTCCAGGTCGGCCATGGCTGCAGCGCCAATGTCAGCCAAGGCGGCAACGGCAATGTCGCGGCTTTTGTCCAGGCCTGCCCGTAGGCGGCTGCACGATGACGTAAAAGAGGTCAAGATCGCAACAGCAGACCATTAAGGGAAACGACCATGCCAAATAGCATCAAACATCCGCACCGCGTGATGACGGTTCTCGCTCTGGTCCTGCTTCCAGTCGGCGCGCTTGCCGCCGTGACAACTGCCAACCAATCTGGCCGGGCGCAGCTTTGTGAAATCAAAGCAAGCCCTGGGGAAAGAATGGTGAGATTGGACGCACTCGTCCACGCCGACAAGCATGTCGGCGGGACATACACCTTCCATGTCGAAAAAGTGGGAGACGGCGGAAGCTCCACGATCAACCAGAGTGGCGATTTTGATGCCGTCGAGGGACATACGGCAATCCTTGGTTCGGTCTCGCTCGACTCGAAAGGAGCCAAATACAAAGCCACACTGGACGTGGTCATCCGGGATAGGAGTTTCAGCTGCACGAAACAGATCGGGGGCGACTAATCGGTCTCCACACGCTGCAATTTCCGTAAAGGGGCGCCGGTTTCCGGCGTCCTTTTGCTTTCAGGTCGAAACGACTGAACGACAACTGAACGGGCAATTCCGACTGGGTTCAGCTGCAAGATGCGAAAGTTGATCATCGGCTGAAGCAGCCGGATGGAGATCAGAATGAGCCGCAACGTGTTTAAGATCCTTACCGTCACTCTTCTTGCCGGGAGCCTGGCGCAAGTAGCCTTGTCTGTGCCAGCCTATGCCGGCGGCCGAATCTCGTTCAACCTCGCACCGGACGACGCCGAGGATGCGGGTCTTTTCTCAACCGGGCTGCGCGTCTATTCGCTCTACCGCGGCCTGAAAGACGCCGACATCCGGCAGTTGGGCCGGGGTAACGCGGCTGGAATCGCTCAGGCTGGCCGTGGCAACCTCGGCTTCATCCGGCAGCGGGGCAATGGTCATTCTGCCACCTTACGGCAGAACGGCTACAACAATGCCTATGGCATTTTCCAGTATGGGCGAAATGCTGAAACCGACGTGGTGCAGGATGGGGATAATGGCAGTGGTGCCACCTTCAGCTACGGCTGGTAAGGCGGACCACCCGGAGAAGGTCGTCTCAGCGCGGCTTTCGAAAGACGAGAAACGAGCAATTCTTGCTTCGCGGGCTTCTGACCTTCAGGCGGTCGAATCGTTGCCGGACTGGGGCATCCGTCGGCGTCCGCCATCCAGTTCGATCGTGGTCCCCTTGGCGCGCGATCCGCATGGACGGGTCCAGCTTCACGTCCGACGCTATGGCAGCCATGGACGCTGCGGCAAGTATACAGGGACATTCTCGACGCACTGAAGAAACTCGACGAGTGGCGAGACGAAGTCCCGCAGACGCAGCCCCGCCGTCCGGTTCTCCTTGGATAAGCGGAGGCCAAAGGTGAAAGTCCAGCGAACCCAACCTCGGTGCGGCACCACCACCCATGATCCCGTGCCACAGCGGCTCTTGGTGATTCGCGCTATTTGGAGAACCTCCGCCGTCTTGCACGGCTGCGGGACCGCATTGGCCGCAGCGAACTGATGCCAAAGGCAAGGGATGCGATAGCGTTCATTGTCCCGCCCCCTGCTGTTGAGCCTGTGGGACCCAGACGCGGCCGGCGGCGCTGTTATGTCGGCCGCCGGTGGCGACAAGCACCGCGAGAATGCCGGCGATTGCCAGCAGGATGGCGATCAGCGGGAAGGCTAGACCACCGGACTTTTCTTGAGAATAGATCATCTCCCTCTCCAATAGCCCCGGTGGGGATGGCCTCCATGTTGAGTATACCGTCGAACGGACAAACTGGCTCGGCTGCGGGCCGGCGACGTGGTCCCCAACCGTGCTATGGATACCCAACGATGATCCTGACCAGGGGCATCGCCAAGATCGACCTCTTCAACACCTTTGACATGGACGCCGGCTTGCACCAGGGGGCGCCTCCTTCACCATTCGACAGTGATCACCATCCGAGGTGATAGCTACAGGCTTCGCGAAAAGCGCCGTTCCGGCCTTCTGCGGAAGGCCGGAACGGCGCTCGAGACAAACGAAACAGCAAATCAATGAAGGGGGTCAGTTCTTCGTTTCGCCTACGGGGTCAAATCTTCACTTCGCTTGACAATGCTGACTCCGGACAACCAATCGCCTTTGGTAGCGATCGTCGGGACCCGGTTGGTACACCAGACGGACGAATGCGATCCATCGTGAAAGAGAACTGAAGACACACTCGTCTTCCGTGTTCAGCCTATACTCGCGACGGGCGTGGAGTCTGGTTCCTGGCCACTTCCACCGCGTGATCGAGGATCTTCCGGTGACGAACCAGCTCCCGATCAGAATTGTTGCACTTGCCGAGTCATAGTGCCGACATCCGGATTATGCCGATTAGGGAGTGGCAGCGCCGGTGGGCAGCCGCCTCCAGCACAGTTCTTGCGGCATAAAAAGGGCGGCATCGGCAATAGCGTTGCCGAGGCGACCGAAGGTCCTATCCGACAAAATCCCTTACGAATTCGTCGCCAGGAAGTGCCCGAAGACCTCCAGCAAGAAGATCGTCGGTGCAGCGCTTCTGGCACTCACCGATCCCGATGTCACAGATCGACATGTGCTCGACACCATCTATGCCCTTGCAATCGAGCATCGCATGGACGAGATCGGCCATGGCGATCCAGGCGATGAGCAAGACAACAAATCCGAGATCGCCCCGTCCGTGAAGCCTTCCAAGAGGCGTCTTGATTCATCCACGTCGCCGAGCATTGCGCCGTAAAACCCGCGACCAGCGCCATGCTTTTGCCACTCCGCCGACATTCGATCTCTGCATTGCCGCGCTAAATTCAAAGCTCAAGAAGGAGGACTGCTATGCAGGACATGACGATGTCAGAAGTTCTGAAAGATCCGTTGATCCGGCAGATGCTGCGCGCGGACAACATGAGTCTCGGTGCGTTTGCGGAACTCCTCGAGAGCGCTGCCAACGACCTCGACCGCAATTGGCGGCCAGCAGTCTGACAGCACAAGGAAAATGGCCAATTCCGCCCGGGCAAGAGTATCAATCTGTGGCCTGATGCAGGTCTTTCTTCGCAGGTTTTGGGTTCAACCTGGGCAGGCCTAGGGCTCGCTCTAGCGGCGGGCCTCCTTTTTTGCAATGAAACCTTGATTGTTCCGATGATCGAAACCCAGTCAGTTTGGCTTTTTGTATTGATGAAACGACAGGGTGGTCGTCCGCGGCCAAAGGTTAGTTGCTTGTTCCAGGGTGATTTACTGCGCGATTATTGATGGGCCAAGAGAACACGCCCGTCCCACTCGGCATTCGTTTGCTCGACAGCGCGTGACACGAGGCTGCCGCCTTCAAAAGACTGCGCCAGCGCCTGTCTCGGCGCGTTGAAGTCCGGTTGCGTCGAAACCAGAGTGATCAGCGAGAGAGGGCGATAGATACGCTCTTCCGTGACCGAACCCACCCAAAGCGGAGTCGCGTGTCCATCCTTGAGTTCCAAGTCGGTGGTCCACAGGCGAAGAACGAGACGCGAATTTGAGTTGGTGGGTGTGCCCCAGGATCGGACGAAGGTTAGATCTGGGAGACGTCCGCTCGCAAATAGAGGAACGACCGGGACAGCAGCGGCGTCGGTGGATGCAGTGAGCCATGCTAGGGCGGTTACCGGCGTCCAACCCGTCGAGGGCCTCCAAGCATGTTGCTGCAGCACATCCTGCAAATCTGGTAGACTGCCCGCCCATTGGAACGTCAGCGGTTCTTCCACTTCGCCGGTGAGATCGATCCGCCGCTCGGGTAGCGTTTGCCAACCTGTCGCCCACCAGTCGGCAACGGCCGTGATCTGTGTCGCGCTCTTGGCTGCATACCGCTCGACATCGATCGCATGGCTTCGATAGATGTTGCCTCCGCCGGCAAGGAGGAGCGCTACGGTCGCGGCGACAAGCAAGGCAGGCGATCCTATTCGTTCGACCGGCCGACGCAGATAGAAGAGGCCGAGCAGGATCAGCCACGCGGATCCGAATGCCGCCCCGCCAACCACATCGGAAAACCAATGCGCACCGAGGTAGAGACGCGAGAACGCGATCAGGAAGATCAGCACCGCAGCGCCTACGGCGACGGACACCTGCAGCGCCGGACGAAGCTCGCGGGCAATGAGAAATGCAAGAAAACCGTAGAGCACCATGTTCGTCGTGCTATGGCCGCTCGGGAAGGAAAATGCACTCCAGCCGGAATAGAGCAGCTCATCTGGTCGAGCTCTGTGGAGTGTAACCTTGATGATGGTGTTGAGGGTCGACGCCCCTGCTACAGCAACCAGCCAGAAAGCAGCCGTGCGCCACGCACGCTTCCACAGGAGCCATAGCAACACGATAGCCGTGACCGCCACTACGACTCTGGTGTCGCCAAGCTCGGTGATGCCGATCATGACCGCGTCGCCGGCTGGCGTGCGAACCTCCTGCAATGCGTTGAAGATGGCGCTGTCGGCAAGAACCAGCGGATCACCGCTGATCACGTCCTCGAGAACGCCGAAGAATACCCAGGCCGCGCCGCCGAGAAGGACAAGCATCAAGGCGAGAACCCGCGCTTCGGAACGCGCCGGATCGAGCAGGCTGGCGATACTGCGGCTGAGCCAGGTGTCTCGGGTCGAAGCCCAGTTCCGCATCTCTGTAGCAGCAGCGTCCAGAAGCGGAACAGCCCGCCTCAACGTCCATCGTGCGAGACGCAGCGTGACCCAGCCAACTGCGAGCAACACGAACAGAAGGATCGCCAGCGGCTTTGCGGCGGCGCCGAGCGCGCCGAATGTGGCGCCGACAAGAACGCCGGGGAAAATGTGTGACGGCGCCCAGACAAGGGCCGAGGCGATGTTCACGGCATAGAACCGCTTCACCGACATTCCGAGCATGCCAGCGAGAAGCGGGACGAAGGCGCGAACCCCTGGCACAAATCGGGCGATAAAGACACTCTTGTCCCCGTGCCGCTTGAAAAAGGCCTCGCTACGCTCGATCAGTTCGGGGTGCCTGTTCAATGGCCAGCGCCCAAGAATCTCGCGGTGGTACCGGTGGCCGAGCCAGAAAGAGACACCATCCCCGACGATCGCCCCTGATGTCGCGGCGGCGAGCAAGGGCCACAGCACCAGGACACCACTCGGAACGAGAGCGCTGAGCGCCAGTATCACCGCCGTGCCCGGAACGATGACGCCGATCATTGGGATCGACTCAGAGAGCGCAAGCAGGAACACTGCGAGATAGGCAATGTGCGAATGCGCGCTTAGCCAGTCGATTACCGATGAGACCAACGACGCCATTGCCGTCGTCCTACAGGATGCTGGTGATTAGCCGGTCGGCTCTGGTGCCTTCCCGATACACCGCACGGACAATGAGCGCTGCAATAACCCCGCTCAGCGCGCCGCCGAGAACGTCGCTGGCATAGTGGGTGCCGATATAAACACGGGAGAAGGTGACGAGGCAGGCAGCAGCTAGGAAGGCAAGTCCAGCGCGTCGCGAGCCATGAAGGAGAAGGGCTGCCGCGATCGCGAAGGTTGCCGTTGCGTGGTCGGAGGGAAACGAAAAGTCGGCGCTTCGTTCGATCAGCAGGTTGGTTATTCCGTCGTCATAGGGACGGGCCCGGTGAACCTCGAGGAGAATGAGCTGGTTGAGGCCGAGTCCCAATAGAAACGAGAACCCTGCTGCAACGAGGATATGTCGCATGTGCGGTCTGTCTGACCTCCGCCACCATTGAACGGCGATCGCCAGAACCATAAGCGGAACGCCGATACTGGAGATCCAGATCATCAGAAGATCGAGAGCAGCGCTGTGTCCTGCCAGTCCGTTGATCGCATGCGTTACAGCGGCGTCGAGTTCATACATCGGCAGTCTCCAGTTTGCTTCAAGCAGCCTCAGACGGGCTGTCTTGGTAATTGATTGGACGCGATCACATGGCCGGCGGCAGATGTTCACACATGGGTCCGATCTCCCAGCCGGACGCGGACGATGAACAAGCCGGCGAGAGTCATCATGGTGAAAGCGGCTCCCACTAGGAATGTGCCCTGCGGCCCCGTCATGTCCCAGAGAGCACCGGCAACGACGCTGGCTGCGAGCAGTGCGATCCCTGTTACCAGGTTGAACACGCCGAAGGCGGTTCCCCGCAACTCGGCGGGAGCGCTTTCGGCGATCAGCGTTGCCAGCAGACCTTGGGTGAAACCCATATGAAGGCCCCACAGCACCACGCCAATTCCGACCCAGACAATATCGCCCGCGAATGCAAGCGCGAGGTCGGCTCCGAGCAGAAGGACGAGTCCAACGGCGAGAAGGGTTGTACGATTGACGCGATCCGACAGCACGCCAACTGGATAGGCGGAAAGGGAGTAGGCGAGGCTCATGACGACCAGGACAACGGGGATCGCCGTTACCGAGAAGCCGATCGATTGTGCCCGCAAGATCAAAAATGCTTCGCTGAAACGGGCGAGCGTGAAGACGGCCGCGACCGCGACCACCCACCAATAGGTCGCTCCCAATCGGCGCAGTTCATCGCGATGCAGCGGCATCCGGGCGCGACGCTGCCCCTTGGGCCGATCCGGCTCCTTGACCCCAACGACGATCAGACCAACGGACAGGAACGCCGGGATAACGGCGATCCAAAACACTGCCTGGAAATGGTCGGCTGTTAGCCACATCAAGCCAATGGCGAACAGCGGTCCGAGAAAGGCGCCGACCGTGTCCAGTGATTGCCGCAGGCCAAAGCTGGCGCCACGCAGATCGGGTGGGGCGATGTCGGCGACAAGGGCGTCACGGGGCGCCCCTCGAATGCCCTTGCCGACGCGGTCGATGAAGCGCGCCGCGATGAGCCATTCGATGGAAGCAGCCAGCGCGAAGATAGGCTTGGTGAAGGCGGCCAGGCCATAGCCGATCGCCGCCAGTAGCTTGCGCTTGCCGAGCCAGTCGCTGAGTGCACCGGAAAAGACCTTCGTGATTGAGGCTGTCGCCTCGGCGATACCCTCGATGATGCCGACGCTCAATGCTGACGTCCCAAGTACTGTGACCATGTAGATGGGTAACAGAGCGTGGATCATCTCGGACGATATATCCATGAGCATCGAGACGAACCCGAGGACCCAGATGCCCGTCGGGAGACCGGACCTGCGGATAAGCCGAGTGCCGATGCTTGCCGTGGCTCGGTCAGCCCTGTCCGGTTGACCGCTCATTTATCGGTTCTCGTCATGAGCATCGAAGACCCTTTGCGCGTAGCTGTCGAGCAATGCCTCGCACCCTCGCAAGCGCTCGCTCGCCTCTGCCGCGAGCGTGGCTCCGTAAAAATCGAGCTTCTTGATCTTCTCCAGCCAGCCCTGGAGCTTCTTTAAGTCGGTGTCTTCCTCTTCGAGTTCGGCATAAGTAAACTTGTTGATCGCGATCTCCTTTGCGATCTCGGCCTCGAAATCGGCGCACCGTCCCAGAAACTCCCGATACTGATCGTCGCGATCGGCTTTGAAGCGGGATACCACCTTGTCCTCTTGTGCGCGGTCGAGGGCGACTGTCTCCAGGATGACCGATTCACCGCCCATCTTCGAGACATCGTTCTCGAGCATCTTCAGGCGTCGGACATGATCGTCGGTCTTCGGCAGCAAGCAAACCCCGTTCTGCAGATAGACGGCGCCCATTCCCTTCAGCCGCCGCCAAAGCGCGATGCGTTTGGTCGCGGGGTCTGGGGGCACTTTGTATGTTAGCAAGAGCCAAGCTAGATTCGTCATGTAATGATCGTATTGCAACGACCGTTACAAATCAACCGCGACGACCGGTTCGGCGAGGAGTATCGTTGATGGCAAAATCGGTCGCGCGCGCAGCATCTCCGTAAAATTTGCTCTCACTAAGCCCAGATGCGCCTCGCCCAGGCGGCGATGGCGCAGCGTCGGCCCGAAGGGGCGAACTCAGGATCCGGAAAGCGCGTCCTCGGTCTAAGCTAAGCTTCCGCTGAAATATGCATGTCAGGGCCCCAAAGCCGACACGGGCGTATAGGGAAGCCCATAGCCACCAGGTGAACATCGAGTGGATCGAAAGCGTCCGCTCTTTTTGGAACCACAGCAGGAAAGTCAGCGCCAGGGCGATCGAGAAAGCAATCGTCGTAGCCATCAGTGGCACATGGAAGTTGTCGACCAGATTGTCGGTAATCAATGTGCCAACAATGCTGATCAGCACCACGGAAAGCCAATAGGCGGCGGGAACATATTTCCTCTGCGCAAACTGCCAGACCAGTGCGACCGCCAGAATGAAGCGCAGCCGGGAATGCCCGTCGAGGTTTACGTCAAACCAGAAGAGCGTACGCCGCCGTCATTTCTCGTCAAGCCGTTTACAGACCAGGTCATGCGCATATTCCGCCAAGAGTAATGTCCGCATTGCGAGATGAACCAGGGCTTCCTTGACCGGAATGAGGAAATGCAGCGCGCGGTGGCCGTGAGAGCGAGAAGGCTCGGAGGTTTGCGCCACACTGTTTCCATTTCATACGGATTGGTGAAGTTACTGTCACACGAGCGGAATATCGGGGTGCTAGCGTCGGCATCGCTGTTCAAAAGGAGTTACCATGCGCAATCTAGCCCTGTCGCTCGCCCTCGTCATCGGCCTTGCTTCTTCCGTTTTAGCGGAAGATGCCAAGCCATTTTCCGATGCCAAGGAAATCGACCTCGTTTCGCTGTTGCCGACACCGCCCGCCAATAATTCGCCGCAGATGCAGGCCGAACTCGCTGAAATACTAACGATCCAGGTTACCCGCACACCTGAGATGGCTGCACGTGCCGTCGCCGATGCGGATGAAGATGTCTGGCGCTTCGCCGATGTGATCGACAATCCCAAGTTCACCAAGGAAAACCTGCCGAAGTTCGCCGCCTTCTTCGACCGCGTCGTCGCCACAGAAGGCGCTGTTGTCGATCCGGCCAAAGATTTCTGGAAGCGTCCGCGGCCTCACCTCTACAGCGACCTGGTCAAGCCGATTGTTCCCCTCTCGAAGTCGGGTGCTTATCCGTCGGGTCACACCACCGTCGGCACGCTGATGGGCATCGTCCTTTCCAACATGGTGCCGGAGAAAAGGACCGAGCTGATGGCACGCGCGTGGGAATATGGTCATAACCGTATTGTCGGCGGCATTCACTATGCTTCGGACGTCGAGGCTGGCCGCATCGCCGGCACCGTCATTGCCGAAACGATCCGCACCCATGACGACTACAAAGCTGAATTTGAAGCCGCCAAGGAGGAACTTCGATCCGTCCTTGGTCTGTCCCACGTCTGAGCCGATTGACCAATCATCCATTTGAACCGCCGGCGAGAAATCCGGCGGTTCTATGCTTTCAGGCGTGGTCGCCCTTGGATGACCTCGCGTTAGAGTTCACTGCCTTCAATAAACGTTTCCGGCAATTTATGCCGAACGGCAGCTAGACCCCGCGGAGGTTACCTTTGGTGGCTTCAGCGCAGTCGTCGTTGGGTACCTACCGACTTGATACATTTCAGTCGCTGCCGACCATTGTCGCCATGCCTCGCCTTGAAAGGACTCGAACCGGCGACACCCTATTCAAATCTGAGATTGTTCACCTGCAACAAGCTTAAAAGGGCAGGCAGCGCGCCACGCTCACCGTTCAAACCGCTCTAGCATTTTTCTCAACTGCGCGTTTTGCAACGTTAGCTTTCTGGCCAGTTGATCCCTGAGCACCCTGATCTCGTCATCGAGGCTTATCTCGTTTGCAGTGTGGATAACCTGGGGATCGTTCGCAATCGCCACCGCTTCCTTGCTGCGGCTCCTTTGCTCGCGCGGTGCGACCTCGGCAGTTCGCTTGATCCTAGCAGCATCATGTACAGCGGTGACGTCAATACCAGTACCACCGGATATAGCGGGATCAGCGACCTCCACGACTTCGGCGACTTCGCCGTCGACCTTGTCGTGGACGTCGTTCTCGGCTTCTTTGGAATCCACAGGCTTGAGAGAAATTGCACCGGGTTGACCGTGACGAGGTAGCTCCTCGCCTGCCGGCCGACCATCGCTATTCAGGCTGTCCTCGGCAGGCGTTTCAGTCGAACCAGAACTAGGCAACGCCTCCGGCGAAACCTTTCCGGTCGAGCCGTTTTCTCGCTTTTGTTCGCGTCCCGGTGAGACCAGTCGGGCAAGAAATTTCCAAGGAGACGCCATCTATCCGACCTCGCGTTTAATCCCGCAAGCAGGCTGCAAGTTTTAGTTCCGGCAACAGCATTCACCGTTGCCAAATTGTATCTCTTGATAAGCATGGAAATGCGGCCGGCGGTTGACCGGCTGCTTATATCAATCGAGCTTGAGCCGTTTGCGCAGATCGGCATTTTCAGCGCGAAGTTTTTCAGCCAGAAGCTTGCGCAGCCGCTGATTTTCC
>Ga0136846_1235243_pt1 | contig 34379 bp, 32 predicted proteins | sample HopSoiMetagenom2_FD_96841 | JGI IMG/M metagenome (GOLD analysis project Ga0136846, IMG submission 96841) | Grasslands soil microbial communities from Hopland, California, USA - 2 Assembly 2016 (version 4) | ecosystem: Environmental > Terrestrial > Soil > Grasslands | place: USA: Hopland...
CAGCCCACAGGCCGAGATGCTCCTCAGTCACATCCACCAGCATGACCACTCAACGACAGCACCGATCAACCGTCACAAGATCTGCTGCTGTAGTACGAGGACGGCTTGGGCGGGACATCGTTCACGACTTCATCCAGACAGGGATGCCTGGTGAACTGAGCGATTGGTACGAGTTGCAGGCAGAGCTCCATCGCCAACTGGGACATCGCCTTTTCTCAACAGCACACCACAATCAGCCAGTCCCTTACGAACCGCCCTCTGAAATGCCCGGTGATCCGTCGCCGGGGCCGATCAATCTGAGTGTCGACTCGAAGCCTGGCACGCTTGTCCGAACACAGGAGCTTTCCATGGCCAAGGGCTACTGGGTCAGCGTCTACCGCACCATTTCCGACCCCGAGAAGCTAGCCGCCTACAACACGCTGGCCCGTGCGGCCGTCCAAGCCGGGGGCGGGCGCGTGCTCGTTCGCGGCGGTCGGGTCGTCGCCTACGACGCCGGAATCGCCGGGCGCACCGTCCTGATCGAGTTCGACACCTTTGAACAGGCGGTCGCGGCACGCGAGAGCGCGGCATACCAGGAGGCGCTGGACGTGCTTTCCGACGCCGTCGAGCGCGACTTCCGCATCGTCGAAAGCGTCGACTGACCGGCGCACTGACGTTCAGGCCGGCTGGGCGGCCCCGCCGGCCTCGTCGGCAGAACTCACGCTCGCCCGAAGCGAACCGCGAACCGGTACTCGTACGACAGATCGGTCCAGCGAGCAAACAGATCGGACGTACGCCGGAAGGCAGCACATCAGGCTGGGCAGGGAGGCCAGGGCTATATCAGTGCGCACGTGGACGGCGCGTTGGCGCACTTGCGCGCCCGCGGTGCCGCGCGGGCGCCGCGCCATCATGCGGGCTGGGTGGTGATGGCGCACAGGCGTTTGGTGGCCCGGGTCAGGGCCACATACAGGTCCCTCTCCCCGCCGGGGCGGGCCGTGATGATCTCCTCGGGGTTCAGGACGACGACCCCGTCGAACTCGAGGCCACGTGCTTCGGACGCGGGCACGATGCGTGCGTGGTCGGCGATGCCGTGAGCCGTCAACTGGCTCACCCGGGCGTCCGCGCAGGTCACTCCCAGGAGTTCGTCCGGCTGCGCGGTGCTCTGGGCGAGCAGTTCCTCCATGACGGCGGTGACCAACCCGTCCTCATGGGTGGTCACGGTGCGCGGGCTCTCACCGCTGCGCAGTGACCGCGTGGGCCGCTGGTCCGGAGCGATCCGCGCGAGCAGGTCCCGGACGCTCTCCAGGATCTCCTGCGTGGTGCGGTAACTGACCGTCAAGTCGTGCAGTCTGAACCGCGTCCCGACATGCGGGCCCAGGGCTTCCTTCCAGTCGCCTGCTGTCGTGACCGGGCCCGACTGGGCGAAATCACCCACCAGCGTCATCGCCCTCGCCGGGCAGCGGCGGACGATCATCCGCCACTGCATAGCGGTCAGTTCCTGCGCCTCGTCGACGACGACGTGCCCGTACGTCCGCTCGGGCGGGCCGTCGACCAGGCTCGCCGCCTCGTCCAGCAACGGCACGTCCGCATCGGTCCACGGGGCGTCCGGGGCGCGCAGGAGAAGGGACCGCTCCTGCGGGGTCAGGGTCGGCAGGCGCTCGGCCAGCGAGTCGGCATCCGTCAGCAGTGCCTTCACGAGGTCGCCGGGTACCAGCCTCGGCCACAGGGCCTCGACCGCCCGGTCGACACTTGCGTCGTCGAGGAGATCGGCCCCGATGGCGTCCAGGTCCAGCTCGTGGACCGGACCCGGGTCGGCGGCGCCCTCGGCACGGCGCTGGGCGACCCCCGTGAACCGGTCGAGGTTCAGGCCCGTCATCTGCTCGGCATCGGCGTCGATCTGCTCCAGGAGGTCGCCCATGCCCCGTTGCATCGCGTCGGTGACGGCGTCGACCAGGAGTTCCTTGAACGCCTGGCGAGCGGGGTTGTGGCCGGATGCGGCCGCCAGGGCGCCGGCGCGTGCGGTGGCGACCTCCTTCTCGGACAGGTGGACCAGTTCCTGCCCGACCCGGACGGTGAAGTCACCGGCGGGGGCCTGGTGGTCTCGCAGCAAGCCGGCCAGGGCGTCGGCGAGGTCCGGGCCGCCCTTGAGGCGCGCCGTGTCGAACGGGTCCACCGCGTCCGGGGACACTCCGGCCAGTTCCTGACAGGTCGCCAGATCGACGTCGTTCTCCCCGAGCGAGGGAAGGACCTGGGAGATGTAGTCGAGGAAACGTGCGTTGGGGCCCACCACGAGGACGCCCTCCTCCGCGGCGCGCGGGAACGCGTACAAGACGTAGGCCGCCCGGTGCAGAGCGACCACCGTCTTGCCGGTGCCGGGCCCGCCCTGCACCACCGTCACCCCGCGATGGGCGGAACGGACGATCTCGTCCTGCTCGGCCTGCAGCGTCGCGACGGCCGCGTGCATCCTGCCCGTACGCCGTGCCGACAGAGCCTCGGCCAACGGGCCGTCCCCCACCACGTCCTCGTCGGTCGGGGCGGTCCCGTCGAGCAGTTCGTCGCTCACCGAGACGACCGTGCGCTCCTCGAGGCGCAGGTGCCGGCGCCGCCGCAGATCCATCGGGTGGACCGGGGTCGCCTCGTAGAAGGGCCGCGCCGCGTTCGCGCGCCAGTCCACGAGCAGCGGCAGGTCGTCCTCCTCCGTGTGCAGTCCGATCCGCCCGATGCGCAGGGCCGTGCCGTCCCTCCAGTCGATGCGCCCGAAGACCAGCCCCTTCTCGGCGCCCTCCAGCCGGCCGATCTCCTTGGTCAGACGGTCGGTGGCGATCTCTCTCGTACGCCTCGCCGGCGCCGTCCGCCGGGGCCTTCAGCACACTCGCCCGGTTGGCTCGCGCATCGGAAAGCCGCTCGGTGAGCAGCTCATACAATGAGGAAACGTAACCTTGCTCCAATTCAACCGCACGCACCACAGAATCATTTATGTTTGACAACAAGGGACTCCTTCGATTCGAGCCGCACCATACGGCCAAAATTGCCTAAAGGTAAGTCTTGACTTACTTGTTGCGTCTATGTCCTTACGGCTGACCGCACTTCGTGTCAAGCATTCCGTCGTTTCCCTTGAATTCCGGCGTCTTTCCCGTGAGCGGGAAAGGTAGCGAATCCACAAGAAATGTTCGTGGTCGCGTCACAGGCTGGGGCGGGGCCGACCCGCGTGTTGACGCCGTCGCCCGATGAGCCTGCGTGGCAGCACGCGCCCGCGTGCGGACCGGCAACGCCGCACGCGCCGGGAGCAGGACAGCGGGCACCCGGATCCGCTCGACACAACCGGCGCCCGCAGACACCACGGTCAGCTCGTCGACGGTTCCGGCGGCGACGGTGGGCGGGGCGTCGGCGGGCCGCCAGAACGCGACCCGGCCGGTACGGGCCGGACAACCGGACGCGAACACGGCGCAGCAGCGGGCCAGTTCGGAGATCTCGGACGGTGTTGCCGCAGGAGTCCTCTGCACAGCGATGGCATTCCTCAAATTTGACTACCGAGGGTGGAGTCGCCGAGGATACAGCACTGGGGCCACCTGCACGACGCTGCTGCTGACCGCCCTGTCCTCGCGCAACGTCCGCGGCAGCGCCCTGACCGACTGATTCCTCGGCGGCCTCAACTGTCAGTTCGAGCACCACCTCTTCCCGAGCTGCCCCGCCCTCATCTGAGGCTCGCCCGGCCGACGGTGCGCGCCTGCTGCCGCGAGATGGGTATTGCCTATACGAGACGGGACTTGTCGACTCGTACCGGCAGGCCCTGTGCCACATGTGCGAGGTGGGGGAGAGCCCTCAGGGGCGAGTAGGGGTCACATCTCAGGGATGTCTCAGGGGCGTGGTCCGGAACCGTGCGAGGCGCGGAGCCGTTTTTCAGAGCAGAGAGCGGCATTGGCCGCGAAGGAGGCGACAGTCATGTCGAGGAACGCGAAGATCGCCGCAGGGGGCGTGGCAGCTGGGATCATCCTGTTGTTCTGGGTGCCCTGGTGGGCCGCGCTGCTGATAGTGCTGGGAGTTCCGGCGGCCGCCTATTTCATGCTGGACCCCGCTCAGCGGCGCAGGCTGCGCCGCGTCACACGTAAGGAGCTCGGCCGCTGAGGCGTCGCCGTCAGGCATCGCGGGTGCCCCACTCCGGTTGACGCCACGCGGCTCGGAGAACGATCAGCGTGGCCTGTGCCGCCCGGAAACAGAAGATCACGGGCGGCGTCGGGCGGCGGGGCTCAGCTCGGGCGTACCGCCATCTTGTCGAGCGCTTCGAGGAGACCCGGCAGCTCCGGTCCCCGGCCCACCGGCAGCACCTCTCCGGGCTCATCGTCGAGCAGGACGAAGGCGATGTCGTCTGTCCTGGCCACCATCGACCAGCCGGGACCGTCGGCGCGCAGGGTCCGCGCGTCGCCCGGGGCGAAGGAGGAACGCACGCGGCCGAGGGGCGGAGGCGTCTCCACGTACGCGCGTGCCTCCGCGAGGACGCGCCGGATGCCGGCCCGGGGCCGGTTCACGGGGGCCCCGGCCTGACCCGGAGCGTCCTCTGCCGGGACCGTGACGTCCTCGGCCGGGTGTGCGGTGTCCGCAGAGTGACCGGCGGCTGCCCCGGCACCCTCCGGCGCGCTCTCGGGCGCCGCTGACGTGCCGCCCGGAGGGCTGAAGTCCTCGTCGCTGAGTTGCTCCCGCCAGACCACCCACTGGCGCGCGATCTCGTCCGCGCCCAGACGCCGCTGGGCCGGGCCCCACGAGGTGGTGTCCGGCGGAACGAGCGGCGGCCGGTCCGCGAGTTCGGGGGCCGGGTCGTGCGGGGCGGGGACGTCGGGGGCGGCGACGGCGACGGCGAGAGGCCAGCCGGGCAGCGCCGCGACGACCGTGTGCTCCTCAGGCGACAGCTCGTATTCCATTCCGCAGTCCCACGACGCGATGGCGACCGCGACCAGGGAGACGTCGTCGATGGCCACGGTCCACCGCGCGCCCTCGCCGTCCTGGCCGAGAACCAGCCCGTACCCGTCGGCGAGGGGCGCGAGGCCGAGCGCCGCACATGCCTCTGGATAGTCGTCGCCCAGCACGCTCGGAAACTGCGCGGGCGTCAGCAACATCGCGGTGAGCACATACAGCGCGTCGTCCGCAGTGGCGACGGCCCCCTCGTCCGTCTCAGCCATCCCAGCCTCCCCATCGGTTCGTCCATCGGCGCGCACCCTAATCCGAGCGGAAGGCCGTTGTCACGACTCCCACCCCACCCGGAGCTGCTGTTTTCCCTCCGGACAGGGCGGAATCGACCGGATGTACCCGCTTCGCTCAGGCTGCCGGCAGACCGAGGAGCTCCCGCGCCACCGTCCGCGGCGACTCGTCGCGTTCCCTGGCCAGCGCGATGACAGCACGGCACGCCAGCTCGTTCACCCCGAACGACAGCGCCTCGGGCGACACCCAGGCCACGGCCTCGTCCATCCGATCCTGGTCGTCCTCCGCTGCCGCCGACACATACACGGCGGCGGCCTCGAAAAGGTTGTGCGTGCGCTTGTCCCGTCCCGCGCCCTCCTCGGAGCGCCAGGAACGGAGGAATCCGGTGAACGATTTATGGATACCGCCGAACATGCGGACCACCCTTCCCCCTGTGTGCTTGCCATCGTTGATCGTTCATCTGCTGCCGTCCACCGTGGAGTTGGGCATCCGACGGCAGAAGAGGCCACGTGCGGTGAGTCATTCCGTACGCCGGTGACTTCCAGGTATCGGTCGTCGGACGGCCGGTACGCGCGCGAGTTCCCGCACTTTCTTGGCGGCATCGGCGAGCAGCAGGTGCCCGTCGGCGCCCCGTCCCCTGCTCCTGCTGCGGCCTCTGGCACGTCCGGGGTAAGAAATCCCGGGCGGGCGTTCGGCCGTCGCTCATTTTCCGCATGATCCCGCACAGACGTGAAGTACCCCGCTGCGCACACGTTCGAACTGGACGCGATCGTTCAGTCGCCACTCCTTGCCATATTTCAATACCTTTCGAAACGCGCCCCCAATGTGCCTCCGTGCCCCCACTAGCGTCCCGTGGTCATGGGACACCTGGACCACGCCGCCTTCGGCTGGCTGACCCCCGTACTGTCATATGTGATGGCCTGCATAGGCGCTGCCCTCGGGCTGCGCTGCACCGTCCGTGCGCTCGGCGCGACCGGGCGCTCGCGCCGCAACTGGCTCGTCACCGCGGCCTCCGCGCTCGGCACCGGCATCTGGACCATGCACTTCGTGGCGATGCTCGGGTTCAGCGTCGGAGGCACCGACATCCGCTACGACGTGCCGCTGACCCTCCTCAGCCTCGTCGTCGCCATGGCCGTCGTCTCCGCCGGAGTCTTCGCCGTCGGCTACGGGCGCGACCGCGCCCGCACCCTCTTCGTCGGTGGACTCACCACCGGGCTGGGCGTGGCGAGCATGCACTACCTCGGCATGGCCGCGGTACGGCTGCACGGTGACGTGACCTACGACCCGGTGCTCGTCGCGCTCTCCGTGGTGATCGCCGTCGTCGCGGCCACCGCGGCCCTGTGGGCGGCGCTGAACATCAAGTCGCCGATCGCGGTGACGGTCGCCTCACTCGTGATGGGGGCGGCCGTCAGCAGCATGCACTACACGGCGATGTTCGCGGTGCGCGTGGACGTCACGCCCTCCGGCGACGTGCTGCCCGGGGCCACGGCGATGCAGTTCATCTTCCCCCTCGCCGTCGGCCTCGGGTCCTATCTCTTCCTGACCTCGGCGTTCGTCGCGCTGTCGCCGACGGCCGGTGAACGTGAGGCATCCGCGTCCGCACAGCGACCTGCCGAGAGCGTCGCTGCCCGTCAGGGGCACGCACCGGGCCTGCCAGGCCCGAGTGACACGCCCCGAACCCACCACGAGCGAGGAGGCCATGCGTACACCCCGTAGAACACCAACAGCCGCCCGGACGGCACCTCCGCCCCCGGTGCGCGGACGCCGCGCCCATGCCGGCCCGCCGGCCGACGAGGGCTCCGAAGAGCCCCTCAGAGCGCTGCCCGACGAGATACCCGCGCGCGCGGGACGCTGGCGCATGCGGCCGGGAACCGTTCGCGCCAAGATCGTCTGTCTCCTGATGGTGCCGGTGGTCTCGCTGCTCGCGCTGTGGGCGTACGCCACCGTCACCACAGCCCAGGACGTCGCCCGGCTGCGGCAGTTGCAGCGCGTCGACGCGCAGGTGCGTGCCCCGGTCGCCGCCGCCGTCGCCGCGCTCCAGGCCGAACGGGCGGCCGCCGTACGCCACGCCACCGATCCGGCAGCGATCCCGGACGCGGACCTCAGGGCGCTGGGCGAGCGCACCGCCCGGACCGTGCGGGAGCTGCGCCTCGGCGACCACAACACCATCGCCGACGGCGAGGAACTGCCCGCCGGCGTGGCGGACCGCCTGGAGACCTTCGTCTCCGGTGTCGAGGAACTGCGCACGCTGCGGACCTCGGTCCTCGAACGCCGTACCGGATGGTCCGACACGTACGAGCGGTACACCAGGAGCATCTCGGCGGCCTTCGCCGTGGGCGGCGCGCTCACCGGCATCCAGGACGCCGAAGTCGGCTCCGACGCGCGCGTGCTGCTTGAGTTCTCCCGCGCGGGCGAGGCTTTGGCCCAGGAGGACGCCGTACTCGCCGGGGCGCGGCTCGCCGGCCGCCTCGACGGGCAGCGGCTGCGCCTGTTCACCGGAGCCGTCGACACCCGCCGTAACCTCCTCGAAGCCACCGCCCCGGACCTGCGCGGCCCGGAACGAGCCACCTGGCACAACCTCACGGCGGACAGCGCGTACGCCACTCTGGAAGCCGTCGAGGACAAGGTGCTCGGCACCCGTCCGGGCGTCAGGGCGATCACCGCGGCGCCCGACGCCACCTGGACCAAGGCGCACGCGCGCGTGCAGGGAGGCATGCGGGCCATCGAGGCGGACGCCGGCCACGACGTCGCGGACCGGGCCGACCCCCTCACCCGGGGTCTGCTCACCCCGGCCGGCGCGGCGGTGCTGTTCGGCCTCGCCGCCGTCGCCGCGTCCCTGGTGATCTCCGTACGCATCGGCCGCGGCCTCGTCGTCGAGCTGGTGAGCCTGCGCAACAGCGCCCTGGAGATCGCCCGCCACAAACTCCCGCAGGCCATGCTGAAGCTGCGTGCGGGAGAGGAGATCGACATCCGGGCCGAGGCACCCCCCGGACCGCCCGCCGAGGACGAGACCGAACAGGTCGCGGAGGCCCTCGGCACCGTGCACCGCGCCGCTCTGCGCGCCGCCGTGGAACGCGCGGAACTGGCCAGTGGCATCTCCGGGGTGTTCGTCAACCTCGCGCGCCGCAGCCAAGTCCTCGTCCACCGCCAGCTGAGCCTCCTCGACAGCATGGAGCGCAGGTCCGACGACCCGAACGAACTCAGCGACCTGTTCCGGCTCGACCACCTCACCACCCGCATGCGGCGCCACGCGGAGAGCCTGATCATCCTCTCGGGAGCGGCGCCTGGCCGCGCCTGGCGCCTGCCGGTCTCCCTGACGAACGTGGTCCGCGCCGCCGTCTCAGAAGTCGAGGACTACGCGCGCGTGGAGGTACGCCAGCTCCCTGAGGCGTCGGTCTCGGGCACCGCCGTCGCCGACCTCACGCATCTCCTGGCGGAGCTCGTCGAGAACGCCGCCCAGTTCTCGCCTCCGCACACCCGGGTGCGCGTCATCGGTGAACCGGTCGGCAACGGCTATGCCGTGGAGGTCGAGGACCGGGGACTCGGGATGGGCAAGGAGACCCTCGCCGAGGCGAACCGCCGCATCGAACAGTCCGAGGCGCTCGACCTGTTCGACAGCGACCGGCTCGGCCTCTTCGTGGTCAGCAGGCTGGCCGCCCGGCACGGCATCAAGGTGCATCTGCGGACCTCCCCATACGGCGGCACCACTGCGGTCGTCCTGCTGCCCACGGCGCTGCTGCACAGCGGCGCGGCGGAGCGTTCTCCCCGCGCCGCGGCGGACCGGGAGCAAGCCGTCGAGCGCGAGTACGCGCGTGTGCCCGCTGCCGCCGCTCCGCTCCAGGAACCGGTTCAGGCATCGGCGGACCGCCCAGCACTGGTGGCTTCCGCGCAGTCCGCCTCCGAAACCCCGCCACCAGGGGTCACCGCCCTGCGGCTGCACCGCACGCCCGAGGGCGCCGGAGACGAGGAGGAGTCCGACGACCTCCCACGACGGGTCCGACAGGCGCATCTCGCACCGCAGCTGCGCGAACAGCGCCCCGACGCGCCGGTCCGCACGCCTGGCTCCCGGAGCGAGCACAAGCGCACCCCCGAGGCCGTACGGGACCGCATGGCCGCCTACCACGACGGCTGGGTGCGGGGTGGCGGCAGGTCGCCTGGCCGTGCAGCCGGAGCACGTGCCGAAACCGGCAGAGACAGCAGCGAAGGAGACCGCTCATGATCAAGGACCCGAGTACGAGGGCGGAGCGGCGGTCCGGCGAACTCGACTGGCTGCTGGACGACCTGGTCCTACGCGTCAGCGAGGTGCGGCACGCCGTGGTGCTGTCCAACGACGGACTCGCGGTGGGTGCCTCCACCGATCTCAAGCGCGAGGACGCGGAACACCTCGCCGCGGTCGCCTCCGGCTTCCACAGCCTGGCCAAGGGCGCCGGACGGCACTTCGGCGCCGGTGGCGTGCGCCAGACCATGGTGGAGATGGACGACGGCTTCCTGTTCGTCGCCGCCGCCGGCGACGGCTCCTGTCTCGCCGTGCTCACCGCTGTGACCGCCGACATAGGTCTCGTGGCATACGAGATGGCACGGCTGGTGAAACGCGTGGGCGAGCATCTCCACACGGCGCCGCGAGCAGCGGCGCGCCCGCCCGCCGCCGGATGAGGCGAGAGGGCGCTGCGCGCAGATGACCGAGGACACGACAGGCACCCTGCGGGATCCGGGCAGCCAGTGGTACGACAACGAGGCCGGGCCGCTCGTCCGCCCCTACGCCATGACGGGCGGACGCACCAGATCCGGCCCCACGGGGGTGCGCTTCGACCTGATCGCGCTCGTCACGCTCGACCCGGGCGCGCCCGCCATGGACGACGACACCGCGCTCGGACCCGAGCACCGGGCCCTCATCGACCTCTGCCGTACGGAGACGCAGTCCGTCGCCGAACTCTCCGCGGACGCGGACCTCCCCGTAGGGGTGGTGAGGGTGTTGCTCGGCGATCTCCTGGAGTTGGGCCGCGTCACCGTCAGCCGTCCGGTCCCACCCGCGCAGCTGCCCGACGAGCGCATTCTGCGAGAGGTGATCGAAGGACTGAGGGCGCTGTGATGAGACTGGCGGAACCATACGGACCACGCCGGGTTGTGCCCTCTTGCGGACAGCGAACGGGCGCAAGCCGCTCACATCGTGCTAATGGCGGTCCAATCCCCCGACAGGGAACACTAGTTGCCAAGATGCTGCCTACGGAACTCGACCGTTGCCGGCACTCCCGAGAGAAGTGATCGATGGTCTCCGAGCACCCTGACGCCACGGACGACGACGACATGTCGGCCCTGGCGTTGAAGATACTGGTCGCCGGCGGATTCGGCGTGGGCAAGACCACCCTGGTGGGCGCGGTCAGTGAGATCAGGCCGCTGCGTACCGAGGAACTGCTGAGCGAGGCAGGTCAGTTGGTGGACGACACCGATGGCGTTGATCAGAAGGTCACGACAACCGTCGCCATGGACTTCGGCCGCATCACCATCCGCTCGGGCCTCTCCCTGTACCTGTTCGGCACGCCGGGCCAGGATCGTTTCTGGTTTCTGTGGGACGAACTGTCGCAGGGCGCCCTCGGTGCCGTCGTCCTCGCGGACACCCGGCGACTGGAGGACTGCTTCCCGGCGGTGGACTACTTCGAGCACCGGCACATCCCGTTCGTGGTCGCCGTCAACTGCTTTGCCGGCGCCCGGTCCTACGGAACCCAGGACGTGTCACGTGCCCTCGATCTCGACCCGGGCACGCCGGTGGTGCTCTGTGACGCCCGCGACCGCGACTCGGGCAAGGAAGTGCTGATCCGGCTGGTCGAGTACGCCGGGCGGATGCACACCGCCCGGTTGCTCGACTCGGTGAGCTGAGGCGAGGGGCACGCGGCTGAGCCGCGCCACTGCGGGCTCCCGTCGGCTCGGACGGCCGACAGCTCGCCGGGTGGGGGTGCCCTGCGAGGCAAAGGCCCGCCATTCCTCATCAGTCATCTTTTGTGCCATGAACCCCTCATGCTTGCTCCGGGGGCGGCCGTGGGGAAGGCTGGCTGATCGGATCCTTCGGCTTGGAGGACCTGCCGCACGGGGAGACCACAAACATGGCTCAGAACCAAGGACTTGGCTGGCTGCTGGACGATCTGACCGAGCGTGTCGAACACATACGACATGCGCTGGTCCTGTCGAACGATGGGCTGGTGACAGGCGCGAGCACCGGCCTGCGACGTGAGGACGCCGAGCATCTCGCCGCCGTGTCCTCGGGCCTGCACAGCCTGGCGAAAGGCTCGGGACGCCACTTCGGCGCGGGCCAGGTACGTCAGACAATGATCGAGTTCGACGACGCGGTGCTGTTCGTCACGGCGGCCGGTACTGGTAGTTGTCTGTGCGTACTCGGCGCCGCGGAGGCTGACATCGGCCAGATCGCATACGAGATGACACTGCTCGTCAACCGCGTCGGCGAACACCTCGACGTGGATGCCAGGCAACCCGAAAACATTCCGGCATCAGACGCCTGACCTGCGGATACGGTGCCCGGGCGAGAGTTATCCACAGGTCGGCCCGGCCGGGCGGCGAAGCGGCTACGGTTTTTCCCGAGGCTGGCGCACACGGCGCGGGCCATCCACTCCACGGGGGAGACCGACCATGTCCGCCACCGGCATCACACAACCCGCACAGACTGCCGTCGCACCGGCCACCGGCACACTCCGCGCTCCCGCAGCACCCTTCGCGCCGAGCCGAGCCGCCCGCGAACTGGGGCTGAAACGGCGCGAGTTCGATCTAGCGGTCCATCTCGGGTGTGTCCGGACAGTTCCAGACGAAGGAGGCGGCGGACGACGCGTCGGCCGCGACGAGATCGAACGGCTGCGCCACGACCGACGGTTTCCCGAAACGCTGCGCGAACGCGTCCGAGTGGTGGGTACCGCGGACGGCGCGAAGCTCATGGATGTGGCTCCCACCCGGTTCACCCGCCTCGCGCGGCTGGGCCTGGTGACACCGGTGGCCTTCTACCTCAACCGATACCGGGCCGTGGTCTGGCTGTATCTCGCCGACGAACTACGCCAGTTCGCGGCAGGCAGGGAAACCGCCCAACTGCTGACCGGCCGTACGCCCCAGAGGCTGCGGGACCAACTCGAAGCAGGACTTGACCTCAGGCCCCGCAACTGGCGGGCACGGCACCTGGGATTTCTGCTTCGACCGGCCGTCGATCCGTGGACGCGAGTCGCGGTCGTGGCATCCTTCCTCGACCCCGCGCAGGTCGCGGAAATCGTCAACGACCCCTACGAGCGCGCTTACTTGAGCCGCTTCCGGCCGGAACAGCCGGTCCACGGAGTGCCGGGCTCACCCGCCGCGCTGCTGGCCGAACGCATCACGACGGCGGACGACCCGGACGAGATCGCCTGGCTCCGCGCAGACCTGACCGCGACCCTGGCCGAGGCCCGCGACCACCGGCCCGCACCACGCCCGAGGCCGGAACAGGCACCGCCCCCCTACGAAGAACTCAAGGAGAAGGTCGTCCAGTCAGCGCCCCCGCAGCAAGACAGCCGCCCCCTGCCCAGGACATCCGAGCAACTTGAGCGATCCGAGGGACCCGAGCGAACCCGCGGCCTGCTGAGCCGCCTGCGTGGCAGAAACCCACGGCCCGCGCGGGACCGCAGGCGCGCCGCGCGAGTTCGAACCTGACGGGACTCCTCAGCCCAGCTTCCGGAACAGCCCTTCCTGGACGACGGAGACAAGCAGCCTGCCCTCGACGTCGTAGATGCGGCCGCGGGCCAGCCCGCGCCCTCCCGTGGCGATGGGGGACTCCTGGTCGTACAGGAACCACTCGTCCGCGCGGAACGGCCTGTGGAACCACATGGCGTGGTCCAGCGAGGCCATGTCGAAGGTCCGCGGGCCGAACAGGGGCTCCACCGGAAGTCGGACGGCGTCCAGCAGCGTCATGTCGCTGGCGTACGTCAGCGCGCACGTGTGGACGAGCGGATCGTCCCCCAGCGGGCCGACCGTGCGCATCCACACCGCGCTGCGCGGCTCCAGCTGCTGGACCTCCTCGGCGGTCCAGCGCAGTCGGTCCACATAGCGGATGTCGAAGGGCTGACGGCGCGCCATACGCTCGAACTGCTCGGGCAGCGCGCCGAGATGCTCCTTGATCTCCTGGGTGACGTTCGGCAGGGACTCCGGATCGGGGACCTTCCGGGCCGACGGCAGCTGATGTTCGAAGCTGCCTTCCTCGGGCTTGTGAAAGGAGGCGGTGAGATTGAAGATCGTGCGACCCTGCTGCACCGCCGTGACCCGTCGGGTCGTGAACGACCGGCCGTCACGGACCCGTTCGACCTGGTACACGATCGGCACGCCCGGCCGGCCCGGGCGCAGGAAATACGCGTGCAGCGAGTGCACCGGACGTTCGCCGTCCGTGGTGCGCCCGGCGGCGACCAGCGCCTGGCCGGCCACCTGGCCGCCGAAGACCCGCTGGAGGGATTCCTCGGGGCTTCGGCCACGGAAGATGTTGACCTCGATCTGCTCCAAGTCCAGCAGGTCGACGAGTCTCTCGGCTGCGTTCGTCATGGGTGCGATTCTCCTGTGCTCACAGCTGGCCGACGTTGGTGACCTTGATGACGGCACGGCCCTCCGCGTCGGAGGCCACGAGGTCGACCTCCGCGCTGATGCCCCAGTCGTGGTCGCCGTTCGGGTCGGCGAAGGTCTGCCGGACGCGCCACAGCCTGTTCTGCGGCTCCTCCTCGATCATCAGCAACCGGGGGCCACGGGCGTCGGGGCCGGTACCGAGGTCCTCGTACTCGTCCCAGTACTTGTCCATCGCCTCGCCCCACGCGTCGGCGTCCCAGCCGGCCTCCGCGTCCAGTTCGCCCAGCTCGTTGACCTGATCCAGCGCGGCCAGCTCCACGCGGCGGAACATGGCGTTGCGGACGAGGACCCGGAAGGCGCGCGCGTTGGCCGTGACCGGCTTGACCTGGTCGGCCTTCTCCTGAGCCTCCTCGGCGGTCATCACCTCCGGGTTCGCGAGCTGCTCCCACTCGTCCAGGAGGCTGGAGTCGACCTGACGCACCATCTCGCCCAGCCAGGCGATCAGATCCTGCAGATCCTCGGACTTGAGGTCGTCGGGGACGGTGTGGTCGAGGGCCTTGAAGGCCCCGGCGAGATAGCGCAGCACGATGCCCTCGGTGCGGGCCAGATCGTAGTGGGAGACCAACTCGGTGAAGGACATGGCGCGTTCGTACATGTCCCGGATGACGGACTTGGGGGAGAGAGGATGATCGCCGACCCACGGGTGGCTCTTGCGGTACGTGTTGTAGGCGTGGGAAAGCAGCTCTTCCAACGGCTTCGGGTACGAGACGTCCTGAAGGCGCTCCATGCGCTCCTCGTACTCGACGCCGTCCGCCTTCATCAACGCGATGGCCTCGCCGCGCGCCTTGTTCTGCTGGGCCGCGAGAATCTGGCGCGGGTCGTCCAGCGTGGACTCGACGACCGACACCATGTCCAGCGCGTACGACGGCGACTCCGGGTCCAGGAGCTCGAACGAGGCCAGCGCGAAGGTCGACAGCGGCTGGTTCAGCGCGAAGTCCTGCTGGAGGTCCACGGTCAGGCGCACGATGCGCCCCGTCGGGTCGGGCTCGTCCAGCTTCTCGACGACGCCACCGTCCAGCAGCGAGCGGTAGATGGCGATCGCGCGCCGGATGTGCCGCAGTTGCTGCTTGCGCGGCTCGTGGTTGTCCTCCAGCAGGTGCCGCATAGCGTCGAAGGCGTTACCGGGGCGGGCGATCACCGACAGCAGCATCGTGTGGGTCACCCGGAAGCGGGAGGTCAGCGGCTCCGGATCGGAGGTGATCAGCTTCTCGAAGGTGGTGTCCGTCCAGCCGACGAATCCCTCGGGTGCCTTCTTGCGGACCACCTTGCGGCGCTTCTTCGGGTCGTCGCCCGCCTTGGCGAGCGACTTCTCGTTCTCGATGACGTGCTCGGGCGCCTGAGCGACGACGAAGCCCGCCGTGTCGAAGCCCGCGCGGCCCGCCCGGCCGGCGATCTGGTGGAACTCACGCGCGCGCAGGGTCCGTACGCGATTGCCGTCGTACTTCGTCAGGGCCGTGAACAGCACCGTGCGGATGGGCACGTTGACGCCGACGCCGAGGGTGTCGGTGCCGCAGATGACCTTCAACAGGCCTGCCTGGGCCAGCTTCTCGACCAGGCGGCGGTACTTGGGGAGCATGCCGGCGTGATGGACCCCGATGCCGTGCCGGACGTAACGGGACAGGTTCTGGCCGAACTTGGTGGTGAATCGGAAGTTGCCGATCAGGTCGGCGATCCTGTCCTTCTCCTCGCGCGTGCACATGTTGATGCTCATCAGCGCCTGCGCCCGCTCCACCGCCTGCGCCTGGGTGAAGTGCACGATGTAGACCGGCGCCTGCCTGGTCTCCAGCAGCTCCGTCAGCGTCTCGGTCATGGGCGTCAGCTTGTACTCGTACGACAGCGGGACCGGGCGGGTCGCCGAGCGGACCACGGACGTGGGGCGGCCGGTACGGCGGGTGAGGTCCTTCTCGAACATCGCGACGTCGCCCAGCGTCGCCGACATCAGGATGAACTGCGCCTGCGGCAGTTCCAGGATCGGGATCTGCCAGGCCCAGCCACGGTCGCCCTCGGCGTAGAAGTGGAACTCGTCCATCACGACCTGGTTGACATCCGCCTGCTTGCCGTCGCGCAGTGCGATGGACGCCAGCACCTCGGCCGTACAGCAGATGACGGGGGCATCGGAATTGACGGACGCGTCGCCGGTCAGCATGCCGACGTTCTCCGTGCCGAAGATCTTGCACAGCTCGAAGAACTTCTCGGAGACCAGCGCCTTGATCGGAGCCGTGTAGAAAGTGACCTCGTCGCGGGCCAGCGCGGCGAAGTGCGCACCCGCCGCGATCATGCTCTTTCCGGACCCGGTGGGCGTCGACACGATCACGTTCGCACCGGAGACCACCTCGATCAGCGCCTCCTCCTGGTGGGGGTAAAGCGTGATACCGCGCTCCTGGGACCACGCCTCGAAGGCTTCGTAGAGGGCGTCGGGGTCTGTGGTCTGCGGCAGCTGATCGATGAGGGTCACGCCCCCATCTTGCCTGTGATCCCAGGTGAAGGGGGAATCGGATGCCCGAGCGAAGATCACGGCCGCTACGCTGTGTCGCCGACGGAGCGTCAGCGCATCCGGTCAACTGGACAGCGGCGTACGAGGAATAGGGCGGGAAACGGCCATGATGGGACCAGCACACTCACTTTCGGGGGCCGCTGCCTGGCTCGGTGTCGGGGCCGCCGCGGCCGCGGCGGGCAAGCCGATGCCCTGGCCGGTCGTCCTGGTCGGTGCCCTGATCTGCGCCGGTGCCGCACTCGCCCCGGACCTCGACCACAAGGCGGCGACCATCTCGCGTGCCTTCGGACCGCTCTCGCGCGGTCTGTGCGAGATCGTCGACAAGCTTTCCTACGCGGTCTACAAGGCGACGAAGAAGCAGGGCGACCCGCGTCGCTCGGGAGGGCACCGGACGCTGACGCACACCTGGCTGTGGGCGGTCCTGATCGGGGCGGGCGCCTCCGCCGTCGCGATCACCGGGGGCCGCTGGGGGGTGCTGGCGCTCCTCTTCGTGCACATCGTGCTCGCCATCGAAGGCCTGCTGTGGCGGGCGACCCGTGGCTCCAGCGCCGACATCCTGGTCTGGCTGCTGGCCGCGACCAGTGCCTGGATCCTGGCCGGTGTCCTGGACAAGCCGGGCAACGGCTCGGACTGGCTGTTCACCGACCCGGGGCAGCAGTACCTGTGGCTCGGGCTGCCGATCGTGCTGGGCGCACTGGTGCACGACATCGGGGACGCGCTGACAGTGTCCGGCTGCCCGGTCCTGTGGCCGATCCCGATCGGCCGCAAGCGCTGGTACCCGATCGGCCCGCCGAAGGCGCTGCGGTTCCGGGCGGGGAGCTGGGTCGAGCTGAAGGTGCTCATGCCGGCGTTCATGCTGCTCGGCGGTGTGGGCTGTGCGGCGGCGCTCAACCTCATCTGACGCCGCTTGCTGAGACAGCCGTCTCAGCTCTGGCCCTCCGTACCGCCGTAGCGCCGTTCGAAGGCGGCGACGCGGCCCTCGGTGTCCACCGTCCGGGCCTTGCCGGTGTAGAACGGGTGGCTCTCCGAGGAGATCTCCACGTCCACGACCGGGTACGTCTCGCCGTCGTCCCACTCGATGGTCTGCTCGCTCGTGGCGGTGGACCGGGTCAGGAAGGCGTATCCGGCGGCCCGGTCCCGGAAGACGACCGGCTGGTAGGCGGGCTGCTTGTCCTGCTGCATGCGTGTTCTCCTCGCTCGCGTCGCTCGGGCGGTCGGCCCCACCCGGGCCTTGCCGCGGCCGTACGGTCAGCCGGACAGGGCGTCCTCGTCGACGATGTGCATCGCGGCCTCCTCGGCCGAGGCAGCGGCGCCGTCGATGCCCACGTCGGTGGCGATCAGCCCGCTCTCCTCGTCCTCGTGCGCGCCCTCGTCAGGGGCCACCAGGCGACCGGAGCGGGCGGCGCCCACCTCGTTGTCCAGCGGCTCGCCGTCCGTGCCCGCGCAGTCGCCGATGCCGTCGCCGTCCGATGCCGCGACGTCCGGCAGCTCCTCGGCGAGGCGTTGGTCCAGGGTCTCGCCCTGCCTGCGCTCCGCCGCCGTCACACCCGTGCGCTCCACCGCCCAGGGCCGGTCCGGCGGGGACCAGCCACGGTCGAGTGGGTCATCGACCCCGTCGGTGACCAGGGTGTCCTCGGCGTCCAGGAGGCCCGCGTCGTCCTGTACCTCGGATCCGTCGGGCTGGTAGACGTCGTCTCCCCATCCCTCGTCACTTTCCACGGGTACCTCCAGGTGGGTGCGGACCGCCCCCGGCGCCGCCCACAGGAGCGGGCAGCCGCCTCCAGCGTTCCACCCGCCGACGGGACCGCGCAACGGGACGAAGCCGACCAGGCCCCGTCCCGTTGTCCGATCACCGGTGTGTCACCCGTGCCACGAACGCCACAGCGCCGCGTACGCCCCGTCCGCCGCGACCAGCTCGTCGTGGCTGCCCAGCTCGCTGATCCGGCCGTTCTCCACGACGGCGATGACGTCCGCGTCATGGGCCGTGTGCAGCCGGTGGGCGATGGCGACGACCGTACGGCCGTCCAGGACCCGGGCCAGGGACCGTTCCAGATGGCGGGCCGCCCGCGGGTCCAGGAGCGAGGTCGCCTCGTCCAGGACCAGCGTGTGCGGGTCGGCCAGGACCAGCCGGGCCAGCGCGATCTGCTGGGCCTGTGCCGGCGTGAGCGTGAACCCGCCCGAGCCGACCTCGGTCTCCAGGCCCTCGTCCAGCGCGCGGGCCCAGCCCTCCGCGTCGACCGCGCCCAGCGCCGCCCACAGCTCGGCGTCCCCGGCGTCGGTACGGGCGAGCAGCAGGTTGTCGCGCAGGGAGCCGACGAAGACGTGATGCTCCTGGTTGACCAGCGCGACGTGGGTCCGGACCTCCTCGGCCGGCATCTTCGACAGCTCTGCGCCGCCCAGGGTGATCCGACCGGTCCGGGGCGCGTAGATCCCGGCGAGCAGTCTGCCCAGGGTGGACTTGCCCGCGCCCGAGGGCCCCACCAGGGCCAACCTGGTGCCCGGCGCGACCTCCAGGGACACCTTGCGCAGGACGTCCACGCCCTCCCGGTAGCCGAAGTGCACCCGGTCCGCGTGCACGTCCCGCCCCTCCGGGGTCAGCGAGGGGTCACCGGCGTCCGGCTCGATGTCCCGGACCCCGACGAGTCTGGCCAGCGACACCTGGGCGACCTGGAGCTCGTCGTACCAGCGCAGGATGATGCCCACCGGGTCGACGAGCATCTGGGCGAGCAGCGCGCTCGTGGTCAGCTGGCCCACGTCGATCCAGCCCTGCAGCACGAAGACCCCGCCGATCATCAGCACCGAGCACAGCACGGTCACATGGGTGGCGTTGATGACCGGGAAGAGCACGCACCGCAGCCACAGCGTGTAGCGCTCCCAGGCTGTCCACTCCCTGACCCGCTGGTCCGACAGTTCGATCCGGCGTTCTCCCAGACGGTGGGCCTCGATGGTCCGCCCGGCGTCCACGGTCTCCGTGAGCACGGCGGCGACGGCGGCGTATCCGGCGGCCTCCGAGCGGTAGCCGGACGGTGCGCGCCGGAAGTACCAGCGGCAGCCGACCACCAGCAGCGGCACCGCGAGGAGCACGGCCGGTGCCAGCGGCGGTGCCGTGACGACGAGGCCGCCGAGCAGCAGCGCGGCCCACACCACGCCGATGGCGAGTTGCGGCACCGCCTCGCGCATCGCGTTGGCGAGCCGGTCGATGTCGGTCGTGATGCGGGAGAGCAGATCCCCTGTGCCCGCCCGCTCCAGGACACCCGGTGGCAACCCGACCGCCCGGACGAGGAAGTCCTCGCGCAGGTCGGCCAGCATCCGCTCGCCGAGCATCGCGCCGCGCAGCCGCACCTGCCGTACGAACACCGCCTGCACGACCAGCGCGGAGGCGAACAGGCCGACGGTGAGCTGCAGATGGAGCGCCCGGGCGTCGTCCGAGACCCGCTGGACGACGTCACCCAACAGGTACGGGCCGACCATGGAGGCCACCACCGCGATCGTGTTGACGGTGACCAGGAGCAGGAACGCGCGCCGGTGCCTGCGGAACAGTTCGGCCACGTAGGCGCGTACGGTCGAGGAGGCGCCGACCGGCAGGGTGCTCGCCGTGGTCGGGGCCGCCGGGTCGTACGCCGGTGGCGCCACGCCGATCATGCCGTCTCTCCGATTTCCTTGAGTTCTTTGAGTTCTTCGAGTTCTTCCAGTTCTTGGAGTTCACCCAGGTCGTCCAGCTCGCGGCCGGTGGCCGCCTCGTCCTGGGTCTCCCGGGTCACCACGGCCCGGTACCGGGGTTCCTTGTGCACCAGTTCACGGTGGACACCGACCGCGGCGACCTCGCCCTCGTGGACCAGCACGACCCGGTCCGCATGGTCCAGGAGCAGCGGTGAGGAGGTGAACACGACGGTCGTACGACCGGTGCGCAACTCCCGTACCCCGTTCGCGATCCGGGCCTCGGTGTGCGAGTCGACGGCCGACGTCGGCTCGTCGAGCACCAGCACCTCGGGGTCCGTGATCAGTGACCGCGCCAGCGCCAGGCGCTGGCGCTGCCCGCCCGACAGGGACCGTCCGCGCTCGGTGATCCGCGCGTCCAACGGGTCCTCGGCCTCGAGCGATCCCTGCACGAGTGCCTCCAGCACGTCCCCGCACTGGGCGGCGGCCAGCGCGTCGGCGGTGCTCACCGCGCCGGAGGAGGGCACGTCGAGCAGTTCGCGCAGCGAGCCGGAGAGCAGCACGGGGTCCTTGTCCTGGACGAGGACGGCCGTGCGGGTGCTGGAGAGGGGCAGCTCGTCGAGCGGCACGCCACCGAGGAGCGCGGAGGTGCCCTCCTCGGAGGGATGGCCGCCCAGACGCTCAGCCAGCAGACCCGCCGCGTCGGGATCGCCGCACACCACGGCGGTCAGACACCCGGCGGGTGCCAGCAGCCCGGTCGCGGGATCGTACAGATCGCCGGTCGGTACCACCGCCTCGCGCGTGCCCGCCGTGTCCGTGGGGCGCTCCAGGGACAGCACCCGCGCGGCCCGTTTCGCGGAGGGACGTGAGAAGGAGTACGCCATGGCGATCTCCTCGAAGTGGCGCAGCGGATACGCCATCAGCATGACCGCGCTGTACACGGTGACCAGCTCGCCGACGGTGATCCGGCCTTGCTCGGCCAAGTGCACACCGTGCCAGACGACCGTGATCATCAGTACACCCGGCAGCAGCACCTGGACCGCCGAGATCAGTGCCCACATACGGGCGCTGCGCACGGCCGCGTGGCGCACTTCCTGCGAGGCCCGGCGGTAGCGGTCGAGAAAGAGCTCCTCGCCGCCGATGCCGCGCAGCACCCGCAGTCCCGCGACGGTGTCCGTGGCCAGTTCGGTCGCGCGGCCCGCCTTCTCGCGCTGGAAGTCGGCGCGCCGGGTCGCCCGTGGCAGCAGGGGCAGTACGGCGAGGGCGAGGACCGGGACACCCACGGCGACGACGATGCCGAGAGCGGGCTGGTAGACGTATAGGCCCACGCAGACCAGGACGACGGTCAGGGCGGCGGCGGTGAACCGGGAGAGGGCCTCCACGAACCAGCCGATCTTCTCCACGTCCCCGGTGGAGACGGCGACGATCTCACCGGCCGCGACCCGTCGTGTCAGGGCCGAGCCCAGCCGGGCGGTCCTGCGGGCAAGCAGCTGCTGGACGCGGGCGGCGGCCGTGATCCAGTTGGTGACCGCGGCCCGGTGCAGCATGCTGTCGCCGAGCGCGATGGCAACGCCGCACAGCACCATCAGCCCGCCCGCGAGGGCCAGCCGACCGCCGGAGCGGTCGACGACGGCCTGGACGGCGAACCCGACGCCGAACGGCAGCCCGGAGACGGCCACGAAGTGCACGAGCCCCCAGGCGAGGGAGGAGAACTGCCCGCCGAGCTGGTTGCGGAAGAGCCACCACAGAAATCTGGGGCCCGAGCGCGCGTCCGGCTCACCGGGGTCGGGGTACGGAAGGGCTTGGATCTTCATGACGTCCCAGTGGCTCGCATCTCGCATGAGGGGGTGAATGGGGGGTGGGGGGAGGCCGGAATGGCCAACAACGGGCCGTGAAAGGTTCGCGTCACAGCGTGGCCGGAGGCAAACGGTTTTCCGGCAAGAGGAGTTGTTTCGGCCTGATTGGACGGTTGTTCGCCTCATTGCCGTGCGGGGCCGACTGCCCGTAGAACACCAGCCATGAGAAGCCGGATCATCATGTCTATGCTTACCGGAGCGACCCTTCTGGCGAGCACCCTCCTTGGGGCGAGCCCAGCCCGGTCGGCAGCCGCCCGGCCGGTCGATGTCCCGGCCGAGTTCGGCACCGACTGGCACGACCCGGTCACCGCCGCCCCGCCCGTCACGAGACCGGTCGGCTCCCCGTCCTGCGAAGTCACCGTCGCCGAGGCCCAGTTCAAGGATTTCACGCCCTACGAGGGCACGTACACGCCCCCGAGCGGGTGTGGCGCGAGCTGGAGCAAGGTCGTTCTGCGGCTGGACGGCAAGGTCAAGGGCCGGCAGTACGACCGCCTCGGCTATCTCCACATCGGTGGCGTCGAGGTCCTCCGTACCTCCACCCCGCAGCCCTCGCCGGACGGTATCGCCTGGTCCGTGGAGAAGGACGTCACGCGCTACAGCGACACATTGAGCAGGCGCCAGCCCGTCGAGATGCTCATCGGAAACGTTGTCGACGACACTTACACCGGCATTTTCGACGTCAAGGTCACCTTGACGTTCTACGCGGGGACACCCGTCGCGAAGGACACCCCCGACCGCGTTCTCACCCTCCACGACGGCACCCTCACCACCCCGCGCAACAGCGAACGGATCGTCGCCGAGGTGTACGCGACCGGTTCGGGCGGCGGCTGCGAGGAGTACTGGTACCTCACCGTCCCCGACGCCGCCCCCTACTCCTGCAAGGCCACGGACGGCCCGTACCGCGAGGTGCAGATCAAGGTCGACGGTCAACTGGCCGGAATCGCCGCCCCGTTCCCGACCGTCTGGACCGGCGGCTGGTCCAACCCCTTTCTCTGGTACGTGGTTCCGGGACCGCGCGCCTTCGACATCAAACCGATCGAATACGATCTGACGCCCTTCGCCGGGCTTCTCAACGACGGCAGCCCGCATGCTGTGGAGGTCTCCGTCGTCGGCGTCCCGGAGGGGCAGGCCGGCTGGAGCACCCCCGTCAACGTCGTCGTCTGGCAGGACGCCGAACGCGCCCGGGTCACCGGCGGGATCACCACCCACCGCGTGAGCGAACCGGTCAACACCTCGACGTACACACCCGGTTCCGCCGGCGAACAGCACCGCCTCGACACCCGCGGCGCTCACCGCCTGACCGTCGCCGGATACGTCGACACCTCGCACGGCAGAGTCACCACCACCGTCAGCCGAGCCCTCGCCAACACCTCCGTGCACCGCTGGACCGACGGCGAGAACACCGACGGGCTCACCGCCGTCTGGACGGACGCGGAGAAGGTCACGGTCGACGGGCGCGGGCCGGGCAGGACCTCCCGCACGGCGCGGACGTACACGATGGACGGCACGACCACGCTCGGTGCGGGCGACCGGCTGCGGACCGTGCTGGCCCTCGGCGACCGGGCAGCCGTCACACAGACGTCAGCCGGGTGGCGTACGGCGTGGTCGTGGTTCGACGACTCGTACGCCGGCGACGCGACGTACACGGCCGGCGTGCCGCGCGACCAGCGCCACGCCGTCGGGACGACGAGCGAGCGCTACCGCCTCCACGGCTCGGCCGGATGCCACGACCGTTCGCTGGTGACTGTCCAGGGGGTGCTCACCCGGGACCGAAACCGCTGCTGACAAGCGATCGTTCAGGGGCCGAGGAGCTTGCGCTTCTGCTCCGCGAATTCCACTTCCGTGAGGATCCCCTGGCTCTTGAGATCGCCCAGCTGCTTCAGCTGTTCGATCTTGCTGGTCATGTCGGAGGCCGGCGGAGCCGCGGGTTGCTCGGCCGGGGACGCCGGTTGTGGTGCGGGCGCCTGGGGTCCCTGCTGGGCCGCCCATCGCCCCTGCTGTCGGCGGGATACACGGTTCGACACGGCGGTCGCCGTTCCGGCGACGGCGGCCGTGCGGGCCACCCCTCGGAGGAGTCCTGGCATGGCGGTCTCCCTTCTCGCTGCCTTTGACTTTCAGGGAGCGGTTTCGGTCGCGTCGAGCGCGGCCAGGACGGCCGGCGCGGGGATTCTTCCGGAGGCGACCAGCTCGGCACCGCCGCGATGCAGGGCGGCGGCGAACGGGGCGGCCCACAGGTTCTCGTAGATCAGGACGCCGGCGGAGTTCCCGGGCATCAGGGCGGCGGCCGCCTCATTGAGGTCGTCCTGGCCCAGCAGCCCCGAGGAGGCGCCCTCGAAGACTGCCAGGTCGAGTTCGCCGTCGCCGGTGAGATCGGCGATCTCCATGGCGGTCACGGATCCGTCGGCCTCCTTCCGGATGAACGTCAGATCGAGGATCCGGATGAGGCCGCGGTCCACGAGATCGACCAGGATGGGAAAGCCCTCGCCGGTCATTCGACTGCCTGGGAACTCGACCACCAGATAGTCGATCGGTCCCATCTCGCCCATCTCGCCGGATGTTTTGAGTTCACCGAAATCGTCGCTCACGGCGTCACCTCTGGGATTGGTGGCTTTTCCCCCATCCCATTGCAGCATCGGACCGGGCCGGTCGCACGTCGTGTGCGGTTCACCCGTCGGGCTCACCCGGGTCGCGCGTGAGACGTCGCACGGATCTTCTGGTGCCCATGAGCAATGGAAGCGGCGGGCCGCTCTCGGCCAGGGAACGCAGTGAACTGGATGAGCTGCGACACAGGGTGGGCGCCCTGGAGAGCACCGGTCGCCCGCATGCGGCGAGGCATCACAGGGTCCGGTCCACGGGCTCGGTCCTGCTGATCCTCCTCGCGGCCCTGTTCTCGTTGCTGTCCGTCGTAGCGGTCTGGGCGAACAGCATCGTGCGGGACACGGACCGGTATGTCGCCACCGTGGGGCCGCTCGCCTCCGATCCCGATGTGCAGAAGGCGGTCACCAACCGGGTCACCGACGTGGTGCTGGCACAGATCGACGTGAACGCGTTGGTCAAGCAGCTGCAGGACGCCGCGTCGGAAAAGGGCGTCCCACCGAAGGCATCCCAGTTGCTCGGGAACCTGAAGGCGCCGATCACGAGCGGCTTGAAGCAACTGGTCGGCGGCGTTGTGGAGCGGGTGGTCAGCAGCAGCGCCTTCGAAACCGTCTGGGTCGACGCGAACCGCACGGTCCACAGCGCCGTGGACAACGCGCTGACGGGCAGCAACGACGGCGCGGTCGCGCTGAAGGACGGCCAGGTGGCCATCAACGTGGGACCGCTGGTGGCCAAGGTCAAGGACCGGTTGGTCGGTGCCGGCCTTGGACTGGCCGCGAAGATCCCGGACGTCCACACGGACTTCGTGGTGTTCCAGTCGAAGGACATCGGCAAGATCAAGACCTATCTGAGAGTGCTGCAGATCATGGGCTCCTGGCTGCCCGTGATCGCCCTGCTGTTCGCCGCCGCGGGGGTGTACACCGCGTTCAACCGCCGGCACGCGCTGATCGGGGTCGGGCTGGCGGTGTTCGTGGCCATGCTGCTCCTCGGAATCACGCTCACCGTCTTCCGCGACATCTACCTCGACCATCTGCCCCCGGGCGGGTCTCCGGCCGCCGCCGGGGCGGTGTACGACGCGTTGATCAAGTTCCTGCGCGCCGGTGTGAGGGCGCTCGGTGCCGTCGCCCTCATCACCGCCATCGCTGCCTTTCTCAGTGGTCCGTCACGGATCGCGGTCTTCGTCCGCAAGGGCTGCCGCAGGAGTATCGGCGCCCTGCGCGACGTGGCGATGTCGGGAGGACTCCGCCTGGGGCCGGTCGGGCGGTTCGTGCACCGTTTCAAGCGGTGGATCGGGGTCGCGATCGTGGTGATCGCCGCGATCGTCCTGTTCACCTGGAACTACCCGACCATGATGGTCGTGGTGTGGACCACGGTGGTCGTGCTGGTGGGCTTCGCGATCCGTGAATTCCTGGACACCGACTCCACACCGACCGCCGACTCCCGTGCGGCCACCGCTCCCTGACGTACCGCCGAGGAAGCAACGAAGCCGTCAGGTCTTCGACGCGGCGGTCAGTGGAGGATCTTCTCCTTGGCCCGCCGGAACTCGTCGTCGGAGATGTCGCCCTTGGAGCGGATCTCGGAGAGCTTCGCGAGTTGCTCCGCCTCGCTCGCGGGCGGCGCGCCACTGCCGGCGGCCTCGCGGATCTGGTCGTCGAACGCCTGCTGGCGGGCCTGGGCATGCCGCCTCTCGCGCCCGCCCATGCCCTTGCCCCGGGCCAGGACGTAGACGAACACGCCGAGGAACGGGAGCACGACCACGAAGACGAGCCACCCGGTCTTGCCCACTCCGCTGAGCGTGTCGTCCCGGAAGATGTCACCGATGACGCGGAAGAGCATGACGAACCACAGGATCCACAGGAAGATCCACATGGTCGTCCAGAAGACCCCGAGAACCGGGTAGTCGTAGGCCAGATTCATGTGACCGCTCCGGCTTCCCCGCCCTCGTCGTGCAGCGGCAGACCGAAGGCTTCACCGATGCTTCGGGCGGCGGACACCACGCGGGCGCTGCCGACGACGGGGGCGACCGCGACGAGGACGCCCTGGACCTTCTCCAGGGGTACGCCGAGTTCGTTGGCGGCACCGACGTTGAGCAGGTACGAGGCGGGGGAGGCGTCCATGGCCACCAGCGCCGCGATGCGCGTCAGCAGATAGGTTTCCGGGTCCAGCCCCGATCGCTCGAACGTGTCGAGCGTCATCTGGACAAGCGTTTCGAACACGGGGGCGTCCGCCTCGGCGAGTGCGCTGACGCCACCTGTCCCGCTCGTTACATCGGCCATGGTCCGGCTCCTTCTTGAGGGGGTGTGGTGATGCTGTTCCTGTACGACTCCAGTCGAGCCCTGCCTGCCTGAGAGGGCATCGCCCGCAGCGGGTGATTCGGGTTCGTGATTCGGGTTCGTGATGCGGGTTCGTGCCCGGCGGTGTCGGTGAGGCGCCGTCGAGCACGACCCGTTCGAGGGCGGGCGGCGCCGCCGGCTCCACCATCGCCATGTCACCGAGCGGTGATCCGCCTCCGCTCAGTGGGCCCAGGAACGGGCGTGGCCTCGTGCAGTTCCCGGCCTTTGGCCCTGGTCTTCTCGTGCCAGCGGCCGTACCGGTCGGCGAGGGCGACGGCCGAGACGCCGTGCAGAAGGACGCTCAGCCCGACGGTGACCGCGACGACCCTGCTCAGCAGCTCCACCCCGGGGACGGGCTCCTCCAGGACGAGCAGCCCCAGGACGACAGAGGCCAGACCGCGGGGCCCGAACCACCCGATGTACGCCACCGTGGGCAGCCGGAGTCCGCTGGCGGCGAGCGCGAGGGCCACCGGCAGCATCCGGACGACGGTGAGGCTGAGCACCGCGTAGCCGACGATGCGCCAGCTCAGGTCCTCCAGGGTCGGACCGAGCAGCACCGCCCCGAAAAGCAGCAGGCTGGCCGAGGCCAGGAGTCCCCCGAGGTGCTCGGCGAAATCGGCGGTGCGGTCGGGGCCGGCCTCACTGCTCTGGCCGCTCTGGCCGTCCTGCGGTTCGGCGTCCGGCCCGGTGGCCCGGAAGCGGCGCAGGGCGAAGCCGAAGGCGTATCCGGCGACCCAGGCCGCGATGAAGCCGCTGCCCTCCACCGCTACGGCCAACGTGTACGCCGCGGCGGCGACGGCCGGGACGTAGAGCTGTGCCCATTCCCGCGACATCCATCCCCGTGCCTGCGCCGATCGCAGCAGCCGGCCGCCGAGCACGCCGATCAGGAGACCCAGGACGGTGCTCAGCACCAGCGCGCGCCAGAAGACGCCTGCTACGCCCTCCCCAGCGGCGGACGTGCCGGGAATGGCCGCCAGGAAGAGCACGAAGAACGGCAGCACCATGCCGTCGTTCAGGCCGCTCTCCACATTGAGTCCGTGCCGCACCAGCGCCGGTACCCGTGGACTGGACATGGCTGTCTTGCCGAGCGCCGCGTCCGTGGGAGCGAGAACGGCACCCACCAGCGCGAGTTCCCAGAGGGTCAGGCCGGGCAGCAGGGGCCATGCCAGCAGCCAGCCCGCCCCGATGCTCAGCGGCAGTCCGATGCCGAGCAGCCGACCGGGCAGGAAGCCGCCGGATCGCAGATCCCGCGAGCGGACGGCCATGGCGTCGGTGAACAACACCAAGGCCAGGGCCGCTTCGAGCAGGGTGAGGAGCGGCCCGGCGCTGTGCTTCAGATCGATGACGTCGAGTACGGCCGGCCCCAGGAGAACCCCACAGCCGACGAACACCATCGCCGACGACACCGGGGTCGATGCCAGCCGGCGCGAGCCCAGCGCGTAGGCGGCGATGACGCCCGCCACCGCCACACCGCCCCAGGCGTCACCGCTCATCTCCGAGCCCTCCAGTCCTCGTGCGGTCGCACCCGCCGATGCCGCCGATGTCGCCGGGGGAGGGGAACGGCGGGACCTCGGTCGGCCGGGGCGGCCCGGGCGCTTTCGCCAGCCCTTCTCGGCCGGCCTGTCCACACCTCAGGTCATCAGTGATCCGCCTCGCCGACTTCACCCTCCACGGGTGATCACCCCCTCCCCGGCACCGGGCACGCTCGGAGGTGCAGCGCTGGGCGTTGCACCTCATCCAGGAAGCGAGGAATCAGTCATGGCCACGACCACACCCCACCACCGCGCGGGAACAGCCCACGCGGGTGCCGGCGGACTGGTGACGTTCGCCGGTGTCCTGCTGTTCATCGCCGGAATCCTCGACCTGTTCCGGGGCATCATGGCGATCGCCGAGGACGACGTCTACGTGAACACCCCTAACTACGTCTTCAAGTTCGACCTGACGAGCTGGGGCTGGATCCAGCTCGTCCTCGGAGTGATCGCCATGACGGTCAGCGCCGGCCTCTTCTCGCGCGCCACGTGGGCCCGGGTCGTCGGAGTCGGCATCGCGGGGCTGCTGATCATCGCCAACTTCCTGTCGATCCCGTACTACCCCGTCTGGTCACTCACCCTCATCGCCCTGTACGCCTTCGTCATCTGGGCCCTGTGCGTCGTGGGACGTGACGACTGACTGACGCGGCTGCCCGAAGCAACCCGCCCGCAGTGGGAGGAGGCGAGGGCATGCTCCTCTCGCTGACGGGAACCTTCCGACGGTGAGCGCACTGTGGGGCGGTCGATGATTTACACGGCCGTGATACGCAAGTTGCAAACGACGCGAACAACTTCTCAATAGTGGATGCCGTGCGGAAGCGCTTTTCCGCATCCCAGAAACCCACTGGAGGAGTGCTCGTGCCGCAGCCCGTACCGTCCCCACCGCGACGCGTCGCACGCATACTGCGTACCTCACTGTTTGCGCAGGTTGCTGTAGCGCTTGTGCTCGGGATCGTCGTCGGCAAGCTGTGGCCCGACGTGGCCACGGATCTCAAGCCTCTCGGTGACGGTTTCACCCGGCTCATCAAGACGATCATCTCGCCGCTCGTGTTCTGCGTGGTCGTCGTCGGCATAGCCAAGGCCGGAGATCTCAAGGCGTTCGGCCGGATCGGGCTCAAGGCCCTGATCTGGTTCGAGGTGGCGAGCACGCTCGCCCTGGTCATCGGGCTTCTCGCCGCCAACGTCGTCCAGCCCGGCTCGGGCATGAACGTCGACCCGTCCACGCTCGACGCCTCGGCGATCGAAGCGAAGACGGCCGGCGGCGCGCTGCCCACGACGACCGAGTTCATCGTCAACGCGATTCCCACCAGTTTCATCGGCGCCTTCGCCGAGAACCAACTCCTCCAGGTGCTGATCCTGGCCTGTCTGGTGGGCGCCGCGCTGCTCCACCTCGGCCACACCAAGGTGCCGAAGGTGCTCCCCGCCGTCGAGCAGGCCCAGGAGATCATCTTCGCGGTCGTCGGCTTCATCATGCGCCTCGCCCCGATCGCCGTGTTCGGCGCGATGGCGGTGCTGATCGGTCAGTACGGACTCGGCGTGATCGAGACGTACGCCAAGCTGATCATCCTGTGCTACGTGGCTGCCGCGCTCTTCGTCGCGCTGCTCGCCGTGGCTCTCAAGATGGTCACCGGCCTCAGCCTCTGGAAGTTCCTGCGCTACATCCGTGAGGAGATGCTCCTCGCTCTCGGCACCGCCTCCACCGAGTCCGTGATGCCGCGCGTGATGCTGAAGCTGCGCAAGGCCGGTGCCCGCGACGACGCCGTGGGTCTGGTGCTGCCCACGGGGTACTCCTTCAACCTCGACGGCGCGTCGCTCTATCTCTCCATCGGGACCCTGTTCATCGCCCAGGCCGTGGGCGTGGACCTCAGCCTCGGCCAGCAGATCACCGTGATCCTGGTCCTCATGCTCACCAGCAAGGGCATGGCGGGCATCCCCGGCTCGGCCTTCCTCGCCCTGTCCGCGACCGCCTCCTCGCTCGGGGCCATCCCGGCCGGCGCCGTCGCCCTGCTGCTGGGCGTCGACCGCATCATGGACTCGATGCGCGTCGTCACGAACCTGCTCGGCAACTGCGTCGCCGTCTTCGCCGTCTCCCGCTGGGAAGGTGCGCTGGACCTGGAGCGCGCGAAGAAGGTGCTGGACCGGGAGATCGTGATATCCGAGGACGACGAGGATACCGAGGGCGACAAAGAGGCCGAGGCGGCCGAGGTGAGTGAGGTGGCAGAGGTGACCCCGGACACTGCGGTGAAGGAACCCGCGAGCTGACCTGCGTCGCTCGAACGGGCTGTGGGCCTCCTCCGGTATTCGCCGGAGGAGGCCCACAGCCCGTTTTCAGGTCAGCAGCGCCGGTCGGGCGGGGCGGCGGCGCCCTCCGTCAGCGTGTCCAGCAGCCCGCCCAGTACCGTGCGCTGCTCGTCCGTCAGCGGCGCCAAAATCTGCTCCGCCGCCGCGCGGCGCGCTCCGCGCAGCTCGCTCAGTGCCTTGCGGCCGACGTCCGTGAGTTCGATCCGGATGACCCGGCGGTTGTCGGGATCGGGCGCCCGGCGGACCTTGCCGCTCGCCTCCAGCGCGTCCACCAGCGTGGTCACCGCCCGGGGGACCACCTCCAGGTCCTCCGCCAGATCGGCCATCCGCGGTGGGGAGTCGTGGTGCTGGAGGTGGTGCGCGAGGGTGCGCAGCAGTCGAGACTGGGCCGGGGTGATGCCGACTCCACGCTCTTCCAGTTGGTGCTTGTGGATGCGGTGCAGACGGCGGGTCAGGCTCAGCAACTGGTCGGCGAGCGGACCGTCGGCGTCGGGGGAACTCATGGGGGAACAATATCAGGATGCAGTTCATTGTGAGCATAGGTAACAATGAGCTATGCTCCGCCAGTCTTCATCCTCACCGGTTCTTCCGAAGGAGCCCATGAAACCCGAACAACCCGCCTGGACCCCCTCCGCCGACTCGGCGGACCAGCCACACCAGGCCCGCCGCATCCTGAAACTCTTCCGTCCCTACCGTGGCCGCCTCGCCGTGGTCGGCCTGCTGGTGGCCGCGGCGTCCCTCGTCTCGGTCGCCACCCCCTTCCTGTTGAAGGAGACCCTCGACGTCGCGATCCCCGAGGGTCGCACCGGACTGCTCAGCCTGCTCGCGCTCGGCATGATCGTCAGTGCCGTCCTCGCCGGCGTCCTCGGCGTGCTGCAGACCCTGATCTCCACGACCGTCGGCCAGCGCGTCATGCACGACCTGCGCACCGCTGTATACGGCCGCCTGCAGAACATGTCGCTCGCGTTCTTCACCCGCACCCGCACGGGCGAGGTCCAGTCCCGCATCGCCAACGACATCGGCGGTATGCAGGCCACCGTCACCTCCACCGCGACCTCCCTGGTCTCCAATTTCACCAGCGTCGTCGCCACGATCGTCGCGATGATCGCCCTCGACTGGCGGCTGACCGTCGTTTCGCTGCTCCTGCTTCCGGTGTTCGTGTGGATCAGCCGCCGCGTCGGCAACGAACGCAAGCGGATCACCACCCAGCGCCAGAAGCAGATGGCGGCGATGGCCGCGACGGTCACCGAGTCGCTGTCGGTCAGCGGCATCCTGCTCGGTCGCACGATGGGCCGCTCCGACTCGCTCACCCGCTCCTTCGCCGAGGAGTCCGAGTCCCTGGTCGACCTCGAAGTGCGCTCCAGCATGGCCGGCCGCTGGCGGATGGCCGTCATCGGCATCGTCATGTCCGCCATGCCCGCCGTCATCTACTGGGCCGCGGGCCTCGCCCTCCAGTTCGGCGGCCCGTCCGTCTCGATCGGTACGCTCGTCGCCTTCGTCTCGCTCCAGCAGGGCCTGTTCCGGCCCGCCGTCAGCCTGCTGAGCACCGGCGTCCAGATCCAGGCCTCGCTCGCGCTCTTCCAGCGCATCTTCGAGTACCTCGACCTGCCCATCGACATCACCGAGCCCGAGAACCCGGTCCACCTCGACACCGTCAAGGGTGAAGTCCGGCTGGAGGACGTCGAGTTCCGCTACGACGACAAGAGCCGCCCGATCCTCGACGGCGTCGACATCACCGTCCCGGCGGGCGGCAGCCTGGCGATCGTCGGCCCGACCGGCGCCGGCAAGTCCACGCTGGGCCACCTCGTGCCCCGGCTGTACGACGTGACGGGCGGCCGGGTCACCATCGACGGCGTCGACGTCCGCGACCTCGACTTCGACACGCTCGCCCGCGCGGTCGGCGTCGTCTCCCAGGAGACGTACCTCTTCCACGCCACGGTCGCCGACAACCTGCGCTTCGCCAAACCGGACGCCACCGACGAGGAACTGCACGCGGCGGCACGGGCGGCCCAGATCCACGATCACATCTCCTCCCTGCCCGACGGGTACGACACCGTGGTCGGCGAGCGCGGCCACCGCTTCTCGGGCGGCGAGAAGCAGCGCCTCGCCATCGCCCGTACGATCCTGCGCGACCCGCCCGTCCTCATCCTGGACGAGGCGACCAGCGCCCTGGACACCCGCACCGAGCACGCCGTCCAGCAGGCCATCGACGCCCTGTCGGCCAACCGCACCACGCTCACCATCGCGCACCGCCTGTCCACCATCCGGGGCGCCGACCAGATCGTGGTCCTGGACTCGGGGCGCGCGGTCGAACGGGGTACGCACGAGGAACTCCTGCGTCAGGACGGGCGCTACGCGGCCCTCGTACGCCGGGATGCCCAGCTGGAGCCGACCGGGTGATGCATCTGGTCGGACAAGATGAAAATATGCCGGGTTTGTGACGTTTCGCGGGTTACCGTGCCCGCATGCAGATGAACACTCCGTCACGGAAAACGATTCGCCTGACGCGTCGTGGCCGGGCCGTCCTCATCGCGACCGGAGCCGTCGTCGCGGCCACCGCCGTGGCGGTGCCGCTGCTGAGCGTCGACAGCGAAGGGGGCCGCCGGCCGACCTCCCTGCTCATCCCGGAGGGCTGGCGCTCCATCCAGGTGTACGAGGCGGTCGACAAGGCCCTCGCCCTGCCGGCCGGGAGCACGAAGAAGTCGCTCGGCAAGGCCCGGCTGAAACTCCCGGGCGACGCCGAGGGCAACCCCGAGGGGTATCTCTTCCCGGCGACCTATCCGCTGACGGAGAAGGCCACCCCGGAATCCCTGCTGTCGGTCATGGTCGACACCGCCAACCAGAGGTTCGGCGGTCCGCCGGTCACCGCGGGGGCGCAGCGCAACGCCATGAACGTCTACCAGGCCGTCACCATCGCGAGCATCGTCCAGGCCGAGGCCGTCGGCAGGCAGGACATGGGGAAGGTCGCCCGGGTCGTCTTCAACCGGCTCGAACGCGGGATGCCGCTCCAGATGGACTCCACGATCAACTACGCGCTGAACAGGTCGACGCTGAGAACGACGGCCGGCGACACCCGCCTGAACAGCCCCTACAACTCCTACCAGCGGATGGGCCTGCCGCCCACGCCGATCGCCAACCCGGGTGAGGACGCGATGCGTGCCGCCATCAACCCGACACCGGGCGACTGGCTGTACTTCGTCACCGTCAAGCCCGGCGACACCCGTTTCACCGCCGACTACACCGAACACCAGCGCAACGTCGCCGAGTTCAACCAGAACCAGAAGAACCAGAAGACCCAGCACGCGCGGAAGAACGAGGAGAGCCCGGGGCAGGGCCAGCAGAGCGCACAGCCTGCCAAGTGACCTCACGGCGGGTCACGGCGCCGTACGAGGCGTCAGACAGCGGCCGGCTCCTGGTCGAGCAGCCGCCTGATGTCCCGTACGGCCGCCCGCCCGGCCCGGTTGGCGCCGATGGTGCTCGCCGAAGGACCGTAGCCGACCAGATGGACGCGCGGATCGGCGACCGCGCGCGTCCCCTCGACGCGGATGCCACCGCCGGGCTCACGCAGCCTGAGGGGCGCCAGATGGTCGATCGCGGCCCGGAACCCGGTCGCCCAGAGGATCACGTCGGCGTCGACGCGCTGTCCGTCGGCCCACTCGACCCCGTCCGGGGTGATCCGGTCGAACATGGGCCGCCGGTCGAGGACGCCGTCGGCGAGGGCCTGCCGGATCGCGTCGTTGAGGGGCAGGCCGGTGACGGACACGACACTCTTCGGCGGCAGCCCCTGCCGTACCCGCTCCTCGACGAG
>Ga0136846_1235550_pt1 | contig 34361 bp, 36 predicted proteins | sample HopSoiMetagenom2_FD_96841 | JGI IMG/M metagenome (GOLD analysis project Ga0136846, IMG submission 96841) | Grasslands soil microbial communities from Hopland, California, USA - 2 Assembly 2016 (version 4) | ecosystem: Environmental > Terrestrial > Soil > Grasslands | place: USA: Hopland...
CCACGGCGGCCGAACAAGCACGCGGGCGGCTACGAACCATGCTCGACGCCCACAACACCGCCGCCGGCGTGCACTTCGACTCGCGCGCGTGGATCGTCACGGCGCGGCGTGGTGACTGACGATCACCGTCACTGACGTTCGCCGCTACTGGACGCCGCCATTGCTGTCGCGCAGCGCCAGCCACTCCTGCAGCTCGATCAGGTTCCCTTCGGGGTCCTCCACGTAGGCGACCCGTATCCGGTCGCCCATCGGAGCCGGATCCCGGACGAAATCGGCCCCGCGCGAGGTGAGTTCGGCGTGGGCGGCGTCCAGGTCGTCCACCCGCAGCACGACCAGCGCGCGGTACCCCTCCGGCTCCGCCCCCAGCCGCTCGAGCACGCCGGCCAGTTGCGTTCGGTCCTGCAGCGCGATCGCGGCGTGTCCGGTGTCGGGGCTGAGTTTGGCGTACGGGCCGCTCTCGGCCTCGAACTGCGGCTTGAGCCCGAGGACGTCCCGGTAGAAGCGGTAGACGGCGGGGAAGTCGGACACCAGCAGGCGTATCTGGGTGAGTTCCATACGGATCTTTCTAGACCGGCCCCGGCTCCGGTTCCGGCTCGATCGCGATCTTTAAGCGAACTTTGACGGAGCCGTGTTCAGCGTTGCGGGACGAGCTGTGCGCGGATGTCGTCCGCGTACGGCAGGACGATCGTCTGGTCCCGGCCGAGCTGCCACTGCGGGGTGACCAGGAAACGCCCGCTCTCGCCGGGCTTCCCGAGTTGGATCGGGGTCACCCCCGTCGGCAGCCCCTCCAGCTTTCCTGGATTACTCCACAGGGCATGGACAGGGGTGCTGCGTCGCCCTCACCGACGTCTGAGGGTCGACTTGAGGGGCGGGTATGGCTAGGCCGCCGGCAGGGGTGCTGCAGGACGGCTGCTGCTGACATCGCCGGCGGCGAGTTCGCACCAGACGAACTTGCCGCGATTCCCGAACCGGCTCAGCGGCTGCCACCCCCACACATCGGCGCAGGCCCGCACCATCCCCATCCCGCGTCCGTCCTCCGACTCGGTGAGCTGCCTCAACTCCTGCGGCGGCTCCGGCGGTCGAGGGTCCGCGTCCCAGGCCCCGATCCGCAGGACGCCGGCCGACCAGCGCACGCGCAGGGCGGCGGGGCCTTTGGTGTGGCGTACGGCGTTGGACACCAACTCCGAGGCGAGGAGCTCGGCCAGATCGACGTGGTCGGTCAGTCCGTGCGTGGTCAGGATCAGGCGGAGGGTGCGGCGGCTGACGGTGACGGCGCGGAGGTCGTTGGGGATGTACAGGGAGTACTCCCAGGACTCGGGGTCGGTTTCCTTCTCGGATGCGGGCATGCGTCAACTCCCGTTCGGTGGTGGAGGGTTGCGGTGGGCGGGCGGTGGCATGCCGCAGCCGTCGTGGCAGGACGGAGTGGTGCGCTTCCGGGGGGCCCGAGGTTCCGCAGGGTGTGCGTCGCGTCACCGACAGTAGACTTAACTTTTTAAGTTTCGCAAGCGGATCGCGTAACCTGACTCCGAACGAGTCGCGCCGACAGGCGCGTTGGGAGGAGTGCGCGCGGATGGTACTGAGGCGTGAGCCAACGGCACGTCAGATGCGTCTGGCGGTCGAACTACGCAGACTCCGCGACGCGGCAGGCCTCTCGACCCGTGACGCGGCAGCGCTGCTCGGGGTGAGTTCCGCGCAGATCAGTCAGATCGAAACGGGCCTCACTGGCGTAAGCGAGAAGAGACTGCGCCACCTCGCCGCCAATTACGCCTGTGCGGATGGCGAGTTGATCGATGCTCTGGTGGACATGGCGAAAGACCGGACGCGTGGCTGGTGGGAGGAGCGCCGCGGCCAGCTGCCTACGCCGTTCCTGGAACTGGCCGAGCTGGAGCATCACGCCCGATTTCGGCGGGACGTGGAATTCCTGCACGTCCCGGGCCTGCTCCAGACTGAGGACTACGCCCAGGCACTCTTCTCCTACGTCAACCCGGAGTTCCCGGCGAGCGAGGTGGCGCGTTGGGTGGAACACCGTATGAAGCGGAAGGTCATCTTCGAGCGCCCCGACCCCGTCCCGTACGAGACCGTGATCCATGAAGCGGCGCTGCGCATCAGGGTCGGCGGCAGGGCCACAACTGGGGCTCAGCTCACCCGCGTTCTGGAACTCTCCGAAGCCGACCACATCACCGTACGCGTCATCCCCTTTGACCTGGACGACTTCGGCGGAGCCGGAAGCACGATGGTGTACGCGGGCGGCGCCATCCCCAAACTGGACACCGTGGTGCGGGACGGACCCAACGGCCCGGTGTTCCTCGACGCCGAGGCGCAACTCATCCGCTACCAGGCGCTCTTCCGTAGGGTGGAGGCGGTGTCACTCGAACCCGAACGTGCGCGTGACTTCATCCATAGGCTGGCGAAGGAGCTGTAGGGACATGATCACCCCCGACACCTGGCAGAAGTCGTCCTACTCCGGTGGCGGCCAGGGCGATGCCTGCGTCGAGATCGCGCACTACCCCGCCCGCATAGCGGTCCGCGACTCAAAGGCCCCGGCCCGAGCGACCCTCACCTTCCCCGTCGGCGCTTTCGCCCCCTTCGTCGAGTTCGTCAGGGCGCCCGTGGACGCGGCTTGACCTTCCCCTCGTGGGGTGCGGATCGCGCCGGCCGGCTGCGTGTCCCGCAACAAAAGTCGGTCGACGCAGATCAGCGCGGTACCCGATCATGCGTTCATGCCCCTGAAAGAGACCCTCGCCCGAGTCGACGCGGACCTGGCCGCCGGCCGGGTTCCCGTCGCGCGACAGCGTTTGCGTGGCCTCGTCTCGTCTTTCCCGTACGACTTGACGCTCCGCCGACGTCTGGCCGAGGTGTACCGGCTCTACGGCGACGCCGCCGAGGCCGGACGCTGGACGTACCTGGACGAGGACCGCAATGCTGAGGAGACCGCTGCTTTCGAGGTGCGGTACGGGTCTCCCGGGCGGCGGATGAAGGCCCTCGCCTGGCGCGGCCCCGAGGCGATGGCTGCCACCGCCTTCGCGGAGGGGCGGCTCGTCGCGGTACGGACCGCCTGCGCCGAGGAGCTGGGGCACCCCGTCGCCTGGGACGACCCGGATTCCTACCGGGAGGGCCTGGAGGAGGAGTACGAGGAGCCTTTCGAGCCGTGGTCGGTGAGCAGTGTGCTGGCGGGCGTCGGCTGCCTGGTGGGGGCCCTTGCGTTCCTTGCGATCTGGGTGAATGGAGTCGTGGCCCTCTTCGACTGAGGCAGGTCACCAGGCCCGAGGAGGACGGCCACCATGGTCGGGGTGGTCACTCGTCACCCCTCGCGATCTGGATGTGGTCGAGCGGCACATCCCATTCCGTGCCGCCACCTTCCGGCCGCGGGAACGCCTGTCGACCGACCACCTTGTCTGACTCCTTGAGGCGCTCCGGCGGCCGGGTCGGTTCACGATGGGGGTGCCCACACCTCTTTCCGGGGGTGCCGCTCTGGCTCCGATCCGGTTCCGGGTGGCCATCGCCGCCTGAGCCTACGGACGGCCACGGGAGCGCACAGAGACGCCCTGCCGGTACTCGCCGCCCGGCAGGGCGTCTCTATGTCCAGGGGGAGCGACGGAGACCCCACGACGGGCCTACGCCGTGGCCGGGGGCTGCTCCGGGGTGCCCACGAGCAGCTCGTCACCCGCCCGGAATCGGTCGGTGCCGCCCTCTTCCCAGGCGACGACCACGAACAGGCCACCCATCGCGCCGATGTCGGTCTTCGTGGTCTTCACCGTGCGCCACTGCCCCTCGTAGCCGATGTGGTCACCAGGCCCGAGGAGCGCAGCCATCTTGGTCGGCGTCGTCACGGCTGCGCCTCGACGGGCCGGACACGGGCCAACGGCACTTCCCATTCCATGCCGCCACCCCGAGGGCGCAGGAACGCGGTTTGGCGGATGAGCTTCCTGCCCTCCTTGGTGTGCTCCTCGACCAGGCCGACGAGTTCGCCGGTTCGTTCCGAGATCGTGTCCTCGACGAGAGTTCCCGCTGGGTACGGCAGTTCGCCGTGACTCAGCATCGTCGGTGGCTTCTCCGTCGTGCCCATCACTCTCGGCCCCCTCGCCGAAGCGCTTCGGCCAGGCGTTCGGCCACGTCCGCGCGCACACGCCCCAGCTCAACGAGCTTCAGATCAGGGGACGCGAACTCGACATTCAGGGAGGGGAAGACGATTCCGTTCTCGGTCAGCGCTGCTCGCAGGGACTCAACCGCCGCATGAGGGTCGAGGTCCCGCAGTTCCTGTTTGGTCATGAACGGGACGTTAGGGACGGGCGGTCTGTAGCCGCCACGGAGGTTTCTCATTTTTTCTCGTCTGATGGCTGGCTTTCCTCTTTCTTTCTCCTGAGGTCGGATGCACGCTGCAGTCCGTGATGTACGACCCGCGCATCCTGGAGTGGTCCGTAACCACGAGAGGACTGGAACCATGCGCCTGCGTTTCACCGGTACCGACAGCAAGGTCGGCAACTGCCCGGCACTGCACGAGAGTCTGGACACGGGAGAGGTCGTGGTGCAGGGCAGGCCGTTGACCAACCCCGAAGACCTTGCCCAGTTGCATCACTTCGGCGCCGGAGACGCGGCGGTCGTCGTACCCCGCGAGCTGCTTGTGAACTGGGCGCCGAAGGAGATCGACCCGATGCCCAAGGTGATTGACGCGGACGAGTTCGCCCGTCTATTCAGGGACTTCGAGCACAGCGCATGGCATCTGGAGACCAGGCGGGGCTACGCATCGGACCGTGACGAGACGTTCGACGAGTTCCTCAAGACCGGCGTCGTGGTGTGGGAGCCCGACATGGCCAGCGAGTGGCACCAGAACACTCGGAGCCAGGCCGACGCGGGTAAGGCCATCGGGCGGGTACGGGTCGTCGACAACCCGCCCACTGACGGACAACGGTTCCTGCTCGGCTACGCGGAGTGCAACGCCGCCACAGGTGAGGACGCCCGCTGTCTGTGGCGGTCGGATGCTGAGCGGTTGCGGCTGCTCGAAGAGGACTTCTGGATCTTCGATTCGCGCCTTGTCGTGGTGCTGCACTTCAATGATGCCGATGAACTGACCAGCTATGAAGCCAAGACGGAACCCGCCGAAGTCGTGCGGTATTCCATCGCGCGTGACGCTGCCCTGCATCACGCCATCCCGTACGACCAATTCGCGGCGCAGGTAGCCGCCCTGGAATAGGAGTAGACGCGTACCGGTGACCGACTATCAGCAGGCGCGCGAGGCGCTCGGCGCGCGTTTGAGGGGGCTCAGGTTCACCGCCCCTGGTGGACGGATCACCGGTACCCAGCTTGCCGCCCAGCTGGGTTGGGCCGTCTCGAAGGTCAGCAAGCTGGAGCACGGACGGCAGACCGCCACACAGAGAGATCTCAGGGCGTGGGTCGACGCGACCGGACAGCCCGAGGCTTACGAGGAACTGGTCGGTCGGCTCGCAGGGTTCGAGACCCATATCCGCTCGTGGCGTCGCCAGTTGGCGGCAGGGCAGAGCCCAGTACAGGAGAACTGGGCAGCGGAGACCGCCCGCTCGCGGGTCATCCGAGTATGGGAAGAATCCACGGTCACGGGGCTGCTCCAGACAGCCGATTACGCACGGGCGGTACTCACCCGGTACGCACATCTGCACGGCTCCACGACGGACACTGAGGAAGCCGTACGGGTCAGGATGCGGCGGCAGGACTGGCTGTATACGTCAGGTCATCGGCTGCGGGTCGTCATGTGGGAAGCCGCGTTGCGCCTCCTTGTCTGTCCGCCCTCCGTGCTGGTCGCCCAGCTCGACCGGCTCACGGGGACCATCGGGATGGACACCGTTGAACTGGGGATCATTCCGTTCTCGGCCTCCGTGAAGATCCCGCCCGGTAACAGCTTCTGCATCCTGGATGACCGGGTCGTCTCGGCGGAGGACTGGCACGCCGAACTGTGGTTGGACGACGCCGACAACATCGCCTTGTATTCGAAGGTCTGGAAGACCCTCAGTGAGTCGGCCGTGTACGGAGCCGATGCCCAGAACGTCATCAACGCGGCCAGGCGCGCGCTGAACCCGCGTTGACGGGTCATCTGGGCCCGAGGCTCTCCGTGGGGTCTCCCGTGGCCTCGTGCTGGCGGGTACGGTCGGACCCGCCCCGGGTGGGGTGCTCGTGCGCTCCCGTACCCCACGGGAGGCCGCCGCTGGGTATGCCCGCACCCGCAGGCCGGAGCGCACACAGCACGAAGGGGCACCCCATGATGGGGTGCCCCTTCGTGGAAGTCCGTTCACTCAGCTACGGCCACATGGCCCACGCCAACAACGACGCTTACAGTTGACATAATGAATTCAATAACCTTCATGCCAACCTCCACCTTGCGATTTGAAATTGTGCGACTAGGGCGTGTGCCCTGGGTGTTGCCCTTACGGAACGTGCGAATGACCTTGAAGAACTCGTAGGAGTGCCAGAGTGCCAAAACAACCGTAAGTGTGATTGCCGGAATCGAACCGGCCGTAGCAATAGCTCAATGAACGGTGCTATGTCAAGTCTACCAAAATTGACGTGGCCTGGCTAGGTGTCATGTTGAGACCCCAGGTATGCACCGGCCGTCACCCCCCACGTTGAGGACGATCACTCCCGTTACAAGACCTGGCGCAACGCCGGGGTCTGGGACGAGATTATGGCCGCTCTGCCGAATGCGGGTCAGCCCGTGTGGACGGCGCCCCTGGTGCCACCGCTGCGAGTTGAGGGACGCGTGGACCCGCGCGCCTTCACGGACGCCGATATCCAGGAAGAAGGGGCGTCCGCCGGAACCGGTCTGCCCACACCTCTTTCCGGGGGTGCCGCTCTGGCTCCGATCCGGTTCCGGGTGGCCATCGCCGCCTGAGCCTACGGACGGCTCTCCGGCCACACAGAAGACCGCTCCGGGCACCGAGCACCCGGGGCGGTCTTCTGTGTCAGGGAGAGCGACGGAGACCCCACCCCCGCCTATGCCGCCACGGGCGGCTCCTCGCCGTCCCGCAGGTGGCACCTCGGGCTTCTTGAAGCGGTGCCACGCGTCGCGTGCTTTCCCGGCGGAGTCGATCACGTCCGGGACCTGGTCCAGCAGCCCTTTGACCGCAAAGAGCAGCACGGAAGCCACGCCGGCGATGGCGAGAATGATGAGATGGCGGTGCCGTCCACCGACCCTTACCTTCCCTGTCATGGGTCGGAATCGGTGGCATGGGCAGCCTCGATCCGTCCCTTTCGGTCGGGACCGAGACACCTCACGCCGACGTGTGTGCAAATGTTCTCGGTTTACTCGGTGTCGCCGACAGCCCAAGCAGGCTTGGGAACTGGAACGGTCCGCTTCTGTGATTCCGACTCACACCGTGCGGGTGTGCAGTGCGATTGCCGCAATGCACCCAGCCGGAACGCTGAGAAGCAGTCCGTATGAGGCCTCGAAGTCGAGCACCTGACGACCTACCACTTCGAATGTAGACGGCGCAAATCGGGTTGGACCAGACGCAACAAACCCGCACCTCGGCCGAGTTGGGGCGGGTCTGACGCAGGGTGTGGTCAGTGACGGTCGGGAGTGTCGTTGCCCTGACGGCGGTAGCACTGGCAGAGGGGCCACCGGTCGCCTAGCAGCGGCAGGTTCGGCGGCCAGGGACCGTCGTACAGCGACTCCCGGCCGCCCATCAGCGCGTATTCTGCCTCGCACCAGTTCGGGATCGCTTCGCTCCGCAGGAAGAGCTGCCGGTGGGACGGGTTGAACCCGACTACTCGGAACAGGCTCCCGATACAGACGAAATCGGTCATGCCGACGTCCGGTCGACACCGCTCCACGGTCTACGGGACGTGAAGTCCCATCGTCTTGCTTCTCGCCGGACTCGACATCCGCGAGCTGCCAAGAGGCCCTTTCTTCATTCATCCGCTCCGGCCAACTCACCCGATTCAGGAATCCGTTGGAAGGGGACCGATTGCACGAACGGACGAAGAACAGCCAGTCAGACGATGGTGCGTCCCTTCGTGTCGGCTCATTGAAACGCAACTGCGGAGATAGGGTGCGCAGTGTTTTGTCCATGCGTGTCGGCTCTCTTCGGTCGCCTGCGCAGCTTGTTGCCGCTCGGAGGAAAGTAGCCGTGCAGATCTGTGTAGTGGCGCTCGGAAAGATCGGCCTGCCGCTGGCTGTCCAGTTCGCTGCAAAAGGCCACCACGTCATCGGCGCCGACGTGGACGAACGCGTCGTGCACCTGGTCAATGAGGGCGTTGAGCCGTTCCCCGGCGAGGCCGGACTCGCTGAGAAGCTGAAAAGCGTAGTCGCGGCGGGGCGGCTGCTGGCCGCCACCGACACGACCGCGGCGGTCACCCGGGCCGAGGCGGTAGTCCTGGTCGTTCCGGTATACGTGGACGCCGGGGGCACCCCCGACTTCGGCTGGATGGATGCAGCGACGCAGGCGGTGGCACGCGGGCTGCGGCCCGGCACACTCGTGTCGTACGAGACGACACTGCCCGTCGGTACCACTCGAGGTCGCTGGGCGCCCATGCTCGAGCAGGGCAGCGGGCTGACCGCGGGCCGGGACTTCGCTCTCGTCTTCAGCCCCGAACGGGTGCTGACCGGGCGCGTATTCGCCGACCTGCGCCGCTACCCCAAGCTGCTCGGCGGCATCGACGTGGCCTCCGGGCGCCGTGGTGTTGAGTTCTACCAGTCCCTCCTCGACTTCGACGTACGCGACGAACTGCCTCGCCCCAACGGTGTCTGGGACCTCGGCTCGGCAGAGGCCGCGGAGTTCGCGAAGCTGGCCGAGACGACCTACCGTGACGTGAACATCGGGCTGGCGAACCAGTTCGCACGGTTCGCGGACCGCGTCGGCATCGACGTGGACCTGGTGATCGACGGCTGCAACTCGCAGCCCTACAGCCACATTCACCGGCCCGGCATCGCCGTGGGCGGTCACTGCATTCCCGTCTATCCGCAGATGTATCTGTGGAACGACGAGGACGCGACAGTCGTACGCGAGGCCCGTGCGACCAATGCCTCGATGCCCGAGTACGCGGTACGGCGGCTCGCGGAGGTGTACGGCGACCTGACCGGTGCAGGCGTGCTGGTATTGGGCGCGGCCTATCGGGGCGGCGTCAAGGAGACCGCGTTCTCCGGGGTGTTCCCCGTCGTCGAGGCGCTGCGGTCGCGGGGCGCCGAGCCGTACGTGTCCGACCCGCTGTACACGTCCGATGAGCTGAGCGCACGCGGCCTGCCGCCGTACAACGACCAGACAGTCACCGCCGTCGTCGTCCAAGCCGACCACGGCGAGTACCGGGAGCTCGGCTCCGACCGGTTCCCGCAGGTGCGCGTCGTGGTCGACGGGCGGCGGATCACTGACCCCGGTCGATGGGCCGGGGCCGAGGTGATCGTGCTCGGTGCGCCGTCGCGGACCGCTCAGCGGGCCTGAGATCCGCGCGCGTGATCTTCCAGCGCCCGCACCACACGGGGTGCTGCTTTGCCGTCGCCGTACGGCATGCCGCGTGAGCTCCTGGGCGCAGGGCGCAGGACGGTGTCGAGCCATGCCTGGGAGCCCGGTTCACGAGGATCCGGCACGAGCGTGTTCCAGCCGCCCCGGAGCGTTTCGGGCCATTCCGTCTCCGTGCGGAGTGTCGTGCAGACGCGCTCCAGCAGGAACGCCTCTTTCTGGAGTCCTCCCGAGTCGGTGATCACGCCACGCGAGCCGAGCACCGTGCGGATCAGCTCGGCGTAGGGAAGGGGGCGGCTGATATGGAGAGAGCCGTTGTCGAGCTTGATGCCGAAGTCCTCCGCACGTGCGAGCAGCCGGGGATGGGCGGCCAAGACGACGGGAACAGGCAGGCCGGCCAGGGCGTCCACGAGAGCGGCCAGACGATCGGGATGATCCGTGTTCTCGGCCCGGTGCAATGTGGCGAAGAGGTAGGGCTCCTGGGCGTTGAGGGCGGCCGGAGGCGCGGCGGTGGCTTTGTCCCTCAGCACCTTGTCCCTGATGCGCAGGCACACATCGACCATGACGTCCCCGGTCAGGACCACACGGTCGGCCAGGCCCTCGGCTGCCAGGTGGTGCACCGCCTCCTCGGTGGGTGCGAGCAGCAGATCGGCAGCGTGGTCTGTGAGGACGCGGTTGTGCTCCTCGGGCATCCGCCGGTTGAAAGAGCGCAGGCCCGCTTCCAGGTGGGCGACCGGGATGTGCTGTTTGGCCGCGGAAAGAGCGCCGGCAAGAGTGGAGTTGGTGTCTCCGTAAACCAGCACCCATTCGGGGCGTGCGGCGGCGATGACGGGATCGAGGGCCGCCAGGATGGTACCGGTCTGTACGCCGTGGGTGCCTGAGCCGATGCTCAGGTGTACGTGGGGCTCGGGGATGGAGAGGCCGGTGAAGAAGACGTCGGACAGATCGGCGTCGTAGTGCTGGCCGGTGTGGACGATCGTATGATGGTGCTCCGTGTTTCCGAACGCTGCGGCGACTGCGGCAAGCTTGACGAATTGGGGGCGCGCCCCCACTACGCTCATGACCTTCACGGGCTCGACTTTTCTCGGTATTGAGCTGAAAGCTCGGTCAGAATTCCGTCGTTCTCTGTGTAGAGATTCCCCTTACTCGGGCACTCCCAGATTCCGACCCGATCCGGCAGTGTGCGCAGACGCTCGCCGGTTTTTCCCACCCATCCGATCTGATGGGCGGGGACACCGGCAACGAGGGCGAAATCCGGCACATCCTTGGTGACGACGGCCCCCGCGGCGACCATCGCCCAGCGGCCGATGCCGACCGGAGCCACACACACTGAGCGCGCGCCGAGTGACGCGCCCTCAGCGACCCGGACACCGACCTCCTCCCAGTCACCGGCGCGTTTGAGACGACCGTCCGCGTCGACGGCGCGAGGATTGCGGTCGTTCGTGAGGACGACCGCAGGCCCGACGAAGACGCCGTCGGCCAGCTCGGCAGGCTCATACACCAGCGCATGGTTCTGAATCTTGACCCTGTGGCCGATCTTCACCCCAGGTCCCACGTAGACACCCCGGCCCACGACGCAGTCGCGGCCGAGCACGGCTTCCTCGCGAATCTGCGCGAGTTCCCACACAGCGGTACCTGGGCTCAGCACGGGCTGACTCGTCGACCTGCGCACCGGGGGCGACCCGCACCTGCGCAAACGCCACCTTCCCGCTTTGGTCCATGTGCTGAGCAACGAGCACGGACCGCTCCGGGTACTGCTCCGGGTAACCTCGCACCGGATCTGTCTGCAAGATGCCGGGTGGGTCGGACCTACGGAGCCACGGCCCACCCGCCGGAAAGACCGGCTCGCCGAACGGGCTGGTTCCCGGCGCTCGGCGGGGGTGCTCGTCACGACCGCTGGGGGACCACCGCCAGGGTCGGCGTGCGCGGGTGTCGCAGGCTCACGGATGCCTTCCTCCGTGCCGAGTCGAGGACGGCCTCCGCCACCTCGACCGTCCTCAGCCCCTGAGTGAGCGTGACGATGTCCGTCGCCTTCCCCTCCACGGCGTCGCGGAACCGCTCGTGCTCGACAAGGAGCGGCTCGCGCTTGGGGATGGCGTAGCGGACCATGTCGCCCTCGGCCACGCCGCGGAAGGCGCGCAGGGCCTCCCACTCGGTGGTCACCGCTCCGTTGGCGTGGAAGGTCAGGTCTGCCGTGAGAGTGTCGGCGACAAGGCAGCCACGCTCGCCGGTCACCGCCGTGTAGCGCTCCTTTTGGGGGCTGAGCCAGTTGACGAGGTGGCTGACCAGGGTGCCGTCGCTGAGGTCGCCGACCACGGAGACCATGTCCTCATGCAGGCGGCCGCTCTTGGACACCGTGCGCGCCGAGACCGAGACGTAGTGGTGGCCGGTGACCCAACTGGTGAGGTCGATGTCGTGGGTTGCCAGGTCCTTGACGACCCCGACGTCGGCGATGCGGTGCGGGAAGGGCCCCTGGCGGCGCGTGACCACCTGGAAGATCTCCCCGAGTTCTCCCGCCTCGAGGCGGGAACGCAGGTTCTGCAGTGCCGGGTTGAACCGCTCGATGTGTCCGACACCGGCGACCAGTCCGGCTCTGTCGAAGGCGTCGACCAGTCGTTGTGCGGCCGTCGCCGAGTGGGCGAGCGGCTTCTCGATCAGCGCGGGCACGCCGTTGTCGGCCAAGGCCAGGCCGGTCTCCTCGTGCAACCCCGTGGGACAGGCGACCACCGCGTAGTCGAGTCCGAGCGCGAGCAGCTCGGGCAGGGCGGCAACGACAGGGATGTTCCGGCCGGCACCCGTGGAATCACCTGCCGGGTCCATGACGCCCACCAGCTCGACACCGTTGAGCGTCGACAGCACCCGGGCGTGGTTGTGTCCCATGGCTCCAAGACCGATGAGCCCTGCCCGCAGGGTGCGCCGGCTCACCCGACTCTCCCGGCATCGCTCACGGCCTGTGCGATCCGCTCCAGCTCGGCCTGCCCCAGGGTCGGGTGAACCGGAAGGGACAGAACCTCGGCGGCTGCCCGGTCGGTCTCGGGCAGGGACGGCCTGCCCTGGTCCTGATAGGGCCTGAGCCGGTGGATCGGGGTCGGGTAGTACACCGTGCTGCCGATGCCCTGTCGCGCCAGGTCCTGCTGCACGGAATCCCGGAGACCGCCCGGGATGCGGACCGTGTACTGGTGGTAGACGTGCCGCGCGCCGTCCGCCTCATGCGGAACAGACAGCCCCTCGATGTGGGAGTCGAGTACCTTGGCGTTGGCTCTCCGCTGCTCCGTCCAGGCCGGTAGCTGCTTCAGCTGCTCACGGCCGACAGCCGCCGCGACGTCAGTCATCCGCATGTTGGCCCCTACGATCTCGTTCTCGTAGCGCTGCTCCATGCCTTGGTTGCGCAGAAGCCGAAGAATGCGGGCGAGGTGCGGATCGCCGGTCGAGATGATGCCGCCCTCGAGAGCGTGCATGTTTTTCGTCGGATAGAAGCTGAAGCATCCCGCCTCACCGAAGCTGCCGACGGGGCGTCCGTGCAGCGTGGCTCCGTGTGCCTGGCAGGCGTCCTCCAGTACGGCGAGCCCATGGCGTGCGGCAAGCTCCATCAGCTGGTCCATCGGCGCGGGGTGCCCGTACAGATGCACCGGCATGAGGGCGGCGGTGCGCGGACCGATCACCGCTGATGCGGCGAGCGGGTCGAGGCAGTAGGTGCCGGGCGTGATGTCGGTGAAGACGGGATCGGCGCCTACCAGGCGTACTGCGTTGGCGGTCGCCGCGAACGAGAACGAGGGCACCACGACCTCGTCTCCCGGTCCGATGCCCAGGGCCATGAGGCTCAGCTGCAGGGCGGAGGTTCCGGAGTTGACCGCTACGCAGGCGCGGCCGGCGACCAACTCGGAGAACGCCTCTTCGAACGCGGCCACTTCTGGGCCCTGGACGACACGGCCACTACGCAGAACGCGTACGACCGCAGCGATCTCGGCTTCACCGATCACGGGTCTGGCCGCCGGGATCGGTGGAAAGGAGCGGGTCATTGGACTTCTCCGTTCGGGGGGCGAAAGAGAGTCGACCCACGTTCAACTTCTGCGCCCCCCGCCCGGTTTTCCTGCGCGTCGCATATCCACCCTTATGGACGATCAGGGGCGATGAACGTCGCTCAATCACCTTGGATGCGGCGCCAACTCGAACTCCGGATTTCCTGCTCGTGTGTCAAGAACGCTGAAGGAGGCGTCGACGCAGGAGCTTCTGGAATCGGCGCTGTGTGAGAGAGGGGAGTAGGTCCTCCGGGATCGCCCTGCTGGGGTTCCACCACCGCAACTGTCCCCATCACCGACACCTCCTTCGCGGTTGCGGTTCGAGCTGTCCCTGAACCGCAACCGACCTACTGGCCTGAACACACGCAGCGGGACGGCGTGTTGGCCACCGCCGCATCCGAAAAGCTCCGCTACCGACTGTTGCGGGTCGCTGCCCGCATCACCCGCGGCGGACCCGGAGCACCCGACCGGGCGTCGGGCACTTCGCGATCGGACCAGCTCAACCGCCCGAAGCGGAACGGCGACGTCAATGACGCATCGCCCACAGCCGGACCAGCCCGCTCGCCACCCTGTCGATCTCCAGGGCACACTCGTACAACTCCTCACGGGGCCCGCCCCGGGGGTCCCGGATGTCGTCCTCGGCCTGCGGGACCGGGGCCGCGGCACCGCGACGGGTGGCAGCCGCTGCCACCACGGCCTCGAATCCGCCCCCACCACCCCCCGTGGCTCCCCCGTCCGCGAGCCGCACGAACTCCTTCAGGGTGAAGCAGCGCCGCATCGCCGCCGGCGCGAGGCGCACGGCCGCCTCGCGGTGCTCGCGCGCGAGCCCGAGGACCAGCGGGGCGTCCGCCATGAGCTGTGCGGTGAGCGGGCGGGAGACGAATCCGGAGCCGTCACCGCCCAGCTCCTCCAGGACCGCCCGGGTGGTGTCCTCCATACGGAAACGGTGCCACGCCTCCGTGCCGGCGCTCTCCGGCCGCAGCGCCGAGCCTGGCGGCAGCTTCGCCGCCAGCAGGCGCTCGGCGAACACCGAGCGGTGCACGTTGCCCGTGCAGACGAACAGGATCCGATTCATTTCCCGTCCGCGGGAAGCGTCACCGCGGAGGCGGCCGTCCCCTCCGGCGTGGCCGACGTACGCGGAGCGGGCAGCTCGCCGTACTGCCCATAGGCGCCGTAATGGCCATAACCGCCGCCCTTGGGAACCGGAGCCATGCTGAACACGGTGCCGAGCACGCGCGCCCCCACGCGCTCCAGCGATTCCGTGGCGGTGCGCACCTGGTCCCGGTTGGTCTTCCCGGCCCGTACGACGACCAGCGCACCCTGGCTGAGAGAGGCGAGCCCCATGGTGTCGGCGACCGGCAGCAGCGGCGCAGTGTCAATGATCACGACGTCGTACATGTCCGCGAGCTCGCGCAGCACCTCTTCCATACGCGCCGAGGCGAGCAGTTCCGCGGGGTTCGGCGGCGCAGCGCCGCTGGCGAGCACCGAGAGCCCGCCGGCGACCTGCTGCATCACGTCCTCGACACGGGCTTGTCCGATGAGAACCGTGGTCAGGCCCCCGTCCTGGACGAGGCCGAAAGTCGGCGCCACGCACGGGCGGCGCAGGTCGCCGTCCACAAGGCACGTGGAGACGCCGGCCTCGGCGAGGGAGCGGGCGAGGTTCATCGCGACGCTCGTCTTGCCCTCACCGGGCATCGAGCTCGTCACCACGATGATCCGCGGCGGGTCGTCGACTTGCGAGAACTGCAGGTTGGTACGCAGCTTGCGGAAGGCCTCGGCGCGCTTGGAGTGCCCGTCGGTACTGACCAGCGGCTGCCTTGGGGCATTCCTGTCGTACGGGATGGTACCGAGGCCGGGCAGAGCGAGAAATGCGCCCAGTGCCTCGCTCGTCTTGAACGTGGTGTCGAGCGTCTCACGGAGGGCGACCAGCCCGGCAGCGAGCAACAGGCCGCCGACCACACCCAGGGCCAGGTTCAGCAACGGGCGGGGCGATGTGGGAGAGGTCGGGGCGACGGCTTCCTCGGTGACGCCCAGGGAGACGGGGGAGACCGGGGGTACAGGCGCGTCATTCTCGGCCTCGTCACTCGACTCGGGCCGTGTCGAGGTGGCCGGCCGCTTGGGGGTCTCCAACTTCTCGACGACCGAACTGAACCGTTTTGCCACGGCGTTGGCGATGCGCGCCGCGCGCCGGGGCGCGGTGTCCCGGACGGTGATGTCGATGAGCACGGTCTTGAGCGGAACGCCGGCGGTGATCCGGGACGCCAGCTCCTCCGGGGTGGTGCGCAGCCGCAGCTGTTTCACCACGGGCGCGGTGACCTGACGGGTCCTCGCGATCTCGGCGTACGACTGCACACGCGCCTGCGAGAACGTCTGCCCCTGGTTCAGATCGATGGTGTTCTCACCGGTGCGGGTGGCGACGAAGAGCTGCGTCCTCGCCTCGTAGACGGGGGTGGTCACGCTGGTCACGGCGAGCGCCGCCCCGACCGCGAGAACCAGACAGACCACGACCGTCGGCCATCGTCTGGCAAGAGCCTTCAGGAATTCTTGGAGATCCAAGTTGCACCCCTCACAGGACTGAGGGAACCACCCGAATTAAGGCTTTCTGTTCCCTATGGACGGAGTCGACCATAGGGACTCGGACTCTTCCAGTGAGGGAGCCACCCCCTGTGTCGCCCCCTCGAACGACCCTTGCGACGCGCACCGCGCGAACCGGGACTGGGCCAATCCGGTGACTTCTGCACCATATGGCAAACAAATGTCGTTATGTTCTATTCGCTCCATGTATCCAGGTCTTGGTGTCCACACCGAATCACGGCCGCCGCACGACCAGGCCCGGACCCAAGTCGAGGAGATCGAAGAAGATGACAACATCGCGCAGATGGCGGGCCGCTCTGGCATCGGCGGCGTCGACTGCCATTCTCATCGCAGCACCGCTGATCGGGGCGCAGGCCGCCTCGGCACAGCCGTACCCGCCGTCGCCCCCGCCCCTGTCCGTCAGCACCACCACGGTGACAGCCGGGGAGGAGTTGAGCTTCAGCACCATCCCCGGCCTGTTCGAGCCCGTGTCGCTCGTCACCGCGCTGCTGGAATCAAGGCCGGTTGTGCTCGGCCGCTTCCGGGCCCGGGCCGACGGCTCGGTTGCGGGGACCGTGAGCATCCCGGCGAACACCACTACCGGCCACCACGTCTTCCGGCTCACCTCCACGCACCCCCACCAGAGTGTCGGCGTCCGCATCCACGTGCTGGGCAGCATGACGCCCACCCCCACCCCAAAGCCGCCCCACCACCCGGGCAAGCCCGGGCACCACGACCAGCCGGGGCACGGTGAGCACCCCGGACATGGCGACGACCGCAACATTTCCCTCGAACTCCCCACAGCCGTCGAGCCGTCCGATTCCCCGCACTCGGACCAGAACGGCAAGGGGCTCGCGAAGACGGGCAGCGAGGAGGCCCTGGTGATCGGCGGCGCGGCGACCGCCCTGCTCATGGCGGGCGGTGGCACGATGCTGGCCGTACGCCGTGGTCGCAGTTCCTGAAAGATCAGTACGTGCCCACGGCGGAACCACGGTGTCCCGGCCCGGGCCAGGACACCGTCCGCTTGCCTGGAACCATTCGTGCCGGCAACCGGGCGGCGGGCCGTCGTCGCGTGAGACTCGCTCTGCCGACCATCGCGGCGCTCCTGGTCGCCGGCTCCGTCTGGATCGCAGCAACCGGGCTGCTCACCTGAGCGGAGCCGCTCGCGGGCCGGCGGGACGTCGAAGCAGTATCCAACGATCCGGCCGGCCGAATCCACACGCACTGGCGGCAGGTCAGCCCCCACCGGGTCGAACGCCTGCGGGTGAAGGTCCTCGAAACCCTCCCCCACGACCCGAAATCGTTCACTCAGGGCCTGGAGATGGCCGGCGGCACGCTCTACGAGGGCACCGGGCTGTCCGGTCAGTCCTCCGTACGGTCCGGGGCCCCTGGCAAGCCACCCATGGTGCGCACCAGGCTTCCCGCTCCTGTCTTCGGTGAGGGGATCACGCTGCTGGGCCGGACCCTGTGGCAGCTGACCTGGCGGGACCGGATCGCCATCGAGCGGGACGCGACGACGCTGAGGGAGCTGCGCCGCGTCCCGTACCCCGACGAAGGGTGGGGCATCTGCTTCGACCGCGGCAGGCGGCAGCTGGTGACGAGCGACGGCTCGGCACGACTGATCTTCCGCGATCCGCGCACCCTCGCGAAGACCGGTGGGGTCCCCGTGACCGAAGACGGCCGTCCGGTGACGAGAGTGAACGAGCTGGAGTGCGCCGACCAAGCCGTCTACGCCAACGTGCTGCCCACCGAACGCATCGTGCGCATCGACACCGTCACCGGCGCGGTGACGGCGAGCATCGACGCCTCGGGCCTCCTGCACGCCGACGAACTCGTCCCCGGTTCCACCCTGAACGGCATCGCGGCCGTCCCCGGAACGGACCAGTTCCTTCTCACGGGCAAGTTCTGGCCCAAGATGTTCCGTGTCGCCCTTGTTCCGGCACAGCCGCCGAGCCGAACCGCCCGCTGAACCAGCAGTGGGCGGCGGCGCCTTCCTGCCCACGGCTCTCATCGTTGCCCCTCCACTTACAGGGGCCCTGATCACACCGTCCCCGCACGGGCCACATCCCTGTACAGCCGTTCGAGTTCAGCGACTTTCAGGGAGCCGCGCTCGGCTTGACTGATCAGCTGATGATTGGTCAGGCGATCCCCGGCGTCCAGCGGCCCTGTACTTGAGAGAGCATCAGCCAACGAGCTGGCCAGCGGATCGGGAAGCAGGTCCGCCAACAGGCCGTCCGCCACCAGTTCTCGGTAGGGCGCGATGTCGGAGAGCAGCAGTCGGCACCCGGCAGCCGCGGCTTCAAGTACCGATGAGCTTCGCTGGTCGGCCCGGGGAACCGAGATCGCCGCATCGCTGGCGCGCATCAGGCTGAACATCTCAGCCTGACCGAGTGGCTGTTCGATGACGGTGACCCGGCCGGCCAGATCCTGCGCTCGGGCGCGCAGAGGCTCGAGATATTGCTGCTGCGCGAGTCTGGCAGCGGCATGAGCCGGCCGGTGCCCCGCCAGCAACACGAGGAACAGGTCAGCCCGGACCCGCGCGACACGGGTGAATGCCTCCAGAATCTCGCGTGTCCGGTACACCGCCGACGTGCTGCGGACCGACAGCACGACCGTGGCTCCGGCCGGGATCCCGTACCTCGCACGCGTCAACCGGGGATCGGCGGCGTTGCCGGCATCCAGCAGCACGTCCGGGACCCCCCAGGAAAGAACCGTGATCCGTGAGCGGCGGACCCGGTATCGGCTCGCGACGTGCTCAGCCACCTCCCGGGAAGTCGGCACCACACGGGCGGTCCGTCGGAGCGCCAGCCAAGCGACCGAGGCCCGGCCTGGATGCCGCTCGGCCGCGCGCAGTTCGGATCCCCACGGAGTGATCACGACCGGCACTGCCGGGCGGGCCGGCAGCAGGAGGGAGAGCGCCCCGTGCAGGCCGAGCGAATGAACGTGGATGACATCCGGCCGCACCCGGCGCACCTCGCGGCGCAGCCAGTGCCCCGCCCGTACTGCCCGCAACGGCAGGGACGCTCCGGTGGGGGCGGACACGGCTCGCCAGCCGTCGGGACGCAGGTCCGGCTCATGCCAGCTCCAGACAGTCACCTGATGCCCCCGCACGGCCAGGTCGTCCGCCCAGCGCCGGGTGTGCGCCGACGTGGCCGGCGCGAGCAGGACGACACGCAGCGGCGCGGGCGGCGAATCGCACGGGCCCAGCCGTCGCACGACGTGATCACGATCCGGCACGGCGCTCCCTGAGGACGAACCGGCCCTTGCCCGCCGCGGCTCGCAGCCGCCCGGCCGGGCTCCGCGTGTAGCGGTCCCATGCCGTTGCCACCGCCGGCCATCGCGGGTCGGCGAGCACTCTTCCGGCCGCGGTCAGCAACGCGCTGTGCAGGCAGTGGTAGGCGAGACTGGCGGGCGCGCGGTGCCGCAGGTCGTATCTGGTCCAGTACCCCAGGTCGAACTCGGCGAGCGAGTCGCGGAGCCGGTCCGCGGCGCGCTCATGGACAGCCACGCCCTGATGCCGGCTCAGCTCACAGAGTCCGAAAAGGGCGAAGACCGCACCGTTGAGAATGTGACTGACCGGCTCCGACGGGCACTCCTCGAGGAAGGGGCGCCCCAGTCGGTCGTAATGAGAGCAACCGCCCGCGGCCAGCGGCCGGAGCATCAGTTCCACCGCACCCTCGCTCGCGTCGAGAAAGGACCGCTCGCCGGTCGCGGCATACCCGCGCAGCATCACGGACACCGCCAGGCCCTGGGCCATGGCCGAGTACCAGCCCGGACGCACCCCGTACCGGGGCACGGGCACCGGATAGCGCCAGCCGCCGTTGCCGTCCTGGCTGGCGCGCAGCCATCCGGCCTGGGTCAGCAGCGCCTGGACGCCCGCCGGCCGTTCGTCCGGGGCGGCCGGGCGCCGGCGGCCGGCGAGCGCGCCGGTGTGCTGTGCGAGCGCGTACAGGCTGACCGAGACTGGGTTTCGGTAGGTCTCACCGGTCGCGGCACGGGTCACCACCAGGCGCTCGTGGTCGAGCACACTCCCGGCGGTCATCGGCCGCAGGTCGAGCGGGTACCTGCCCGGCTCGTCCGTCACCGCGTCGACCGGCAGCACCGCCACGTCGACCGGGAAGCTCGGACTGCGCAGATCGCGTACCGCCTTCCCCGCCATGGCGACCAGCGTCGTTTGGGCCCGCGTCCTGCCCTTCACGCCGGGTTCCCCCTGCGGAGCGGCCTGCGAGGCCCCCGCGCGGCCAGTGCTTCGTGGTACAGCTCGTTCACCTGGCTCACCGTCCCGGCGATGTCGAACTGCCGGAGCGCCAGTTCACGGCCGCGGCCGGCCATGCGCAGCCGCGCCGCGGGATCGGCGACCAGGGCGGTCACGGCCCGGGCCAGTGCCGTCGGATCGGCGGGCGGGATCAACAGGCCGGTGCGGCCGTGCCGGACGGTGTCCGGCAGGCCACCGACGTCGGTCGCCACCACGCCCTTACGCATGAGCAGCGCCTCCACCACGGTGTAGCAGGCGGACTCGTCCATGGACGGGTTCACCAGGACGTCCAGCCCGGCCATGACGGAGCTGATGTCGGACCGGAAGCCGGTGAAGCTGATCCGGTCGGCGACGCCGAGCCGGGCGGCGCGGCGTTCCAGCCGGCGCCGGTACTCCCCGTCACCGACCAGCTCGTCGCCGACCACGAAGAACCGGGCTTCGGGATGCTGACGCAGGATCAGTGGGACGGCGTCGATGAAGACCTCATGCCCCTTGACGCCGACCTGACGGAACTCCCGCAACTTGCTCGGATACATGTAGGCGACCATGCCGACGGCCGGGGTGTCGGCGGCGAGCCCGAACTCACGGCGGAACGCGTCCGGCGAGGTGGCCGGATCGAACCGGTGGACGTCGCAGCCGTAATAGCTGACCGCGACCGACCGCGCCCCCATGGCCTGGTAGCGGTGGGCGATCGCCCGGCAGGATCCGAGCACCAGATCGTCCCGACGCAGCGACAGCCACTCCAGGATCCGGAAGGGCGCCATCCGTAGATGCACCAGTCCCGGAACCTGCGACACGACGAGTGCCGGCCGGTAGGCGGCCGACGCCACTCGGGCCGCGATCATCGCGATGATCAGATGCGAATGGATGACATCCGGCTTGTACTCCCTCACGAACTTCATCAGCCGCCACTGCGCGGCCATCAGTCCGGGCAACTGCCTGATCCGACGGGACAGTCCGAACCCGATGATCTCCACCCGGACGCCCTGGATCGCGCGCAGCCGATCGGCGAGCGGGCCCTCGCGGGGCAGCACCGCGCACACCTCGTTGCCCAGCTCGGCGAGGCCCCGCACCTGATCGTGGAACCAGCTTCCGCCGACGGCGGTCGAGGTGATCTGCAAGATGCGCAGCGGCCGCGGAGGGTCGCCGATCCCGGACGTCCTCATCGCTGCACCGCCACCACTGTCGATGCCACTGCCACTGCCGACGCCCGTGCCGGCACCGGGGGCGATGCCTGCACCGGTGGCGACGGCTGCGGCTGTGACGGTGACGATGGCTGTGACGGTACGTCGGCCGCAGCCGGCTTCGGCGCCACGATGATCAGCATCAGACCGGCCAGCAGAGGGGGAACCAGCAGGACCTCGCCGAACAGCGAGCACACCCCCGCACCGACCATGGCCAGTAGTGCCGCCTCGCCCGCGGGATCACCGGAGCGGATCGCGCGCTGTGTCCGCAGGGCGCCGAGCACGGCGAGCGAGCCGATCCCGACCGCGCCCACCAGGCCGGTCTGCGAGAGCACTGTGAGGTAGGTGTTGTGCGCGAATTCCAGGAGCGGGAGCTGTAGGAACATGACCTCGTAATCACCGGTGGCTTGGTAGTAGGCGGGCAACTGGCGGGCGAAGTTCAGATATCCGACACCGAAGACCGGGTGCGCCTCGAACACCCGCAGTGCGCTGCTCCACAGATCGAGCCGCACCGCGGAGTTGGCGTCCGGAGCGCCGCCGAGAATCGAGTCGAACCGGGCCGCGATCGCGGCGGGCAGCAACGTGACCAGGCAGGCCGCGCCGACGCCCAGGGCCAGGAGGCCACGTAGCGATCGGCGGGCGGCGTAGATCGCGATCACCGCGATTCCCGCCAGATAGGCCGCGCGGCTCAGCGAGTACGCGACCCCCAGGGCGAGCACGACGACCCCGGCGCCGGTTGCCAGCCGCGGCAGGCCCTTCCGGACCGTCGCACAGCGCCTGAGCAGGACCGCTGCCGCCATGACGAACAGGGCGCCCACGGCGTTGTGGTTGGCCGCACCCTCTTGCGTGATGGCCAGAACAGCGGTGTCGGCAGGGGTGAGATCCCCCTTCATGGCGAAGATGGACCCTGCCTGAACGATTTCGATCACGGCCAGAATCACACTGCCGCAGCAGAACACCAGGAGTGCCCGGTCAAGAGCCGGTCCGGGTTCGGCGACCAGCGGCATCAGCAGCAGCGGCGCGCACGCCAGCAGCAGGTACTGCCAGCTACCGGTGCCCGGCAGATTGGCGTCGCCCATCACGGCGCTGGCGGCGACCAGATAACCGACCGTGCCGACGGTGATCAGGGCGCCGATCGGCTTCGGCCAGGTGATCTTCCTGCCGGAGACGACGCGACCCACCAGGCAGACGAGCATCAGAGCGGCCAGCCGTCTCGGGCTGATCAGCGTGGTGCCGACGTCCGACTGCGAGAGCGGAATCGCGGCTGCGAGGGCATACAGACCCGCGTCCGGGATCAGCAGAAGGGCCAGCACGATGACCACGGGGCCGGCGGCGCCGAGGGCGCTGACGACGTCGGCGGCGCTGACGGCGGAGCGGTGCGCCATCGCGACGTGGCCGACACCCGCCGCGGTCAGCAGCGCCGCCGCGACCATGGGCGCTCGGCTGAACGCCACGGACCCGAGCTGCCTCGGGTACGCACTCCGCAGACGATCACCGACCGTCTTGAGCGACAGTCGCCCAACCGACGGGCGCGCAGGGGCGGTCGGCCTCGCCTGGGTGGTGGACTCGGCCGGATGGCGTCGGCCGGCGCGGACGCCCAGCCGCACGCCGCGGCCGACCAGCACCGCGAACACCAGGTAGCCGGCCGAGTCGGCCGCGCCGGCACCGACCGCGGCATAGCGGGGGGTCAGCACCGTGAGGAGGGCGACGTTGACGAGGGCGCTGATCAGGGTGGCCGCGATCACCGGCCGCAGCAGGTCGGCGGCCGCCAGGTATGCCTGGAGCGGGCGGCTGGCGCCGAACAGCACCAGGCCGGGCAGCATCGCCCAGATCACCGGCACGGCGCCGGAGTACGACCGCCCGTAGACCGCTGGGATCAGGAAGGGGGCGACTGCCGCCGCCACAGCGGCCGACACGGCGGCGGCAACGAACAGGGTCCGGGCGATCCTGACTGCCGCCCGCGCGTCGACCGCACCCGACGTGACCGCGGGAAACATCACCAGGGCGACCGCCGTCGGCAGCAGGAACATCGCCTCGGCCAGGGGCAGCGCCACGGCGTACATGGCCACGGCCGTCGCCCCGGCCAGCAGCTGGATGACCGGAACGTCGAGACGCTGCATTCCGTAGTGGATGAGATTCGGGAGATAGGCCCTGATGGCGAAGCTGCCGAAGGTCCGGGCGGACACCGGTTCACCGTCGTCGTGGACCCGGGCGGTGGTCGCGGCCAACAGCACGCCGGCGCACAGCAGTTGCCCGGCCAGCGCCGACAGAAAGCAACTGGTGGGGGTCAGCGACCCTGCGGCGAGCAGGCCACAGACCCCGAGGAGGTGGCAGGCCGTGGGGACGGTGCTCGCGAGGTTGTACGTCCTGACCCGGCCACGGCCGATCTCGGCCGTGCCGATCAGGGTGGTCAGCAAGGTCACCGGGCACATGGCGGCCGCGACTACCGCCAGCCGGAACGGAACGCCGAGCAGCACGACCGGCCAGAGATGCCCGAGGAGCAGCCAGAGCCCCGCCAGTGCCGAACCGGCAACCAGGGAGAACGCCACGCTCCACCGGACGATCTGGCGGAACGCGGTGTGCGAGGTTCCGGCGAAGCGGGCGTTGGCGTTGTCCATACCCAGGACCATGACGATGCTCAGGACGGTGGGGACCGAGATCATGACCGCGAACGTGGCCCTGCCCTGCACCCCCAGGTCCCGCGCCGCGATGACGCCCGCCGCGAAGCTCATCGCCGTGGCCAGCAGTCGTGTGGCCAGCGTTCCCCCGATCGCCGCCGGGCTTACCCCCGGCAGCCGGACGCGGAGACTTTTCGTGATCGACAGCACCAGGAAATGGCCTCCGTAGTCGCGGGTCGGGAACGGTGCCGCTGGGGGCAGCGGATGTTCTCGCCGCCTCGGCACGCAGGCACAATGTAGCGGCGCGAGTAGCGGAAAGTAGCGACGTATGCGCGTTGAGTAGTACGTTTCTCGATGCCGGGACGCCCACCGCCGACCCGGGCCGGACGCCGCAAGACGGCCTCTGCGGCGTGGAGGAGCAGGTGGGGCGGGGCAACGCGGCCGTGAAGGCGCTCAGTGTGGCCGGCCGGCGAGCCGCCGACACCCTTCGGTGACGGTGAGGCCGCCGTGAGGATCATCGACGAACTGGCGTCACGGGGGCCCAGGACGAGCAGGCGAGGACATGAGGATCTGGATCTTCAACCACTATGCGGCGCCACCGGACTGCGCCGCCGGCACCCGGCACTACGAGCTGGGCCGGGTGCTGGCGGCCAGAGGGCACGAAGTCACCGTTTTCGCCAGCGGTTTCAGCCACTTCAGCAGACGTGAGGAACGGCTCACACCTGGCGAGAAGGTGGCCACCCGGACGATCGACGGCGTCCGCTTCGTCTGGGTCCGCACGCCGCCCTACACCAGCAACGGCTACAGCCGCGTGCTGAACATGGTCCACTACGCGGCCCGCGTACTCTCGGCGCAGCGCGGCCTGAACCGGCCGGATGTGATCGTCGGCTCATCAGTGCACCTGGTCGCGGTGCTCGCCGCCTGGTGGGCGGCCTGCCGCCGCCGTGCCCGCTTCGTCGTCGAGGTGCGTGACCTGTGGCCGCAGACGCTGATCGACATGGGCGCGCTGCGCGCGAACGGGCTGCCTGCCCGGCTGCTTCGGCTGGTCGAGTCCTTCTGCTGCCGGCGCGCTTCCGCCGTGATCTGCCTCCTGCCCGGTGCCGCCGGCTACCTGCAGGCCCGTGGTGTGCCAGCCGACAAGATCCATTATGTGCCGAACGGGATCGCCGACTTCCCCCGGCCGAGGGATCCGGACCAGCCGGCCGACCCGAACACTGCGGACCCCGGGAACCAGGCCGCCGACCTGATCGACCGGATCAGGCGCTTTCGCGAGGAGGGTTGCCTCACCGCCGGCTACGTCGGCTCGCACGGTCCGGCCAACGGGGTGGCGACCATCGTCGCGGCCGCGGCGGAACTGCGCGCTGCCGGCCGTCCGCGGGTCGCTGTGGTGATGGTCGGCGACGGCCAGGAGAAGGCCGCGTGCGAACAGCTCGCGCACCGGCATGGCCTGGACAACGTGCTGTTCTGGCCGCCAGTGCCGAAGCAGGCCGTGCCGGCCGTGCTGGCCGAGCTGGATGTGACGTTGTTCTGCCTGCGTGATGTCGCGGTCTTCAAGTACGGCCTGAGCAGCAACAAGCTGTTCGACTACTTGGCGTCCGGAAAGCCGGTGCTGTTCGCGAGCAACGCGCCCGGCGGCCCGGTACGCGAGTCCGGCGGCGGCGTGTGCGTGCCCGCCGAGTCGCCGGCGGACATGGCGGGCGCGCTGGCCGAGTTGGCCGCGATGAGTGAGAGCGAACGGGAGCGAATGGGCGAGCGCGGCCGCCGCTGGGTCTACCGGCATCACGGCATGACCACGCTGGCGGGCGCGTTCCTCACCGCGGTCTCGGAACCGGCGAGGGGCCGGGGGCCGGTGACGGAGGCGGGGCTGTGACGCTGCACATCGTGGGCGCAGGCGGTTTCGGCAGAGAGACGCTGGACGCGGTGCGGGCGACAGCGGCGGCACCCGAGGTGGTCTTCGTGGACGAGCACCCGGCGGCCACCACGCTGACCGGCTGTCCGGTGCTGCTGCCAGGGCAGTTGGCTGTGTCTGGCGCGCAGCAGGACGAGTTCGTGGTCGCGATCGCCGACGCGGAGGTGCGCCGCAGACTGGCCCGGCAGTTCGAGGACCGCGGACTGCGAGCGGCGACGGTGATCGACCCGCGGGCGGTTGTCTCCCCCACCGCCAGGATCGGGCGCGGCTGTGTTGTGCTCGGCCAGGCGTTCGTCTCCGCCGGCACCGTCCTCGGCGCACATGTCCAGGTCAACTACCATGCCAGCATCGGTCACGACACGGTGCTCGAGGATTTCGTGACGATCCTGCCGGGGGCCAACATCGCCGGCAACGTGACGGTCGGCGCCGGGTCCACGGTGGGCAGTAACGCCGCCGTGCTACAGGGCCGGCGGATCGGCCCGTCCGTCATGGTCGGCGCCGCGGCTCTGGTGACCCGCGATGTCGCCCCCGGTCAGCTGGTCGTCGGCGTCCCCGCCCGGGCCCGGGAGCCCTGAGCGTCCGGTTCGATCACGGGATCCCGGGCACCCGGCTTCGGCGTGGCCTCCCCCGCAGAAGTCCGCGTCCAGCGCGAGCAACTGGTGCAGGTCCGGCAGCACGGGCAGGCTGGGCACCGCCGTGCCGCCGGTCAGGTCCGGATCGCGGGCCGCGACCGGACGTACACCGGGCAGGGCGGTCAGGACCTGGGCTCGGTTCCGGCCCCTCGCGCCCAAGTGGTCTACGCCCGCTCGTGATGGGCAGTCACCGGGCACCGACCGGCATCGGCTGATCCGTGGTATTCGGCGACGCGGTTGCCCGGCCGACGGCGGTGGTCACCGCGTCGGCGATCTCGGCCACCTCTGCCTCGGTCAGCCGGTGGTGCACCGGCAGCGAGAGCATCGCCCGGGCGACGGACTCGGTCACCGGCAGTGCTGCGGCGTCCCCGGTGCCGCCGTCGCGCCGGGCGAAGATCGGCTGCCGGTGTACCGGCGGGAAGTAGATCCGTGCTTCGATGCCCTGGTCCAGCAGGTCGGCGAGCACTCGGTCGCGGATGCCGGGAAGCAGGCAGGTGTAGAGCATCCAGCTTCCCCGGGCATCGGGTGCCTGATGCGGCGTCGTCAGGCCGGGCAGCCCGGCCAGCCGCCGGGTCAGTGATGCCGAGATCAGCTGTTTGCGCCCCAGGATGCCGTCCAGCTTGCGCAACTGCACCCGGCCGATCGCGGCCTGCATCTCGGTCAGCCGCCAGTTGTAGCCGAGGCTCTCATGCTGGTACAACCCGGTCTGACCATGGTTGCGGAGCAGTTTCAGCCGCTCCGCGACGTCCGGGTCGTCGGTCAGCACAATGCCGCCCTCACCGGTGGTGATGTTCTTGGTAGGGGTGAAGCTGAACATGGCCGACCGGCCGAAGGCGCCGACCGGTCTGCCCCGGTACTCAGCGCCGGCCGCCTGCGCGGCGTCCTCCAGCAAGGGCACGCCGGCCGCGCCGCATACCCGCGCCAGCCCGTCGAGGTCACCGGGCTGCCCGGCGTAGTGGACGGTCATGACCGCCCGCGTGGCCGGGGTGATCCGGGCCGCGACCGAAAGCGGGTCGAGGTTGAACGTTTGTGGGTCGATGTCGGCGAACACCGGGGTGGCACCGACGTGGCACACCGATGTCGCGGTGGCGACGAAGGTCATCGACGGGACGATCACCTCGTCGCCGGGTCCGAGGCCCTCGGCGAGCAACATCGCGTGCAGCGCGGCCGTGCCGGTGCAGAACGTCACCCCGAACCGCGCCTGATGCCGGTCGGCGAACTCCTGCCCGAAGGCCTCGTTCTCCGCGCCGTTGGTGAGAACACCGCTGCGCAGCACCCTGCGTACCGCCTCCCCCTCCTCCTCACCGAGATCGGGGCTGGCAAGTCGGATCCGGACGTTGCTGTCAGCCACCTGAGAGCATCCTTTCTGGGTTGCGGGCGATCGGATCGTTGGCGTGGCTGGCCGTGGCTCCGCCCCCGCCCAGGACCGTCCAGACGGTGAGGAACAAGATGACCAGGTCGAGCCGGAAGCTCGGGCGGGCCACGTAATGCAGATCCCACTCGATGCGCTCCGTCCAACTCAGCCGCTGTCGCCCGTGCACCTGCGCCAGGCCAGTCAGGCCTGGGGCGGCCAGCAGCCGCAGTTGCTGACGATCGGTGTACCGGCGTACCTGGTAGGGCAATGTCGGCCGAGGCCCGACCAGGCTCATCTGCCCGCGCAGCACATTGACCAGCTGTGGCAACTCGTCAAGGGACGTCCGGCGCAGTACCCGGCCGACCGCGGTCACCCGGGCGGTATCGGCGTCGCCCGGTTTCTCCGTGCCGACCGGAACATTCCGCATCGTGCGCAGTTTCAGGAGGACGAAGGGACGGCCGTCGCGGCCGGCCCGCTGCTGCCGGAACAGTACGGGTCTGCCGTGCGCGAGCAGGTGCGCCAGCGCGGCGATCGCGCAGAGCACAGCGGCCGGCACGATGATCAGGCTGACCACGACCAGGTCCAGCAGTCGCTTTCCGCGGTACGACCTGCGGTGCGGCACCTGGTCGCCGACCCGGGCGCCGTCGGACGCCGTGGGCGCCTCCGGGATCACCACGTCTGCCGGGTACCGGCCCGGCACGGTCGGGGCGCTCATCTGCTGGCCTCCGCTTTTGCGGGCTGGCCGGGCAGCGCCGGCTGGCCGGCCGACTGCTCGTGGCCGGGTGCGACGGCGAGACGCGCCAGGGCGGCGCGAACCTCGTCGGGATCGGTGAGGTGACCGATGCCGGTGACCTCACCGGCATCGAGTACGGGCACCGGCACCTGTCTGACCAGCAGATGCCTCGGCCGGTGGTCCGGCTCCCCGTTGCCCAGCAGGTCCTCGGTCAGCTTTTCGCCGGGTCGCAGCCCGGTGAAGGCGATTTCGACGTGCCGCGATGCCGAGGCGGCCATACGACGGGCGAGGTCGACGATGCGGACCTGGTCTCCCATGTCAAGGACGAGGACCTCACCGCTCTCCCCGACGGCCACGGCCTGCAGCACCAGCTGGACGGCTTCGGTGGCTGTCATGAAGTAGCGGGCAACCTCCGGGTGCGTCACGGTGACCGGGCCGCCCGCAGCGATCTGCGCGGACAGTGAGCCGAGCAGCGAACCCCGGCTGCCCAGGACGTTGCCGAACCTGACGGACACCCAGGTCCCAGGGAATTCAGCGGCCATGTGTGCTGTGAGCCGCTCGGTGATCCGCTTGGAGGTGCCGAGGACGCTCACCGGGTCGGCCGCCTTGTCGGTGGAGACGTTCACGAACGACTGCACGCCGCAGGCCGCAGCCGCTTGCAGCACGTTCAGCGTGCCGGCCACGTTCGTCTTCAGCGCCTCGGCCGGATACCGTTCGAGCAGCGGGAGATGTTTCACCGCCGCCGTGTGGAACACGATCTCGGGACGGGCCTGCGCGAACACCTCGCGGACGCGGAAGGCATCTGTGATGTCGGCGAGCACAACCTCGTCGCAATCGAGCAGCGCACGGCCGTGCAGCGCGAGCTGGATCGCGTGCAGAGCTGATTCGTCCCGGTCGAGCATCACCAGCGACGCGGGACCCAGCAGGTGCAACTGGCGGCACAGTTCCGAACCGATCGAGCCGCCGGCGCCGGTGACAAGGATGCGGCGTCCGGCGAATCGACCGGCAGCCGATTCGAGGTCCATCCGGATCGGATCGCGGCCCAGCAGCTGAGTGATCCGCGGGTCGCGGACGTCGTCGATCCGCGCCGGTCCGGCGACCAGTTCCTCAACGCTCGGAATCACCTTGGTGATCAGGCCGATCGACTCGGCCAGTGTGATCAGGTCGCGGATCACCTGGCCGTCCCGGCACCCGCCGGCGATCGCGATCACCATGACCGTCGCCCCGGTCTCCGCAGCCACCTCCGCGAGCTGGTCCCGCCCGCCGCGCACTCGGATCCCACAGATCCGCAGTCGGCGCTTGCCGGGGTCGTCATCCAGCAGGGCAACCGGTTGGTACTGCGCGCCAGGCTGACCGATCAGCCGCTGCACCAGTTGCGTTCCGGCGCTGCCCGCACCGAACACGATCACCTTGACGGCGGTCGGCGCGGGCTGTCTCGGCCTGCGCCGGATGGCCGCGACCGCGGCCCTCACGGTGATCATGGCAAGCACGCCGACCAGGGCGGTGAGGCCGGACATGCCCGGCTTGTCGCTCACCAGGGGAAGCCCCGCCTTGCAGAGGCCCACCAGAAGGAGCCCGGTCAGCCCGGCGGAGACCAGCACCGCGCTCAACTCTGCGCCGGTCTCCGCCTGGTAGCGCCCGGAGTAGAGCCCGCACACGGCCCCGGCCAGTACCGCTGCCGTCCCTGTCACAGCACAGGCGATCACCAGATCGCCAGGTCCGACGAGCAGATCGGAAGCGCTGCTGGTGATCAGTCCGGCGATCAACAGGCCGCAGGTCCAGGCGATCGCGTCCAGGGCGGCTTGCATCGCTGGCCGGCGACACCGGACGGCAACGCCAGACCGACCACCCGGCAATGCGCGGCTTTCCTGTGCGGTGTGAAACACCTCAGGATGAACCGCTGTCAGCTTGTCGTTGCCCGCGCATTCCCCACGCAAGGTGAACTCCGATCAGCAGGTCGTCATGTGCCGAAGATCTATTTCGGCACTTTGCCGACCGTATGTCCACGGACGTTGCCGCATCCTTTTGGGTGGATCAGAATATTTCTTGTGCTCTCGCGGACTTGATTTTCCGTGGGTACGATTTCGCTGCCTGGCTGAATGAGTCCCGCTGCACCCTTCTTGAGCGGGCGAGGGCCCTTTTGAGGTTCACTCGATCGGCCCGACTACTTCACGCACGGCTGCATGTGCACTTGGGTGGTCTGCGGCCGCGCCAACGGCTGAGTGGGCACCACGGGGTGGCGCTCCGAAGCCGGTTCCAGCAGACGAATGTCCACTTCTCGCGTCTGACCGGGCAGGAGTTCCACCTGCGTCCCGAGTACCGGGTGGCCGCGCTCCTCGGTCGACGACAACAGAAGTCGCCGCCCGTCCAGCGTCCCGCCGGCGAACCGCGCACCGGAACTGGCGTACAACGAAAGCCAGATGCTTGTGGATCCCGGGGGATGGGAGTGCTTGGGATCGTCGGAACGGAGAGCGACGAGGGGAGGCAGGCCCGCAGCGGGGGCGGCGTTCGTCAGCCTGATCCGCACCACGCTGGAACGGGTGCCGCCCTGGCAAGGGCCGAGCTCGTAGGTCAGCGACCGTCCCAGATAGTAGTCCATTTTGTTGCCCGCGGAATTGTTGACCACGAGATAGGCGAACGGCCCTCTTCTCTCGGGGACGTCGCCGGCCAGCCCGGCCTTTTCGAGTGCCGACTCGGTGGAGGCATCTCTGCTCCACACACGCAGTCGGCCGTCGTTGGCGTTCTGCCGCAGTGAGTGGAGGAGGGCCACCGAATCGTGGTCGCGGCGCAGCAAGGCAGCAGCGACTGACTGCGCGACCTGTACCAAGAAGCGCTTTCGTTCGATATTGCTGTACGACGCGTAAAGGGTGCTCTCGGTGAGCTCTACGGTGTTCTCCGCCGTCAGCTGCTTTCCGTCCGGAAGCCGGACCGGCCCCGTGGCTTCGAGGACACGGGCGAGTCCCACAGGATCGGTTGCGATGGCCCCATCGAGACGCTGCCCTGTAAGTCGCTGCCACAGGCCCGCCCAGATCTGCGCCGCATACGGAAAATGAGCGGACAGATTGGAATTGGCCAGCCCCTGGGCGCTTTCGGCACCTCCGTACCGGCGGTCGAACGCCGGTCCGAAGTTCGCCACGGGGGTGGCGGTACGCGGCAGCGTGTCATCCGATGCAAAGTTGTGCAAAGTGACGCGACCACGGTCGGCGATCAAGATGCCGAAGGTGCCCACGAGGCCACCGGTGCCCCGGGCCTCGGCATTGTTCTGGAAGGCGAGAAAGTAGGAGCGGGGCCCCGTGGCTCCCAGCGCAGGTACCAGCAGCCGCGTCGTCGCCTCCGCCTCGGAGACCGAGTCGGAAAGACGCGCCACGCGGTCGGACAACCGCTGCCGTGCCGTGTTGAGGCGACCGACCACCGTCGAGCCGGGCAGGCCGTTCAAACTGGTCTCGATTCCGGTCAGTTGACGGCGCACACCCCCCAGCAGGTCCGTGGCGGCCGAAAGCCGGCGGAGGTCGACGCGGTCCTGGTGCACCATCTGGCCGGACGTGAGCATCTGATGCAGTCGCACAGCTTCAGGCAGCACCCCGGTGGCCATCTCGTCGGCGGCGACACTCAGCCCCCGGGCAGAACGGAGCGGGGGGCCCATGAGTGGAAGGCTCTCGGCTGCGCTCCACACCGGCGTACTGGCCGTGCTCCGGGCGGCCGCTGTGTGTTTCCGGATGTCGCCCAGCACATCGGCTGAGGGCCGGCGATGACGGGTCATCTCCGTTTGTAGTCGGTCGGTGGCCACCTGAGCCGCGGCAAGATTGCTCTGGACCGCGCGGACCTCCCACACCAGGTAGCCGGCCGACGCGGCGGCCAACAGGGCGACGGCTCCGGCGCCCCAGAGGAAGGCTCGGTGGCGGCGCCGCAACATCAGAGCCGCGAATGCCCGCGCCCTGGCCACAGTGCCCTTCCGGCTGGGCCTCGGGTCCTTTCCTGCCTTCCCTGCCTTCATTGCCTACCCATGAATCGAAGGGCCACCGGAACCAAGCATTTGGATGGATCAGTAATGACAGCCACTAAGACGCGTTGCAAACTTCACCGCGCCAGGTCGCGGGAAACTCGGTCCGAACGGCCTAACCTCGATCTTTTATGACGGTCTGCCGACGGAGTCGGCAGACCGTTTCGCGTTTCGTGGCTGCCGGCGGGCAGGCCAGTAGCCCGGCTGACGTGTCGGGTGGGCGCCGGATTCCACTGCTCCCGGAGACGATGGGGCTGCTCGCAGGGACGGGAAAGCTACTGGTCGGACCGGGTTGGGCAGTTGGTGGAGCCGTTCGAGAGCGCTGGTGACGACATGGGTCCAGGGCCAGTGGCGGGCGAGGCGGAGGATCTGGCGGCGGCCGGTGGTGACGAGCTGGCCGGCCGGGCCGAACAGGCGCAGCCGCAGGCGGCGGGGCTCCCAGAGCCGGGCCTTGCCGTTCAGCGCAAGCATCGGCATCCAGGCCGGCAGGTCGAGTGCGATCTGGACGATCTCCAGCCAGACCCTGGCTACGAGAACAGCCACTTCGGCCCGTCGCTCGTCACGCCGGCCGCCATTGCTGACGCCCTCGGTGCGTCCATGGACGACTTCATGACCCGCCCGGCCCCGAGGCAGTGTCGGCCTGTTGGAGATTTCCAAGGACGCCCGCATGGTCACGGACGCCGAGCGTCTTCGGCTCCTCCGTCGCTCTTCACCAGGTTCGGGCCGAGTTCGCCGGTCAGGGCCCGTCAGTCGGGGTGCCAAAGGCCCTTCTGTGAACTCGGGTCGTGACTGGCTCCACCAGGGCCGCACCGACACGTGCGCTTCGGCTGATCGCCCCGGCCGCATCCTTCATTCAGTGGCTTGGGAAGAGGCTGGGAGACGGTACTCCTGCCGTCGTACACGCGGACTGCGGCTCGTTCTCTACGGCCAGTTCCCTGATGGTGACCTCAGGGCTCCGATGGCCGCGCCTGTCCGGGGTGACGGTGAAGGTGAAGCACCCCGTCATCATCGTCTCGCTGGTGAGGAAGACCCCCGGCCCGACGCCCAGTAGCCCTGCCGTCACTGTGACAGCAGGACCGTGCCGCTCGATCCTGACCAGGCCCTGATCCGGCTTTTCCTGAGGGAAAACCCGAGCGATCTCGCTGTCGTCCAGCACACCGTCGGCCGCCGCCCCGACGAGCTTTTCCTGCCGGGACTCAGCACCACTCCGCATATCAGCGCGGGCCTCTCCCTCGGCGCGGTCATCCGCCGTGGCCGCCCAGATCCTCAGTCCGATGACGCACACAAGAAGCAGCACGAGCACAGCCAGACAACCGTTGAACAGACACCCTCCGGCCGTTCCACTCCGCACCCCGTCGAGTCTCCCCATGACCCGAGCATGCCGGTGCCCAGACAGGCCAGGGGGCATGAGTCCAAGCTGTAACTCACTCCACCCCACACCTCTGCCAGAAACCAGCCCGAGCTCGTTGGGAAACCCTCAGCGAGTCGGCCGTGTACGGGACCGACGCCCACAACGTCGTCAACGGGGCCAGGCGTGCGCTGAGACCACACTGAGGTGGAGGAGACCCGCCGACGTTACTCATACGTAGGTTCGAACCCTGTCCCCGTGGTCGTCGTCACGACCTCGCCCAGGTTCCCCGCACCGAGCCCCCGCCCCATCC
>Ga0136846_1238569_pt1 | contig 34359 bp, 35 predicted proteins | sample HopSoiMetagenom2_FD_96841 | JGI IMG/M metagenome (GOLD analysis project Ga0136846, IMG submission 96841) | Grasslands soil microbial communities from Hopland, California, USA - 2 Assembly 2016 (version 4) | ecosystem: Environmental > Terrestrial > Soil > Grasslands | place: USA: Hopland...
AACAGCCTCTCTATCGTTCTCCAACCGGAGCGCCAGGACTACCGCGCCATGCAAGCGGCCCCGGCCTGGGCGGCAGGGCTACCGCCTCAGCGGTTTAGTGCGACCCGGGCTATGGCTGTGCCTTGCGCCTAGATCAGGTGCCTTTTGACGCGCTGCTCGGACACGCTCGAAAAACTCTCAGCCTCTAAGACGCCTCTAAGACAGGCCTATGCCGCCAGCACTCGCGTCGGCTACCAACTTCATCGCGTCATCTTCACGTCGATCGCCGCTGGCGAGGAGGGCCGTCGTCTAAATGAATCGTCAAAGTTCGGTCTAAACCGGCTTTCGCATCATCAAACAGCGCTTCGGCTGCTGCCGCTGCAAGGGCCGCCACCACATCAAACTAAGCAAGCCAAGGAGTCACAAGGAGTCAATATGCACAGCGGGATTGCAAAGCTGGGAGGGAACATCGCCAGGACGGGGGATCATGTGCCCATCGATTCGTCCGGGAACACCAAACTTCAGGGGGCTACGGGCCACCCGCAGACGTCAGTGAACCTGGCCCCCAGAGGTGGCCCGTCCGACGTATCGATGCGGCCGCGTGGGGCGAGCTCGATTCAGTCTCTCAAAGCGCCTCTCCCCGTGTCCGCCAAGCGGCTGCATGGCGAAATTCGCTTGCAAGCGGCCCAAGTGCAACAACTGCGTTCGTCGCTGGCACGCTTGGATCGAGCATCGGCCAATCTGCCCGCGGGAGGTGTATTTGCCTGTGGACGGAAAGAGGAGTTTTCGACCGAAAGCAAGGAAGTAGCGCAAAAGATTGCAGTTGCTGAGATGCGCTTGGCTCAGGCACGTGGGCGGCTGATGATCCTGGCCGACCCGTCGCTGGCGGAAGCACCGATCCTGCCGTCAGGTCGTAAGCAACTCGAAGTCATGCGACAGCGGGAACGACTCCTACGAGACCTCATCTCCGCCGATCAGGCCCGCATTGATGAAGGTGTCGAGGGTCATCTGGATTTGCACGAGCTGCAGGAGATCCAAACCGACCTTGCATCCACGCGCAGAGACCTGGGCTTGTTGCAGCAAGGTCTTCCGGTGGCTACCCTATGTGCGAAGGTCGATGAAAATCTTGCCGCTTCGAATTTGCTTCCGCAATCGAATCACGCCGCGTTGCTCGACGGCAGTTCGGCGATGAAACGCTTGAAGGAACGTGCAGCGAGAAAGAATCCGACGACGCATCTTCAGAAATTGAGTGCACACCTGAGCAGCCGGCCTAAGCCCATGGATGAGGACCGCCGCAGGGATGCGTTCGAAAATCTTGTGTGCGAGGATGTGCTGGCACTGGCCCAGGCCGGCAACATGGACCTCCTGCGGGCCGCCGACACGATGCGGGCGATCGTCGTAGAGGGGACCCTGGCGCAGGGCAACCTTCCGGAGGATCGGCATCTGCTGCTGGTTGTGCTGGCAGACCTGATGCATGGGTTGCGTCACACCATGGAGCCCATACCCCGGTGGTCCAAGGCGCTTCACCCTAGCACCATCCATTCCACCCCGGATGGCCGCGTCGTTTCAGCCCCCCTACCCCGCGGCGCAATCTTTCAGGACTGCGCCGCGCTGATAGCGGAGGTTGCGGGAGAGGAATTCGGAACGCAATTTGGCACGGCGGTCAGCTACCTCAACGCAGAAGAACGCAAGGCGTTCAAGCTCACCGTCGGTGCGGACGGACGGTTGTACGGCGCCGACGGCAAGCCGTTCGATACGAAAACGGGAGGCTCCGTGTTCACGGGTGGCGAGGGCAAGGCAATCTTTGTGATGGATCACGACGGCAACCTTTACGCTTCCACACGTTGGCCCGTTGGCAAGTTCCACCACTCGAGCTTCATGGCGGGCCAGCCTGTCGCTTGCGCGGGAGAAATTGAGGTACGAGATGGCACGCTTGTCGAGATAGATCGAGATAGTGGCCACTACAAGCCTTCGGAACAACAGCTGACCAATGTCACGAATCATCTGCGCCAAATTGGCGTCGCAAACGATTTCATAGTGAACTATGAAATACCAATTTAACTATCAAATATGACTGCTCCTAAATCTTCCCCTACGTTAGCGGCTTACCTCAACATTCCGCTGTACCTGCTGGCGCACGTGCGTGACATTGATGCCTTCCCGGGGCTTTCCCCGGACCAGTTGGCTCGATTGCCTCAGGAATATGAGCAGGAAGAATTGGCAAAAATCATGGAGGCTCTTCAGTTTGCCAAGAGTCATCCAGATTTCGATTTTCGCTCGCTTGTCGGCAATGTACCGTTCACCAATGAACAGATTCACCGTTTCCTCTGCCGCGTCCTTGCTTCGATGGTTGCGGGACAACCAGAAAACTGACCAAGGACATGGCCGGAATAATTTTCCGTTTTGGGGGCGCAAGGCGGGATGCGATACAAGGCGCTCCTCGCTTGTGTGGCGAGCCACACAAGCGAGGAGCAACGCCGCAGCGCGCCCGCCCTGCGCCCCCAAAACGGAAAATTGTTTTGGGCCATGCCCCAAGCAACGTGAGCAGGCCCTGGTCAGGGCTATCGCACGAAGCAAATCCGCCAGATGAGGCGGGAGGCAGGCCGAGTACGGCTTCGAGGTAGTCAGTGCTCCAACTGGCCTTCAGGCGGCGACCTCTGAAACTGGTGTTGCCGGCCTTGCGCTGCTTGATCAAGTTCAATGAAATTCGACGCAGGACGGCGAAGTTCTCGGACCCGTGACCGATGCGAATGCGGCTGTCGTCCTCGCGGTAGGTCATGCGAGCAGGGGTCTTTTGTCGTGATGAGCGGGCATGATCGAAATGCTCTCAGCCTCTCAGGGACAGCGCAATCACCTACGCAGCCTGGCAGGACAACCTGCCCAGCAGCCAGCCGGCGACGGGGCGCTCGGAAGGTTGACGGCTTGCCAGCCGCTTCTTCATCAGCGATATTCGCAATTCGCGAATAGCGAATGAACTCATACGATGGATCTGAAACCTCAAGACTTGCTGGTGCTGCTGAAGGTGGCGGCACACCCGCCGCAGCGCTGGACCTACGCCGCGCTAGGCGACGCGCTCGCCATGAGCGCATCTGAAGCGCATGCGAGCGTAAAGCGCGCCGTGGCGTCGGGCCTGGCCGTGGCGCCATCGCGCGGCGAGTGGTCGCCAGTACGGCCGAACCTGCTGGAGTTCGTGCTGCACGGTGTGCGCTACATCTGGCCGGCCACGACGGGGCCGGTCAAGCGGGGCGTGCTAACGGCTTTCGGTGCCGAGCCGCTGGCCAGTCAGCTGACGGCGGCGCCGGGCGAAGCACCGGTGTGGGCACATCCCGAAGGCAGGGCGAAGGGTCCGACGCTTTCACCGCTCTACCGCACCGCGCCGCAGGCCGCGCTGGCCGATCCGGCGCTGCATCGCCTGCTGGCCCTGCTGGATGCCTTGCGCATCGGCCGGGCGCGCGAGCGCAGCCTGGCTGCCAAGCTGATGGAGACCGAACTGATGCGGTCCGACGCGGGGGTGGCCGATGCGAGCCGATGACCCGAATCTGCCCAACCTGCGCAGCATCGCCGAGGCGCTGGGCGAGCTGCGCGAACAGGTGGTTTTCGTCGGCGGCGCCGTGGCCGGCCTTTTGGTGACGGATCCGCTGGCCGACAGCGTGCGCGCCACCCGCGATGTGGATGCGGTAGTGAACGCCAACCGGGGTCATGTTTCATCGCATTGAAGAAGCTGTGGCTAAGCGCGGGTTCGCGCGTGACATCAGTAGCGACGTGATTTGTCGCTGGGTGCACAAGGATTCGGGCGTGCTCTTCGACCTGATGCCAGTGCAGCCCGAAGTGCTGGGCTTCTCCAACCGCTGGTACCCCCATGCCGTCGAAACCGCCGAGCCGGTGGAACTGAGCCCGGGCATCACCATTCAACTGGTGAGCGCCGTGGCCTTCGTGGCGACCAAGCTGGAAGCCTTCGCCGGACGCGGCGGTGGCGACTTCCTGAGCAGCCATGACATCGAGGACGTGCTCAACATCGTCGATGGACGTGAGGATCTGGCCGGAGAGATGGCTGCGGCCCCGGTCGAACTGCAGCAGGCGGTGGCCGAATCCTTCCATCGATTGCTGACGAACGCGGACTTTGCGAACGTGCTGCCGGGCCTGATTGCCGAGCCGGAACGGGCCGGTCTGGTCATGCAACGCCTGAAGGCCATGTGCCCATGAATCAGCACCAGGAACATCGCTTCGAGCAAGACTTCGAAGCGGCAAGTTGAAAGTTTGCAAGACTGGTTGCGGCCGTTCAGCTTTGGTTGCAGAACGAGTGCCTTGTTCACGGGACAGCTGTCGGCCACCAAGTAACCGACGCAGCGCTGTTCGACCGTGCAAGCGGCCTCTTCCTGCACGACCTGCTGGCTTGGTTGGAAGCCACGCAACCCGAGAGCTGGCAGCGTCTGTCCAACTCGGCGGGCTCACCTTGCTGCTCGAACGGGTTTGAGCAGCGTGCTGACTCGTCGGCGGTTGCAGAAAGCAGCCCTTGGCAATCTTCTGGTCGAGCGGCTGGTCTACCTCGGAACTTGACGCTCGCCAAACCTTCGAATTTATGCGTCCGCCGTCGTTCGACGATGGCGGTTGGACGGCTGCATCCAGAACGTCGTGAACTGTGCCCTTGGTGCGCGCATCCTTCGCTCTATCGATATGGACGCACCCGCTCTCGTCGACGCCACGCTCGGGAACGATAATCCGCTGCCTGAACATTTGCCGAGGAGATCACGGTGCCCATCGACGACCAAGAACGCGCTCGCCGAAAACTAGAGTTCGAATTTAGCCGCGAACGTGCCAGGGGGAAGGGCATCCTCTTGACCAAAGAGACGGAGGCCCTTGCCGAGCGATACATAAGCGGCGAGTTCACAAAGGAACAGTTCGTTGAGGCCGGTCTCAAGCTGTACTTGCCGCAGATTCGTCCACATTGACGGCGCAGCTGAATCCACCACGCTGGATTCAACTAGCCGATGTCTTCACGGAGCAAATGCGAGCCACAAACCCGCGGGCGTTCGCGCTGACAACCCGGCGCCCTTGAGGCGATGGGAGTTCTTTTACCGAATTTCTAAGGCAGAAGGCCGCCGAGGCCGAGGCGTTGGGCTACAGGCCCACACAGTTCAAGCAGATGCTGTCCGCCCAGGGCGGCAACGCGACCGTGCGGCAGCTGTTGGCCAAGGGCAAGCCATCTGAGGGCTTTACGCGCCTGTGGGAACTTGGGTGCCTCAATCTGACCGTCGAGGCGCTGGTCGTCGAGACGAAGTGGCGGCCATTCATTGACTCGATCCTGGTGCAGCAGGCCGAGCGCTTGCTGACGCAGTCGCGGTATCCATTCAAGCGGTTCGTAGCTCAGACCGGGATCTCGATCGCGACCGGTGCCGCAATCCGCTGCGCGACTATCGCGTAGAGGTCCTGCTGGATCTCGGGCGCCTCGATCGACACGACGAGGCTGTACTTGGCCGCCCGCTCGAACCGCCCATGGCGTGTACGGGCTCAGCCCACCGGCTGCCGCGATCGGGGTGTACTGGTGGCCGAAGGCTTCAGAGATCGTCGTCAGCTCAGAGTACGCGCCCACCGTGAGCGCGTTCCAGGCCTGCCCAGGATCGTGCACCAGGTTCGTCGAGAGGCTGGCCGGATAGTCACCCCAGGCATTGGGATCCTGCGTGTTTCCCGCGCAGAGTACAAACAGGCGCGGCGTCTCCCCCTGGCCATCGTAGTCGCAGGCGAGCCGGTCGACCTCCGCAGACCACGACGAAGGGCGCCCTCGATCGCGACCGTCGGTGGACGACACTGCCATCGCGAACACACGGCGCCGATCCTGGGCAGTAATCTCAACGCGCGCTACGGCTTCCGCCGTTATCGCGCCGTAGGACTGGCCGTCGTTGTCGCCTGGTCCCTGCAGGATCTTCACTGACTCGAGGCGATGCGGTACGGACAGCGCGCCTTCGTCCGAAAGCGTCGGAGTCAGGTCACCGAACAATGCCAAGCCGGCCAGTTCAGTGCCATGACCATTGGCATCCTCGTGTCCCCAGCCAGGCTCCACGGTGTGGCGGTCGCCGTCGTCGACCATCAGAGCCAACAGTGGGTGCCCATGATTGACGCCGGTGTCCAGCAAAGTACGAGTTGCCTGCATGCTGCGGCATGAGGCGGTCTTGCAGGTTCTCGCCCCACTCAGCTGCTTCCTCCAACGGGAGCGCAGCGAAGAACTCGGCGGTCGTTTTCGCTCGACGCAGCTCGGCCACCATGTTCAGGACCAGCGAGGACTGCAGCAGCTGCGCCTTGCTGCCGTACATCTGCACGACCGAGCGCTCCGGAAAGTGCAGCGCTCGCTCCCGTACAAGCAGATCCGCCAGCTCACCTACCTTGCGGAAGTCCGCAGTGACCTGCGGCCGGTTGTCGCCGGCGGGAAGCCACGCTTCCCACCAGATTGCCTCGGCGTCGTTGGCCGGCAGCGCCTCGGCGCTGCCGGCCACAGTGAGTCGAACGTGGCGACCCGCACCGAGAGGATCGCATCGATCAACGACTGTTTGTCGAGCAAACGACCGCCGGCACCGGTTCGGTGTTCTGCGTAGGCCTCGATCAGCTTTTCAAAGTGCGTCAGCTTGCCCTGGGGCACGAAAACAGTGACCAGCAACTGGTTACCCTGCTCCCGCACGTTCATGAGTTCAATGCCCTGACGATCGCGGGCCAAGCTCTCGGCTGCCAACTCAACCCCCCTGCTGGCTCTCAAACTCGATCTGGATGCCGATCGCTGTCTGCACTTCCGCGGCCGTCTGCTCGGCCACCCGCTGAAGCTGAGCTGCCTCTACCTGTGCAAACTGGGTACGCAGCTCCTGCGCGTGTTGCACACGCGGCTGGGGCGGTACGGCAGCCTTGACGACGACAGCCTTCTTGGCGGTGTATCCCTCGGTGGAGCGCGTGTTATGGGGAAAGAGATGCGGGCGCCGCTGTTGGTTCTCGGTGGCCATGCAAAAAAATGAACGCGCTTACTCGTTGCTGCCGGCGGTGCGGCGGCGCACTGCGTGGCGCTGCTGCAGCAGGATGCGCAGCGCTTCGGCCGGGATGATCTCCTGATCGTGCATCACGGCCTCCTTGACCGCGTCGTCAATCGCTCGCGCTATCTCCGCATGGCTTAGGCCGGTTGCTTCTGTTGCCAGGTCTGCGAGGTCCTTCTTCGACTTGACGTAGACGGCCAGGCGCATCCGCAGCAGCACCTGCACCTCCGCCGTCGACGGCACGTGGTACTCGACCACGTCGTCGAAGCGCCTGAAAAGCGCTTCGTCCAGAATGTCCGGGTGGTTGGTCGCGGCAACGATCACGCTGTTGGAATCGTCCTGCTCGATCATGAGCAGGAAGCTGTTCAAGATCCGGCGGATTTCGCCCACGTCGTTTGCCATTCCACGCTGGCTGCCAATCGCATCGAACTCGTCGAAGAAGTAGACGCCTCGAGTGGACGCCACGGCGTCGAAGACTTGACGCAGCTTCGCCGCTGTCTCCCCCATAAACTTCGTGATGAGCGCGTCCAGACGAACCACGAACAACGGGATGCCGAGTTCGCCGGCGAGCGCCGAGGCGGTCATCGTCTTGCCGGTACCCGACGGGCCGACGAGTAGCAGCTTGCGCCGTGGGTGCAGGCCATGGCTGCGCAACTTCGACACATGCCTTTGTTCCTTGAGCACGCGTTGCAGGCTCTGCTGCAACGACTCGGACAGCACCATGTCGCTCAACCGGCGCGAAGGGTAGGAGACATTGAGCAGCCCAGCAAGCTCGCCTTTCGGCCTCGCGATCGGGATCGCGCCATCCCCACCGCCGACGTTGCGGCGAGCCTTCGCGGCATCGATCAGTTCGCGCAGCTCTTCAGCCAGCTTTCCGTGACCTTGCTTCGCCTCATGGGCGGCCATCTGCATGGCCACCGAGTAGAAATGGCGATCGTCGCCCTCCGCGTGAGAACGCAGCAGTGCTTTGAGTTGATTGCCGTTCGCCATGATCGCCCCATTGTCCTGCACTCTGGCGGGTCTGCTCAGTCGCCGTCGCGAAAGGCCGCTTTCAGGGCTTCCAGTCAATGGCGTCTTATGGCCGGTAGTGTGAATACGCGACCGCGCCAGGAAGCTGACTTTCCGATGCATGGGCCTGGCCCGCAGATTCGAGGAAAGAAATCTGCGATATCCGCAACGACCACATAGGAGGGGCGATGACGCTCGCACATTTCGTGAGATGCGAGCTGAAAGCTTCGATAACTGAAGTCAGGAGAGTACATACGCCCGTCTGGCTCAGGGGCGAAACGTATTCCTATGGCATTCCTGTTGGCTCATCCGCCTCTCGTCTGATTGCGGAACTGACGATTGCGGATATCGACCAGCTTCTATTGTCGGGAAGGCGCTCGATAGTTCGCCTGCAGCGATGACTTCAGGTTCTTCTGCGGCAGCCAAGCGGAAGCCTATCAGCGCCTGACAAAACTGGCACGAGGGCTATTCGACAACCACGGTTTGACGCTGCAGCAGAACAAGACAAAGATCCTCACCATGGAGGAATTTCGACGCGTCTGTCTTCGTGAGAATGACAAGCGTGAGGTCGATACGCTGTCTGAAAGGTTCTACGAGCTGCTGGCGCAAATCGGTATTTTCGACAATTACGGCGACATCGACTTCCCGCGCTCAACGAGGGCCATCAGCGGGAGATTCTGAACCTCAACTTGGCAGGAATTCTCTAGGAGCAGGTCAGGGAGTGGGATCCTCGCTATTCCGGTAATAGCTTCGCTTTTTCGCACATCAACAGCGCGCAGATGTTAGAAAACACCGGCTTGTCGTTCGAAGTGCTGTCCTTTTTCTACCTACTCCATTTGAGTTCCAACGAACAAAAAGGAGATTCCTCACGTGTGAATTCAATTCGCTCCAGCTTTGAAACTCACACAACATACCAATCTATAACACTTGAATCTCAATGTACAACAATCGCAGAAACATAGGCAGTAGCCAACCCGTAGAAGCCTTGAAAGCGGCAGTGGTCCGCGACCGGATGGGCGAGGCTAGTAGGCCGGCAGGATCACGTCCGTTCCCTTTTAATGCGAGTGGGCTCCCTCCACGGCCGGTCTCTTCACATCCACCTGCTTTGCATCCGTCTGCTATACGTCAAGCCACTTCACGTCTACCCGCTTCAAATCCGTTCGCTTCACGTCCGTCTGCTATACGTCCAGCCACTTCACGTCTTCCCGCTGCACATCCGTTCGCTTCACGTCATTCTTCTTCACATTTGCAAGCTTCGCGTTCGCTCCAAGCGCCACGAGATGGAGACAGCGATTCATCTGAGAGCAATGTTTCATCTAGCCATGAAAGCTCCGATGTCTTCCAATACGACCTCAAGAATGGCTTGAAATCGTACGAGTGGGGGGTAGATGAAAACAGGGATGAGGCAGTGAGAGACCACCTGGATTTGGTCCGGAGTAGCCGTCCCACGAATTGGGAAAACTGGTGAAAGACAACGCCTTGGCAGGATCGGGTCACGTGAGGAAACATGCGGCGCTCAATGTTGTGCTTGAAGCAATAGGGCGGGTAGTGCGCTTGCGGATTTCCAACCCCAACCGGTCAGCCAGGCCTTGCAAGGCTTCCTTGAAGACATAGCGGCTCTAAGCATTGCTGCCCCCGCCATCACACACGATAAGCAGTCGCTTGGCATGCGTGTATTGCTTGCAGCCGTGCTGCTGCCACCAGTGAGCTACGCTGTCACAGCAAAACTCGCTGGTGTCAGCGCTGGTGTTAAGGTGAACATATCCATCATGCGGATATGCGCATGACGCTGCATAGCCGCTACGCACGCCTGGATGTTGCCGTGGTTCAGGCTCGACTCCCGCTGAGCCTCACTTTCGGCGAATCGCTGTATGGGCGCGTCAAATCCTTGGGCAGAACCTTGATGGCATTGCGCTTGTCGGGCAGGTTCAAATCAGCTTCTCGGCTAGGGCCAGCAAGTGGTCAGCTGTGCCCTATCCCTCGCTCACCATCCCCCGAAATCGCCCCACCGCTTTGGCCCAGCGAAGCCTGCTCAAGCTGGGCTGAAGCAGTAGCGCTGCGAGCACCGAACCCAGCATCGGTCGTGCAAGCACTTTTGCCCTGTAGTGCAACGGATACCCGTGCTTGGCGATCACTCGGCCCATGCCGCAGCCGTACTTCAAGGCCTTGCCGATCATCTGCACGTCGAGGTGGGCGTCTTTGTTGGGATGAAAGACGGTGATCTCAGGGACATAACGAAGCCGCTGTCCGCCCCGGATCGCGCGAATGAGATAGTCGGTTTCCTCGCCTGATCCGAACAAAGTGTTTGCGCCAACGCCCAGGGTTTCATCGAACCCGCCCGCCACGGCGTCGCATACCGTCCGCTTCAGGAAAATCGTGTATGAGATCGCTTGTGACCACACACGGTAGATGTCGACGATGGCGCCGACCTTCGAGAACGAACCACCGCTCTCCTCGAAGTTCTGGTCGATAGAGCGGCCGGTGATGCCGTCGATGGTCGGGTCGCGCGACAACTCGTCATGCACTTGCTGCAAGAGCGTCGGCGCGTACCAGCAATCGTCGTCGGGAAATGCGACCACGTCGCCGTTCACATACTTGAGCCCCACATTGCGAGCGTGGGACAACCCCGGCGCCGAGCGGATGTGCTTCACCTCGAAGTCCTTGGCGTAGAGCGACATCAGCCGCTCCACGCGATCGTCCCGGTTCTGGTCGACGACGATCAACTGGATATGTCGGTAGGTCTGCGCATCGAGCGATCGCAAGAAGTCCTCGACTTCGGCGCTGCGGCCGATGGTGGCAAGAACGAGTGAAAATTTCATGTGTCGACTCCCACGGATCCCTGGCGGCGACCATGGTTCCCCCGCGAGAAGATGCTTCGCAATTCGCGATCCCTGAGCATGATGATGACGGTGGCGAGCGTCACGGTGAGTTCGCCCACGATCTTCGCGATGACAACCCCCATGCCACCCCAGGGCGTGACGAAGAAGCCGATGGCCACCCAGGTGATCAGCGCACCGATGATCGAAACGCGCGCGACTGCCGCGTCGTGCCGCAGTGGAATGAGCACATACATGCGCGCCGCCTGGTTGAACGCCGCAAAAGGAAAGACGACTCCCAAGACCTGCACCAGCACCACGCTAGGACCGAACTCCGCGCCCATGACCATCGGAACGGCCCACGGCGCGAACACAACCGAGACGGCCATCGCGGCGAGCCCGAAGGCGAGCATCGCGACGAGCGATTTGCGCATGAGCACGAATGCATCGTCCTGCCCCGAGCCGATCGCGAGTCGTCGTGACACCGTGCCGACCAGAACCTGGTTCGCTGGAGTCATGAGGCTGATACCCAGGTTGGCGATGCGGTCCGCAGCACCGAAGAAGCCCACGTGTTGTGCTGTGGCAAACAGGCTCAGAACGAAGATCGAGGCGTTGGTGGTGACCACGCCGATGCCGCTTGCAGCAAATACCGCAGTCGATTCGCGAATGAGCGACAGCCCGCCCTTGAGCTTGATGGCACCCCGATCCAGCGAGGGCAGCGCGATCAGGTAAGACGCGACTGTCGTCAGCGTGCCGGACACGAGCAATGCAATCAACACCAGCAAGCCATCACGGTTCGTTCGCACAAGCGACAAGATCATTGCAAGGCTGATGGCAAAGCCGGCGACTTCGAGCAAGACCGAGGTTCGGTAACGGCCCCTGCCCTGGAAGTACCAGCCAAGGTTGAAGGTCGACACGAGGCCCAGCGCCGTGGCAATGATGCCGAAGGCCGGGTCCGAGCGCAGCACCGGTGAGAGCGCGGTGCCCCCCAGGCCCACCGCGATGCCGATGGCGCACATCAGCAAGCGCGCCTTGAAGTGCCTGCCGAACTCGGCCGAGATGGACGATGTGTCCGTCGCGCTCGCGACCGCGCGGGTGCCGACCACCGCGAAGCCGTAGTTCGTCAGCAGCCACACGACGCCAAAAAGCGACATCGCCGAAAGTACCTTGCCATATTCCGTGGGACCGAGCACGCGGCCGTAGAAAGGAATGAGGATGAACAAGTAGAGGTAGCGCGCCGCATAGCTGGCATACACGAACGCGAGCGAGCTTCGCGTGGATGGCTCGTTCATGCGAGGCCGCCTTTGCTGAGCGCGGCATCCACCGCGGTGCGAAGGCCCGATGCGAAGACTTCCGGAGAAAACCGCATGGCGTTCGCGCGGCAGACCTCGGGCACGAATGCGCCGCGCCGCTCGAAATCTTCGATTGCTTCGCGCAGGGCCTTCGGTGTTTGCTCGTGAAAGAACACGCCCGTTCGCACACCGGTGTCCGTGGAGTCCACCACCGTTTCGAGCGCCCCCCCGGACCCATAGGCGATCACCGGCGTGCCGCAGGCTTGCGCCTCCACTGGCGTGATGCCGAAGTCTTCTTCCGCAGCAAAGACGAAGGCCCGCGCGCGCGACATGTGATCGACAAGGACCGCATTCGATTGAAAGCCGAGCACGCTGATGTTGGGTGCATCGCGCGCCGCCGCCTTCACGCGGTCGAACTCTGCGCCGTCGCCGATGACCACGAGCTTGCGTTCGGGCATGGCAGCAAAGGCCTCGACGATCATCGGCATGCGCTTGTACGGCACCATGCGTGACGCTGTGAGGTAGAAGTCGTCCTTTCTTTTGTGCAGGGCGAAACGTGCCACGTCCACCGGCGGGTACAGCACTGTCGAATCGCGTCGATAGGCCTTGCGGATGCGACGTCCGACATAGGCAGAGTTCGCGAGGAAGGAGTCGACGCCGTTGGCGGTGCGCGTGTCCCACTGCCGCACATAGTGCAGCGCTGCACGCGCGATCCACGACTTGAAGCCCGAACTGAGACCCGATTCGCGCAGGTATTGATGCTGCAAGTCCCACGCGTATCGAATGGGGGTGTGCACATAGCTCACATGCACTTGGTCGGGCCCGGTGATCACGCCTTTGGCAACCGCGTGGCTGGACGAGATGACGAGGTCGTAAGCCGACAGATCGAACTGCTCGATCGCAAGCGGCATGAGCGGCAGGTAGCTTCGAAAGGATTGGCGCGCCCGTGGCATGCGCTGAATAAAGCTCGTCTTCGCGCGGCGCCCGCCCAGGAAGCCGCGCTCGTCGTCGGCGAGAAAGTCCACGAGTGCGAACAGGTCGGCCTGCGGATACAACTGAAGGATCTGCTCGACGACCTTTTCCGAACCCGCGCAGTTCACGAGCCATTCGTGAACGACGGCGACCTTGAGCTCAGCGCCATTCATGCGTCGCATTGCGCTTCCTTCACGACAGCGAGGTTCAATCGCGCACTTTCTTTCCACGAATAGCCTTCCGCGCGCAGCAGCCCGGCTCGCGACATGCGTTGCGCAAGCGACTTGTCGGCGAAGAGTCGCCGCAGTTGTTCAGCCAACTCTTGCGGCTGATGCGGCGAGAAGTAGAGCGCCGCATCGCCGCACACTTCCTGAATGGCGGGTGCCGTCGATGCGATCACCGGACAGCCGCAAGACATTGCCTCCAGCGGCGGAATGCCGAAGCCTTCGTAGAACGACGGCATCACGAAGCAGGTGGCGTGAAGATAGAGCGCCTTCAGTTCCGCATCGCTGACGAAGCCGAGCTTCACGATCGAATCGGATTGCGCCGCGGTGCTGCGGAAGATGGACGGATCCGCGCTTCCCGCAACCGCGACGCGCGGTGCGTCGGGCCCGAGCAAGGCAAGCGCCTGCGCGATCGCAGCGAAGTTCTTGTTCGGTGTGGGGCTGCTCACCGCCAGCGCGAAGGGCTTGTCGCGCAGGCCGTGCCGATCGAGCACCGACTCGTCCGCCGTCACTCGGTCCAGGTGTTGCCATCCTTCGGTCGACACCCGCACGCGCGATGCTGGTGCGCCGAAGCACGCCGTTGCTTCGTCGGCGCTGAATTGCGAGACGGCGATGGTGCGTGGCGCGCGCGACACGATGCGACCAATGAGACTTCGATACCAAAGGCGGAAGCGCCAGTTGTAGGCGGAGGGTATACGCACGACGGCGGCATCGTGCACCGTCACGATCTGCCGCCGCAGCGACAGCGGGCCGGTAAAGGCGAAGCTGAACAGCAGGCCCCTTTTTGCGCGCCACGCGAGTTCGATCTGTTCCCACGCGTGCCCCTTCAGGCGGCCGACGGACTCGACGCGGATGCGCTTCAATGACGGCGCATCGACACCGGCCGGCGTCAGCAGCGTCCAGCGAGCGAACTCGCCTGCGCCTTCTGCCAACAGTTCGTCCAGGCACTGCAGTGTCTCGCGTGCATAACGCTGCACGCCGGTCACGCGCTGTGTGAGAAAGCGTCCGTTGATGAGGACTTCGGGCAGGGTGGTGTCGGCGATCTTCAGGTCATGCATGGGCGAACTTCGTTGTTGTTGCGGCGCGCATGGATACGGCACAGGCCGCTGCAGCGAAGGCATAGAACATCACGCCGAGATCGAACACCGTGCCCGACACCGACGCGCAGATGAGGTTGGCCAACACGGCCTGGCGCGCTGCCAAGACGACGGCAGCGTCGGTGCTCGTGGACGCATCGCTGCGACCGAACATCACGGCGCGCAGGAATGCGAGGTAGCACAAGGTTCCGACGACGCCGAGGTTCGACAGCAGTACCAGGACAAAGCTCGACGCGCGCGCACTGCCGAGTCCGACGCCGATGCCATGCGTGTCGACAAAGTTCGACCAGGCCTGCGTGTTGGACGATCCGCGATCCACGCCCGAACTGCTTTGCGATTTGCTCAGTACGGTCGCATCGAAAAAGTCCACCACCCGATCGATGAGCCCAGGCCGAAGCAAGACCACGAGGCAAGTCGCGACGATCACGATGCCCGCGATGGACAGCAATGCCCCCGGGCGCGGGATCTTCCGGTCGAAGAGAAGAAATCCAGCCGCCAGGGCGCCCGCGGTCAATAGGTACGCGGCCAGGCTCACATAGGCCGTCCCCGAAGTGGAGATCAGAAGGAAGCCGAGCAGCGCCAAGGCCATGGCGCCGGTCTTTTTCGAGTCGACGCCGTGCAACCACAGCGTCGCGCAAAACGCGAACAAAGGCAGGGTGAACGAAGAAAAGGCAGATGCTTCGGCGAAGGTGCCCGAGATACGGACCAGGCCGCCCAGGTCGCCGCCATCGAAGATGACGAAGCCGGTGCCGCGAAGGTAGGTGAGAAGCTTGGGGGCGCCGCCGTAGAGCTCTGCCGCGTTATAGGTCGCGGCAATGCAATCGAGCACGGCGAGCAGCAAGCCGGCGCTCTTGAATTTCGCCAAACGACCCGGGCTCGACAGCAGTGCGTTCGTCGCGGCAAACACCCCCACGCTGCCGAGTGCATATGCCGACTGGGTGAGGTTGGTCGACACCGGGCCCAGCGGCATGAGCTTGTAGTCGATCCCGAACAGTCCGGTCCTGTCCACGGTTCGAATGAGCACGTCACCAGCGAATAGTCTCGGAAGCAGCGCCGCGCTGGCAACGCCGAGGACGGCTGTGACGAGCAGCCAGAAACCGGCGTTCGGATAGACGAGCGGCTTCAGGCAATCTGCCATGCCGCGCTGTGCGATCGCGTGTCCGATCAGGAAGGGAAGAAACATGACCGCCGGCAAGATCATCGCGCCGCCAAGTGCCGGCAGCTCGATGGCCGCCGCCGCGCCGAAAAGACACAGCACGACGCTGGCCTGGACAACTTGGGCGCCCGAGGTCAGCAAGCCCGCGGCGAACACAATGAGCGCAAAGATCGTCGGCGTCATGGCAGGCGTGTCATTGAAGCTCGAGCACGCGCCGCGGGTCGCAGCGACCGCGCAGGCAATCGACGATTGCCATCAGGTTGCCGCGCAAGCGGCCGCGGTAGTCGACACGTGGATGGACTCGCACACCTTTCGCGCCGTTGGCAAGCAGGTGCCGCAAGACGAATCGCGCGCTCTTGCGCAAACCCATCGTGCCTTTGCGTGAAAGGTACAGCGGGTTGGCGATTTGTGAATAGCCGAAGCGCAGGCCCGACACGCGGCCGGAGCTGCTGCCCAGGTGCACCCCGCGACAGGCAGGGGTGTACAAGGTACGGCCGAAGCGGCTCGCCTGCGCCGTGTAGTCCTGATCTTCCTGCCAGCCGTAGAGCGGCAAGTTCTCGTCGAAGCGGCACTGGCGAATGGCGACGTCGCGAAAGGCCATGTTGCAGCCGTACATCGATGCCATGACGCGCTCAGTATCACCGCTTGCCCAATGCTTTTCCGGCTCGCGCTTGCCGCCGATGTAGGCAAGCGCGTCTTCATCAAACAGGCTTTGCCCATGCACGCCGTCGGCCAGCACATGGCCTGTGACGGCGACCACGTCGTCATGGGCGATGAACGTGTCGCGGCACCGCTGCAGCCAGTCAAAGGCGGGTCGATAGTCATCGTCGAAGAAGGTAACGAAAAAGCGCTGCCTGTCACCATCGATGAGGCCTGCGTCGATCAGGTGTTCGATGCCGGCATTGCGTTGCAAACACGAGCCTGCTTCATGCGTCAACAAGACCGTCACATTGCCGGCCGCATACTGCATTGTGGCTATTCCCTCGACATCGTCAGGAGTCACGCCGACGACGATCACGGAAGCGGGCTGCACAGTCTGCAGGTTCAACCAGCGAAGCAATTCGCATACTTGCGCGGCGCGTCCCTTGGTGGCGATGATCACGTGAGCTTGCACGGCACTCCCTCCTTTGATGAATCTTGTCGCGCAGCGAAGCAGATTGACTTCGTCCAGCGGAAATCAAGCAGAGCGTACGCGATCTAAATCGTTATGCGAGGAATGGGCCAGGCAGCACGCGCCAAGATAGTGACCTTTGTATAAACGCGTAACGCTTTGCCAACAATCGCAGAACGCGTCATTCTTGCGTAACCTGAGCGCAAGCTGATCAACAATGACCAACATGAGCGAGCTGCTTGTCTCCGTCGTGGTGTGCAACTACAACTACGAACGATTTCTAGAAGACGCGCTATCTTCGGTCACGGCGCAAACCCGTCGCTGCGAATTGGTCGTGGTCGACGATGGCTCTACCGATGGATCGCGGGAAATACTGTCGCACTGGGCCGATCGCGCGAAGATCGTCTTGCAGGACAACGCAGGCCAGGTGGGCGCCTATAACAGAGGCTTCCTTGAAAGCAGTGGGGATATCGTGATCTTTCTCGATTCCGACGACCTGCTTGATGCCGACACCGTCGAACGAGTCCTTGCTGCGTTCGAGGCAGGTGTCGCCAAGGTGCATTGGCCGATGCGCCTTGTCGGCGAGTCCGGCTCGGCGCTCGGCGGAGAAATCCCCTATCGACTTGGACAAGGCGAAGTTTCGCGCGCTTTCGTCAAGCACGGAATCTTGTATGCCTCGTCACCTGGCTCCGGCAACGCCTATCGCCGCGACGCCTTGCAACGATTGTTTCCCTTGCCCGAAGATTCTGTCGATCGCCATGGGGCCGACTTTTTCACCATCTATGGAGCACCTTTGTTCGGCGAGGTGCGGGCCTTGCACAGGGCTGCGGGCAGCTATCGCGTTCACGAGCGCGGCGGTGCGGCGGCCCTTAACCTTGTGTTCGGAAACGCCGCCAAGATCCACGTCGACCCGCAGCGCATGCGAAAGAGAGTGGCGCGCTTTCGTCAGTGGATTGCAATCAGGACATCGGGCGAGATACTTCCGCCCGACACATTCCTCGACTTTTCAGTCGAAAAGCTTGCTTTCGCTCGCGCCATTTTCGAAGCGCGGGGTTATTGGCCCGGCCTTCGGCGTGGCATTCCGGCCCTGGTCGCATTGATGCGTGCGCTGTGGCTCAAGAGCGAGTTTTCCATCATCAAGAAACTGATGCTGTCCGCCTGGTCTATCACCGTGCTTCTCGCGCCACGCGGCGTCGGTTTTCCAGTGGCACGCTATGTGTGCAATCCGGCAAGTCGTTCGTGAAAGTCGAGAGGTCAGAGGCTGAGAGTTTTTCGAGCGTGCCCGAGCAGCGCGTCAAAAGGCACCTGATCTAGGCGCAAAGCACAGCCATAGCACGGGCTATGGCGAGCATTTGCAACGACGAGCAGGGGTCTTTTGGCGTGATGAGCGGGCATGATCGAAATACTCTCAGCCCAGCCCGAACAGCTTCGACCACTTCATTCGCGACGCCAAGTGATGCGCGAGGAACGGGCCAACCACGCCCGCCGTGGTGGCGACGGACAGAATTGCGTTGGTGTCACCCATGCTGAGCAGCTTGTTCATGACGATTCGCGTCCCCGCGACACACAAGACGTGCAGCAGGAAGATGGCCTGCGAGGCACGCCCTAGAGCCAGCAGGATGCCGTTGGTTTGAGCGAATGGGGAGCGTGCCAGCATCACGAAAGCCACCGTACCGGCCACCGCGGCAGGCACCGCCGCAAAGGACGAATATCGTTCACCCGCATCGTGCGCCAACATTGCACACGCGATGCACAGCAGTGCAGCCACTGCACCGGTGACAGCGTCCTTGCGATCAAAGATCGCACCGCGCGAAACCTGCGAACTGCAGACGACACCGAACGCGTAGTACACCGCGTACCGGCACACCTCTTTCAACGACCCCAGCGGCACGAGTGCGGGTAAGGCCATGACGAACAAGGCCAGCACCAACAGGCCTTTGGTGCCGTACCGCGGAACCACCAGAAGACTCGCCGCGTGCATGACGAACAGGGCGTGCAAGTACCAGAATTGCGAGGCGGGCTTCCACACGAGCTCGACACAGCGCCAAAGGTCGAAGCTCGACGGAACGTTCACGAGCGTACCGAGGAGTGAGATGACCATCAGCTGGAATGTGCACCACAGGAAGTAAGGCCACGCAATTCGCGTGAACAGTGATTCGGCGAACCGCGCAGGCTGCGCACGCACCCGCTTTTCCACGAACAGCCCTGACAGGAAGAAGAACAAGGGCATGTGGAAGGTGTAGATCACATAGAACACCGTCTGCCATGCATCGTCGTCCGCCATCAGCCTCGCGTCGTGCAAGCCGCCGATGGCGTGACCCAACACCACGAGCACGATGCCCATGCCCTTGGCCGCATCGATCCAGTCCGTACGCTCGGATGCCGCCGCATCGACCGATGCCGCCATGGGTGCGATGGCGCTCATGGCCGCAAGTCCGGTTCGGTGGCTGCCAGTGCCGCGTCGAGTGCCGGGCCGGGTGCAACACCAGAGATGTAGACCGGCGCACTTGAAAAGAGCAGCGAATTCACGCCGGTCGGATTGTTGAAGATGGGCACCGGCTGGCCCACCGAGTCGATAGCTGTCGATTCGCGCATGACATCAGGAAGGATGAGAAGACGGATTGCTGGTTCGATGCTCCACAACGCCAGCCTGTACCTGTCGCCATCTCGGAACAGATAGGCCTGCACGCCGGACGTCGGATGCTTGCTGCCCGCGATCTGGCCGACCAGTTCGAAATCGCCGAGCTGTTCGGCCAAGGTCTTGAACGCGACATAGGTCTTTCGCTTGCGGCCGTCATTCGTGACGAGGCCCATCGGTCCGTCCACGCTGTCCTGTGACGAGAACCAGCACAACGCTTCGACGCCCGCTGCTTCAGCAGCGATGAAGGCTCTGGGCAGGAAACCCGCGAGCATGTCTTCGGTCACCGGACCGAACGGAGTCTTCTGTCCGATGGCCCAGCCCCATTCGGTGATCCACAAGCGCGGCGTCTTGCCGAGCTTGGCAATGCCTTGTTCGCGCAGCCGTCTCACGGCCGATCGAAAAGAGCGGTCAGCGTCGACCACGGTGAAAGGTCGCGTCCAGTCGGTGTCAGCACTGACGGCGGTCATCTCGGGACCGATGCTGGAGTCGTTCACGTAAGGATGGAACGCAAAACCATCGAGTTCCTTGGGCAGGCCGGCTTCGAGAAACCAGTAGTGCAGCACCCACATGTCATCGTCGTCGATCACCTCGATTGCGGGGTCGAAGGCCTTCACTTGCCGCACGGTTTCACCCACCATGCGCACATAGTGATCGAGCCACGGCGAAGGCGGCTTGCCGTTCCACGCACCGCCCAGGGTGGAACCGAGCACGAAGCTGTGCGGCTCGTTCCAGACCTCGAGCACGAAGCGCACGCCGGCGGCCTTGAGTTGCTTCGCCACCTCAACGGCATAGCGCGCAAACGCGGATGGAGCGATGAAGCGATTCGGCTCGTTCGGAGTGGGCGGATAGGCCCGCAGGTCTCCGAACGCGAGCAGAAACACAATGCCGATGTCGTTCGCGCGGTAGAAGTCGAGCCGCGTCTGGAATTCCGTGGGGAAGGGTTTGAATTGACCCGCCACCGGCTCCATGACGGACCACAGAACGATGTCACGCACCCAGCGCACGCGCAACTCGGCGAGGTTTTGAAGGCTCGTCAAGGGCTCGCCCTGAGCGAACTTGACACCCAGGCCCAGGCCCTCGCGAAACTTCCGCGTGCAGGCAGGACGGTCTACTTCAGCCGAAGACGCGCCCAACAGCGAAACAGGCAACACAAGCGCCGATCGCATGAGCGCGAACATGCGTTCCATCCAGGCTCGGCGCGTCAGCTTCATCTCACGGACGCTTCAGTGATCGTGACGTTTGATGATGGACTGCACCCATCGCAGCACTCCGATCTTGCCGATGTCGAGAATCGCATGCTTCTTTTCTCATCGAGATACGTCGAGTTTTCCATAAGCAAGATGAAGGCCTTCGCTTGCGCGAACGCACAGTCGCGCCACGGCACCAACTTGGTATGGTGCCGCACACGACTGGGCCGATAGGTGACAGTGAGTGTCGCATCGCTCCTTGATGGATCGGTTGGCGACAAGTGTTGCAGCCCTATTTGGGGTCGCGCATCCATTTCAAGGACTGCCTGCACAAAGAGGGGTGACTATTGAACTTTGACACCCTACTCCCGTTCGGGCTGACCCTTCGATACCTCAGGGCGAACGGAAAGTTGGTTGTCATGAAGGCGCGCGGCGACGAGGTGCAAGCAAGCGCTGCCTTGGCTGCTCAGATCACATTGAGTTCGATGAGCGGCTGTTTGTCCAGCAAACGCTGAGGAGACAAGTCATCGAGACCCGGTGCGTCGCTGCTTCCCGCGGCAATCATGGCCGCCAGCGCACTGCCCACCGCAGGCGCCTGCTGCATGCCATGCCCTGAGAATCCGCAGGCGGTGTACACGTTGCGCCAGCCCGGCAAGACACCAGCCAAGCCGTTATGGTCGAAGGTATTCATTTCATAGTAGCCGGCCCAGCATGAGCGCATGCGCAAGGCTTCGAAGGCGGGCACGCGGGCGGCCAGGGTGGGCCAGATCAACTCGTCGAACAAGCCATGGTCGATGGCGTCGAGCGGCATATCGTCTGCATCGTCATCACGCGGGGGTGCCCCGGCGATGAAGCCTCGGCCTTCGGGTCGGAACCACACGCCGCTGGGGTCGATCACCAGCGGGCATTGCGGCAGCACGGCCGGTGAATCGAACACGAAGACGTCGCGCTTCTTGGCTGTCACTGGCAGCGCCACGTCGAACTGCGCAGCCAGCGGTGCTGTCCATGCGCCTGCGGCGAGGACCACGGCATCGGCTGCAAATCGCCGGCCGTCGGCGCACAGCACGGCATTGGCTTGCTTGCCGTCAAGATCGAAGCCGCAAGCGTCTGCCTTCACGAATTGCGCGCCGCAGGCGATGGCCTTGCGGCGAAACGCCTGCATCAGCGCCGGACCATCGAACCAACCTTCGCCGGACTGTCCGAACGCTGCGAGGGCGAGGTCGTCCACTGCGATCCACGGAAAGCGCGAGTGCAGTTGCGAGGGTGACAGCAGCACCACATCGGCCCTTGCGGCGCTCTGAATGGCGTGATTCGCCTGCAGTGTTTCGACGCCGGTCGCAAGGAAGAGATAGCCCGCTTCGACGAGGCCGATTTGCGGCCGGTCGCCGTCCACCGCGAGTTCATCGCCGATGCGGCGCAGGAAGGCCATGCTCCATTGCGACAGCGCGATGTTCACGGATGTAGAGAACTGCTGTCGGATCGAACTGGCCGACAAGGCGCTCGAAGCGCGTGCATAGCTCGGGTCACGTTCAAGCACCGTGACGCAAGCGCCATGATCACGCGCAAGGAAACAGGCGGCGGCAGCGCCCATGACACCGCCACCGATGATGAGGATGGATGTTTGCATCGCGATGAGTGTCCACCCAGAGCAGAGCGCGAAAGTCATTGACCTTTCGTCACTATCTTTCCAGCGACCATCGTGGCAAGAGGCCGATGTCCCATTGCAGCGGCGTTGAAAGACTTGGCAGTTGCCGTGGTGTTGTTGTGGTTCAGGGTTTGCGCGACGAAGATCTATCCGATATAACGCGGACTCGCGACGCCGAGCATGCGCGCAACCGCTGCCCAACGAGCGCCGACTACGACAGACTGAAGGGAGTGTCATGGCGACCAATGGCGATTCCAAAGTGGTTCAACTTGGGAAGTACAAAGTCAAGCGCGGCCAGAGTTCTATTTCCGGCTTGTCATCGGGTGCGTTCATGACCGTCCAGTTGCACCTGGCGCATTCGTCCAGTTTCGCGGGCGCAGGCGTTATTGCGGGCGGGCCATTCCGCTGCGCCGAGTCTTTTCGTGGCGCCGCCATGCTTGCAGAAGATGCTTATGTGCAGAACGCGCTGTACATCTGCATGAACCCGCTCGTGCCGCAGACCAGCCCGAATGCAGAGCATCTGGCCGAGCTTGCACGAAAGACAGCCGTGGCCGGCGAGATCGACTCGATCGAACACCTCGCCGATCAACGGCTCTACATCTTCACCGGCAGCAAAGACGATGTCGTCTATTCCGACGTGGTCGAGCGCACGCGCCGCTTCTACGAGCTGTTGGGTGTGAGCCCGGATCGCATCTCCTATCACGATCATGTGCCGGCGGGGCATTCCATCATCACTGACAACCCGGAAGATTCTCCGCTCGACGCCAACGAGCCGCCTTACATCAACCATGGCGGCTTCATGCAATCGCACGACATCCTGCGCCACGTGTACGGCACTCTTGAGCCGCCATCAGATCGACTGACTGGACGCTTGCTCTGTTTCGACCAGACCGAATTTTTCGGCGACGAGCCGCGCGCGAGCATGAGCAAGTATGGATATGCCTATGTGCCTAAAGCGGTGGAAGACGGCGCGCCTGCACGCGTGCACATCGCACTGCACGGCTGCAAACAAGGCTACAACTACATCAACTATGTCAACGGTCGGCCTGACACCCGCAATGTGGCACCCTACGGCAACCGCTATGTCACGACCACCGGCTACAACAACATGGCCGACAGCAACAATATCATCGTGCTCTATCCGCAAGCCCAAGGCATAGATGACGGATCGACCCAGAATCCCGACGGATGCTGGGACTGGTGGGGCTATACCTGCCTCAATCCGAAGCAGCCCGACTATTACGCGCGCAGCGCCATCCAGATTCAGGCTATTCACGGCATGTTGAGCAGACTGGGCGGGTGACTCTCTCGCGAACTGCCCGCATCCATGGAGAACATTCGATGACCCAAGCATTAAAAGAACGTCCGAGCACCGCGGCAACCGCCGCCTTGCAGAGTGTGCAGAAGCTGCCTCCGGCCGCGGTATCTCCTGCACCGCTGCTGCGGGCACAGAAGCTGCATTTGATGCTTGCCCAGCTTGTCGCGCGCGGCACCAGCCAAGGCGCTGCCATGGCCACCGTGTTGCCGATGCTGCTCGATGCCAATGACTGGCGGGAGTTGATGGCGATGCAACAGTCCGTGCTGCAGCGCCTGAAACAGCAGCAGCAAGGCTGGCTTGACGGCCTTGCTGCGCTAGCGCAGGAGTACAGCCAATCAAGGCAGGCCAATACCTTGTCCAAGTACGTGGAGCAGGAATACGACCTGGTGGCCCAATTCGGCGCGCTGGTGGCGGATCAAACTGCACAAATGGCGGGCCTGCTGGAGAACATCCAGGTGGACTACGGCTACTGGATGGCGCAGCAGCAGGAAGCACGGAAAGCCCCCGGTTGAAACGAGGCGTGGGGGCAGACCCTATCCCGTATACCCGCGATCTCGGTTCGAGCCGCGCTTCGACATCGAGATACACGATACGCTGAGGCATGGATAGTCTGACTCTCGGGCCGTGGGGCCAGTTCGCGCTTCTGGCGGTGGCCATCGTGGCGGGGGCTCTGATCGCGCAACGTCTGCTGCGACCAGTGGTCCTGCGGCTGGCGGCTTTCTCGCCCATATTGCTCGCGATGGCGCAGCGATGCGACCGACCGACGCAACTGCTGCTGCCTGTTGTGGCGCTTCAGCTTGCGTTGCAGGGGTTGCCGGCAAACCTGCCAGGCCTCGTGGAGCTTGAGCACCTGAATGGCATCTTGACGATTGCCGCCGTCACCTGGCTCGCCACCGCCGCCATCCGCGGCGTGGCAAACGGCGTGCTTTTGCTGCACCCGTCAGAGGTGGTCGACAACCTCGCCGCGCGCCGCGTCCAGACCCAGACACGAGTGCTGTCACGCATTGCCAGCGGCACGGTTCTGATTGCCGGGCTGGCGTTCGCTCTGATGACCTTTCCGCGCGCCCGGCAAATCGGTGCGAGTCTGCTGGCATCCGCCGGCGTCGCCTGGTTGATTGCCGGTATCGCAGCGCGCTCCGTGTTCAGCAACCTGTTGGCGGGCCTGCAGATTGCGCTGGCACAGCCGATTCGAATTGACGACGTGCTGATCGTCGAAGGTGAATGGGGTCGCGTCGAGGAAATCACTGCGACCTATGTCGTGCTCAAGGTCTGGGACGAGCGCCGCCTCATTGTTCCGCTCGGCTGGTTCATCGATCATCCGTTCCAGAATTGGACGCGCCGCAGCGCAGAAATCCTTGGCACCGTGTTCCTTTGGGTGGACTACACGCTGCCCGTGGACGCCCTGCGGCACGAGGCGCAGCGGCTGTGCGAAGCGTCGCCAAACTGGGACCGCCGCGTTTGTGCAGTGCAAGTCACCGATGCAAGCGATCGGGCGATGCAGGTGCGCATCCTGGTCAGTTCGGCCGCGTCAGGACCAAACTTCGATTTGAGATGCGAACTGCGAGAGGGGTTGATCGCTTTTGTCCAGCGTGAATTCCCGCTGGCTCTTCCGCAACTGCGCGGCCGTGTGGAACAAACCGCGCACGGTACCGTGCCGAACGGCAGCCTGACCACCAGACCGCTTGATGCTTGAGGTCGCCCGCAACAGGGGCTACAGCAGAGGCTGAGAGTATTCGAGCTGGCATGATCGAAATACTCTCAGCCTCACAGGCCTCGTGCGCGAGGCTGCTGCAGCAAGAGAGCCTTCTCGCAGCACTACAGCGGCTTGCACATGCGCAGGAGAGGCACGGGAGCGCCACCTCGGTCGTTTTCGACGTGTTCAATGTCTTCAAAGCCGCAGGCACGATAGAGCGGCACACCCGCCATCGTGGCCATGAGTTCGACGGTGCTGAATCCCTCGCTCCTGGCTGCAGACTCGCACAACCCAAGGATGAGGCGACCTACGCCCTTTCGAACGTGGTCGGGATGGGTATACATCGCGCGCACTCGTGCGGCATCGGTCTTCGGGTCCAGCAGAGCAGGATCGCGTCCTGGCAACTGATCGCCTCCGTAGAGCGTGGCTCGGCGGCTCCAACCGCCACACCCCGCGAGCACGCCATTCGATTCGACGATGAAATACGTACCGTCTTCGATGAGCTGGGTGTCCAGTCCCATGATTTTCCGGCTTGAGGCGATTTGACCGTCGTCAAGGAAAGGCTTCTGTAGCTCGGAAATCGCTGCGCTCATCAGGCTGCGCAATGCGTCGAGGTCTTCCAGGCGTGCAAGTCGGTGAGTGAATGCAAGGCTCGGCATTTCGTCTCGAAGGCTTCCTGTGAGGTCGGCTTTTCCGAGCAGATTTCGCTCACGGTCATCAATCAGGTACATGCGGCAGATTCTGAAGGCTCCTGGGCTTCAACAACCGAGGCAATGACAGTCAACCATTCAACAGGCATGTCGCTTGCCGCTTCTCTCGTCCACACCTCAAGCAAACAAGGATCCCACCATGCTAGCCAACAAGTCTGTTGCCGCCACCATTGGCGTGAAGAATCTTCAAGAGGCCAAGAGTTTCTACAAAGACATGCTCGGCCTGGCAGTGGTCGCAGAAGAGGGTGAGGAGTTGGTCGCCTTCAAAAGTGGCGGCGCCACCCTCCTCGTCTATCGTTCAGAGTTCGCGGGCACCAACAAGGCAACCGCCGCCACATGGATGGTGGGGGCCGACGTCGACGAGATAGTTCGCACCCTGAAGTCCAAAGGCATTTCGTTCCTGCACTACGACATGCCCGGCATGACGCGTGAAGGTGACGTGCATGTCGGAGGCGGGATGCGGGTGGCGTGGTTCACGGACCCGGAAGGGAACATTCTGAACATCGCGAGTGCGAGCGCCTAGTGCAGCGCGGCAAAGCACGAATTTGTACGCGAACGACACGGTCGATCTGCTCGACCTGCGTGCCTTTTGACCCCTATCTCGGCAGCCGCCCATCAAGACTTGCAGCTATCGCACCTGGTTTGCCATCAATCGCCCCCGTGCTTGCCTTTGTGCTTCCTTTCCTTCCGGTCCCCATCATCGTGGCGGTGGTGATGCTCCTCGTAGCGCTCACGCACCCAGGTTTCCTTGACGAAGTAGACCGGCTGGCCGCAGGCGTTGTACCCGCCACAGTGCTTCGCCCAATGCTTCTGATGGCCCGGCGGCACGTACAGGTACAGCGGCTGCTGATGCACCACCACCCGCGCGGGCTGCTCGATGATGACCGGCTGCGCATAGACCACTGGCGGCGGTGCAACGTTGCCGATGTCGATGCGCCCATAGACGCCAGGCTGCGCCACGGAGACCGACACTCCCACATTGGTCTGTGCTGAGGCCAGGCTCACCGAGCCTGCGGCGAGGAGGAGGAAGGGAACGACAAACTTCATGAAGGTCTCCGAGATGAGTCTGAAACACCAGACGTTCAGGATTTGGCCCGGAACAAGTTCCCGTTTTGGGCCAGATCCTCAGTTCAAGGGAAGGTGAATACCACCGAAGGTACGGTGCTCGACACGTCGACAGCCTGTGTCTTCGTGACACCCGCAGACACCGCTTCCAGCGTGAACTTGCTGGCCGCTGCAGCGTCGGCTGCGAATGCGAGCGACACTGGATTGGCAACGTAGGCAGTCTTGACCGGCGCGCCGATCGGCAATGAAAAGACGAAGTCGCCATTCGTCGCGTCCACCGGTCCCCACGCCACTTCGACACTGGGGCCGCCGGTGAATGCCTGCAGCGCCCGCACCGTCGCGGTGGGCGGCGTCACGTTGCCGTTGACCGTGCGTATGGTGGCCACGGGTGGCGTGATCGGAACCGACGCGCTGTTCACCGTGGTCGGTGTCCCGGTGACTACCGGAACGCCCGTCATCACAGCGGTGACGCGACCGGCGGCGCTCACGACCAGGTCATAGTCGCCCGCGGGCACCGGATAGAGAACGAACTTGCCCGTGATGTCTGGCGCCGACGCCTTCACCGGCACGCCATTGAACTGCACCGAAACATTCGTGGTGCCGCCGAGGGCGAGCAATGGGTCGACATAGCCCACCACCCTCAGGCCTGCATCCGACAGCACGGGGATGACCGACACCACCGGCTTCAGGTTGTACTGGCCAGAGTTGCCCCGCTGGACGACTGACTTGCAGGCATCGAAATCGAGCACGAAGTCGACGACCTTGTCGGCCGGCACGTCGATATCGGCATTGAGCTTGATGCCTGACTGCTGCCCGCTGGGCGTGGTCAACGCCGTCTCGGCGCCGCCGGTGGGAACCACCGAATTGGCCAGGGGGTGGGATGTGTCGTTGGCGGCAAGCACGAGGCGCAATTGCGTGTACTTTCCGGCCGGCAAAGAGGTCTGGCCCAAGTTCTCGAGCACTCCGTTGGACAGCGTCAGCAGGTCGACCCGTTTCGCCGGATTCAGCACCACCTCAGACCAGCCGCTGTCCGTGTCGGACGCGGTCGCACTGGTGTGCACACGGACCTTGTCGATGGTGATGTTGACGGCGTCGAAACCGCATGACGGCGCGTCGGTCACGGACAAGTTCAAAGTCCCCATGGGGCTGCCGGTGCCACCGATGCCGCCGCCGCAGGCGGCAAGGAACAACGTTGAGAGCAGCGCTGAGGACAGTGCGGCCATGGCCATGGATTTGATCTTCATCTCGTCTCTCCTATTCCAAGCGTTGTTCGAGGCGTTCTTCAAAATAGTAGATGCCCAACCCGACGCGTGCACGCGGCGCTGTGTTGCCGTGCTCGTTCTCGATATCGTGCTCAGCGAGCCAGCGGTCCAGCTTTTCGAGCAAGGCCTGGGCCTGCGTACCGCTGAGCTTGCGAAATGTCGGCAGCGCCTCCAGCGGAATGCTGTCGTACATGACCTTGCGCTGGAAGCGCGGGTCGGTCTCGCCGAAGCGGAGGTTGTGGTCGATTGAGTCGATCAAGTCAGCGACGTCAGTGCCCAGGATGCCGATCTTGTCGATCGCACTGTGCTGCGGCACATAGGCGCGCGTCACCATCTCGCATCGGCCGTCGGGGCGTTGCGACACCGACCCCACGCGCACAAGTTCGTCGAGGACGGCGCGGGCAGGCATGTCGCCGCTGAACCGTTTGACGAGACCGGCGAAACCGAGTGCGCCTTCGGCTTCGAGCACCAGCGGCGCGCCGCGCTCATCCGTGAAGTCGGGATCTCGCATCCATCCGGTCAGCACGCGGGCCGCACGGTTGTAGCTGTCCACGCTGTCCACCGAGGTTTGCGCCGGCTCAGACACCAGGCGTTGAACCTCCTTGCGAGTCAGTCCAGAGAGGATCGACACACGCGAGATCGACGCCTTCTTGCCCGGCATGCCGAACTCTTCCAACGCAACGTTGACGTAGATCCGCTTGGCGATGTCTTCGAATGCACCGAAGGAGACGGCGTGACGCAACAAAACGCGAAACAGGGGGCGCAGCAAGAGAGCGAGCGCGCTCTTCAGGGCTATGTGATGGCTGTTTCCGAAGTCCATTTGGGAAATATATCCCAAATGTCGGAGCGGCAGCAATCCAAGGCGATCCTCCTTTTCATGCAGTTTGGCGCGCTTTGCTCCTATGATTTCCTGCGTGATCAGGCGTCTTTTGGAGTGCTGCTCGGACACGTTCGAAATACTCTCAGCCTCTCACCGCCCGCCCATCGCCTCCTCGATCGCAGCCGTCGTGTTCATCGCATGCTCGGCCACCTGGTCGATGCTCATGCCGATGACGGTCAGCGGATAGGTGCCGGACACGACGCCGCGGTAGGCGATTTCGGCGGCGACCATGTGCGGTGCCATGCCTTCGATTGCGGCGACGAGGCACTCGACGAAGGAATCGAGTGCGGTGTCGCCATAGAGCTCTTCTGCCTGGTCGGTGACGCGGTACTCGAAGAGCTCGCCGTCGGTGTTGTCGATGTCGATTCGAACGATCACGTTTGACTCCCGTACGTTGCAATGCAGATATTGTCGATGCGTGCCTCTGCACGCGGCCCGAAACAACTCGCTGAAGAAGGGCCCGGTCGTCGTCTACTTCTATCCCCACCGTGGCAGCGATTCTTCCGTCCCGCGCCACGACGAAGTTGTTCGTTCGACACGTTCATGATCGATCGCTGCGCCACGACGCCCACCTATGTTCTTGGGGGGTGTCTTTCGCGTTTTAGGGAGGGTGCAAGCGCCCCTATGCGACTAACTTTGCGGCATGGGATTTCGAAGCGGAACGCCTGCTTTCGAAAAGCCATGACGGTAGTCATGCCGACGACCGTCACCGCCGCCCACGAACCGTCGTCGCACTTCCCGCTCGAACGTCCGTGGATGGCAAACCAAGCGATCCTTCGCCCATGCCGGGTGATGGATTGTTCTTTGTCAATGTGTCTCAAGGAGAACCTACGATGCAAACCAAGACCACACGTCACGACATCCCCGAAGCCTCGACCGCGACACTGCCGACGACCTTCGTCACGGCTGAAGAAACGGCCGAGCTGACGAAGATGCTCGAGCTTGAATTCGAGCAAGCCCAGCAAGTGGCCGGCGGCCTGGCCTCCACCATTCGGTGCTGCGCCTGTCATTGCTGCAGCTGCCACTGATCGAAGTCCTGCCCAGGTCTTCACAGTGCCGGGGCGAAGGCCCTCTCTCCCTTCGCCCCGCCTTTTCATCAGGAGCATGACGATGATCACCAACGAGCAACTGCGCGACAGCTTTCTCACACCCGCGATGAAGTACTACTTCGACCGCAAGCTCGCACCGCTGCCGAGCGCAGAGGTCGATGCGCGCATCGAGGAACTGTTGAAGTACCTCAACATGGCGGCGCACAGCCACGGCGGCATTCCCTTCTCGGATGAGATCGACGACCTCTGGCACCTCTGGATCATGCAAACCAAGGAATACATGCGCCTGTGCCAGAAGCTGCAAGGCAGCAAGTTCATTCATCATTCGTCGAACGACTACGAAGAGTTCACCGACAAGAACATCAAGGCACGACCTGTCGATCTGCATCGCGCAGTGGCAATCCTGCGGGCCTACTTCATCAACTACGGGCCGCTCGAAGAAGACCGGCTCAGGTACTGGCCGGTGGCGGCGCAGGTAACGCACAAACTGGGGTGGACAGCGCAACGGCTCAATGCCTGGCTGGGTGCGAAGGTCTCGTCGGGCAAGACCGCACAGCATCGCGAACCGGCGCTCGAGACGGCGCAATGAACCCCATCCGTTTCCGCAAGGAAGCGGTCGCAGCGCAGTGCGACACGCTGTACGGTTCGCCTCTCATCGCGCAGACGCCGCGTCTGGGCGTGCTCGTGGTCGCGCTGGTTTTGGCATCGATGCTGTTTCTTGCCTTCGCAGCATGGGCGCAGTACACGCGCAAGGAACACGTCGTCGGCTACCTCGCACCCAACCGCGGACTCATCAAGGTGTTCACGCCGCAAGCCGGCACCGTGCTCGAACGCCGCGTCATCGAGGGCCAGGTGGTGAAGCAAGGGGACGTGCTGATGGTGGTGTCGAGCGACCGTTCAAGCGCGTCCACACGCGACGCGCAAGCAGCGGTGCTCGGCCAGTTGACCGATCGGCGCGAGAGTCTGCGACGCGAGCAGGAAAAGCAAGCAGAGATCGATGGCCTCGCGGCATCCGCGGTCGCGCAACGCGTGCGAAGCCTGACGGCCGAAATCGAACAGGCACGAACGCAGATCGAGCTCCAAGGGCATCGCGTTGCCAGCGCCGAACTCACTGTCAAGCGGCATGAAGGGCTGGTCGCATCGCATTTCATGTCGGAGGCGGCGCTGCAGCAAAAGCAGGACGAACTGCTCGATCAGCGCGGCCAACTTGCGAACTTGAACCGCACGGTGGCGGGGCTCGCTCGAGATCTCGATGCCGCACGCACCGAACTCGCCAGCAGCAGCCTGAAGCGTGCCAACACTGCTGCGCAACTTGGCCGTCAGATGTCGGAACTCGACCAACAGCTCACGGAAACCGACAGCAAGCGCAGCGTGGTTCTGACCGCAGCCGCCGATGGGACCGTCACGACCATCCTCGCGGAAGTGGGTCAGACCGTGAACCCCGCTGCGCCGCTCATGTCCATCCTGCCCGAGGGCGCGGCCCTTGAAGCCGAACTGCTCGTACCCACGCGCGCGGCGGGTTTCATCAAGCCGGGCCAATCGGTGGCGCTGCGCTACCAGGCTTTTCCATATCAGCGCTTCGGACACCACGAGGGCGAGGTGCTGCGCGTGGGTCGAAGCGTGATCCAGCCGAATGAAGCCAGCGTACCCGTCGCCTTGTCGGAGCCGGTCTACCGCGTCACGGTGCGCATCCCGGCGCAGCAAGTGCAGGCCTACGGGCAAGCCATGCGACTGCAGTCGGGCATGTCGGTCGATGCGGACATCTGGGTCGATCGGCGGCGCGTGGTCGAATGGCTGTTCGATCCCATCCTCTCCGTCACCGGTCGGGTGTGAGCATGCTGGACTTCTCGTTTTCACGCCGCGTGCCACTGATCCTGCAAACGGAAGCGGCCGAGTGCGGCCACGCCTGCATCGCGATGGTGGCCGGCTACCACGGCCACCGCATCGATCTCGCCACGCTGCGGGCTCGGCATTCAGTGTCGCTCAAAGGATCGACACTGGCAGACCTGATGCAGTTGGCGGGCTCCATGGGGCTCGATGCGCGCCCCTTGCGGCTGGAGATGAATCATCTTGCCGAGTTGAAGTTGCCTTGCGTGCTGCACTGGGACTTCAACCACTTCGTCGTGCTCACGCGCGTGCGTGGCGGCGTGGCCAGCCTTCATGACCCGGCGATCGGTTCGCGCGACGTGCCGCTTGCCGACTTCTCCAAGCATTTCACCGGCGTGGCGCTCGAACTGACGCCGACATGCGAGTTCATGCCGGCGAATGAAAAGCGAAGCATCCGGCTGCGAGAACTCGTGGGCAGCTTGCCCCGACTGGGCCCGACGCTCGCTCAAGTGCTGGCGCTTGCCTTGACGCTGCAGGCCTTCGCGCTCGTTGCGCCCTTCTTTCTTCAATGGGTCGTCGATGAAGCCATCGTGTCGCAAGACCGCGATCTCGTCAGCGTGCTGGGTGTCGGCTTCCTGCTGCTGGCCCTGCTGACGGCCGGCATCACCGCATTGCGGGCCTGGGTGCTGATGGTGCTGGGCACCAACCTCAATCTGCAGCTGATGTCAAATCTGTTTCGCCACCTCATACGCTTGCCGATGTTGTGGTTCGAGAAGCGGCACATCGGCGACGTGGTCTCGCGTTTCGATTCGCTCAATACCATCCAGCGCGTCTTGACGACCAGCGCACTCGAAGCACTGATCGACGGTGTGATGGCATTGGGCACGGCGGCGATGATGTTCATGTACAGCGCGCGCCTCGCGTGCGTGGGGCTTGCGGCTGCCACGTTCTATGCGTTGCTTCGCTTCGCGCTGTACCGCCCTTTTCGGCAAGCCAGCGAAGAGCAGATCGTGCGCGGAGCCCGGCAGCACAGTCACTTTTTGGAGACCGTGCGCGGCATGCAGGGAATCAAACTCTTCGCGCGCGAAGACCAGCGCACCACCGCGTGGCAAAACCTCGTCGTAGACCAGTTCAACGCCGGGATCCGCACGCAGCGTCTGGCGCTGCTCTACCAAGGATTGAACGGCTTGCTGTTCGGCATCGAGAACGTCGTTACCGTGTGGCTGGGCGCGCGCCTGGTGCTCGATGTGTCGGGCGGTTCCGGCTTCTCTGTGGGAATGCTCTTCGCATTCGTCGCCTACAAGACGCAGTTCGTGCAACGCGTGGCGGCCCTGATCGAGAAGGGGCTGGAAATGCGCATGCTGGCGTTGCACACCGAGCGCGTAGCAGACATTGCGCTGACGCCGACCGAGCCGCGCGACACAGCGATGGCCCTCGGGGCAGCGCCAGTGTGCGGCACCATCGAGTTGAAGAACGTCTGCTTTCGCTATGCCGATTCCGAACCGCACCTGATCGACAACGTGAACCTGCGCGTGGAGTCGGGGGAGTCCATTGCCATCGTCGGCCTGTCGGGCAGCGGCAAGACCACACTGGTCAAGCTGATGCTGGGTTTGCTTCAGCCCACGTCGGGCAGCATCGAGATCGATGGCGTTCCCCTCGCTCGATTGGGCCTGTCCCGCTATCGCAGCGGGGTAGCGAGCGTGATGCAGGACGATCAGTTGTTTGCAGGATCGATTGCCGAAAACATCTGTTTCTTCGATCCGCAGGCCGACGAATCGAGGATCGAATCCAGCGCACGCATGGCCGCGATGCACGACGACATCCTCGCCATGCCGATGCAATACAACACGCTTGTCGGGGACATGGGGACGGTGTTCTCGGGCGGGCAGAAACAGCGCATCCTCCTGGCTCGTGCGCTGTATCGGCAGCCGCGGATCCTGTTCCTGGACGAAGCAACCAGCCACCTCGATCTCGTCAACGAACGCTTCGTGAATGAATCGGTGCGAACGCTCAGTCTCACCCGAGTCATCGTCGCGCATCGCAAGGAGACCATTGCAAGTGCCGACCGCGTGATCAAGCTGGCGGGTGGACGGGTGGTGAGCGGCATGGCAGTGACAGAAGGCGGAACCCAACGGCGAGCGCTTTCGTAGCTTTCGGGGCCAGGGTGAGATCCGCATTACTTCCTCCCCCTGGGAGAGTCGAGGGGGCGAGGGAGCAATACAGGCCAGTTCGCTATGGCCCGCTTCGAAGTAATGCATTGCGGCTCCCTCTCCCCCGGCGGGGGGAGAGGGTTGGGGTGAGGGGTCTCTCAAAAAACACACCCATCTCCATCAAGGCAACCCGACGGCCTCCACCATCGCCTGCACCTGCTCGACCCCTCCCCGCCACCCGTTTGGCGATGAAGAAGGCGGGGTTGA
>Ga0136846_1231208_pt1 | contig 34353 bp, 28 predicted proteins | sample HopSoiMetagenom2_FD_96841 | JGI IMG/M metagenome (GOLD analysis project Ga0136846, IMG submission 96841) | Grasslands soil microbial communities from Hopland, California, USA - 2 Assembly 2016 (version 4) | ecosystem: Environmental > Terrestrial > Soil > Grasslands | place: USA: Hopland...
CAACGGTCGGTCGTGTAACATGATGGCACTGCTACCGGACCCTTCTAGTCGTCAACGAACTCCACGCTAACGTGGCGATTGATGATTCCGGCTGCAACGCCTCGCTGGAGGAATTGCCGAACGGCGGCGCGGCCGCGATCGCCGTAGTCGAGTGTCCAGTCGTTGACGTACATCCCGACGAACGTGTCGGCCTTCGAGCGGTCGAGGCCACGCGCGTACTGCATCGCATGGTCGAGCGCATTCGTTCTGTGCTTCAATCCGTATGCGATGCTGGCGCGAAGGTGCTTTGAGATCTTCCGGGTCAGATCGTTGCCAAGATCCTTTCGGACGACGTTGCCACCGAGCGGCAGCGGCAGCCCTGTTTCAGAAAACCACCATTCACCAAGATCGACGACGAGGTGCAGGCCGCGTTCGGCGAAGGTCAGCTGGCCTTCGTGGATCAAGAGCCCGAGATCGACCTCGCCGTCAGCCACGCGGTCCTCGATCTGGTCGAATGGAGTGGGGACTGGCTGGAAGTCGGGCTCGTACAGCCTGAGCGCGAGGTACGCGCTGGTGAGTGGCCCGGGGATCGCCACACGCTTGCCCTTCACGTCCTGGCGTGTGGCGGGGGTGCGGCCCACGAGTCGTGGGCCGTAGCGATCTCCCATGGATGCACCGTGCGGAAGGAGCGAGTAGTGGTCGCTGAGGTACGCGTAGGCGTGAATGGAGACCGCGGTAACCTCGAGCTCTCCGCGCATGGCGCGTTGGTTCAGCGACTCGATGTCCTGGAGCTCATGGACGTACTCGAGTCCTTCGGTATCGATCAACCCGTCGGCCAGCGCGTAGAACATGAACGCGTCGTCGGAATCTGGGCTGTGGGCGACGTGGATGCGCATCGGGAATCGGGAATAGGGAATCGGGAATCGGCGGAATAATCCGCCAACGCCCCGGCGCCAGCTATTAACGGCGGCGAGCTTCGGCTAATGCTTCGAGAATGTCGCCCTGGTGGCGCTCGTATTCCGGCAGCTTCTTCGCGGACTCCGATGGTTCTGCGGCGAGCAAGCGCCGGGAGAAGGTGCGAGCGGCGGCTGAGTCGCCGCGAAGCTGTGCGGCGCGGGCTCCGAGGACGAGGCCGAGCAGGTGTGTGGAGTCGGTGGCGAGGATGGAATCCGCTTGTGCGCGTGCTATCTCTGCCGCGCCGGCGACTTCGGCGACTCGGCCGAAGTCGTACCGGAGATCGGCGTCGAGTGGACCGAGTGACTGGTAGACCGAGAGCGCCATGGGGGCGAAGAATTTCACACTGTCGGTCTTTCCCTCCGAGCTCAATCGCATGACGCGATCGAAGAGCCGGTCCGCGCGCTCGCGCGGCGAGAGGTTCGAGATGTCCGGGGCGCGCGGGGCGTTCCCATCCTGAGCAGCGGACGCGAATGGTGCGTCGGCCACCGGAGTAGCGGCGGCTGGTTCACGAGATCCCCCGAAGCGCTGGCCGGCGAGAAACGCGACGAGTCCTAGGAGGGCGATCGCGCCAATGCCCCATGGAAGGACTGACGCCGCGATGCGCTGGGGAGCGGCGATGAACGGTCGGGTTCCGACAGCGGTGCCGCAGCGGTGGCAGAAGCGTGCGCCCGGGGTGAGCAGGGATCGGCATCCGGTGCAGATCGCGTCCGCGACGGCGGCGCCGCATTCGGAGCAATAGCGCCCCGTCGCAGGCGCGGAGCAATTCGGGCAAGGCCTGACGGTCGTAGCGGTGGACATGCGGCAAAACTAACGACCGCGACTCCGCTTCGTACCGTGCTCTCGCCCGCATGCTCCGGGTGGTTCGGCGTTCGCCGATCGTTACTGCGCGTGCTTGCCGGTCGGCTTCGAAATCTGTGCGACGGTCTTTTCGGCGCGCGAGTCGTCCTTCGCCTCGAGGACGATGTCGGCCTGGGAGATGATGCCGACCAGGGCACCACGTTCGTCGACGACGGGGACGCGTCGCACCTGTTCGCGACCCATGAGGTCCATGACATCGGCTACCGAGTCGGTGGCGGTGCTCGTACGGACGTTGGAGGTCATGATATGGCCAACGGACGTCGTTGTGCCGTCACGGCCTTCGGCGACGGCGCGGATGGCAATGTCGCGGTCGGTGAGGACGCCGACGAGGCGCTTGGAGCTCTCGGATTCGACGACGGGCACGACGCCGATGTTCTCGGTCTTCATGAGTCGCGCGGCGTCAGCGAGTGTGGTATCCGGAGTTACGCACGTCGGGTTCTTCGACATGATGTCCTGGGCCTTCATTGCTCCTCCCGGTTTTCGGTTTCGAGACGACGTGGAGGGCGCAAGGGGCGCGCCAATTCTGGGCAATCGGGAATCGGGAATCGGAACTGCCGGGAAGCGGGAGACGGGAGACGGGCAAAAGGCGAAATTGCCGACGGCTACGTGCTACTGCTGCTAGCTGCAAGCCGCTGCTATTATCGCAACGAGCCCGAGACGGTACGGCCAGTTATCAGTTGGCAGCGGTCAGCTGACACGTTGGTTCCCCGTTCCCCGTTCCTGCACTTGTCTCATCCGCATCACACCCCCCGCGACCTCGCGGGCGCAACGAAGAAGGACGTACTCGCGCTGGCGCGTGAGAACAACGTCCGGTTTCTCCGGCTGCAGTTCACCGACATTCTCGGGGTGAACAAGAACGTCGAGCTGCCGGCGTCGCAGTTCGAGAAGGCGCTCGATGGGGACATCATGTTCGACGGCTCGTCGATCGAAGGGTTCGTGCGGATCGAGGAGTCGGACATGCTGCTGTCGCCGGACCTGTCCACGTTCCAGCTCTTTCCGTGGGGTGACAGCGAGAATCGGGTCGCGCGGCTCATCTGCGACATTAACACGCCCGATGGCCAACCGTTCGACGGCGACCCGCGGGCGGCGCTCAAGCGACAGATCGCGCGGGCGGCGGCGTTAGGCTACACGATGAACGCGGGCATGGAAGCCGAGTTCTTCATGTTCAAGCCGGGCGCCGAGGGGGAGGCGGCGACGGTCACGAACGATGTGGGTGGCTACTTCGACCTCGCGCCGGCCGACCTCGGGGAAGACGCTCGGCGCGCGATGGTCGACGTGCTCGAGCGCATGGGGTTCGAGGTCGAGGCGGCGCATCACGAGGTCGCGCACGGCCAGCACGAGATCGACTTTCGTTATGCGGACGCACTCCAGACGGCCGACAACATCGCGACGTTCCGCTTCGTCGTGAAGCACGTCGCCCGGCAGTTCGGGCTCGTCGCGTCGTTCATGCCGAAGCCGATCTTCGGCCAGAACGGGAGCGGCATGCACACGCATCAGTCGCTGTTTCGGGGCGACGAAAACGCGTTCTACGCGCCGAATGCGGAGTGGCAGCTGTCGCCGACTGCGCTCTCGTACATCGGCGGGCTGCTCCGACATGCGCGCGGGATGTGCGCGGTCACGAACCCGCTCGTGAACTCGTACAAGCGTCTCGTGCCGGGCTACGAAGCGCCGGTGAATGTCGCGTGGTCGATGCGGAATCGCTCGCCGCTCATCCGGGTGCCGGACCGAAGGGGGATGGGGACGCGCGTCGAGCTTCGGATGCCTGATCCGGCGGCGAACCCATATCTGGCGCTCGCGGTCATGCTGGCGTCGGGGCTGGATGGGATCGAGACGAGCGCCGACCATCGCGAGCCGGTGAACACGAACATCTGGGAGATGAGCTACCGGGAGAAGCGTCGGCTCCGGATCGATGACCTGCCGCATGACCTGAACGAGGCGCTCGACGAGCTCGAGAAGGATGACGTCATCACGGGCGCGTTAGGTGCCCACATCGCCACGAACTTCCTCGAGGCGAAGCGGCAGGAGTGGCGTGACTACATCACGCAAGTCACGCAGTGGGAGCGTGACAACTATCTGCTGAAATACTAGCCATCAGCCATCAGCCATCAGCGACGGCGGAAAGCTGCGTGCTACTGCTTCCTCGTAACGACTAGAGCCATCGGCACTTTGCGCAGGCCACGCCACGTGTGCGTACCGTCGGCGTCACGCACGAGCATTTGCCCGGAGATCCCGCCATCGAGCGCCACGGCCTGACGCGCGCCGAGGGCGCCCATCAGGGCGGCGAACTCGGGGATCGTGGGGCCGAACGGGATCGAGCCTAACGATTCCCCCAGCGCGTCGAAACGGGTGAGGACGGCGAGCAGACGGCCGTCGGGAAGAGCGCCAAGCCCGAGGCGGGCGTCGCGGTGCTCGACATCGATCCCGCGCCCGGGCTCGCGGAGCGGGGCCGGGATCTCCCCGTCGGCGGTCAGGAGCGTCGGGTAGGACTGAAACGCGGCGACAACGCCGCGGCGAACGCTGGCGTCTTTGACGCTGTCCGGGCCGATCCAGCGTACGGCGCCTGACGAGTCGACCGCGATGGCCGTCGTCAGTGGACCCGAGCCCGGCGCGAGGAATTGGTGGCCGTCGAGGACCACCCAACCCCACGGGAGGGTCCGGACGAACTGTCCCACGTTGACCGCCATGATTGCGTCGGGGCGTGCATCGTCGACGGTCCACGCGGCACGCTCGCCGCCGGCGGTAAACGCGGTGTCGAGCCGGAGCCGCACGAGCCGCGGGTCGATGCGAACCACCACCGCCCGCAGTCGCCTGGCCTCGCCGGAACCGGCGAGTCGCAGCTCCCCCCATTCGACGCCGTCGGCGGCGGTCCTCCAGCGCACCGCGTCGGCGACTGCGTTGTGCGGGCCGCGCCACCGATCGGGGGCTTCGTCCGAACGCCACCATTCGCGCCACGCCTTTCCAGTCCACACCGCAAGCGACGATGGCGGCAATCCAGCCCGTGCGGGCGCACGATCCGCCGCGGGGCGCAGCGGCGTTGCGGCGATCGCCACGAACGCGATCGCCGCAACGCGCACCGCTCCACGCCACGCCCTGACCGGCATCACATCACCTTCTCGAGATCCGCGCGGTGCGCGCCTAACGCCTGCCGCTCGCCGGCGCTGAATCCACCCGGCTCCGCGTTGTACTTCACGGCGGACAGGTACGCTTCGACTCGTTCACGAGCCATCTGGTACTGCCGTTCCGTGAGCTTGCTCTCCTTCACTTCGGTCTCGGCAGCCTGCTGCTCGAGCTGACGGATCGACTCGGTCAACTTGTTCGCCAGGGCGTTGAGCTTCTCGGACTGCACCATGGCGGCTGGCTGCGCGGGGAGGCTGCCGCATGCCTTGTCGGCGGCGAGCGAGTCGACATTGTCGCTCTCTGGCGCGCCACCGTTCAACTCGATCATGAGGCGATGGACCTCGGCCGTGTCACCCTTCTGCTGGGCGACCGCCATCTTCTGGGCCATGGCGATCGCCTTCTCGCGGAAGGCCGGGTCGGACATCGCCTTCGCCTGCAACTCCTTCATGCGCTGGTCGTTCGCCTGCTGCCGCTTCTCGCGGGAGGCGTGAATCGCGTCGTTCCGGCAGCGCTGGCTCTCGTCGCGCTTCACCGTGTACGCGTCGATCGCCTTGGAGTTTTTCTGAGCGAGGTCCGCGCTCTGATTCGCGGCCTGATCCCGTTGCGCGATGAGCGTCGCCCTGCTCGGCGATCCGTTCGTTCCGTCGAGCACTGCCCGTCCGGCGGAGAGCCCGCGGATGATCTGCGAGACGCGGTCGTTCGTGAGCTCCAGTGTCACGTCGTCGAATTTCGGTGGGGCGCCCGGATTCGAGGCGGCGCGGTTGACGCGCTTTTCGACCTGGTTTGCGACCTGCTGCTCAACCACCCTGTCTTTCGCTTTCTTGACCAACCCGCCCAGCTGGGCGTGCGCACCGTGGAAGGGAACTGCCAGAGAGGCGACGACTGCGGCGGCGATACCGCGGCGCGAGAAGGCGCGCGCGCGGGTGGAATATGCGTAGCTCATGACTTGCTCCGTTGGCGTCCGACGACTGCTGGTATGTGACTCGGAACGTGCAAACCCGAACGTTGGCAGGTGCTGATTGCTGTTCGTACGGTGGGACGGCGCGCGGAGTGTCCGAAGAGTTCCAGCGCCCTACCCCAAGGTTGCGGGACGCCGACCCGGCCGCGTGGGTCGAACGACCTATCCGCGGCGACGGTTTACCGTCGGCGGAAACGAGGGTCCCGGTCGGCATGGTCGATGGATACCGACAGACGGCGAAGCGTTCTCGCGCGTGGATCGTCATTCCCTATGCCGATGCCCGGCGTGTGCGTTGTATCACACTCCGGTTGGTCATTAGTTTCGCAACCTTAGGGGCTGTCAGCTTACGGTGCGCGTGAACGGTCAGTGAGACGATCGTTCGTGCGCAGGAGCGGTTTGTGCCTTACGCGTTCGAAGCCCGCGACCGGAAATGATGCTAGCCACACCACGCCGCCCGTTGCGGGCGATTGCCGCGTTCGAGTGGGTCTCCATCCTCGCGGGCGGAGCCTCGGCGCTGATTGGCGTGCTGGTGCTGGTCGGGTGGTCGCGCGGCATCGACGGGCTCAGGACGATCCTTCCCGGGCTCATTCCCGCCATTCCGAACACGTCGGTCGCGTTCATCATCGGTGGCCTCGCCGTCATGTCGGCCAGCCGGGAGCGGTACGACGAACGCTTCGTCCTGATCACGCGCGTACTGGCGGTCGCGTTGACCGCGTTAGGTATCCTGTTCTTCGTCGAGCAGGCCGCGAACATCGATCTGGGCGTCGACCTCCTGCTGTTCGGCAATGCGGTACGGGCGATCGATTCACAGTCGGCGGGACGCCCGGCCATCAACTCCGCGGTCGTCATGCTGCTCGACGGTGCTGCGCTGCTCGTGATCGACGCACGAACGGCTCGAGGACGGCGACCGGCGGAGCTGCTCGGTGGCCTCGCGGTGCTTGTCACGTTCGCGGCGATCATCGGATACATGTACAACGTTCGCGTCCTGTACAGCTTCGGGCCGCAAGGACACATGGCGCTCCTCACCGCGATCGTCCTGTCCGTGCTCAGCCTCGGTGTTCTGTTCGCCCGTCCGGAGGAGGGCGTGGTCTCGCTGGTGGCGGCGGCGGACCCGGGTGCGGCGATGGTGCGACGGCTCATCCCTCCCGCGTTCATCGTGCCGATCGGGCTGGGGGCGCTGTGGCTGCTGGCTGGCGACGCGAACTGGGTGTCGCGTGAGGCCGCCGTGAGCGCGTTCGTGGGCGCGGTGGTCATCACGTTCCTCACGCTCGTTATGCGTGCCGCAGTCGTTGTCCGAAACGCCGACCTGCAGCGCGACGAGATGATCCTCCGCGCCGAGTCGGCGCGGTCGGCTGCCGAGCGCGCGGCGGACCGAACCAACCGACTCCGGCGCACGGCAGAAGCACTCTCCAGTGCCCTAACGCCGATCGCGGTGGCGCGCGTCATCGTTTCCGAGGGGTTGCCGGCGCTCAGCGCGGCGGCGAGCGAGGTCGCCGTGCTCACAGCTGATGGCAACGCGCTAGATCTCATGGCGGTGAGCGGACTGCCGTCCGACGTCGCCGACGCGTGGCGGCGCTTCCCGGTGACAAGTCGCGTGCCGCTGGCGGATGCCGTCCGCACTACTGAGCCAGTGCTGCTCGACTCGCCGGAGGAGATCGCACATCGCTACCCGGACCTCGCGCCGGTGCTCGAGCGCGTGAACGTTCGCGCGATGATCGTGACACCGATGGTGGTCGACGGCAGGCCACTCGGCTCGTTGAGCTTCAGCTTCAGTGGGCCGCGGGCGTTCGACGAGAGTGACGTCACCTTCACCCGTGCACTCGGCCAGCAATGCGCGCAGGCGCTGGAGCGAGCGCGACTGTTCGCGGCCGAGCAGTCCGCCAGATCGGAGGCGGAGGCCGCGAACCGTGCCAAGACGGAATTTCTGGCGATGATGTCGCACGAGCTGAGAACGCCGCTCAATGCCATCGCCGGATATGCCGAGTTGATGGAGCTTGGCATCAGCGGCCCGGTGAGCGACACGCAGCGTGACCAGCTTGGCCGGATCCGCCACAGCCAACGGCATTTGCTGGGCATCATCGAGGACCTGCTGGACCTCTCACGGCTCGAGCACGGGAAGCCGGCCGACATCGAGCTGGGCCCGGTGCCAATCCACGACACGTTAGGCAACCTCGAGCCGCTCATCGCGCCGCAGCTCAAGGCCCGGAACCTGTCGTACATCTACAACCCGGCCGAGGGCGGCCTCATCGCGTACGGGAACCGGGCGCGTATCGAGCAGATCGTGCTCAACCTGCTCTCGAACGCGATCAAGTACACCGCGCCGGGCGGACGCGTCGGGCTATCCTGTGGGCTCCACGGCGGTCAGGTGGAGGTTCGCGTGAGCGACACCGGCCATGGGATCCCGCGTGAGAAAATGGATTCGATCTTCGAGCCCTTCACACGGCTGGAGATGGACCTCACGCGGACGACGGAGGGGACGGGGCTGGGTCTCGCGATCAGTCGGCAACTTGCCCGGGCGATGCTGGGCGATCTCACTGCCCGGAGCGAGATCGGGCGGGGCTCGATCTTCACCCTCACGCTGCCCATCAACGCTCCCGTGATCGCCGACCAGCCGCCGCCGATCACCCCGTCGTCCTCCATGATTGCTGTGCCTCGCGACGCCATCCCGCTTCACCGCGTACGCATGTAGCTCGGGGACGGGCGGCGGGCGACAGGCGACGCCGAAACGGCGCGTCCCCAGTCGACCGCCTCTTTCGGCTCCACAGTTTTCTGACAGAGGGGGCCCGGACGTCGATGAGGCCCCGGCGGCCGTCGCGCTTTACATTGACAGGGTCCCGCCGGCGCCGCGCGGCGGGCGACGACTTCAACCATTCGGTCCGTGCTGGCAGGGATGCGCCGGTTACGCGCGACGATCGCGGTGGTGGTGTGTACGTTCACCGCCGCGTCGGTTGCCGCCTATCAGGTCTACAACGCCGTGTGCGCGCAGGAATCGGCCGCACAGCGCGCGCTCCTGTCGCACGCGCGGTTTGCGGCGTGGACGTTTGCGCGCGAGGCCAACGATGAGGTGGAGCGCGCCGCGCGCCGTGTGCTGGCGCCGACGGTGGCGCTCGCGGTCGATCCCGGCACGGAGTCGGCGCCTTCGGTGCTGGTGGCGGAGGGCATCCAGGCCGCCCGCCGCTGTGCCTGCGTGGCGGTGCCGGACGTTCGATTCACGTTTGCGGTCGATCTCGCGCGTGGTGAGGTGGTCGTCGGAGCGGTCGGTGATGAAATGCCCGAGACGCCGAGTGCCGAGATCAAGCGCAGTGTGATCCGGACGGTTCGTGATGGTCTCGCGGCCGGTGCCGTGACGGGAGACCCGGTGATTGCTCGCCTGCCCAGCGACGGCACGATCGCGATCGCTTTCATGTTCGCCGGACCTACGGGGGTGCATCGGGGTGGCGGACCGCACGCTGCGTATGGCTATGCTTTCGACGTGGGGTCGGCGGGTCGGTCGGTGTTCCCCGCGGTGCTGGCATCCCGTGCGCTGCTTCCACCTACCGGCTCGGCGGCTCTGCCCGCCGACTCGGCCCTCACGCTCTCGGTGGCCGGTCCGGACGAGCGGGTGATCTTCCGTTCGGCGGCGACGCGCGGGCTCCGCCCGGCAGCCACGTTAGGCATGACCGGCGCCTTCGACGGGTTCGCGGTGCGGGTAGCAATGCGCCCCGCGTTTGCGGCGCGTGTGGCGGGGGGCACGTGGACGTGGAACCGGTCGCAGCTCGTGCTCGGCCTCATCACGCTGAGTGCCGGGCTCGTGATCGTGTCGCTTCTGCAGCTGCATCGTGAGCGACAGCTCGCGCGGGTGAAGAGCGAGCTCGTGTCAGGCGTGTCGCACGAGCTCCGGACGCCGCTGGCGCAGATCCGGATGTTCGCCGAGATGCTGCGACTTGGCTGGGTGCGCAGCGACGACGAGCGACAGCGGTCGGTCGCGATCATTGACCAGGAGGCGCGGCGGCTGGCGCATCTCGTCGAGAACATTCTGCAGTTCTCCCGCGCCGAACGGTCGGCACCGCGTCTGTCGCTCGCGCGGTTGGAGCTGGCCACGCTCGTGGACGAAGTCGTGGACAGTTTCGCGCCGCTGGCGGGCTCGCGCGGCGTAACCGTGCGCACGGCGCATTCGGGCCATGCCGTGGCGCTCGCAGACCGGGATGCACTACGACAGGTGCTGCTCAACCTTCTGGACAATGCGGTGAAGTATGGCCCGGCGGGTCAGACGATCACGGCGGGAACGCGCGTAGATAGTGGTGGGCGAGTGCAACTCTGGGTGGACGATCAGGGCACTGGAATCGCGGCGCGCGACAAGGCGCGTGTCTGGGAGCCGTTCCGGCGGCTCGACCGCGCGGTGGAGGCGGGAATTTCGGGCAACGGCATCGGATTGGCGGTCGTGCGCGAGCTGGTGAGCGCGCAGGGCGGGACGGTGGCCGTGCACGATGCGCCGGGTGGAGGCGCGAGCTTCGTCGTGACGCTGCAAGCGTCGGCGGAGGCCTCTCGGGCGCACGCTGACGTCCGGCCTAACGAGTCCGACAACTTTGCCGAGGCGACACCGCGCGAGCACTCGTTGTCATGAAGCGAATTCTGATCGTCGAGGACAACGCCGACCTGGCGTTCGGCCTTCGCAACAGTCTCGAGATCGCGTCGTACGAGGTGATCGTCGCGAACGATGGGCCGTCGGGACTCCGCGAGGCGCGAACCGTCTCGCCCGATCTGATCATCCTCGACCTCATGTTGCCGGGCATGGACGGCTATCGCGTACTGCGAGCGGTTCGCGAGGGTGGCTCGCAGGTGCCGGTGCTGATCCTGACGGCGCGCGGGGAGGAAGCGGACAAGGTGACGGGGTTCCGCCTCGGCGCCGATGACTACGTGACGAAGCCATTCGGTGTCCTCGAGTTGGTGGCTCGCGTGGAGGCGGTGCTTCGGCGCGCGTCTGCCTCGTCGAGTCCGAAGGCACCGCCGTCGGACGCCTCGCGGTTTGGGGACATCGAGATCCAGCCGGTGGCGCGCGTGGTGAGGAAGAACGGCCGGCCGGTCGAGCTGTCGCCGAAGGAATACGAGCTTCTGCTCGCGCTCGTGCAGCGGCCGGGACAGGTGATCTCGCGGGCGGAGCTGCTCAAGACGGTGTGGGGCTACCACGCATCGGTCGTGAGCCGAACGATCGATACGCACATTGCCGAGCTGCGCCGAAAGCTCGAGCCGAATCCGGCATCTCCGCGGCACATCACCACCGTTTGGAAGACGGGGTACCGGTTTTTGCCATAACGGCAGGCGGCAGACGGCAGGCGGCAGGCGACGGGGGAACAGCCGCTGGATGCTGGCTGGTCGTGCTGGCTGCTGGCTGACACCGCGGCGAGTCCCGTATTCGGGACGGCGGGCATCCCGGCGTTGGGAATTCGGGGGTGGCGTCTGCTGCCAAATCGAGGACGTAACTCGCGCGCCTGCTAGACGTTAGGCGGCGATTGCGGCTCTGGCACCAGGCTCGCTAAGCACGCGAGTCGCCCGCGATGCCCGATTCCCCATTCCCGATTCCCGATGTTCCGCTACGCGCTCCGCACACTCGCGAAGAGTCCGGCGTGGACGGCTGCTGCGGTCGCGTGCCTCGCGATCGGCATTGGCGCGAACACGACCGTGTACACGGCCATGCGGGCGATCGCCATTGAGCCCGTCCCGACGCCCAACAGCGACCGGCTCGTCATGATGTCGGAGGTGAAGCCGCGGGACCCGGACGACGTCGACTTCGATCAGATCGCGCCCGCAAATCTCGTGGACTGGATGCAGCAAACCCGAACGCTTGAGCACATCGCCGCGTTCGCGTGGTGGGACGTCAACATCACCGGCATCAACGAACCGGAACGCGTCACGGGATTTCAGGTGACGCCCGAGTTCTTCCGCACGCTTGGCGAGCGACCCGTGCTCGGGCGTGCGTTCACCGGCGATGAAGGACGTGAAGGGAACACCGATCGCGTCATACTCAGCCATCCCCTGTGGGTCCGGCGGTTCGGAGGTGATTCGGGGGTCATCGGGCGAACGGTGCAGCTCAACGGCGTGAAGCACACGATCGTCGGCGTCATGGGCAGGGACTTCATCTTCCCGCCGGGCGCCGAGCTCTGGAAGGCCTTCGCACTTGCCGGAACGGTTGCGAGCGATCGCGACGGACGATCGTTGAGCGTGATCGGTCGAATACGGCCTACGTCCACGCTCGCGGAAGCGCGCGCCGAGGCACGTGCCATCGCTCGACGGCTCGAGCTGCAGTATCCCGAAATGAACGGGAAGTGGGGGATGAAGGTCGAGCCGGCCCAGGTGTTTTACGGGCGTCATCCGCGACCGTACATGGTCGTGATGCTCGCGTCCGTGGCGCTGGTGTTGCTCATCGGGTGCGCGAACGTCGCGAACCTGCTGCTAGCGCGGGCGACGACCCGCGGGCGGGAGCTCGCCGTGCGCGTCGCGTTAGGCGCCCGCCGCAGCGATCTCGTGCGGCAAATGCTTGCCGAGAGCATGGTCATCGCGATTCTCGGGGGGGCGCTGGGTATGCTGCTGGCCCTGTGGGGCGTAAAGCTCATGCGAGACTCGCTGCCGCCGGACCTGGTACGCTTCAACCCGGGGTGGACCCGCATCACGATCAATGGACACGCGCTGCTGTTCACCGTGGCTGTGTCCATCGCGACCGCCGTGGCGGTAGGTCTCGTTCCGGCGCTCATCGCGTCTCGTGCCGACCCGCAGCAGGCACTGAAGGAAAGCGGACGGACGAGTAGCGGTGGCGCCGGGCGTCTCCGTCTTCGGAGCCTCCTGGTTGTGGGGGAGGTAGCGCTCGCGCTGATGCTGCTCTTCGGGACCGGCCTCATGGTGCGGAGCTTCATCGGCCTCGTCGAAACGGACCAGGGATACGCCATCGAGAGGGCGCTCACGATGCAGCTCACGCTGCCCCGCTCGCGCTACAAGTCCGATGACGACAGGGCGCAGTTCTACTCGAAGCTCCTCGATCGCGTGCGAGAGCTACCCGGGGCGAACGCGGCCAGCCTCATCAATGAGCTCCCACCGTCGTGGAACGACAACAGCAATCGATTCATTCTCGAGGGCGAGCCCAAACCGCAGCGGGGTGATCCGGCGCATCAGGAGCGCATGCACCTCGTGTGGGATGGGTATTTCGCCGCCATGGGCACCGCCGTCAGGCGCGGCCGCGAGTTCGATCGTCACGACGACACGGCGCACCCGTCGGTGGCGATCGTCAGCGAGGCATTCGCGCGCAAGTACTGGCCGGGCCAGGACGCGGTGGGTAAGCGGATCTCTTTCCTCGCGGACTCGATGTACCTAACGACGGTCGTTGGCGTGGTCGCCGACGTGCGGCATAACCCGAACGTGGGGCGCGCGCTGCTCGCGCCGGTCGTGTACGTCGCCGCCGCGCAGGGGCCATGGGACACGATGACGCTCGTTGTGCGAACGGCTGGGAGTCCGCTCGCGGTGACCTCGGATGTGCAGCGCGTGATCACGTCGCTCGATCCAGCGCTGGCGCCGGGTAACGTGCAGACGCTCGAGAGAATGCTGTCGTCCTCCCTGTCACCCCAGCGAGTCACGGCCGCGATGCTGAGCGTGTTCGCCGGCATCGCACTGTTGTTGGCGGTGATCGGCATTTACGGTGTGATCTCGTACACCGTCAACCAGCGCACGCACGAGATTGGAATCCGCATGGCGCTCGGCGCACAGCGGTCGGACGTGATTCGACGGGTGCTCCGTCAGGGCGTAGTGTTGGCCGCGCTCGGTATCGCGATCGGAGCCGTCGGTTCGTTCGCGATGGCCCGTGGGATGACGGTCTTGCTGCACGAGGTGAGTCCGACGGATCCGCTGACGTTCGTCGCGGTGGCGGTGATACTCGCGGCGGTCGCGGTGCTAGGGAGCTGGCTTCCGGCGCGGCGGGCGGCGGCTGTGGATCCTGTCGTGGCGTTGAGGGACTCTTGAGGGATGAGGGAGGCGTTCCGGCCACCAACGCCGGCTGGCGGGCGCGCATCGTCCCGTTGCGCGACGACCTCGCCGCAGACTTCCGATCAGGTCTCTATCTGCTCGCGGCGACGGTTGTGCTCGTACTGCTGATCACGGGTGCGAACGTCGCGAACCTCATGCTGGCGCGCACGAACACGCGCCGCCCGGAGCTGGCGGTCCGAGTTGCGTTAGGCGGCAGCCGACGCCAGGTGGCGCGCCAGCTGCTGGCCGAAAGCATCGTCATTGCTGCCGCGGGTGCCGCGTTGGGGATGCTCACCTCGCTGTGGGGTGCCCGGCTCGTGCGGGAGGTCGTGCCTGATGGCAATCGCACCGGGGCCGGCGTGAGCCGTGCGCGCTTGCGGCGGGCGCTGGTCGTTGGGGAGATCGCCGTGTCGCTCGCGCTGCTCGTCGGGGCACTGCTGTTGACTCGCAGCTTCGCCCGGATGGAGCGCTCTGACCCCGGTTTCGACGCGACGGGTGTGTTGACGCTCCGGGTTTCGCTGCCCGAGTCGCGCTATCCGAGCGACTCGTCCATCGCGCGCTTCCACGAGCAGCTGCATGCCGGACTGCGCGCGCTGCCAGGCGTGACATCGAGCGCGAGCGTGCTGACGCCGCCCTTGAGCGACGAGAACATCTTCACCGCCATCACGATCGAAGGACAACCGGCCGAACCGGGGCAGGCGATGCACGCGCATCGCCAGGCGGTCACGCCGGGCTATTTCTCGGTGCTGCACATTCCGCTTCTGAAAGGGCGAGCCTTCACCACCGCCGATGACGCGTCGGCGCCACGCGTGGCGATCGTCACTGACGCGCTCGCGCGCAATCGGTGGCCGAACGAGAGCGCCGTGGGCCGCCGGTTCAAGCTCGGGCAGGCGGACTCGGACGAGAGGTGGGTCACCGTGATCCGCGTGGCGCGCGACGTCAAACAGTTTGGCGTCCGCGACGGCACCCCCGACGGGATCTATCTCCCCTTGGCGCAGTCGCCGCCGCGGACGGCGACGATCGCGCTTCGGGCCGACGGGGAGCCGACTGCGCTCGCGGCGCCGGTGAGGCGGGTCGTTCGCCTCCTCGACCCCGAGCTCGCGGTGTTCGGCGTGGAGGCGATGCCGCGAACGCTCGCGCGGTCGATCTGGCAGCCAAAGTTGCAGTCGCTCCTCGTCGGCACGTTCGCGGTCATCGCGCTCGTGCTTGCCGCCGTCGGCGTGTACGGCGTGGTATTGTACTCGGTCGCACAGCGGACTCGCGAGATCGGCGTGCGCATGGCGCTCGGAGCGCAGCGGTCCGCAGTGTTGCGGCTAGTTCTCGCGCAAGGCGTGCGCCTAACGCTTATCGGTGTAGCGCTGGGGCTCATTGGCTCGCTTGCCGGTGCGAGGCTGCTCCAGGGACTCCTGTTCGGCGTGGGCGTGCACGACCCGCTGACGTTCGCAGGCGTTCCCATTCTTCTCGCGTTCATTGCCGTGATCGCGTGCTATCTGCCCGCCCGGCGGGCGGCGAGCGTGGATCCCGCGATCGCGTTGCGCGCGGACCGGTGATGCGACGATTCCTTCTTCGACCGAGATGTTGATCAACGACATTCGATTCGCTGTCCGCGCGCTCAGGCGCAGCCGGACATTCACTCTTACGGCGCTCGCCACGCTGGCGCTCGGGATCAGCGTGAATACCGCGATCTTCAGTGTGATCGATTCGGTGCTGCTCACGCCGCCGCCGTTCGATCATCCCGAGCGCATCGTCACGATCGAGGCAGAGAACAAGGCGCAGGGGCTCGAGGGCTCGAGCCTCGCGTATCCCGACGTGCTCGACTGGCGTGCCAACGCGCACGCGTTCGACGAGATCGCGATCTACCGCAACCAGACGTTCAACGTCGCCGCCGATGACCGGGCCGAGCGCGCGAGCGGGGCGCGGGTGTCGGTGAACTACTTCCGGGTATTCGGTGTTACGCCGCAACTAGGGCGCACGTTCCTGCCGGAAGAGGAAACGTTAGGCAGGGAGCGCGTGCTCGTGCTGAGCGACGCATATTGGCGGCGCCGATTCGCGGCGTCCCCGGCGATCATCGGCCACCAGCTGCTGATCAACGGCTGGCAGTATACCGTCGTGGGCGTGATGCCCACAGGGTTCACCTACCCGCCGAGCGCCGAGGCGTGGTCGCCGTTCGCGGCGGATTCGCAGGCGATGCATCGTGGGAGTCGATTCATTCGCGGTGTGGGCCGGCTATCGGCCGCGGCGACGATCGAGCAAGGTACCACGGAGCTCAACGCCGTCGCGAAGCGGCTCGAGCAAACGTATCCCGGATCGAACACCGGGTGGCGAGCCACCGCGCAGCCCATTCAGGCCGCAATGGTCGGGCGCGCGCCGGCGATCCTCTACACGTTCCTTGGCGCGGTGGGGTTCGTGCTACTCATCGCGTGCGCGAACGTTGCGAACCTGTTGTTGGCCCGCGCGTCCGGGAGGGCGCGCGAAGTCGCCGTGCGGAAGGCGCTCGGGGCATCGAGCTGGGTCCTGACGCGGCAGCTACTCACCGAGAGCATCGTGCTCGCAGTGGGAGGCGCGACGCTGGGCGTTCTGCTCTCGTTATGGGAAGTGCGTCTGCTGAGGTCCGTGGTGCCTGTTCCGCTTCCGCCCTGGCTGTCGATCGACGTGAGCGGACGCGCACTCGTGTTCACGGTAGTGCTGGCTGTGGTGACCGGCGTGATTGCGGGGATCGTGCCGGCGCTCAAGCTGGCGCGTGGCGGCGTACGCGAGTCGCTGGCGACGGGTGTGCGCGGATCGGGATCCGTGCGTCGCAGTCGGACGCAGCGTGGCCTTGTCATCGCCGAGGTTGCACTCGCTGTCGTTCTGCTTGCGGGTGCCGGCCTGCTGCTCACGAGCTTCGCCCGGTTGCAGGCGGTCTCACCCGGCTTCTCGGCCGATGGCGTGCTCGCCGCACGCCTAACGCTTGCCGGTCCGTCGTATCAGGACCGCACCGCGATGGTGCGCTTCTACGACAATGTGCTGAATCGACTGAGAGAGACGCCTGGCGTGGTGGCTGCGGGCGCGGCAGGGGCGTTGCCGCTCTCGGGATCGGCCAACACGTCGAGCTTCCAGATCCCGGGACGACCTGCGCCACCCGATGGCCAGGGTCCGACATCGCGGTGGGAGCGGGTGACGCCAGACTACTTCCGAGCGCTCGGAATTCCGCTCAAGGCGGGGCGCGAGTTCAACGCCCATGATGACGCGAATGCGCCGGCCGTGATCGTCGTGACGGAGTCGTGGGCGCGGACGTTTTTCCCGGGTGAGCGAAACGTCGTTGGCCAGGTCCTGGGACAGGGCGGGTCGGAGAAGCAGCAGACGATCGTCGGAGTTGTGGGCGATGTGCGCCAGGACGGCCTCGAGGCGCCGGTGCAGCCGACGATGTATCTCGCGTATGCACAGGCGCCGGATGGTGGCATGACGGTGGTTGTACGCTCGTCAGGCGATGCGGCGTCGCTGACGGGCGCGGTGCGCGACGTCGTACGCGCCGTGGATGCGACAATTCCCGTCTATGACGTGTCGACAATGCAGGAGCAGGTGTCCCGCTCGATCCTGGCGCAGCGATTGAGCGGATCGATGATCGGCGTGTTCGCGCTCATGGCGCTCGTGCTGGCGAGTGTCGGTGTGTATGGGCTCATCGCGTATTCCGTTGCGGAGCGTCAGCACGAGATCGGGATTCGACTCGCATTGGGGGCGCAGGGGCAGGATGTGAGGCGCCTCGTGGTGGGTCAGGGTGTGCGGTTGACGCTCATGGGGGTCGCGATCGGCATCGTCGGCGCAACGCTGGTTGGCCGGAGCTTGCGCAGCCTGTTGTATGACGTGAGTGCCATCCACGTTCCGACGTTGGTTGTCGTGTCGGCCGTTCTATTGTTGCTGGCGGTGGTCGCGAGCTGGATTCCCGCTCGGCGTGCGGCAAGGACTGACGTTCTCGGGGCTCTCCGCGGCGATTAGAGGATCAAAGGGGTCAGAGTCGTTTTAATTCGAGATCCTTGCAGTGCCGAGTTCCCGGAATTCAAACGACTCTGACCCCTTTGATCCAGTTCGAAGCCAGGCGTACACTCTAGCGCATGTCGCCGAACCAGACCGCCGCGCCGCAGGTCCTGATTGCCGATGACCAGCCGGCGGTTCTCGACGCGCTCCGGCTCCTCCTGAAGGAGGAAGGGTGGCGCGTCGTCACGGCGTCGCGGCCCGTCGAGATTCTCAAAGCGGTCGAGTCGCACGCGCTCGACGCGGTCGTCATGGATCTCAACTACGCGCGCGACACGACGTCGGGTAAAGAAGGCCTCGACGTCCTCGGCCGGGTGCGCGCGCTCGACGCGACGCTCCCAATCGTCGTTATGACTGCGTATGGCAGCGTCCAGGGCGCGGTCGAGGCCATGCGGCGCGGAGCGGCGGACTACATCGAGAAGCCGTGGGACGACGAACGGCTCGTCGCCATCCTCCGCACGCAGATCGAGCTCTCGCGCGCTCGGCGCACGAACGAGCGACTCGCTACCGAGAACAAGCGCCTGGCGCCTAACGCGCCAGCGCTGGTCGCCGGGTCGCGCGCGATGCAGTCGGTGCTCGAGCTCATCGACCGGGTCGCGGCCTCCGACGCGAACGTCCTCATCACTGGCGAGCACGGCACGCGGAAGGAAGTCGTCGCCCAGCGCCTGCACGCGGCGTCGAACCGCGCGTCCCGGCCGCTCATCACCGTCAACGCCGGCGGACTCTCCGAGGGCGTGGCGGAGAGTGAGCTGTTCGGGCACGTGAAGGGCGCGTTCACCGATGCGAAGACCGACCGCGTTGGATGCTTCGAGCTCGCCGACGGCGGGACGCTCTTCCTCGATGAGATCGCGAACATGGCCGCCAAGCTCCAAGCGAAGCTCCTGCGCGTCCTGCAGACCGGGGAGTTCCAGCGTGTGGGTTCATCGCGCACGCTGCGCGCGGACGTGCGCGTTCTCGCCGCGACGAACGCGGACATCAAGGCCGAGATCGCGGGCGGTCGGTTTCGTGAAGACCTGCTGTATCGCCTGAACACCGTGGAGATTCGCCTTCCGCCGCTCCGCGACCGCCGCGATGACATCCCCCGGCTTGCCACACACTTCCTCGGCGAGTACTCGGCTCGCTACCGCAAGACGCTCCACGGTTTCGATGACGATGCCACCGCGGCCATGCAGGCACACGGCTGGCCGGGCAACGTCCGCGAGCTGCAGCACGCGGTCGAACGGGCAGTCCTCATGGCGCGCACCGGTTTTATCACGAGCGACGACCTCGGCCTTCGGGCGAGCGCGCCGGGAAGTGCGGCCGATCTGTCGGGCATGACGATGGATGACGCCGAGAAGTACATCATCCAGCAGGCGCTGGCGCGGAACGGCGGCAACGTTGTCCAGGCGGCGGAATCGTTAGGTATGAGCCGCAGCGCGCTGTACCGGCGGATACAGCAGCATGGACTCTGATCGAGGGACTCGAGAAGCCGGGACTCGGGACTCGGGGCTCGGGACTCGGCGTGGGTCCGGATCTTCTCGTGCGCGATTACCGGTCGAGTCTAGAGTTCCGGTCATCGTTCTCGTTGGCGGACTGCCGGGCGTCATCGTTGCCCTCGTTTGGCTCTGGAGCGGTAACCACGGTATCGAAGTGCGGTGGACGCTCACCGTTATCGTGGTGGGTGCATGGCTCACGGCGGCCGCGGTTGCGCGGGAGCGTGTCATCCGGCCCATCCAGACCCTCTCGAACCTCCTTTCCGGCCTTCGCGAAGGCGACTATTCGGTGCGTGGCGCTGGAGGCAACGAAGCCGACGCACTCGGCATCGCCATCGCCGAGGTCAATGCGTTAGGCGCCACGCTCCAGGCGCAGCGGCTTGGCGCTATGGAGGCCACCGCGCTGCTGAGAACCGTGATCGCCGAGATCGACGCGGCGATCTTCGCGTTCGACAGTGAGGGGAAGCTTCGGCTCGTGAACCGCGAGGGCGAGCGATTGCTCGGTCAGCCGATCGAGCGGCTGCTGGGGCGCGGCGCTGAGACGTTAGGTCTGGACGTCTACCTGCGCGAGGACGCGCCGCGCACGCTCGACATCGCGCGCGACGGCCGCATGGCGCGTTGGGAGGTCCGGCGGCGGGAGTTCCGGCAGGATGGGTTGCCACATCAGCTGCTCGTACTCACCGACGTGAGTCACGTGCTGCGGGAGGAAGAGCGGCTGGCGTGGCAGCGAATCGTTCGGGTGCTGAGCCACGAGATCAACAACTCGCTCGCGCCCATCAAGTCGATCGCGCGCAGCCTGCAGCGCGTGCTCAAGCGCGATCCGCGCGCACCCGACTGGGAGCAAGAGGCACTGCACGGGCTCGACGTGATCGAGGGGCGGTCGGGATCGCTCAGTCGGTTTCTCCAGGCGTACGCGCGTCTCGCTCAGCTACCCAAGCCCATGCTTCGGCCAGTCGACGTGGAGGATTGGGTGCGCCGAGTCGTCGAGCTGGAGGAGCGAATGCCGGTGGTGTTGTGTCCCGGTCCGCCGACGACTGTCCTCGCCGATCACGACCAGCTCGATCAGCTCCTCATCAACCTCGTGCGCAACGCTGTGGATGCCGCGTCCGACACGGGTGGTGGTGCACGTGTTTCGTGGACGAGCGACGACACCTCGGTCGTCGTGGTGGTCGAGGATGAGGGGCCGGGCCTGGCTGACACGGCGAACCTCTTCGTGCCGTTCTTCACGACAAAGGCGGAAGGAACCGGGATCGGGCTTGCGCTCAGCAGGCAGATTGCCGAGGCGCATAGCGGGACGCTCGCGCTCGAGAATCGGGAGGATCGAACCGGCGCGCGGGCGCGGTTACGGCTTCCGCTTCGCCACGACACTCAGGCCTAACGCCGGCGGGACGGCGGGGAGCCAGCCAACGTCGATCACGCCCCAGAGACCGATGAGAATAGCTTCGGCAGCGTCGTGGCGGAGCGATGTGGGACGTGAGGCCTCGGACCATTCGACGACGCGTCGGGCGATCCCATCGGCCATGCGCTTCGCCTGTTCGCCTGAGCGCTGATCGCGCGAGAGGAGGAACATCGACCGCCACTCCTCCGCGGTCACGCGACGGACGTGTGCCCCGTGTCGCTCTGACGCTGTGGCCCAATGCTCGGCGAGCGGTCCACCGCCTTCGAGCACGACGTAGCTCGGATCGAACGCTTCGTGCAGGAGGGCGGGGATGGCGCGCTTGAGTCGCACGGCTGCGCCGAAGTTGCGCGAGCGATACCAGATGAGCCGGCCGTCGTCGCGATAGACCGCGAGCCCGGTACGAACGCCAACGTCGACGGCGAGAAGCGAGGGCACCGATCAGCGCGGGTACGGCGTGTGCGCGATGCTCGAGCCTCTCACTTGGAGGCTTCCATGGCGGAACGGCGCACGGACCAGGACAGTGCGGATCAGAAAGCTCGCGGCACGCACGGGCGTGGCAGAGGAAACTGGCGTCGTTAGGCTCTGCGGGGCAAAGCCCGTGCATTCCTCAGGCATCGGGATCATCGAGCCCCCAGAGCTTTGGCGACGCGAGCTCGACGCAATTGCCGGCCGGGTCACGGAGGTACAGCGACCGTCCGCCACGCGGCCACGTCACCTCCGACTCGATGGCGACGCCTGCTGCCTCGAGTCGCGCGCGCCACGCCGGGATGTCCGCGTCGGGGACGGCGAACGCCACGTGACCGGGGCCAGTGGCTCCGTGTGCGGGCACCAACGCGCCGCCAACGAGCGACGGCTCGCCACTCGTGCGGGCCGGATTGAAGACGAGAAACATTCCCGCGCCGCATCGAAAGAACACATGCCTATTCGGCACAGCCGAATAGCGCTCGAGCCCGAGCACGTCGACGTAGAAGCGCTCGGCGGCGTCGAGGTTGGTGGCGTAGAGGCAGGCTTCGAGAATTCGAGCGATCATGGTCTCACAGCACTCTCACATCGGACCAATGAGCCGGGCTGTGCAATCCCGACTAGATTGGGCCCATGTTTTCGACGACGTTCTTGCTGCTCCAGATGGCTGCCGCGCAGGGCGCAGCGCCGCCTGGTCAATCATACGACGGCGCGAGCCGTCCCGCCGTTCACATTCCGCGAATCGCCAGCCCTGAAGTCAGGATCGATGGATCACTCAGCGAACCCGCCTGGTCCCAGGCAGCGCGATTAACGGGCTTTCACCAGTACCAGCCCATCGACGGCCGGCGCGCCGACGAACAGACCGAGGCGCGGGTCTTTTATTCGCATGATGCGATTTATTTCGGGGTCATCGCCAACGCGAAGAACCCGGCGTCCGTCCGCGCGACCGTCGCCGACCGCGACAACCTGAATAACGAAGACCGCATCACGATCTACCTCGATACGTTCAACGATCATCGGCGAGCGTACTTCTTCGTCGTCAACCCGTTAGGCGCGCAGGGCGACGGCATGCGCACCGAGGGCGCGTCGAGCGCGGGGAACATCTTTGGCGGTAACGTCGACTGGAACCCGGATTTCCGCTTCGAGTCCAAAGGGCAGCTCACCGACAGCGGCTACGTCGTCGAGCTTCGCATTCCGTTCAAGAGCCTGCGTTTTCCGTCGACCGATCCGCAGACGTGGAGCATCAACGTCGTGCGCGATGTGCAGGCGACGGGCTTCGAGGACACGTGGACCGACGCGCGCAGAGCGACGGCGAGCTTCTTGAGCGAAGGCGGCTCGCTCACGGGCATCGAGCACATCCAGCGGGGGATCACGACGGAGGTGCAGCCGTTCGTGACGGCGCAACTCAATGGTGGGCGAACGCCCACCGGCACCTTCGAGCGCGAGGATATCAACCCCGACGCCGGCGTCAACCTCAAGGTCGCGCTCCCGTCGGTGACGCTCGACGCGACGGTGAAGCCCGACTTCTCCCAGGTAGAGTCCGACGCGAGCCTCGTGACGGTGAACGAGCGGTTCGCGCTGTTCTTCGCGGAGAAGCGGCCCTTTTTCCTCGAGGGCATCGAGCTGTTCAACACGCCGAACCAGCTTGTGTACACTCGGCAAATCGCCACGCCGGTTGCGGGCGCCAAGGTAACCGGAAAGATCGGCCCGGTGAGCGTCGCGTATCTCTCTGCGCTGGATGACACGCCATGTCCGAACACGACAGTGGACGGTGTCTCGACCAAGCAGAACTGCGACCAGGCGCTGTTCAACATCGCACGGTTCCGTCGCGATTTCGGCGGGAACTCGACGGTCGCGTTGACGATGACGGATCGTCGCGCGGGCGACACGACGAACACCGTCATCGCGAGTGACCTGCGGTACGTGTTCGGCCGCATGTACTACTTCGAGACGCAATTCGGCGGCTCGTACACGAAGGATCCAGCACTGCTCGGCACATCGGAGGCGAAGACATCGCCGGTGTGGAAGGCGGAGCTGGATCGCACCGGGCGTATCTGGGGCTACAACTATCTCTTCAGCGGGCTCGGGACGGATTTCATCAGCCGCTCCGGCTTCGTCCCGCGGACCGGGATCATCAACCTTCACGGCTTCAATCGCTTCTCGTATTACGGCAAGCCCGGAGCGCGGCTCGAGAACATCACGACGTTCTTCGGGCCGACGCGGATCTGGCAGTACGACCACTTTGTGGCTGGCGACGCGTATGAAGGGCAGGAGTCGATCTCGAACATGTTTCGCCTGCGTGGCGGGTGGAACGGGTCGCTCAACGTGTCACGGAACTTCTTCACGTTTGATTCCACCGCGTACAGCGGCCTGTACGTCGTCGGACCGGATGGGCTGCAGCCGTACCTTCCGCCCGAGAGCAAGGCCACCGGGCTCTGGGATGTGTCGCTGACCGTCACGACGCCGACGTTCCACAAGTTCAACGCGACGACGACGATCGCGCGGAACGAGGTGGCGATCTTCGCCGAGGGTTCGACGGGGCGGGAACTGCGGGCAACGGCGGGCCTAACGCTGCGCCCAACGAGGAGTGTGCGCAGCGAGGCAACGGTGACGTTCTCCCAGATCAACCGCGACTTCGACGGATCCGAGTACGCGCGGACGGCGATTCCACGACTCAAGGTCGAGTATCAGCCTACGCGAGCGCTGTTCTTCCGGGTCGTGAGCCAGTACCAGGCGCAACGGACGAGCGGTCTTCTCACACCGACGGGCGACCAGATCTTCCTGCAGGACGGTTCGCCCGCGGCTACCGGCGATGGCGGGACGCTCCAGACGGACTGGCTGGTGTCGTACGAGCCCACGCCGGGAACCGTGGCGTTCTTCGGGTATGGCGACACGCGCGACACGTTCGATACAGAGGAGTCGGCGGAGTTCTCGGATCTCAAGCGTCGCCGCGATGGCTTCTTCGTGAAGCTCGCGTATCAGTGGAGGCGCTGAACCGCATCCGCAACGCATGCGGGTGGCGGTTGCTGGCCGGTAGGGGCGACGGGTGCCGCAGCGCGGCCGACGGCCGCGCCGCCTAACGCTCCGAGCCCGACGTAGGCGAGATCGATCACGAACGCGAGGCGGAACGAGAACTCGGTGAGCTGTCGCCGTCCCAGCTGGCGGTGAGCGCGAATGGCGAGCTCGATCAGGCGAACCGGCATGGTGACCTCGAGTGCGGCGGTGAATCAGGGAATTCCTTCTCTTTCGAATGACACCGCCCTGTTACCGACCGCGCAGCGCCTAACGGCTCAATGCAGCGACCGATCCCCGTGCGTGCACCAGCGCAGCAGCACCGTGCCCAGCACGAGCGATGGGTCGCGCGGGATCACGATCGGGGGGTAGTCGGGATTGAGTGATGCGAGCTCCACGCGCGAGCCGGCGACGCCGCCCACGCGTTTCACGACGTACCCGCCGTCAGGGACGCGTGCCACGATCACCGCATCGGGTATGAACTCGTCGCCCAGCTTCACGAGGATCGTGTCGCCGTCGTGCAGGAGCGGCACCATGCTGTCACCGGTGACCCTGAGCGCGACGTACTTGCCATCGGGTGCGCCCTCCGGCAACGGGATCCAGCGGTCACAGGGCTCGTCCCACAGCTCGCGTCCGACGCCGGCGGCCACCGAGAGGTCCATGGCCGGGGCATGCCTAACGCGCGCGGCGGCGGCCACCACCTGCGCGAGGGCCCCCTCCTCCCAGGCGGGTGCCATCTCCGGCTCGGCCGCGATCTCCCGCACGCGCGAGCGCTCAATCGCGCGCCGGGCGAGCACGTCGCGCACGAATCGGTCGGCGTTGGCCTCGAGCCGGTAGCGCTCCGCGACCGACAGCGTCGCCCGAGCTTCGCGCGCATACCACTCGACGAACGCGGTGTCGGTTGGATCCAATGGGTCGAGCCGGCGCATCGCTCGGTCGCCGGCGATCCGCACGAGCAGGTCCTTCGTGCGCTCCAGTCCCGCGCGCTCTCCGGCGCTCAGGGATTCGTCGTCGTAGGTCACTGGTCCTCCCCTTCTTTTCGAGGCTTGCGGCCGGCACTGCGCCGGCTCCGTTCCGGGCCGCCGGCGGCCCGCGAGCCTTCGACGGCTCGGCGTGCGCGCTCGGACAGACCACTCCGCCGGAAGAACTCGTACAGTTCCTGGCGTTCCCCCGGTCGCCACGGACCCGCATCGCGCAGCGCGAGCTCGATGAGCCGCTCGCGCAGGCGCAGCACGCGCACGCGCGCCGCGTTATGCGTGATGCCGAGCCACTCGGCGATGAGTCGTTGCGGGATCGACGCGCTCACCCAGCGCAGGATCTGACGCTCGTCGTCGGTGATCCCGGCGTCGATGATCCGTGAGAGGCGCTCGAGCACGGGCGAAAGCGGCGGCGCTTCCGAGGCGGGTCCGGCGCTCGCGCGGATCGATGCCTCGGAGACGACCTCGCGCACGACGCGCTCGCCATCGCTGAGCCACGCCGCGGCAGTTCCAGTGGCGGTGCGCCGCTGTGTCGCCCGACGGTCGTTGGCGAGGCGGTGGCGAAACATCGCGACGAGGTAGCCCGTGAGGTTCGCGGGAATTGCAGCGGTGGGCTGCATGAGATGGATGGCGGCGTCGCTCAGACAGTCGGTGACGGTGTCGTCACGCAGCGCAGGCTGCACCTGTGCCTGTCGAGCGAGCTTCCACAGCGCGGGGGTGAAGCGCCGGTAGAACTCGCGAATGGCGAGCGCCTCGTCGTGTCGCATCTGCTGCAGCAACTCCTGATCGCTCCACGACTCGGCGCTCCCCTCATCCGCTCGTCTCTCGATTCGCATCGCTCCCGTACGACCCCGTGGTCCGCCTAGCCCTGTGTACGCCTCCGTAAGAGATGACACCGGAGTGTTACAGCCTGAGACGAAGGGCGTGGCGAGAGGCGACCCATGAGCGCAGCAGGCGCTCCACGCGGGTCACTGTCGCTTCGCTCGACGTGGGCCGCATGAGGGTCTCGCGGAGTCGGCGCGCGCGGCACGGTGTGAGGCCGGCTCGCTGCGCCACCGCCAGCAGGTCGAGCGCGTCCATCACGCGGTCCGCGTTTCGCTGCAGCGCGACGCTCGTCGGCCGGCCTGGTGTCGTTAGGCGAGGCGATGCCTCCGACACGCGCAGCGCCCGCTCGCGGTTGACCTTGAGCATCTCCTCGCGACTGGGCCGCTGTGAGGACGCCGTGAGGCCGAGGTTCGCGAGCGCGCGGCCGATGGCCGAGGTCTCGGTGTTCTCGAGGCAGGCGACGGTGTTGACGTCGCCGTCGCCGATGCGCTCCGATGCGAGCCCTGTTGCCGACGGTCGTTCTTCCTTGAGCGATCGGAAGACGAACGCCTGCACGGTGATTTCGTGCTCGGTGCGCGAGACGAGCCGCGTGATGATCCGGCCCGTTGGGAAGCGCGCGTAGAACAGCGTGATGCGGTCGGCGACCGGCGCGTACTCGCCGATATCGAACAGCAGCTCGTGCTTGGGCACTGATCCTCCCGTCGCTGCGCCGGCGCGAGCGGCGACGGCGGGAGGCATACAATAAGCCGAACAAACACCGAAAACAAGGCTTTGCTAAACGGCCCGGAACGACGCCTTTAGTGCATGTGCCTCAACCGTTTACACTATCAAAGGTGAGATCGCAGACGTGCACCTCCGGATCCGCGCGAAACCGCATCGGTAACGATCCCTGCCCAATCCCTCGACTCACCAGCAGGATCCGCTGACCCGGATTTCCGAGCTCGAACACGCCGCCGTCCAGGTAGCGCTGACTGAGCGGCCCTTTGACGCCGATCAGCGACCTGCCGCCCGGCAGCATGAACTGCCCGCCGTGCACGTGGCCGGTGAACGCCACCGCGAACGACGCGCTGCCTAACGCCGTCAGCCCATCCGGCGAATGCATGAGGATCAGCCGTACCCCGTCCGCGCCAGTGAGCGCGCGCCGGCCGTCCGGCGTACCCTGCTCGGTGTTGTCGAGGCCACATACCCAGAGCCGATCGTAGGGCGCGGCCAGACGAGCGTTCTCGTTCACGAGCGTCCGCACGCCGATCGTCTCGAGTCGTTGCACGAGCCACGCGTCGTCGGCAATGAGGTCGTGGTTGCCGAGCACGGCGAAGCGGCCTAACGGCGCGTCGATCTGGTCAATCGCCTCGAGCACGCTCTCCACGTGCCGCGCGTGGAACGACACGAAGTCCCCGCCGAGAAGAAGGAGCTGCGGCTTCGCCTCCGCCAGCAACTGGCACGCCCGGCGGATTGTCCCCGGATGCGTGCCGGGCCCGCCGTGGAGGTCCGACGCGAACGCGATCCGGAGCGGCGGAATGGGCACGCCGTCGGTCGCGAGCGTGAACCGATGCGTCGTTAGGTGCAGGCGCCCCTGCAGCCCGAGCGGTTTCGCGAGCCACGACGGCCAGCCCCCGGCGTACATCAGGTCGTACAGCCGTTCCATCCGCCGCTTCTTCGCCGAGAGGCGCAGCGCGCGGCCGAACCGCCGAGGCCCGTGCACCTACCGCAGCGAGGGCTTTTTGGCTGGCGCCTCCGGCTTCGGCGCCGACGGGGCGTGCTGTTCAGGGATCACCCGCTTCGCCGAGTCCGCCTTCGCGGAATCAGCTTTGACCTTCGCAACCGAGTCAGCGCGCGCCTTCACACGCGCGGAATCCGCAGCGGTACGCGGCGGCTCCTCGAACTCCTCCTTCGGGATTCGGAACGCCTTCGCGATCGCGGGGTCGCCCTCGATGCCCATCACGCGCTTCGCCGTGTAGTCGCCCACCACCGGGCCGAACTTGAACCCCTCGGCCGACCCGCCACCGGCGATCCACACGTTCGACCACTCGGGGTGCGTGTCGATGTAGAAGTTCCGCGTGACGGAGAGCTCGTAGTGGCAGGAGCGCGTCTCGAGCAGCGGCGCGTCGATGAGCAGCGGGAACCGGTCGATGAGAAACTGGCGCGGCCGAGAGAAGTTGCTCGGGTCGATCCAGCGCTGGCTCGTGTCGGGGTCGGTCTGCGTCCCACCGCCCACGCGCACGCGAAAGCCGCGCGCATCGTTAGGTAGCGCCGGCCAGCCGGTGATGCCGGGGAAGTTGAAGCTCGGCATGTTCGGCGCGACCCACCGGTTGTCGCCGATCGGCGTGCCATAGTAATAGACGTTGCCCATCGGCGTCCGGAGCCGAGTGCGGAGGAATTCGGGGAAGAGCTTCCAGAGCCACGGTCCGCAGGCGAAGACGAACTTGTCCGCCTTGACTGTCTCACCGGTCGACAGCGCAATGTCCTGAAGGCGATCGCCGTTCGCGAGCGACGGAAGCGCCCGCGCTACGACCATCTTCCCGCCGTTGTGCTGGAACGACTCGGCTACTCGCTCACACGACCGGCGCGCACGAACGACGCCCGCCGCCGGCTCGTACAGGATCACAGCGATGCCCTGAAGGTCGATCTGCGAGTAGTGCGACCGGACGTCGTTAGGCTCGAGCACCTCGTACTTGATGCCCACGGTGTCCCAGTTCTTCCGCGTGTCCTTCATGAAGGGCTCCCAGTCCTTGCGGAAGATCAGGTCGCCCGTGGTGTAGAAGACGCGCTCCTGCGTTGTGCGCGAGAACTCCTCGTCCCACGCCTTCCATCGCTCCATCGCCTGTGTTGCCCATTTCGCCCAGAGGACTCCGTGCGGTCGATCGCCGTAGGAGCTCCGCACGCCGCGCGTCTCCTCGCCGGAGGTCGATCGCGAATTGCCAGGACCCCACGTGTCCACGAGCGTAACGCGCGCGCCCATCTTCTGGAGGTGATAGGCGGTCCAGCCGCCGAAGGCACCCGCGCCGATGACGGCGATGTCGGGAGATTTCGGAGTGATGACCGCCGGCGCGCGACGCGACGAGGGTTGTTGCTGCTGCGCGATTGCCTTCGCGCCTGACGCGGCGGCGACGAGCAATCCCGTCTGGGCGCCCGCGACCTTGAGGAAGCGTCGCCGGTCGAGGGTGTTCCTGCTGTCGTCGTCCTTCGTCACGCGGAGAGGAAGAGCGGGCGACTATCGCGTCGCGGTTACCGGGATGTGAGCGTGCGGATGGTACATCGGCCGAAGCGCGGACTGCTTGTTCGGCTTCGCGTCGATCTTGAGCAACCGCATCGCCTCCGGGTCGCTTGGAAGGGAATCGGTGCCCGCCGGGATGCCGTTGGTCTTCAGGATGTACGCAACAACGTCCTTGTACTGTTGAGCCGACAAGCCGCCCGGGTTGTCGTCGGGCATCGTCGTCTTGATCTGGTCGAAGAGATCGAAGACGGTGCGACCGACCCAGTTCTTCGTGAAGTTCTCGCCGGAGTATTTCTCGGTCCCGTGGCAGGAACTGCAGTTGTTCTGGTGCTCGGTGTCGCCGCGGGTGGCCTGCTCCTCGGTGTAGACGCCCTGCCAGACGGACTTGCCGGCGCCGGCAGTGGAGTCGCTCTGTGCCTGGGCGACGGTGGCGGTCAGGAGGGGGGCGGCGAGGAATAGAAGGAAGCGAGACATACGAGCGAAGTGAGAAGCCTGTCATCCTGAGCGCCAGCGAAGGATCCTCAGGTGCCCGAAGAGAGCCCTCTCTCGGGACGATGAAGATCCTTCGCTGCGCTCAGGATGACAACCTCTAGGTGGCCGATTCGTCCGGGGCACCGCCGGAGCGAGCAACCTGATCCACCCGGATCTTGCTCGGGTCGAAGCGCCGGGCCGAGGCGATCATCTTGTCGATCGTCTCGTCGAAGTCCGCTGTCGGCTTTCGCTGGAACCGCAGCGGATTGATGCGCGCGACCACGAAGGCCTTCAGGTACGGGCTCTCGAAACCGCGCTCCTTGAGGCTCGCGACGGCTGCGTTCACCGCCTCGTTGAGCTCGAGGAGCTTGTTCGCGCGCTCCCGCCGCGTCTCGATCGCCTTGGGGAGCTTGGAGCCGAGGAACTTGTCGCAGCGCTTGAGCACCGGATGGAACGCGCCGCCGGCGAAGCGGCCGTTCTGCTGGTAGCAGAAGCCGAGCGTCACGAGCGCGGCCTCCTCGAACTCGACCGCGAACTCGCGCTCCGGGCGGTCGTCGAGCGCCGCGAGCGCCTCGGCTAGCCGTGCCACCTCGAGTGCCCGCTCGCGGAGGTTGTGTGCCTTCTCCGTATTGAGGAGCAGGATGCGATGGGCGACTTCGGCCTCCGGCACCACGAGCGCCACGATTGACTTGGCTCCCAGCTGCTTCATGGCGCCCAGCCGGTGGTACCCGTTAGGCGACCAGTACCTGCCGTCGCCGGCGGGGACGGCGATGACGGGATCGAGGAAGCGATCGAGCTTGTCGATCGCGCCGGCGAGTCGTTCGACGTGGGCCTCCGAGAGATCGCGCTGGAAGGGCGTGGGCTCGACGCGATCGATGGGCAGCGAGGCGAGGATCTGCCAATGTCCGCCGAGTGGGTCGCGGTAGCTGGCGAGCGCGGTGCCGCCGTCGTCTTCGATGGTACGGGCGAGCGTCATGACGCTCGTGGGTGGGCCAGCGCTGGCGAGGCGGCGGGCGTCCAGGCCGCGTGTCGCGGGTTCGACAGCCGGTTTCTTCTTCTTTGCGCGCGGCATGGCGGTGTCCGGGTAGTTCCTTTGAACCGAAAGCAGTACCGCCTGCCTAGGCGATGCAAGAAGGGGACTGGGGACTCGGCTCGTTAGTCATTCGCGCCATCTGTCGCTTGACACAAGTAGATGATCTATATATAGACTGTCTATGACGAAGAGCGAACGTAGTGAGCTGCTGCCTGGTACGCTCGAGATGCTGATCCTGAAGACGCTCTCGATCGGACAGATGCACGGGTACGGGATCGCCCAGCATCTCCAGCAGCTCTCGCAGGACGTGCTGCAGGTAGAGGAAGGGTCGCTCTATCCCGCGCTGCAGCGCATGCAGCTCAAAGGGTGGGTGTCGTCGGAGTGGGGGCTCACGCCCACGAAGCGGCGCGCCCGGTACTACAAGCTCACAGCACTCGGCAAGAAGCAGCTCGCCCAGGAGGTCGCCGAGTTCGATCGGATGCTCCTGGCGATTCAGCGCATTCTGGGAACTGCCTGACGGCCTTCCGTCATGTACGCTGCACCTCGTCTCCAGAGGATTTTTCCGTGCCCGGACCGATCGACTTCCTCGCCACGCTCGTGCGGCGTGCCCGCTTCTATCTCCACCGCGAACGGTTCGAGCGCGAGCTCGCCGAAGAGATGCAGTTTCACGTCGAGATGAAAGCGCGTGATCAGGAGTGCGCCGGCATGAGCGTGCCCGACGCGGAATGGGCCGCTCGGCGGCGGTTCGGGAATGCACGGCGCATCAAGGACGAGACAGGCGACGTGATGGCGGTGGGGTGGGTCGAGGCGGCGATTCAGGACGCGCGCTACACGGTTCGCTCGCTCCGCCAATCGCCCGCATTCGCGACGGTGGCCGTCGCATCGCTAGCGTTAGGCATCGGCGCCACGACGGCGGTCTTCACGCTGGTGAACGCCATGTTGCTGCGCCCGCCGCCGTTTCCCGACGCCAACCGGCTGGTGCTCGCGTTCCAGACCACCACGCCGGGCGTGTTCTTCCCCGTGGACTCCATGCCGTGGTCGTACGAGAAGTACCGGCGGCTCGAGGAGCTGGTCCCGGCGTTTGCCGATGCCGGATTCTCGAGCTGGGAGGAGTACAATCTGCGACGCACCGGTCTGCCCGCGGGCAGTGAACCGGAATCCGCCGCCCGAGTACGGGCGGAGCTCGTCACGGTGAACCTCTTCTCGACGCTCGGCGCTCGTGCCACGCTCGGGCGGACAATCACCGCCGCGGACTCGAGTCCATCGGCCACCGGTGCGGTCGCGGTCATCTCGGAGTCGCTCTGGCGACGTCATTTCGGCGCCGATCCGGGCGTCATCGGGTCGACCGCTGCGCTCGACAAGCTGCCGGTCACAATCATCGGCGTCATGCCGGGTAGCTTCACCGGCATTCGCGAGAATGCGGAGATGTGGGTTCCGCTCGAGGCGGTGAACGTGCTGGACTCGCCGCGCCGCCGCGAGCAGATGGAAGGTGGCATGGGAGCGGTGGTCGCCCGGCTCGCGCCTAACGCGACGCTCGCGATGGCGGACGCGCAGCTCAAGGCGGCCGCACGCACCCTCAACACGATCTTTCCGCCGCCGGCGTTTGGCCCGCGGAACGCGGCACGGAGTGGCGGCGCGGTGAGTTTCGCGGAGGCGCGACAGCATCCCTTCGTCCGACCGCTGCTGGTCGTGTTGTCGATCGCGGTTGTGGGGGTGCTGCTCATCGTCTGCGCGAACGTTGCGGGCCTTCTTCTCGCACGAGCCCGCGCGCGCGAGGCGGAGATGGGTCTGCGCATCGCGTTGGGGGCCGGGAGTGGCCGGCTCGCGAGGCAGCTGCTCACCGAAAGTATGGTACTTGCTCTCCTCGGCGGCATTCCCGGTCTTGCGATCGCGTACGGTGGGGCCATGGCGCTCGCGCGCCTGCGTCCGGCTCTGCCGCCTAACTACGTCCTGCTGCGCAGTGTCGACCTGCTGCAGGGGGCGTCACTCGCGCCGGACTGGCGTGTGCTGACGTTTGCCGTCGCGATCACGCTGGTGGTCGGCATCGCGTTCGGGGCTGCTCCGGCGTTCGCTGCGTCTCGAACGAACATCGCAGATCTCATCAAGGTTGCGGCCAGCCGCGGTGCAACGATTCGCGCGAGGGGGCGTCGCGCGCTCGTGATCGGTCAAGTCGCATTGGCGACGACGCTGCTCGTCGGTGCCGGACTCATGGTGCGGAGCTTCCAGGCGCTCCTCAGAACGGACATCGGGTTCGTGCCTCACAACGTGATCAAGCTCGGGCTTGCGGGGGGCGATTCGATTGCGTCCACGGCCGAGCGCCGGACCGAGATGCTCGCACGCATCGCGGCGCTGCCGGGCATGGAGTCGGCGGCGGCGATGAATTGCGCCCCGCTCGAGGGGGACTGCGCCATGATGCCGATCACCATGGTCGACTCGCGCCGGGCGGAGCGGGATGAGTATCCGCCGGTCGAGGTGCACACGGTGGCGGGTGATATGCTCCGAACCCTGCGCATCCCGCTGCGAAGCGGTCGCCGGTTGACTGCGCGAGAGTCGCAAGGCGTCCCGACCGCAGTGATGCTCAACGAGTCGGCCGCGCGATTGCTATGGAAAGGCGAATCGCCGATTGGTCGGCGCCTCTCGACGTTCCAGGCCGGCCAGCCATCGGTTGAAGTCGTCGGCGTCGTAGCGGACGTGAAGTACGAAGCGATCGATGCGCCGGTTCGGCCGGCCATCTATTACGCGGCGGGGCAGTTCAGCACGGCCGGCGGGTCGGTCATCTTTGCGCGCTCGCGAGGAGATGCCGCCGCGTTACTGCCGGCGATCCGACGGATCATCGCGGAGTCGGATCCAACGTCAGCCATCTACGAGGTGGCCACCGGTGACGAGATGCTGGCACGTGCGGCGTCGAGCACGCGCTTCGTGACGACGCTGCTGTCGAGCTTTGGCGTGGTGGCGGCGCTACTGGCGGCGTTAGGGGTGTATGGGGTGCTGGCGTACCTCGTGTCGCAGCGAAAGCGCGAATTCGGTGTGCGCATGGCGATCGGGGCGCTGCCTTCCTCCGTGCTGGCGCTCGTGTTCCGTCAGGGGCTTGGGTTGACGATCGGCGGAGTGGTGTTAGGCATGGCGGGCGCAGTAGCGGCATCGCGGCTGCTTTCGAGCTTCTTGTTTGGAGTGGGGCGGTCAGACGCTCTGACGTACGCGGCAGTCGTTGCGACGGTTGGTGTAGCTGGGTTGTTGGCTACGCTCATTCCCGCTCGGCGAGCCACGCAAGTCGATCCTGTCATCGCATTGCGAGACTAGCTGCTCGCTGCACGCGGCTGCTAGCTGCGTGCTGCGTGCCGCAGCGAGCTGGTAGCCGACGGCCGACGGCTGCGTGCTACTGCCGCTTGCTGCAAGCTGCTGCCATTAGCCCAACGCGCCCGACCCGGACGGCCAGTCCTGGAGTCGTCGGTCGTCGGTCGTCGGCCGCCTACCACCTGCCGCCGACGCACGCAACCCTTCCCTCGTAACCAGTGTCTGTGCCATATGTGGCATAACCATACATGGCATCGGCAATGCTGGATCGCGAACTCAAGAAGGGCAGCGCGGAGCTCCTCATCCTCTCGCTCGTCGAACACGAGCC
>Ga0136846_1227859_pt1 | contig 34330 bp, 32 predicted proteins | sample HopSoiMetagenom2_FD_96841 | JGI IMG/M metagenome (GOLD analysis project Ga0136846, IMG submission 96841) | Grasslands soil microbial communities from Hopland, California, USA - 2 Assembly 2016 (version 4) | ecosystem: Environmental > Terrestrial > Soil > Grasslands | place: USA: Hopland...
CAATTTTGAAAATAGCATAATCTGAACACATAGCTGAACACATAGTTTAAGTAGAAACTGTTAAAGCTCCCTGGTCTCGAATAAAAGCTTTGGTTCAGCTCTCGGGGCCACCTTACACACTAAGAAAATCGTCAGCTTCCTTCCCCACTCATCGCCCTCACTTTCAGACAAAAAATCCAATTCGATTCAAAGATAGGAATCATACCTCCAGCGGGCAAGGTCGGCTCAAGAAATGGAAGTTGTGAGATGGAAAGAAAACCAAGAAAAAAAGAACTGAATTAGGGATCAATCCATACGCGGCTTGCCTTCTCCCCTTCCCCATAGTAAGCCAGCCAATAGTACCCTAACTTAAGAAGTTCTCTTAGCTAGCGCATGTCCATTAATGTGACCACCGCATGCTCCTGCATGGGTTTCATGAATGGTTTGTTTTCGAATCCATTCTTTTTTAGGTATACTATCTTGCCTCGAGAAAGGAGCTCGCAACAAAACGAGAGCTTTTTGATAGCCCGTTCACTCGACTACCACGCTTAGTTAGTCTGTCTGCAGGGATGGGAATGGCGTAGTCTGTCTGCCCTTCTTCGTAAGTAGCTGGACTTGGATCTTCGTAAGCAACTGGAACTAGAAAAAGTAAATGTCAATTGGCCTTCTAAAGGCTATAGCCCTGTTTCTTTTGAAAAAACCAATTAAGACAGGCCTCAAGAAAGCCACTCCGCCTAAAGAGTCCTATTCCTATCCGGTCTACATTCACTATTCTTCATAGGCACTGCGCTGGGTCGGTAGGTTTTTGTTTTTACTTTTTGATTCTTGCTTGAATCCAGTCGCTCGATAGGACTTCCCGTAACCCGAAAAGGTTGGTTCTTCCCCTCCAAGGCAGTACTCTTCATCGGCAAATCCGAATGTCTCGATCCGAGTGGAGACCCACCTACAGAAATTGATCCATCAACGGCTTTTTTCTATAGTGGCAGGAAGTTTCTTCTGAAGGGGGCTAGGTAATCCCTTTACTTAATCTGATATGGGATCTCTTGCTACCAGAAAGGAACTGAACTGGCTTGCCCGGAAAGAATGGATTGCTACCCTTGGAGAGCTAATGGTACTGGACTGATAGCGCACTGATTGAACCGACCCCGGACGTACCACTGGGGAACCTGTGGCTGGCTTTGTTCACTCGGCTGCTGGTTACGACTCAACTCCGTATAAACCTATGGAAATCACAGTAGCAAATGGCGCTAAGATGTATTGTGAGCACAAATGTGATGGCATGCTATGGGTAATGCAAGGGAACTCCTTTCAGTTTGACATGAAAGTCATGGAGGTAGGTTCGTATGAGGGGGAGATTGGATTTTCTTGCTATAAGAAGGAAGGGCCAATTATTTTATCAACCAGTGCACCGCACCATCCATAACATTGGTCAAGGAAGGCAAGAAAGTAGTTTGAAAGGGAATTCAGGATCTGACAAGGAGGTCAGTAGAAAGAGGAATAGGAAACCTGAAGCAAATTGTTTTGATCTTAGAGCGGTATCGGAGCTCATGGAAGCGTTGCCTTGACCCAAATTCTGTGTTAATACCTTCGATCGGGACAGGTTCTATCACTGTCTCGATATTGGTTGACTAACTCAGTTCAGAGTGCTTCTGCCTAGACCGAGTAGCTTATTCCTCTTTGTGCGTCTCCCCTAGTGACAAAGTGGTACTTTTTGTCCATCGACGAGGGCCATTATACAACCGACGTATAGCCAGGGCTCGCTCAATTCACCAATGAATTAGCATATTTGGTTGGATCTCACAATCGAACATGTATTGTACCCTCACCTATGTTTCGATTCGTAGTTCACTCGATCGATTTCTTTAAATAAAGCTAAAGGTTATGACGGTTCACCATCTAGGCCAGGTCAGTTCCTTCCCCACTCATCGCCCTCACTTTATTTTATGGATCCGCCCAGTAGAGAAAGAAGTGAAACCAAAACAGGTATAGCCCCGGTCTACATAGGTATTGCTAAAAAGCTGCTGCTCCAAAAAAGCCCTTCTTCAAGTTTTCCTAGGGTGGAGGTAAGGGAGATATGCCCTCTGCGGGTGCCTTGAGGCTATGTTATTTGAATGAAGATTTCCTTGCTAATATTCCATGGTTGACTTACAAGCTCTAAAGCTGGTCAGTCATCCTTGCTCACTGCGTGCGCTTAGTATCAGCCTTATCTTTTCAGAATTTGCATACTGGAAGGTGGGTGACCCCGAGGAGCTTGTCACCGAGCAAGAAGCAGATTGTCAACGATTGGTACAACCGGCGCTGGATACCTAAACTTTGAGCCTGCTGCTGACCTAGCCGGGCATAAATCAACACAGATAAGTCAGAACATTTATCTTCTTTGCACGGGGCTATGGGTCAAGCCAATGCTTTTGTTCTTACTTCCTTTTTCAATAACTGAAGCTCAAAGCTCATGAAAGGCAAGAGGCGATAGCATAAAGATGGAATCGTGAACTAACAGTTTCGACCGAGAAGGGAAGGTAGCAGGCAGGTCAAGGTAGTACGGTTAGGTCAAAATAACAAGGGACGGGGATCTTCCTCTCGAATAGCGTCTCCCTTGTCGTTCACTCGTTGCCTCGATCTCTCCTCCAGCTTAAAAAAGGGCAGTTGTCCAAGATTCGGGGCTAGCGAAAGGGCTTTAATTTAAGGCGATTCCTACTGGTAATGAGGCTAGTTCGCGGTGAATAAGAAATGGTGTCGGAAGGTCGGTCGTACTTAGTTAGCTACTATTTCTGCTAAGCGTAAGCATAAAAGATAAGGTGGAAGAAAATCTAGTAAATCATAAAATCCTGTAGTGCCAGGATAGGAAGAAGGAAGATTGGGAAATCCGTCTGAAACAGAGTCTCTTTTCTTACCTCCACGGGCCGTACACTTCTCTGTTGGTAGTGGATATCCACTAGCTCTAGTATTCTAGTAATAGAGGACATAGCGTAAACAAACAAATAAGGTGGGGCATTTGGAATGAGTGGATCAGGTCAACCCAAATCATAACCAAAGGCTTTGCCAAATAGTTTTGATTGCAATGCAAGGGGTAGGCCCATTCTAGGCGATAGCAAGCATGATGTCTGTGAACGGTACGCTGACCGAGTCATTAATCCGATGAGCCTGCCATGACGAGTGCTTGTATCGAGAAGGCCTACTGTCGCTGTCGATGCCAGGAAAGTGAACAATAACAATGAGAATTCTCTTATAGAAAGTGATGATCACGATTGAGAGATAACGATCCCTCACAGGACAGACCCGGTAACCGAGTCGACTTCCCCTGGCATCACACTCCTCTTCAACGCCGGTTCTTACGAAAAGAAAGCAAGAAGCATGCCAGGCAGTTTCCACTTTCTTACCGGGCGAAGGCAGTGAATGGTTAGCTATTCGAATGGTTGACTTTACTTCGATACTGGCATTCTTCTTTAATGAATTCTATTTCACAGGTGGAATGAGGAGAGCAAGAGGTGAGATCCGATTGCACGACAAAGTAGATCTGCACGTGGCGAAAAACCAAAAATGTCATAGATAGACAGAGAAGGCCCTACAGGAAGGATGAAGCAGTTGAGTGATCTGGTTATCCTTGGGAATCCGGAACGGTACCCGCATTCTAGGTCTAGGACTTCTAGTTCCCTTTAGAAGCTGTTTTCCTCTTCTTCAATCTCGAATCCCGAAGGGGAGGCCCTCTACCCGCCCTTGGTGTTCGTAGATCGGTTTTGCCAGTTAGGGTTTGTGTGGTGGGTTTCGATGATCTCGGGTAGCTCTTCACTTGGATGAGGAGTGGGGAAAAAAGATTGCGGGAGAGATCGGTGAAGAAGTGGAACTAAAGGATACTATAACCAAAGCTGAAAATGGGGGGATGAGGCTGATGTTGAGCCGGGTGATGAAGCAACTTCACCGCAGCAAGAAGCCTAGTGAGCGGTTGACATGGCGGAAGGTCGTTCTACCTTTCCCTGTGCCAACAAAGCTAAAGACTTCATTGAATTGACTCTTTGGGGCTCGTGAGAGACATTCATATTACTGCGTTCTGTGATCGTAGATCGTCAGGATTCATCATTGTATATCCGAGATCTGAAAGTGTGGCAAATGGATTTGAAGGCATGGAAAGAGGCCCTCGTGCAAGACTTCTTTATTCTCCCGATTTCCCTCCTCGATTCAGCTTCGTAGCAATAAGCTGCACTTGCGTCCCGATTCGAGATTGTGTGGGTGGTTCAGCGAATCTACCATCAAGCCAGTTTCTTGTTAGTCTGCCTAATCTTTTTCTGTCTTTAGGGTGACTTATTGAAAATCCAAATCGAAATGCCTCAACTTGATAAATTGACTTATTTCTCACAATTCTTCTGGTTATGCGTTCTCCTCTTTACTTTCTATATTCTCTTATTTAATAATAATAATGGAATACTTGGAATTAGCAGAATTCTCAAACTACGGAACCAACTGCTTTCGCACCGGGGGGACAAGATCCAGAGCAAGGACCCTAAGAATTTGGAAGATATCTCGAGAAAAGGTTTTGGCACCGGTCTCTCATATATGTACTCCAGTTTCTCCGAAGTATCCCAATGGTGTAAGACCGTCGACTATTTTGGAAAAAGGAAGAAAATGACTCTGATCTCTGATTTCGGAGAAATAAGTAGCTCACGAGGAATGGAGAGACAGATTCTCTATTTGATCTCGAAGTCCTCATATAACACTTCTTCCAGTCGGATCACTTGTTGGAAAAACATAATGCTCACACATGTTCCACACGGACAAGGAAGCATAATATAATGAAAGCCGTCTGAGATTCTCGAAATCCATCATTAGCTAAACAATTATTTGGTTATGCCATTTTGGGCTTTGCTCTTACCGATACCGAAGCTATTGCATTGTTTGCACTAATGAGTCTGATCGCAGAAAACGAGATCAAAAAGGTTGCCCCTTACTCGCAGATTAGGAAGGCCAACTGAACTGCGAAAACAAGGGACGCTTGGAAAAGAAGGCTCTTATCTGGTTCGAATCCAGTTCGTCCACGTCCCAAAGATTGCTAGAAGAGGAGCAAAGAATCCGGTGGGAAGAAATCCCCAGGAGTAAAGCAAGCCTCGAAAGGGCTGAGCATGAGCATGCACTGCTCTTGTTTGAGATGGAGGATCGACGGAGGGGAATTAGTGAAAGTCAGGGAGCAGCAGCTAAGTAATAACACCTAGGCTTTTGAATTCACTCTGCGATTTGGAAGACGGAGGAAATGAAAGTAGAAGAAGTTATCGAAACTCGGAACCACATGTTCAATCTTTTTTTAGCGGTTTCCCCAGAGATCTTTATCATTAACGCAACCTTCATTTTGCTCATTCATGGAGTTGTATTTAGTACCTCTAAGAAAGATGATTATCCACCGTTAGTTAGTAATGTGGGTTGGCTTGGATTACTTAGTGTTGCGCGCCTAGGAGGGCAGCGCGCTTGGGATGCGGAGGAGCTATTATCGCCCAGCTCCCTAACCTAATGCGGCCGGACCGCAGGGAACCTTAGCATGGGGGGACGTCCTAATCCTTTTGCCGCCGCAAGGCCGGCTAATCGTACGCAGCAGGAGCAAGGGAACTCCCCTGGTTCAGGAAGGCACATGAGTCCGAACGCTATTATGAATGTGCGACCGACACTACACTACGTAGGTACCTGTGCATGCAGGTGAGGCGTCGGTCGGTCCTAGAAACGGCGGCAGCTAGCGAGGAGTTAACGACCGGACGTGCTGCAACCTAGGGATCACCAGGCAGCTCTTTCGCTCTATAGGGATATCGGGGGGGGCATAGCACAATTCTTCTTGGAGGAGGGTTTTGGTTTGCCCAGGTGACTGATCCTGCCATAATATACTCCCGCCAATTCTATTGCACCGGCAACCGAAGTCGAACATACATACGACGATCTTCATGCGTGAAGGGACGGGAGGAAAGAAAGGGCGGTAGATGATAATGCGAAAGGGCGCCGCGTCTGGGCGGGCGGGCTGAATGGATGAGCGAAAGATGCCATGGAGTGGGGAATATCCCGAGTCTCAATTTAGACAACTAAATGCACTTCAAGGTGCAGCCGAGGAACTGGGGACCTTCTCGAGCACAGGATAGGCAATTGAGAGATAGAGTGAGCCTATTCGTTATGGGGAATCAATGCTCTGGACCGAATAGTTACCTCCTTTTCTTTCTCTGGCGCATATTAGCTTAGCAGCGCTCAAAAGGCCCTGGTTGGTTTGTTTGGCTTCCTCTCTTGGGCCACTTTCCTGACCTTACTCCCGCAACACTCCCACTCCAAGCTACGCCTGCTGAGCAAGATGCATTGCGATTTCCTCTTCTGTGGACGCACCTTCGCCTCACTATGACCCGGGACGGGAAGAGAAAGACTTTGATTTTTCTGGCGGGCTTGATAGTAAAGCCAAAGAAAGACGCCCCAAGACAAGGTACAACTGTTGGGAAGGGGACATGATCAATAGAACCTGGCTGGATCCGGGCTGGGATAGTGGCGCCCATTCCTAACCTGTTTTGCAAAGGTTCGCTCATGCTGGAGGTACTAACCACTTAGTGATCGGTCCGCTAGTTCACGCAAATCCGAAGAAGTTATCACGGACGAGCCACATGCAGGGAAACTTGCACGTGTGGTTCTGGCCGGGCTTTCCTTCGGTATCTAATAACCTTGCTTCTGCTCGCCGCTGGCGCACCTCTCCTAACTATTGCCCATTTATTCTGGAATCATTTTTTTAGGAGGGACAATTTTACATATTTCTGCCAAATCCTTCTATTATTAAGTACGGCTGGTACCATTTCGATGTGTTTCGATTTTTTCGAAAAAGAGAGGTTTGATGCTTCTGAATTCATTGTATTAATTCCACTTCCTACTCGCAGTATGCTCTTAATGATCCCGGCTCATGATTTAATTGCCATGTATTTAGCTATTGAGCTTCAAAGTTTATGTTTTTATGTGATCGCAGCATCAAAAAGAAAGTCTGAATTTTCCACGGAAGCCGGCTCAAAATATTTGATCTTAGGTGCATTTCCCTCTGGAATATTATTGTTCGGGTGCGACCGGACTACTACCGATCAATTTTTTGGAACTTCTTTATAGACTTGTAGAGACCCTCTATGTAGTTGTAATTCTAGGGCAATCGATCCACTTTCCCCATAGCCCTAAGGCTGTGTCTCGATCTCCTACGCGCGAAAGATAAGATACGGGAGACGGGGTCCTATGGTATGGGTCTTCGACCCTTGGTCTAATTCCACGACGGAGAGTCGGCGTGGCGTAAAGTGAAGATTGGGGGGAATAGAGCGAAATCCCCGTCTGGGGTATTCCGAAGGTGTAACCTAGGCAACGAAAAAGGGGCCCGATACTTCAACTAAAGGAGCGACCTGTTGGTTCACCAAACCCCGACCCAGTGTCACACGTTCTCCAGGTCCGAAGGGATCCAGTGCCCAACTACCGACTCCTCCCGGAATTGCGTTATCGGAGCCGAGCCAGGAATAGCCGTTAGTGGACACCTACCACTTTTCACCGGTTAGAGAGGCCCTCTTTAATACATTAAGAAAATATGTTCACAGGGGCCAGAAAGACTCGGTCATAGGAACTTAGACCACCTACGCGCTGGTAAACGAAAACCACCTCGACCGGATCTACCGAACGAAGAAGGCCGCCCCGTCGAAAGAATTAACACGCCAAAAGGGCCACCAGCTTTCCCCCCAAAAAGGGGAGATCCGCTGCTTACTGCTCACGGAAACATCCGACCTTATGGTCAAGTCGTCCGCCTATCTTTCTGATCTCATTCGTTTTCCGATCGCATAAAAAGTCATGAGATCAAAAAAGAAATGTGAGAATGTAGTTACAGATGTGAAATCTTCACGGAATGTTCTTAAATCATGAACAAGGAGATGGGAGATAAATGAACAAATGAACCAACACAGAAATCATAAACCATTTCTAAATAATGCTACTAAATCGATTCAAGAAAGAAATCTTACAATAGATCAATTGAATGCTCTCAATCAAATTCGAACTGATAATTCTCATAAAATAGTAATGGATCTCTCCACTGCAATACAAGCTGTTTATTCTAACGGGTGGAAAGAAAAAGGCGTGCTTCCATACCATAAAAATCAATTACAGGATCAGCTTATGATGGCACATTTCCCGCGTATAAAGCAAGTGAATTTTGCATCGTATATGATCCAAAATCTGCCTCCCTTTATGTTAGAAAGATATAAAACAGAAACAGAATCAGGGTTAATATACTCACATATTCAAGAGAGAGATGGTGAAGAATGGATCCACATTTATGAATGTGCTAATCCAGTAGAAGGACTACTTTTGAGAGCTATTGAGCATATAATTAAAAACACGCACATTCGAAAGAGGATCAATATACCTAAGAAGATACATAAGATCAATGATCTAGAAATAGCACATTATGATTATGTCAGTCAGCAAAGGGAAGTAGTTGCAATGCATCAAGTAATATTATCACCAGAGGGTCTTGACAAGCACACATTGAGTCAAAATCTTGAGATATCCATCAACAGAAAGGGGACTTTCCATTTGATAATTAATGATTATATCAATAGTTGCGTTTTTCATACGCTACTACAACAGAATCTCATCTGTCCTTATGCGCCTCCGTTAGGTGATATCACTTCATGTTTGTATCAAGTTGTCTTACAAGAGATCTTTGATAGGAAATTCGAAGTACAATTTCGTGGTGTAAATTACACTCGATGGGGTAATGAAGTTATTATTTTTCAGGGTTCGGGTACAGAGGAACATATTAGTAGTCGTCTTCTTTCTGAATTTATTGATTCATTGCCAATCATAAGTGGGCAAATTCATTCCATTTATAGTGAGCCATCTGTTAAGAAGATGCTTGATGGGCATTCACATAGTGGGATTGCTTTCCGCAATAAATATAAAACGAGAATGGATCTTAATGAACATGGAGAGGTAGGTGTGACCCACTTTATTTGATGGTTAGATGGACAATGATTTGTATTCCAAGCATTAGGATAGGATCATGTTTATGAAACAACGCAAGCACATCCTTTTTTAGGCTTCTTTGGGAATCCTATTCCTATCGATTTAGCTGCAACAACGGCTCCTTGCTTCCTTAAAGCAAAGCAATTAAGGTAAGTTGGGGTAAGCAGAGAAGTATACCCACCAGAAGGGTTGAATAGCTTGCTGCCTTCACTTCATTACTACTCTAGCTAGGGCCTCTCCTCGGAACGGAACCAGTATCTTTAGCAAAGCTTTGGGTTTTAACCAGGACGCTAACGGGATATTAGTTTACGCGGGGACGGATACGGCTTTTGGGGCTAGGTCAAAGGCAAAGTATATTCAATTCAATGGGACGGGAAATCTACCGGATTCCTCCAATCCTACGACTGGTACCAATACGAAACATACGCAACGAAAAAAGTTACGATGGACGAATCACATAGCAAAAGAATACAAAACAGACCTACACATAGAGAATTGAGCTCCCTATCGAACTCACAGAGAGGTCTAGCGAGGAAATACATAAATCACTTGATATTGCTTAGACTTTTAGGTAATTTGGGCGGAATGCTAGCAACTTTCCAACTCCACTTGACTTAGCGAGCATCCTTCCTAATAGGCACTTTGATAACAAACTCTAGAGCGGACATCTCACTATGGTACTTATACCAAGCTGAACACAGCCTCCCTCTCAACGATATCACTAGATAGGGACACGCATTTCTGCCAGGCCGTAAAATCGAAATGAAAACAATCTCTCTCTCCTACGCTATGAAGGTATTTTTCTTCACCGGATTCGAGGGATTGTGCATGCGGGAATATGCTAAGAAAGGAATATCCTCCGCCTCACCCGTTAAGTCAACTGGCGGAACAAATGATCCCTTCTTTCCTATTGGAAGTGAGATCTAGCTCCTTGAATCGATAGAGTTCGGACTCCCTGGAACATATTTAGCACATTCCTACCCGACGGATCTGCCACGGCAAACAAGAGACTATTTTAGTTGCTCTTTCACTTCTTTGCTTGATAGCTCAGTTGCAACGATGCGGCACCCTAGCTTATTCCTTGGCTCAGCGATTTGAACCTGTTGAGGGGTGGTGTAAATCCATTTCCCCTATCGCACTCTTACCCATATTCATTCTCCGGAAAACTTGCCTCATACATAGGAAGGAAGCACACACCTTCGTTTGTTTCTCTCTTCCTGTCGGACTTAACCTGCTGGATACCCTCTAACAGAACTTCGTCCCTTGCTCGTGAGCTGATTAATCTATTGATAGGGAAGGGCTTCTTAAAAGAAAGAGAAAGGTGAATGGTCAAGAAGCTTGGTGGGGAGGAAGAGTTTCATGGGAAACGGTACTTACATATAGTCGAATGCGCTTCACACGGAGAATCTAATTTGCTAAGGCCGGCCAGCGTGGACGAATACTCTCTTTCCGAACTTACTTCCACTAATTTGTCCGATACTACTTCTTGCCTCCCTCCTACCACCTCTACTTAACTCTACGGCTACCTCCTTTTCTTGCTCGAATAATTGAAACTATCAGTTGTGATAGAGCGAAGCACCCTCTCAATATGCTCATCCACATACTACCTTACTAGTACTTGCTTTGCTTTGTTACCTACCTATCTCGTGCACTTGACGCTACGCCCTACACCTCTTACACGTACAGCCCTATCTAGGCTATTTGAAAGCCTACTACTTCTTTCATTTCTTTGAATGGTTCTAAAGCTGACATGCCCTAGTCCATGCCTATAAGCCCGCGATAAGCTACTATAAGAAATAACACAAGGCATCTCTTGCTTTGCTACTTTACTCTAACTAAGCTATTCTTTGATCTCGAAAGAGTGAAGATCAGGATTGGATGCTCTTCCAATCTCTCTCCTATAATAAGAAAATTCACCCGTCCTTTTCTTTGCTCTGTAAATAAATGATTCCGATTCTTCTTTTCTTTGAGATCGATATCTCATCTTTCTTCCGCCTCGATGATCTCTTTCTTGCTGTAAAGGACGGACCAACAGAAGTGGATAGTGGATCTGGCTTCCATTCCAGTTCATAGCTATCCGGGGCCCTCCGGGGGTAGTTCCTTTTCTTCAACCAGATTGTGTTTCTATTCACCCTGCTCCTTCGTCATCCGCCTATCTAGCCATTCTTCCTCGGTTTCGATTTTCTTATTCTCTTGCTTTGCATTTCCTAGAATACTTATACGCAGAGATACCCATCTATATCTATTGGCAAGCTATCCCTCGAAAGAGAGAATCAAGGAAAGATCTTTCTCCCCCTATCCCTCTATTAACGGAACCGTAGACAGGGCATAGCTTTCCCTCGCTCTACCCAGCCAGGGCAGAGCTCAGTCTCTTCCTTCGTCTTTATTCGCTGGCAAGGACTTTCTTTTACCTACCTTGCTTCTGCTAATCCTTCGTCTTTCTTACTTCTTCAAGAACCATCGAAGTCTTAGTCTGGTAGGTCACAATGACTCTGGTTCACCGTCTTCCTAATTACTTGCCTTCTTCCTATAACCTATAAGTTTCTTACAGCACTCTTTTCAATGAGGGACGGCTCTACTAGAAAAGGAGGAAGTAGAATCAGCTCCCTCGGTCCAACAAGATACGATCCTGGTGGTGATAGCGGTTCATTCAGTTATCGTAAAACAGGAAAGATTTATACTACACAACCCTACTGGCTCATCTCTTATTTATTCTTTCTTTAGGGCCCTCTAAGAAAGAGAGCGCTCCCCTATAGACTAAGGGCTAAAGGCATTCTTCCTAAGCAGAAGTAGATCTGTTGGGTCTCCCCAGAAATGTGGTTATTACGACGGTTGCAAAGGCCTAGCTTTTTGTAATATCCATTATGGAAAATAACTACTAGAGCCTAAACCGGAACCGTGGAAACTAGTTAGTTCAAATCGAACTCAAAAGCAATGCGCATTATCTACGCCTTTTTTGATTCACCAAGACCCGCTGGCTTGCATTTTTCCCTGCAAAATCGACTAACATAGTACGTTCAGTCAGTTGGAAACTCCACGAGCACCAACTAAACTAGCAAGTTGTCCTGTCTCCTGAGAAAAAATCCACCTAAAAGAAAGCATCTATTGTTGAGCGGAATCAGGTTCCCATGTCTTTTCCCACCGCATCAGATCTACTTCCACTTAGAGCTGTAGGCGCTTTCAAGCCATTTTCTCGCAGGATTGGAACCGGAATCGGAATGAGTTCAACGAGAAACTGCGGGATGAATTGGTCCTTCTTTTTCATCAAGATATCGAGAAAGTCTCAACTCGGTAGATGGTGAGGCATGCATGGAAACGCTTGGTTAAAGAAAGGGCAGCAGCCAGTCAGAACCTTCTTCCCTACTCCAAATAGAAACCAAATCCGAATGAACCTAATTCGATTTTATGATCTAGACACTCCCTTCCCCTTGATGGCTCTTCTGACTTATTTAAATGTCAAGTGAATATCCATCAAAGGGTCAGACAACTATGATCTCAAATACAAACTAGAGATATGCAATCAAATCCCAACACAACACAACACAAAGGAAAAGAAATCCACAAACATGTTCCCACTTAAAAGATTATTTTGCTTGATCCAATTTCACAAGGATTCAATCATCAAGTTCACGGACAACTTGATAGGTTTAGGCTCTTTTCATATATCAGATGATCCTTTTGAGAGCTATAATAATAATATAGTAGCTTCCTTATCAACAACTGAGATCAAAAGCTATCATAATAGTGATAATGAGAATCAAACTCAACATACAAACAGCAATGATATACTAGTACTCTTAGGATTACAGAAACCTAAAGGTGGGAGTGATGAACCTGAAACAGTACTGCATAGATATTCCACTTGAAACAGTACTGCATAGATACAAGTTTAGTACAATGAATTGATTTTAGATGGATGAAAATCCATATATTTCTAGGTGGAAATTGAACCTATCGTTTTTGATTAGTAAATACATATATATAAATGCACTTTTTCGGATACCTGAACTGGATTCACCTGTCTGTCCTTAGGACCTTGCCTAAGCGCCATCTTTGAACTTGGACTCGAGGGATGGTAAATGAAATAGGATCAGGTGAAATGATACAATTACTATGATCGGGATACCATACCTTATACTCACCTGTATATACAGGTGCAAAATCGATTACAAATGTCTCCACGTAAGAAATCACCTTGTACTGATAACCAATTCTGATTCTTCAAAGGTCACCCGCCAATTGAGTTCTAACTCAGGAGGTGAAAATGCTTTTGACAATCCATTTGAACAAGTATAAACCAGTCAACCCTATTCCTTTATTAGGATCTAACGCCTCATCAATCCATTGATTCAAGTGGCAACTGCGTCATCAATCCTTTGATTCTCGTATATCCCAGTTGGATATTTGGGAAGAATACCCTCGCTTTCCCTTTGCACCACCATTGCCTCATTGAACCTCGAAGTAACGAGTACACAAGGAAACCTCTGGAATTCAAGTCATGATGACCCGTGTTTTCGTTTCTGACTACTACATATCCTCATCAGGAATCCACTCTGCCGACCACTATTTCTTTGATTTTACGTATAGTATCATAACTATTTCAATGACATATAGGAAGAGTAGTATGATTGGTTGCTCAACTGCCCCTGAAACTTAAAGGAAGAGAAGGGCGAAGCATATACCAGTGTTTTGCCAACGGCACGAAGCGAATCTTGAGCCTAGATTGATATTCACAAGAACTACTACGTACGGTATTCACAAGAACAATAAGTTGAGAGGAGGAGCAATAAAACTGGACGAAAGCAGTGGGAAGAAAGCGATGCCCGGGCGATGGTAGTTAGAAAAGCTCGACTCCTTTGGATTCCGGACAAGTACGTACTTCATACGAAGAAATGGTAGTCGGACTCCTCAGGTTTTCTCCACAGTAGGAGTCAGCATAATCCTAAAGTTTTAGATTGAAATATTCGATTTATGTCGATATGAAATACCACCTTGGCGTGCTCAAGCATAACCATACCATTCTAGTGAAAAAACAGCCCTTCTATTTGGAGAGCAAGCAACCGAGTCCGTTCTAGGATCAAAACAGGGTAGTTCACGTCTCTCGAGATCGGAGGAATCCAACTGATGATACTGGTGCGGTACTCCGATGCCCTAACCTAAGAGAAATAGTACTTTTCATAAAAGGGGAGTTCTGCGTGTTGAGCTTAGCGTGTTGCGAGCTCGGCCACCACATGTATCTGACTTTTCTGCGCCGTTGGCATGTATGAACTCGTTATTGGCTTTCTATAAAAGAAAGTAGGACCGATCTCTACTAAAAAGTATGCTAGCTTTTCGATGAACTCTCGTGGTTCGATTTCTAGTTTTTCGAATTTCTTCTTTGGCCGAATGTGAAAGATTACCCAGAGGGGGGAATTAGTTGCAGGTTATCAAACCGAATATTCCGATATCAAATATGGTTTCTTTTTTCTTGTTTCTTACTTATCCTTATTAGTTTCCTCTTTATTTGTAACAGTTCTTTAGGTGGAATTTCTCTATTCCCTACATATCCACGATTCTCCCAGTGTAGGAATCACACTAGTTATCTTGACCTTGATTCGGTCAAGCAGTTTTTCCTTACTATACTCCAGTACGAACAGGAAAAGAATCTGTGTACTCAACGGTGCATTAGTAATTATCTGGGATTTCTTTTGCTCTTTAAAGCAAAACGGTGTCTTGACTCTCAAGAATAGTGCGTGTTAATATCCATGTAGATAAAGATAGAGATAGCAACGAACTGGATGCATAGTAAAACTCAAAACTTGTGACTTGTTCTCGTAGGCTAACTAACCAAATCACACGAGACCGGATAAACACCGCGCCCCCGCCGCGTCTATCTATATAAGCTAATCCCTCGACCTCAACCGACTCCCAAATCTCAATTGCTTTGGCTCTCTCTCTCCCTCCCTTTCGCCGCGTGCGCCGTCCAATCCAAACCAATCCCAAATCCCAACTCGTGTGTTCCCCCACCCGCTCGCGGCGAGCAAGATGATTTCGGCCCGCAACGTCGTCGGCAATGTCATCTCCTTCGGCCTCTTCCTCTCCCCTGTGTAAGCCGCCGCCGCCATCCCCCTCGTCCGCTTGTCTAGTCTACTCTCTATGGAAGGTGGTTGGTAATTAGGGTTTGATTCTTATGAGGGGGCGCTTGCTTTTTGCTTGTACATGTGCAGGCCGACGTTCTGGCGGATCATCAAGAACAAGGACGTGGAGGAGTTCAAGTCGGACCCGTACCTAGCGACGCTGCTCAACTGCATGCTCTGGGTGTTCTACGGCATCCTCTGCGTCCTATTCGGCTCGGCAATGTACGCCTCCCCGCTCACCATCATGGTACGCATCCCATCGATCCATCACGCGAGATAATCCACGTGCATAGATGTCTTTTTAGATCTATATTGGTAGATGTTAGTGATATTGTTGGGGAATAGGCGTGCGTTCCCCTGTTAGTTCGGTTGGTGGCGGCGGTGATGTTGTTGGTGTCGTGTGGATGAGGGTTTCATAGGTTAAGTTGTCGTGCATGGTAAAGTGATCAAGACCAAGAGCGTCGAGTACATGCCCTTCTTCCTGTCGCTGGTGAGCTTCCTCAACGGCGTCTGCTGGACGTCCTACGCTCTCATCAAATTCGACTTATACGTCACGGTCAGTAATATCTCCATCTTCAGGTTCTCTTATATAACTTGAGAGTGTCTCTCTAACCGTGCCGGCTCTTGTCTTCGTTCGTGCACTGCAGATCCCCAATGGCCTCGGTGAACACGTACGTGTCCTGCCACCCATGGAGCTTTGCCCTACCAGTAATCAACCAGCAGTTTGATTACGCAGTTGCATAATTGCACTGTAACCTTCAGAGAAAGATGAGTTACCTCTCCCGGCCTAAATCCTTCATTTCTTGAGAGAACGAAGCCGAGTCATCGGAGCGCCTTCTCGAGTCGAAGGCCAGCTTGATCTCCGCCTCTATGTCCAGCACGGCGTTCTTGTGCAGCTCTTTTCCTATGGTGTCCCCCAACCGAAATGGCTTCTCCAGTACCACGCCTTGCCTCTGCCCGTTCACATATGCTGCCATCGACAAACATGCATGGATGTCATGGAACACAACAGTGGAAAACCTCAAAAAAGCAAATTCTAAGTTTCACTTTCAACAGGAGATGATTCAGTTAGCATCATATTCTGACCTGTCGATACTTGCAGGAACCGCTTCAGCCTTCTAAACCGGTGCGCGAAACTCATTATCCGGAACGGTCCCACGGTGTTGATGTCCATGGCAACATCGTACCTGAATTTCAGAAATGCAATACATTTGGAAACCATGGAGTGACTGAAGCATGCAAAATTGGAGCAACGCTACCTTAGTACAAAATTAGCATGACGAACCTCTCGTCGAAAGTGGTGTTCGCTGCCGAGTTGACGATGATATCCACTCGTTCAGCGATCCCATCCGCTAGCTGAGGGGCAATGCCGATGTTGGCCTCCCTGACGTCGCCAACCACTGGAACCAGCTTTGTTGCTACGAAACTGTGGTAGTCTTTCCCGTGGATTTCCTGCAAGCGCTTGAACAGCTCCGTGTCCACTACCTGCATGAATATCGCCGTTGGACAGAAAAAGAAACCATCGTTTGGATGAACACGAAAGAGAACTCGTTTTTGTAATTACCATACCTCGTTTTGCAGTCTCTGCAATGCTGTCTCGCTGTCCTTGGCCTTGATCAACACGTATATCTTGCCCACGTCAGGATTCGTCCTCAAGATTTTCTCGATGAGAACTGACGCAGGAGCAAAATCAGAAGGGAAATCAAGCACAGGAATAGCGTCGCTATGCTACGCTAATCAAGTGAAGACAGAAATTTAGAAAGATTGTACACACACCTTTTGCCAAGAAGCCAGTTCCGCCGGTGATGAGGAAGTTCTTGCCGCCAAGGAACTCCTCGATCCCGAGCCCTTCAGCGTGATCATCTGCCGGCGCCGGTGCCGAACCGGGCCCTGAACTCTTGCCGTGCACCGGCACGGAAGGCGGCCGTGACGCACCTGAACTGCCCAGGTACCCGTTCGCGATGCCCCACGACACGCCACCGTCGGCGCGCCTCCTCGACGACGACAATGCAACCACGCTTCTCCCGTGAGCGTGGCCGGCGACGAAGCCCGGGCGTCTCGGCGCCGCGACGGCGCGGGAGAGGTTCACGCACGAACTCCCCATGGCAGTGCCAAGAAGGTAAGGTACGGGCTAGATACGCAAGTACGTACTTGCTGCTGCAGGCCGCGCGAGTGTAGAACCGGAGGAGATGGTGAGTAGGTGGCGGACGTGTGTTAAAAATCAGCTACTTCCTGCCTGTTAATCACCTGGGAAGCGAGTAAGTCACCTAGAAATTAAGCTAGCTCTTGGATATTTGGATCTCGGCAGTGGGGTTGGAGGGAGGGAGGCTGCAAGGAAGTCTCATGCATGAAGCTTTAAAATTGGTAGTGATCGGGAGGCGCGTCGGGGCTCGATCGATCAGGAGGCCATCGATCTTTGTGCCGCCGGCCAGACAAATGCCGCGCCGAGCAATTTATATCACTGTGTTGTGAGAAGAACACGGAAAGAGTCTCCTCTCCTGAGTCTTTTGCCTAACTCGTGCGTGCATGTATGCACTTCTTGGACGATATTATCGGTGCTAGTGCTCGCGTGCAAACAACAGGACTGGCTAGCTTGTTGCCGGGGAAGCAGGAGGTAGGTGCCCCCTTCTGACAATGATTGTTTTATACAGAATCTGTATAATATCAACGTTCGCAAGATCGTGCTGATGGGCCTTCCTCCTGTTGGCTGTGCACCTCACTTCCTTTCGGACTATGGCAGCCAAAATGGGGAATGCATCGACTACATCAACAACGTTGTGATCGAGTTCAACTATGGCCTGAGATACGTGTCCAGCGAGTTCATCCGCCAGTACCCAGATTCCATGATCAGTTACTGTGATACATTCGAGGGTTCAGTGGACATTCTAGATAACCGTGACCGCTACGGTGAGCAAATGCATCATCAGTGCTGTATTTAAATTGTGTGCTATCCTTGAAAAGGGCTTCACATTTTGATGGAATTGCAACATGCAGGCTTTCTGACTACCACTGATGCTTGCTGTGGGCTGGGCAAGTATGGTGGCCTATTCATATGTGTTCTTCCACAGATGGCGTGCAGCGACGCGTCAAGCCATGTCTGGTTGGATGAATTCCACCCGACAGATGCTGTGAAAAAGTTGTAGTATAGGATAATGACTCACACAAAGCGGTCAAGGCAAAGCTGAGATAAGTGAGGATCCTTGCATAGAGTAAAGTAGACAGTAAGTCAGATCTCTGACTCCCAATACCAACACGAAATCTGTATCGAATTCTAATAAGAGCGGAGGTTATGATGGACATCTCAATCTCTTGAATCTCCTTCCATTTTGAGGATTGTCAAGACAAATGTTCGAGTGCTTCAAGCTTTGTGTATATTGATGCCAAATCTAACCATGCTTCCATCTCTCACTTCTGAAGGGATTTCACCTGTGAAGGACAGGTGGATATTTCAGAAAGAAGAAACATAACATAATCATGTGTGTTTCAATGAACAGTAAAAAGGGGCATACCTTGTCATGAGGGGTCAATTGGAAGACTTCCATCTTTGCTTGAATGATTGCTAAAAGATTCCACTGCAGACTTGAACTGTCCACGGGAGGCCTGAATTTGTGCTTTTAGCCTCAAAATACCCATTTGATCCTCTTTCTCAGCCTCATATAGTGCAATATCAGCTACTGCTTCAGCTTCTTGTAAATTCTGTTGTGCAGATAACACCTGAATTCACAACTTCCAGTCACCATTTCAAGACATTCCGTTGCATTTTCAACAGCTGCATTCAGTTTACGCGCATTGCCTAATTGGTTCCCACCATAGCTTTACTCAAGTGGAAATCCTTTGAATCGAACAAAAAGTGCGTTTTTTTAGGTTAAAACCATCAACCAGAATCATCTAGATTACAGATTTCATAACTGCATTTCGCAAGAAGCCCATTCTCTGGAGTCACGATAATAATAACACTCCACGTCGCCTTCAGGCTTGCCTTGCATCTTCTTCTTTCTCTGAAAAGAACTCAGATCGTTCAGATTCTTTGCCTGGAGAGTCCCTGGCTTTCGAGCCCTACTCGTGGGAGTTGCTTTATCCATCATTGCTATTGGCATCTTGGCGTGAAACAATTCGTTTATATAAACACTTTTGACATAGCAGAATCCTTCTCAGGTTGACCACTCGTCATCAGACAGTGAAACGTCCGGTCGCTGAGGGATCTTCACTCCTGTCCTGCCATCCATATCCGTGCCCACCCGGAAAGAAAGTTTGTCAGAAATGACTTGTACTTGAGGGCAATGAGAAAGTGAAGAAAATAAATGAGAGAAACAATGAAATGAAGCTATGGCTCGAACTATTGGAGAAGCCACCATAGAATATATCCATGAGCTTCTCAAGCACTTCTTCTTCCAATTACTTTGTGACGATTTCAACGTGAGGAAAAGTGAATGATTTCAATCTAGAAAAGAATCATATCTTCTTTCCCATTTTATGATGAGAATTCTAAGTCGTATGTGTACGGTTATTTTGCGAGTCTAGTATATGCAGGGTTATTTTGTACTGTCTGGTATAAGTATATACCTTGGGATCCATATATAAAACCTGCTGATTTAGCTCCACCATCACTGGATGTATTTAACACCTATCATGCCGATGTCGTGGGTTATAAGAAGGTCACATACCTGATTACTAAGGACATTGTCCAAACAAACTATGGTAGACACCTTTTAACAGCCATCATTTAACGAAGTAGTAAATTCGAATGACTACAACCTTGATCAATCTGATCACAAAGTGAGTTTTTCATGCTTATGCACTGGTATCATGGTTTCTATGTTGTTAGTAACAAAAACACTTCTTCCACTTGAAACAGTACTGCATAGATACAAGTTTTGCACAATGAATTTATGAACACAATTCATTTACAAGCTAATGAAAATCAATAGATTTCTAGGTGGAAATTGAACCTATCGTTTAAGGTTAGTAAATACATACTCGGAAATGCTCTTTTGTTAGGAAACTCAAAAGCGCCTAAAAAAGATCGGACTCGAAAAGGGGCAAGTTGAACTGTCATCAAAGGTACCACGTCACTTAAAAAGAGGAAAGCGAGGTAGACTAGACTAACGTTAGCACATAAGCATAGTGGAAAAGCGAACCTAGAAAAAGCTACCATAAGCATTTCCTAGATCTTGAGGTAGGCGTAGGAATGAATCCTGGAAGCAAACAGGAAGAATGCAGGAAGCAACTCACACCATTTAGCCATATTATGGAAACCATTTCCCACATTAACCATGCGGCCCTCCTTAGAGGGGAAACCTTAGAGGACGGATGATGGTACATAGGCTTTTCCTCAATCTATAGATGCTTTAGTGCCAGGCTGGCAGAGGCAGAGCCGCGTCGGGCAACGAACAAGTAGAGAGTCGGAAGATAGTTGCAGCTAAAGCTAGCAGTAGTTGGAGCTAAAGCAAGCAATAGGTGTTCGGATGGTTGTGTTGATAGAGGTTGCTATAAGCCCTTGATTGGGGAGACCGAGGGATAGCAACGCTGAACCACACTATTCTTTTGGGGAAAGATGCTCAGGAAAGTAGCCACCCCGAAGAAAGATCAAGTTTCTAGACGATACTAGACTGTATGAAACAGATGGGCTTACTACAGGACAGGAAAGTATTCGATTTAACCGAGAGAAGCCACTGGCTAATCGGGAAGATGCCGCTGTACAGCTTTGTTAGGGACTTTCAAAGCAATACTCATCCTCGCCACCCCTGTGGAACCAACTGTTTCCACCCTCACAACTATCTATGTCAATTCATAAAATCCTTGTGATGACAATCTTTTATTGATATTGTTTCTTGGCGGTAAGAATTATTGGACTAGATGGCACTCGTTCCTTGACATTTGCAATACATTAGGAGTCGAGCCTCAACACCCCCACTGGAACCTGTTTACTGATTTCTTCTTTTCTTCATATCATAATGGAATTGATAAACAAGAGTTTTATGGTTTGACTTTCTTCTTTTTTCGCATCTTGACCTATGTGGAGTGAAGGAAAGGAAGCTGTATCTCCAGACAGATAAGCTTAATCCAATTGCACATCTCGGCAAAGAAGATTCCAGAATCGATCGCTAAAGAGTCCTGATATGGTCGCTACTCGCGAAGAAGAAAAGCACAATTATGGCCTTGGGGCTGCTCCTGGTGGCGATGAATCTACTTCTGCCGAAGGAAGGGCAAACCCCCTGGCAAGGGCTTCCTTTCCTGTCCCATTTCAACACAAGTTCTGAACCTAGATCAGTGAATTGATCTTTTTCGTTCGTTTCGGCCATGTGGAAGGGCAAAGCTCAACCAATAAATACTATTTCGTTTGTGGGATGCAGAATTTGTTAACTGTAATGTTCGTTGGGATCGTCATTTCACTAGCGCTTCACTCGACTCGTCAAGCCCAATTACTGCTTGACTCCTTAAATTAGACCTCATTCTCCTAGTCCTATTCCTGATTGTTATTTCGGATTCTGTGCCTGGGTGGTATCTTCTTACTATTGATTCAACCTCTTCGGGCAAACGTTGTCACTTCCTTTATTTGCTAAAAAAGGGTCTAGAACTACAGTGATCTGATACCTTCTTCCCTTGGTCTGGGTAGGTAGGTTATGTAGGCTACAGCTGTTCATAGGTTGTTCGATCGCAAAAGGCCAAATAATCGATTACTAGTATGCCGGATATTGCCAGGAGGCCCTTCCCCCTATGTTTGACTCATCCTAGTAGATGAGTTCACACCTGTCGATTCCGGTCAAAGAAAAAAGCTTTTTCACGGCATCCGTCCCATCACACCAATCTACGCCAAGATAAAGAATGCTGGGTTGCCAGGAACAAACCCTGTGATTCAAGGTCTTGCCTAGAATTGCCTTAAGAAAAATGAACCCCATTAATGGATCCCTCTTTAGGGTAGTATAAGTACATCCTCGACTATAGCACGAGTAGAGTCGAGTTCTCGTACTAACCTAAGAGCAGATATGCCGAAATATTTCCACGTTCAAGCAGCTAATCAGTAAACGACTTCTCCGTAACAGTTTGAAGATTGGCTCGCAACGCAAGTAGCGGCAAGAAAGGAGAGCAAGACTTCCTTTTATAAAAGAAGAAAGAACTATACTTCTATAAGAAGATTTTGATAATCGTAGATCGTGGAATATTCATCTATCTTATTAGGTAACTACTTTCTCTCGAAACTGAACCATCGTGAATAGAACTAGCGCTTAAGGAAGAGTAGGATCTGTTAGCAAGTCATATTCAATCACCCGGTCTTCTCCTTCCTAGCTTTTAGATAGCCCTGATTCTATCTTGGATTTTCATACACTTTAAATGTACGTATCTTGGCTAAACTCGAACCTATAGTTGATCCATCCATACTCGGTAAAGAATCAAAAAGGTACTTGAAGACGACTTTGAATGGGAGGAGGTTTTCTTTTTATCCCCCTAACCTTATTTTTATGTCTTCTTCGTTCTCAGTCCCTATGGTCCATTGTAGGATGATTTTCCTAAGGCCTTGAATTCGTTGGCAAGGTGATCAGGGTCCTCTCCCTGGTCCTATCGAACCAGTGACTTCTCTCCTGGGATTGAATATGTTTTGCCTTTCCCCGATGGTTCCGCATTCCTATGTGGGTAGGATTCGCCAGGGATGAGCGGCTTATTTAGCCTATGCGAAGCGCGAAGCATAAGAGAAGAGTGTAGCGAAGCGAGTGTAATACTTGTAGCGAATATAAGTAGTGTCAAAGCCTACACTGGCTTAGCTCTGCAGATGTTTTCAGGACGAAGACGGTGATACGATACCACTCGCCAGTGATGATAAGATTCACTCATAGCATAGGTGGAAGATCCATCCCATTTTCTTTATAGATTGATTTGTTCAAAGAAAAGACGCCTAAAAATCATTCAGGGAACCTACTCTTGGTATCCTTTACCACATTCACTTTCCATATTCCCTTTCTTTAGTTCAGACGCTATCGTACCTCAGGGAAAATCCGAATTTCTATCAACGATTCCCACCCAACTCTCCCGCCCCGCTGCCGCTACTGCTCGAAAGCCAACAAATGCACTAGCTCATCCCAAGCATCACTTTCCACAAATAGTACCCAACGTGTGTCCTAGCCGCTGAGGGCATGTAGAAGCTTACCATCACCGTCCTCGAATAGAGTGTTTTTCTACGGTCGCCCCATGAATAGCGCATAGCAGAGCCGCGCCTAATACTCCGGCAACTCCCATCATATGAAATGGGTTCAATTATGAAATCCTTGGAAGAAGAGGATGAATCGAAATATCGCTGTGCTACGCCAAAACGTCGGCTAAAGAACAGAACTATTCTATTGATGGCCCCGAAAGAAAGTGGATCTGTGAGTGGAGGAACTTGTCGATGTGTCAAATCTAGACATAGAACAGCGGTCTAAAAAAGGGAAAGACTACTCAAATTCAGCTTGAGCAATTCATTCTTGGCTAAAACAAGAGAAATGGCATCTTTCCTAAGACCGCTAGCGCTTTCTAACCTTGTTGGCTCGGGTTCCTTCTCTCCCTTGAAAGTGAAGACATTAGCAAGAACTGCGGATGAAAGAAGATCGGAGTCGTGAACATTTTTCGGTTAGGCCGAGAGGAAAGAAGCTTGTTAACCACGCAGAGTAGACATTCGTCTTATCAATAAAAGTCAGGGCTGAAGTGTTATGCAGAGGGATTTATCCAATGGATACTGATACCTACAATAATAAAATAGTGACGATAAATCTGGCAGGTGGAAGATTGAATGGTAGGGAAATGACGACCCTTTCTAGCTAACTTCACTAACAACTCTTCTATATGTGGCCACCAGAGCAACACAAATGCATTGATAAGTAGTTTGCCTATCCCCAACCTGGTAATCAAATCGGAGTGAGAGTTCCACCCATGGGTGTGTAGTAAGGTCACTTATCTATCTTTATGTCAAACAAACCTTGGCCCCACGGGAAGATTTAGCGGGATAGCTTCTTTTTCGCTGAACAGAAGAGAGAGAAATACAGGTGACAAGAAGGTGCAACTCACGTTCTACACGAGCCCGGAAGAAAGAAGTGCCGTGCCAGGAACAGGACAATAGGTCGCTTTTATACTGACCACGAGAATAGCCGGCTAAAGATGGATACACAGGAGAGATACGCGGGGCAGAAGAACCAACTTGAATCGCGGAGAACAGGTAGCTCCGGCATGTGAACTTGTCGAACCATTCAACTATACTGTATATCGATTGGCCACATCAACGCATTTCACCTCGGAACTTGTACTTGGAATAGAGCCAGCCTTGAGATCCGCCACATCTTCCTTCAAGTCAGAGAGTTGAGATAGAACAGCTTCGCCTTTGACCGGTTTGCTGCTTTCCTTTATACACAAGCCCCTATTATTAAGGTATGGAGGTTTTTTCTGGAATGACCAAAGAACAAGAGAAGTTCAATGAGGTGCAAACGCAAGAATGAAAGCAACGAGGACAAGTGCTAGGATAGGATCCCGAAGGATGGCATGCCTATTCAGCAACGTGCAGAAAGGATGGCTTCACGCAAGAATCTTGATGAACCAGGTATGTCTTCTACTAACAGATATGCTATTTGCAATTCCATTGATTCTGCTAGTCTAGTCAAATCTGCTGTAGATAGTGGTCTAGTGTTGGGCAGTACACAGGAGGAAATTGACAGGTCTATAAATTCTATTAAAGCAAGAGAACTTGCTCAAGCATTGCTTTATGAAGCTGCTCAGAAAAAGAAGTTAGCTGCTCATGAGAAGGAGCAGTCTTCCAGTGTCGAGTTAAGCTCTGATTCAGAGAATGAGGATATTACTCAGATTGTTGAAGAGTTAGATAATCACAGTACTTGTATACCAGTTGGTGACAAGAACACTACGAGCAGAGCTAAGAGGAGGCATAACAAAAAAAAGATACCGCCATGAAGACATTAATCTTGAATGTGAGGGGCCTTTAAGGTAGAAGGGGGCAACCTTCTGAAGTGATAGAGTGGGTGGACATAGTTTGTGTGCAAGAAACTAAGAGAGAACAGTTCTCAGATAAAGAGTTAATGGCAATTGGTGGCAGAAAGCTTTTCAAGTGGTTTTGCAAGCCAGCCAGTGGCAGTAAAGGTGGAATGCTTATTGGAGTCAATCTGGATGTCATGGATGCAGACCTCATTGGGGAGGGTCAATTTCTCCATGGTGTTTGAGTATAGAGGCTTTGTGATAATTGTGCTTGGGTGGATGTTTATGGTCCAACCAAACAGTCTTTAAGAGCTATGTTTTTGTCAGAGCTCACTAACTTTGTGCAGAGTGTTGATCTACCTTTGCGGGACATGATCAGATTTGCTCATGAAACAATGGCAGAATACATATTAATAGGATGGAAGCTTTTAATGCTTTCATATCTGAAACTGAACTACAGGAACTGAGAAGGGTTGGTGGCCTGGACTAACAAACAAGACAGGCCAGTGAGAGAAGTTTTGGATAGAGTTCTGGTTTCTTCCACTTATGAGGATTTATTTCCTAAGTTTTACTATCCCTCTTGCAAGCTGGGTCAGATCATTGTCCTTTACTTCTAGAAAATGGGGAAGATAGGGGCTGCCACTCAGTTTCGTTTTGAACCATCCGCAAGAAGGGTTTAGAGATATGCTGTTACAGAAATGGCCTACAAGAACTGTTGCAAATGTTCCATTCCTGACTATTGGCAACAAGTGTCTCAGGGCTTCCGGAAGTTCTTGAGAGGGTGGAAGGCTAATGATGCTACTGACAATAGAAGAAGTAAATCCAATCTAATTACTGCTATATGTCTGTCATTGATAGCTTTAACTACAGAGCGAAATCCTAATTCATGGAGGCTAAGATATGAATTGGAAGCTCAATTGGTCCAAATTTGTGAGATGGAAGAGTTATATTGGCAGAAAAGAGGAGGTGAACAGTAGAGTGGCTGCTACAGGGACACTGCTTATTTCCATAAAAAAGCAAATGGGAGGAAAAGAAAGAATAGCATTTCTATCAAGGAAGATGGTGAGAAATCTATACATTCTCCAAAAGAGCTAAGAGAGCATATCACTTCATACTAGAAAGTGGATTTGGGAGAGTAGAGTGAAGCAATGTTCACTTACGGCATGATATCTGGGATATCACAGGGTGCTTATCTAATGAAGAAGCTGAGGCCCTCATTCAACCTTTTAGTATGGAGGAAATAGATAAGGTGGTGAAATGCAAATCAGGAACAGAATACCGAGTAAAGGTGGATACAGAGAAAGCAGATAGAAAGCTTTTTCCTTTCCTGAACTATCACTTCCCGAAGTGCGTTCGAAGCACCCAATCAAGGGTACTTCTCTCTAAGAAACAATCACTTAGGCTGACGATGAGAAGTGTGGTTTTGCCCCATGATAAGGTCAAATTGCAAGAAAAGGTCATAAGGTCTGACTTACCCCTAATGCATAAGGCTAAATTCTCATATTATAGGCGGTCTGATATCCCTGATTTTCAATACAATCGAATCGTTCAGGATGCTGAAGCTGGATTATGTTCTGCCGCTCTCGTCAATGAATGCGATGGTGAATGGGTTCATATCTATGAAGCGGATAACCCATCAGACTCACTTTTCATAATGTCGTTAGTAAGTATTCTGATGAAGAATTATGTGCGGAGGCGGATCAACATCCCTAAACGATTGAACAATATTAATGATTTGCATAGCTATCACTATGACTTTCTCAATCAACAAAGACAAGTCGAAAGTATCTATCAGTTAATATTGACTCCCTATCATTTTGATAGACTGTCAATGTGCGAACATATGGATGTGATCTTGAGTCAGACTGGGATGCTTAGTGCGGTCATTCACCATTTTATCAATTTACCGATCATTAACTCGCGTTACCAGACTTACCTTTGTTGCCCCCACGCGCCACCGTTAGGAGATATTACTACATGTCTATATCATGTTGTATATCAATATCTGTTTGATAGACACTTTGCAGGAAAGTATCCTGAAATCGTTTTTACCCGATGTGGTAACGAAGTTTGAATCGTGAACCAATTCACTTCTCAAAAGAAAATCAGTAAACTCGAGATAATGGAGTTTTTAGACACGCTCGAGGGCATAAGTGGGAATGTAGAGAATTCCATCTATTGCATGGATGAGCCAGATCCACAAAAAATAGATGGGTATATCAACCCACTTGATTATAATGGGTTAGCTTTCACTAAAAGACCACATATGCAAATATGGCTTCATGATTGCGGGACAGTGACTGTTCACAAAATCATTGATGTCAAAGGGAATTCGAAAATGTTCGATGGTCATGGAAAGGATAAGGTTCAATGAATGGCTTGTCTATGAAGGCTAAAAGCAAGCAAGATAGGCGGGACTTTGACAATGGAGGATACGATTATTAGTAGTAGACTATTCATAATCAAGACAATTACAATGGAGGAGACTATTATTAGGAGGAGACTATTCTGATTTCTTTTCTATTGTCAGCTTCGCTCAAACAACTTCATCTGTGTCATCGTAATGAATCGGAATCCGTGCCATCGTAATGAATCAGAATTGAGAGTGCAGGTTCCAGCATAGCTTTAGGGAGGCACAGGGCTATTTTCATACTCGAATTTGTTATTAGTCTAATTAGCGTTTAAACGATAGTTGAGGTGGGTTTCTTCAGGATCATACATATGGTCTGCTCAATTGTTCTTAAACGATCGTCCCTAACTCTTCTTCTAGTTATGACTGTCATCTTTACCCATCCTAGTCCTAGTTGTTTATGTGTACACGGGTTGTGTCTAACCCACAGTTGTCATGTCTCTAGTGAAGGTAGTCATTGTATTGACTACAAGCAAGGTAATGATAACTAGGATATCAGTCAAAATCAAGGTTCTGATATTCCTAAAAGTAAAATCCTAAAAGATCTCAATAATTCAAATGCAAATGTCATGAAAACCTATCTTGATGCTTTGATTCATCGACTTTACTTTGAGTTCAATGACGTTTTCTCCTGTAACAGTGATGATTCGCTTGACAGATTCTTTGTCCCTAAAGATCAATCTTTAAATGGAACAACTAATCCACCAACTCGAAATGATCAAGATCAATCAAGTGGATCTGGAACGAATCTTGACAAGAAATCGTCTCCTATAAGCTCCATCATTGACAAGGGACTTACCTCCTGGAGAGAATCCAAATCCAAGATGGATGCCTGATTCACCAAACCATACGAACCATCGCGACATGAGCAGATGTTCCCCTTAGAGGGGGGCGTGTGGAAGGAGGAAAACTGCTATCAGAATATCCGGAGAGGATAGAAATTCCAGTTTTCCCATTGAGAGGAATTGTGACATTCACCGTAACTACTACTATCGGCCAGGCTCAACGCTCTAAAAGAAAAAAGAGGATTCTTTGTTTGAGCAATGACTGCCTTTCCAGTACTGTTCGCCAACGTGTAACCTTTAATACCTCTCTTTATAAAGATACTAACTACTCAAATCAGGTGGGATGTTGTAACATTAGGTATCATGTTTATGTGCTTTTGTGTATGCATGTTTTTAGAATTTGCATTTTGGGGTAAGGACCTGCATGTAATGTTACAGCCTTTCAAATTGATTTTTTTTTAGAAACATATCGAACTTTCATCCCGCATTATCTTTTCAAATTGGATCATTGTTTACCTCAAACCATTCAATGCGCTATCTCCATCCTCTCATTCATCTCTATACCAGAACAATTAATTAGGCCCAGCCCTTCTATCATCGGCCTTGTTGAACTAATTACTTTCGTCTTTGTGCCACCTCAAAGAAGACATTTGATCATGGGCTTTTTTTTGTGATGAGGCTAGTTTGAACTATGCTTTTTCTCCTTTCTACACCCCTCTTGACACAAGTTTCGCACATCCAGTTCTCTTATTAGAAACTCCCTATAGATATACTTCTTACTGACTGATTATGGCTTCCCTGACTAGAGAAGGAAATGAAATGTCGGGAGGAAATAGAGATGATAGGACCACCTGAATGCTGGAGATGAGTGCTCGTCGTATTCCCTCGAGGAAAGCAGAGGCCCTCGCGGAAAGATAAAAGAAAATGAAAAGCACAGCCGCCTCTACCTAGAGCAAAGAAGCTTTGCCAGTCTTATCACCGGATTCACCATAATCAGCTTTAAGGTCCTGACTCTCAAATCGGATATCTCTTTCGTTCACAAGAATTGCATATTCTGTATGATTGGTGATTTGAAATTCTTTCTATTTACTATTTGGATGGAATTCATGAACGAGTAGATCAAAGAAAAGAAAGCAAAGCATTCACTCCTAAACTAAAGAACTAATCTACTGAGCTAGCCTCCCGTTATGCGCCAATGCTTGAACAGGACCGTTGACCTTTACCAAGCCAGTTTCCTATAGTTGACCGATACAGTTCGACCGATTGAGACAGCAGGGCGGATGTGACCGATGGATTTGAAGAAGGAACTCATTTTTGACTGATTCAGACCGGGTATGATATACAAGAAAACAGGTTCAGAAGAGGTACTCATAATACAGATATCGTTTAACGAATTGCCCGATCGATTACCAATTGACCCAGTACAGCAGCCCTTGACCCCCCTGGTCCTGATCCACTAACTCCAGCACCTTCTACTTCCACTGATCCGACAGCATCAGCCCCCATTTCAGCAACTCAATCCACTCATCCTACGATTACTCGCACACGGGATAATACTCGCAAGCCTCGCGCCTTTCCCGATCACGTTGTCAACAAAAAAACTTTCATCCTTGGCCTCTTGAGTCCTCACCAACTGAGCCCACGTGTTTCTCTATGGCCAATAAATGTTCCATTTGGCGTTCTGTTATTTGCAGAAAGTTCATGCTTGCAGAAAAGTTTTGATTCTAAAAAAGTATATGAACAATTTACTATACAAGCAAATCTTTGCTTGTTGTCATCGCAAGCAAGTAGGTAACGCAGATTTCAATTTGCAGTAAATATAAGAAATGTACGAGGCGAAGATATAGGAGGTATGAAACAAACATAATGTCAGTACATGTCAATCACACTCAAGGATAGATAATTTAGCGTTCCATCACAACATAAACTAAAAACAAATGAAGAATATAGCTAATAAATAAGTCAAAAGCTCGTCAAGCACAGTTTGCTGCGATCGTGCCAGCGGCATCACTGATTGGTTGCGGCTAACTTCTCTCTCTTCATCTCTCAGAGTTCGCTTCAAGTGATCTTCTTGGTAGTAGTTACCCCTGTCAGAACCATTGTCTACTCTTTCGTTGCCCTACGCGGGTCTGCCTGCCAGCCGAAAGTAGAGAACCACATTGTAAGATCTGGGGCAACAGTCAACTCTCTGTTATAGCAGCTATTTCTTATTCATTCAGGGCGCCCGTTCATGTGTTTAGTCTTAACCCTTGAGATTCATATTTCAATAGAGATTGGATTCGTCGCATCTAGAGGAAGAGCTCGACCTGAAACCGCAGAGTGAAGTTGGACGGATGCTGTGGTAGCGGGTCAGGCTTACGATAGCCTTGGTTGGGATCGTCGCCTGACGCGCGTCATTCGTTTTAAATAATCTTCCGGATTTTCTGCTCTGTTAGCAGAGCGTTTGGAGGCCAAGGCTCAAGAGGCTGTTCCGGGTCGCACTCGTCCGCCCACCTGGGACCTATCGAGGGGAGGGAAGTGGAAGGTTGACGTGAGGTGGACGGCCCTCCTGGTCTTCACCTAATTGTGGAAGAGGGGAGTATCAACTCTCTCTCGCGCCTTTCTTCAGCTTGCTTCTTCCTGTTCGTCCATTCGGGACGGGGCAGGCAGCCCACATACATGAAGAGAAAAAGAGGGGGGTACCTTGTCTGTCGGTCGAAGAAGGCAACAAACAAGTGGAAGCAACCGATGCTTTGGTCATTCGACTCCTTGATGCCAGTCTGTGCTTGCTGTCATGCTGGCAAAAGCGGGGGTTTCGGCCGGTTTTACCTACTATTGGATTTGAACCAATGACTCTCGCCGTATGAAAGCGATACTCTAACCGCTGAGTCAAGTAGGTCAAGCTGAGTCAAGTCAGAGAAAATCGAAAAAAAGAGAAAGCCAACCAAAGCGCAACCAGAGTTCTCCGCGGGGTGGAGCGCTAAGAAAGAGAAAGCGTTATCGCTATACGAAATGAAGCAGCGGCTAGCACACTAAGATAAACCACTTGGTTTAGGCCCCTGCTTAGTGGCGTGTGATTTCAACACTATTCCAGAGGTATATTACAAAAATGGTGGGAGAGACCTCTATGTTCCTCAGCTTAAATCATTCTATGATTGTTTACAATTCTGTCATCTATTTGACATGAGGGCTAGAGGGTGGTCTTGGAGCAAGAAAAGTGTTGAGTCCAGGCGCATTATGGTACGACTGAGACTGAGTTGGGCAGGAGCAAGCGGTTGGATTTTTTTTTCTTCAAGACCAAAGATACTCGGCTTCCTCTTCATCAAGTCACGAAATTCGACCCGCAGCACCAAAACTAGAGCAGGCCCAAGACAAGCAAGAACAGTCAGTCAGCACCGATCAGGCAGGAAGCAGACAGTAAGCTAAGAATACTGGAAGAAGGTGGTCGCTCAGCCAAAGCCCTAGTTCAACCAGAACAGTAGGGAAAGCGGTAGAGGCCGCTCCGTAGCTTTGGTCGTCGCACTCTAATCCGCTTTAGAAGAAGCAGCTATTCTATTGGACTGCTTGGCTATAAAGCCTATAAGTAAGAACTCTGGGGAAGGAATCCGATCTGCAGATGAAGCAGAAGCAGGCAAAAGGCGAGCGCACAGCGAGGAATTTTCCATACTAGATCGACTCAACATTACCGAATCTACTCTGCTCTTCTCTTCATGGTTGGCTGTAAAAAAAGAGTCTCTTTAGTCCCCAACTCTATGGATTTGACTTTTTGGCTCAACACCCTGCTCTCGACGTTTGCTCGGGACGGGAGGCTATGAAATAGTTGAAAGCAGATGCAACATTAAAGAAAGTCAATCCAGTAGCCTTAAGTCGTACCGAACACTATGTCCTAATAGTAAGGGATTTCTTTCAACCCGGTGGTAAGCCGGTGGTACCCGGAGAAAACGTTGCCCGAAGGAAGGGACTAAACCCATCTGTTCAAGTAGTACCGAAGGAGTATCTCCGAGTTAAGGAGTACCGAAGGGAAGGAAGAAAAACCAAGTGAAAGAAAGAGATCGCAATGGTCTAAGATATAGTCAGTGAACAATAACTCAGATCTGATGTCGGATCGAAACAAAAATGCAAAAAGACAACACAAACGTAAAAGATCGCACTCTCATTTTGTTACTGAGTGAGATGTTTTGGTACCTACAAAAGGTTGGTTCTGTTGATATCCTTTAGGAGCATGTGTCATTATCTGCACCGGCAAATGATGACAGTGATGAGGTAGAAGATGTGTATGGTGAGTCGATACTAAAGCAATCCCGGAATTTCTCATGGCAGTAAAGAGTCTCCTTCGTTACCTACGTGGTACGATGAATCTCGCCTTATGCTACCAAGGTGGTAGTTTTCAAGTAGAAGGATACAGCGATGCCGAGGGATCTGCTGATAAAGATGGACGAAAAAAGGCAAGGGTATATGTTTATCCGGCTCAATATCTTGGTGCAGTAAGAAATCAGATTGTTTCTCTTTGTCTACCATGAAATCTGAATATATAGCATGCACGGCAGCAGTTCAAGAAGCAATATGGCGGATAAATTCTCTTCTCTGTCTTGATGTGACTAAGCATGCATATGAGACAACCGTGATCTACTGTGATAACACGGCTGCCATTCTTTTCTTCTCGACAAATATCATACCATGGGCTGTACAAAGAACTGACCATGATCTCTTGCTAGGGGAAGGTATGTATCGGGACAAGATGGTTCGTGAGGTGGGCACAAACACTTTTCATTCCAATCCCTATCGTGACATGCCAAGACCGTTTATTCCAACATTTTCTCAGCTCCTTCGACTATTCCATTGTTGCTTTCACAATCAATCACTAACCGCATTCTTGCAATTCATGTGCGGTTGGCATCTATTTTCGATTTTGCAAGAGTTGACTCGTCGGGCATGCTTGGCCTTCTTGTCGCCTTCCTCTTCCTTCTGCGCAGATACTTTTGATCCACTCCTTTCCTATACCGCGCCCTCTGCCTATTACGATCGATACCCAGAAAGTGGTTTCCTTGGGAGAAGAGGTAGTTCACAAACCAGTACTAAATAAGTCAAAAAAAAATCTCAAAGTGACAATTCAAGCAGTTTACCTCGGCTGTTATGGCATATCCCCGCCTAACAACCAACTGCCAAACAGTTGTTTCATGAAAAACGGAACATTATCATGGCAAAGCAACGTGAATTCAGAATCACCATCGTCGCATTAATCAGAATCTGAAAAAGCAAGCTCAAAGTGATGCCCTGGCACAACGAGCTGAACTTGGTCAAAAGGACTAGATCCATAACATAAAAAGGCATCGCTTATTTTTCTCCGTCAGGTCAAATATCACGAACATCACCTGCAAACATCAATCAAGAATTCATCTACACTAATCAACAATTCATCTATATGTTCGTTGATACTCTAACAGTATTGATACCATGAAGCTCACTGTCGAAACCAAGATCGAATGTTGTTGGCAACGGGGTTATCCAACTTCACTGCCTCATCTATTTCTGCGTATGAAATGCATATTGCAGAAAAGAAAATATTCGTTGCAACCGGTGATTAAGAAAATAACAATAATAATGATGCTGACCTGCAAATATCGAATCCAACTCATCTACAAATGAGTCTTTGATGGACCGAAAAGTATCCTCTATGTGCGTAGTTTAAACCTAATCATCAATCTTCTCAATCGCAGATCAATCAATGATTGCACTATACTCGCCACTCAGCCTCTTCACAATATCTTGTTCCCATCGAGATCCGTAAAATCGACTCCAGTATCCTCAAATAGACCATCAGGTGTCAACTAAAAGCATATCGCATCAGAACTTCGTCCTGAAAACCATAGCTTATCTGCCAGATTTGGCAACGGTTTGGCAACAATATTACTGCCGCACAGCCAGCAAACGCACCATTTGAAATCCGATACATAACTCTCTTCGGTTTAGAAGACGGTATTTCCACCAATGAACCACTCCTCTCGGGCACATAACCACGGCTCTGTGGAGAAACACCCAAAGGTGGATCAAGACGATAGGGAGAACTATTGCGCGAAGCCTTCGGAACTGCAGGGGATTTATGGCTACAACTGGAGTCTTTA
>Ga0136846_1238429_pt1 | contig 34292 bp, 28 predicted proteins | sample HopSoiMetagenom2_FD_96841 | JGI IMG/M metagenome (GOLD analysis project Ga0136846, IMG submission 96841) | Grasslands soil microbial communities from Hopland, California, USA - 2 Assembly 2016 (version 4) | ecosystem: Environmental > Terrestrial > Soil > Grasslands | place: USA: Hopland...
GCCATAGCACGAGCTATGTCTGCTCTTTGCGCCTAGATCAGGCGCCTTTTGACGTGCTGCTCGGACACGCTCGAAATACTCTCAGCCTCTCAAGCCTGTCGCGCTTGTAAGGACACGGCCCGGAATAATTTTCCGTTTTGGGGGCGCAGGGCGGGATGCGATGCAAGGCGCTCCGAGCGCTGTGGCGAGCCACACAAGCGAGGAGCAACGCCGCAGCGCGCCCGCCCTGCGCCCCCAAAACGGGAAATTGTTTTGGGCCATGTCCTAAAGCGCTACTTCTCTTCTGCGGCGCGCAAGACTTCGGCCGCCTTGCCGCGCCAATCGTCGTCACTCGCGGCAACAGCCTCCTTTGCCGCCGCGAGTGCATCGCTTGAATCGCCCAACTCGATCAAGACGCTCGCAAGATTGATCCACGCCGGAGCACTTCCATGCAGCCTTGCCGCGAATCGAAACGCATCGGCCGCGCCCCGCTTGTCACCGGCCGCGTACAGGCTGTTCCCCAAGCCCATTTGCAGACTCAAACTCTCGGGCCATCTCGCCAGCGCGCTGCGAAATACTGCCACCGCTTGCTGCGGCGTTGCGCTACGTTCGAAGCCGACGCTTGCCTCGATGACCGCCTTCTCGTCTGCCTGCGAGGGCCACTGCCCCGGCGGCGACACGACGAAACCCCAGTGTCCGGACCGCTTCCACGTGTGCTCGAAGGTGCGCATCGCCATCACCTGCCGACGCGTCTTGCCGGAGCGCAGGATGACTTCGCCTTCATCGATGTCGTAGCCCACCAGCACCGCGTAGTGCCACAGCGGCGCCCACGATAGGCCAAGGTTCTGGAGCACCACGACCGGGCGACCGGCCTGCACTTCGCGCAGCAGGGCTTCAAGTTGAACCGGCATGCGCGTGGCGATGGCACCTTGACGACGCGCGCCGGCGATCATCTCGACCTGCAGCGTGCCGGTTCTGGCAGGCAGAAAGACCTGTTCGCCAAGCACCGCAGGATCAGCGGTGAAGCCCGCGGCCGCAAGTCCAGTCGCCAAGGCGGCCGGCCCGCACTGATAGGCCGTCTGCGCGAAAAACGGAGTGCTCTCCAGTTCCGCCTTGTGCGGCAGGTCGGCCGGAGGATGCTCGCGCAAAGCCTGCGTCTGGACCGCGCAGCCCGTGGCGGCAAGTACCCAAAGAAACAGCGCGGTCCACATCAGTGGCCGCGCTGAGAGGCTGGGAGTATTTCGAACGTGTCCGAGCAGCACGTCAAAAGGCGCCTGATCTAGGCGAGGATTCTTTCTCGCGCGCCCCAAGTCAGCGAATCGAACGTGTGAACGGGAATACCTTCGTGAAGCCGAGAATGTCGGTGATGAGCAGAACGATGAAGATCGTGACAATCACGCCCAGCACGTCGCTGGCGCCTGCCGGTGCCGTGTCGAGGGTGTTGGCGACAGTGGCGACTTCATCGTCCGTCAGAGCCGCAACACGGGCACGTGCCTGGTCAACGCTCACGCCTCGCTCGGCCAGGGCTGCTGCCACGTCAGCGCGCGACAGCGTCGCATTGAGGTGTTCGCGCTGCGCGGTGGCACTCTTCACGCCCTCGGTCGCTGCCACTTGTTCGGTGCTGACGAGCCCCGCGGCCATGGCGCCTTGCGCGAAACCGGTGAAGGTCAGGCAGGCCGCCAGGAGGGAGGCGATCCAACGTGTCGATCGTTTCATGGTGTTCCTTTCGAGGACTGATTCGTGTGCATTGTTGCGCCGCAATATAGAAGGCGATCTTCGGCGCCGCTGGCATCGTAACCATCCCCAACAACCATGACAGTCTCGGATTGCAACTTGCGCACGGAACGCGGCGCCCACGCAACAGCGTATGCCTGTAACCTCGCGGGCATGCCGAGGCCTTGGACGAGCAGACCGGAATGACGCGCTATCTGTGTGTGGCGGGCCCGACCGCCTCGGGCAAAACCGCTGCCGCCCTGGCCGTCGCCGACGTGCTGTCCGCCACACGCCCCGTCGAGATCGTGAGTGTCGACTCTGCGCTCGTCTACCGCGGCATGGACATCGGCACCGCCAAACCTTCGAGTGACGAACTGGCGCGCGTGCCGCATCACTTGATCGACATCATCGAGCCGACCCAGGCCTACTCCGCGGCGCAATTCGTGGCAGATGCGACGCGGCTCATTGGCGAGATTGATGCACGCGGGCATTTCCCCTTGCTCGTCGGCGGCACGATGCTGTATTTCAAGGCCTTGTTCGAGGGCCTCGACGAGATGCCTGCGTCCGACGCAGCGGTTCGCGCCGCGCTCGATGAAGAAGCTGCGCGCATCGGTTGGCCTGCCATGCACTCGCAGCTCGCAGAGGTCGACCCCGTCACCGCCGCTCGACTGCAACCCGGCGATTCGCAGCGCGTGCAGCGGGCGCTGGAGGTGTTTCGCATCAGCGGGCAGCCGCTATCGTCGTTTCATCGGGAGAAGTCGGCGCGCGACATGCCGCCCTTGATCTCGCTGGAACCGCATGACCGCGCATGGCTTCACGAGCGCATCGCTCGCCGTTTCGACGCGATGCTCGATGCTGGCTTCATCGACGAAGTGAAGCAGTTGCGCTCTCGCAGCGACCTGCACGCCGCGTTGCCCAGCATGCGATGCGTCGGCTACCGGCAGGCATGGGAAGCGCTGGACTCGAACGATTTCGCCACGCTGCGCGACAAGGGCATCGCCGCCACCCGCCAACTTGCCAAGAGACAACTGACCTGGCTGCGCAGCATGCCGTCTCGGCGAGTGATCGCATGCGACCACGACAACGCGATCGATGCTGCCGTGGGCCTCGTCAAGGAACTGAGAGGCTGAGATCTCTCAGCCTCTGAGCGTAAACCCTGCCTCGCGACACCACGATGCTTGACGTCACCGACCTCAGCAAGCGATACGGCGACACGGCAGTGTTCAGCCAAGTCGAGCTGAGTGTCGCGCCGGGCGAATTCATCGCCATCCTCGGCGAGTCGGGGGTGGGCAAGTCCACGCTGCTCAACTGCATTGCCGGGCTCGACACCGTGGACGGCGGCAAGGTGCGCATGGACGGTACCGACATCACCTCGCTCGGCGAAGCGCAGCAGGCGATCTTTCGGCGCGATCATCTCGGCTTCATCTTCCAGGCATTTCACGTGCTGCCTCATCTGAGCGTGGAGAAGAACATCGGCCTGCCGTTGCTGTTGCAAGGCAAGCCCGATTGGGCCCGTGTCGAAGCCTTGCTCGCAGCCGTGGACCTGCCGGGGCTCGGCATGCGGCTGCCTCAGACCTTGTCAGGCGGCCAGTTGCAACGGGTCGCGATCGCCCGTGCGCTGGTGCACAAACCGCGCCTGATCCTCGCCGATGAGCCCACCGGCAACCTCGACCCGAAGACCGCCGAGCTCGTGATGGACGTGTTGTCGCAGCAAGTACGACAACACCAGGCGGCGTGCGTGCTGGTCACGCACTCGCGCATGGCCGCATCGCGCGCCGACAGGGTGCTGACGCTCACGCCAAACGGCATTGAATAAAAATGCGCGCGCCCACGTCGCTTTGCTGACATGTTCACCCTGCTGCGCGAACTCTCGTGGCCTGAGCTGCGCCATCACCCTTGGCGCAATTTAGCGGCCTTGCTCGCGGTAGTGCTGGGCGTGGCGCTCGCGTTTTCAGTGCAGCTCATCAACCAGTCGGCCCTGAGCGAGTTCAGCTCTGCCGTGCGCTCGGTCAACGGGCAACCCGACTTCGAGTTGCGCGGGCAGCGCGGGGGCTTCGACGAAGCGCTGTACGAACGGGTTGCTGCGCATCCGCAAGTCGCCATCGCAAGCCCGGTGGTCGAGATCGACACCTTTGCCTTCGACGCGCAGCGGCAACGCGTGCCCGTGCGCGTGCTCGGCATCGATGCGCTCGTGGTCGCTGCGCTTGCGCCGGCCCTGCTCCCACAGCCGAAGGCCGATGCCGATCGCCTCGCGCCGATCGACCCCAAGTCGATCTACCTCAATGGCCCTGCACGCCTGCGCCTCAAGACCCTGACGACCATGCGGCTGCAGTCGCCGCACGGCATCGTCGAGTTCTCGGTACAAGGCGGCGTGGCGGCGGGTGGCGTTCCGATCGCAGTGATAGACATTGCCGCTGCGCAGGAGCGTTTCGGCTGGCTCGGCAAGCTGAGCCGCATCGACGTGCGGCTCAAGTCGGGTGCAAACAAGGCGGATGTGATTGCCGAACTTGCACTGCCCGATGGCGTGCGAGCCGCATCGCCCGACGAAGGCGTGCAGCGCGCCTCGAACGTGTCGCGCGCCTACCGCGTCAATCTCACGGTGCTGGCGCTCGTAGCGCTTTTCACCGGAGCGTTTCTAGTCTTCTCCATCCTGTCGTTGTCGGTAGCAAAGCGAAAGCCGCACTTGGCCTTGCTGGGTGTCCTCGGCTTGAGCGCGCGGCAGCGTTTGCAACTCATTCTTGCGGAGTCGGCGGTGCTGGGTTGCGTCGGGTCCATCCTCGGACTGGCGCTCGGCACCGGCCTTGCTGCCCTTGGATTGCACCTATTCGCGGGCGATCTGGGTGGGGGCTACTTCCCGGGCATCGCGCCGCCCTTGCAGTTCGAATGGCATGCAGCGCTCTTCTATGGCCTGTTGGGCGTGGCCGCTGCAGTGCTCGGAGCTTGGCTGCCCGCACGCAGCGCGCAACGACTGGCACCCGCCCAGGCCTTGAAAGGCCTGGGCTCATCCGATTCATCGCCGCACCTGAGCTGGCTCGGCCCTGCCCTTCTCGCCATCAGCGTGCCGCTCGCGCTCATGCCGCCGATGGGCGATGTGCCTTTGGCCGCCTACGTGTCCGTCGGCTGTCTGCTGCTCGGCGGCATCGCCTGCGTGCCGGCAGGTGTCGGCTTGCTGCTGCGATGGATCGCACCGCCGGACCACGCGCTCGCCTTGCTCGCCGTCGAACGCGCCCGCCACCAGCGACATACCGCGACGGTCGCCGTGGCGGGCGTCGTCGCGAGCCTGAGCCTCGCGGTTGCACTCACGGTGATGGTGGCGAGCTTTCGCGATTCGGTCACCCGATGGCTCGACGCACTGCTGCCTGCTGATCTCTACGCTCACGCCGCATCAAGTGGAGGCGGGGGCGACGTTGTCGTCTTGCCGCCTGCACTGGTCGATGCCGCTTCTCGATTGAAAGGCGTCGAGCGCGTGAAGGCCCAGCGCGTGGCGAGCATCGTGCTCGACCCGCAGCAGCCGACCGTCGCGATCGTCGCTCGCGACCTGGACAACGCGGCGAGCGAACTTCCGCTTGTCGGAGATTTGCTGCCCTCGTCCAACGATGCGACTTCGGTCTACGTCAGCGAAGCCCTCGCCACGCTGTACAGCCTGCAGCCCGGCACGCACTTCACGATGCCGTTGCCGGACGGGCGGCGGGTTCCAGTGTTCGTACGCGCGGTGTGGCGCGACTACGCGAGGCAACACGGCGCTATCGCCCTGCGGCTTGCCGACTATCGGCGCCTGACCGGCGATGACCGCGTCAACGACATCGCGATGTGGCTCGCACCGGGCGCCGATGCAGCGGCAGTTCAAAACGCGCTTCGCGAGGCGGCGCGCAGCCAGGGTCTAGACGACGCATTGCTCGAATTCGCGGCGCCGGGTGAAATCCGCCTCGCGTCGCTGCGCATCTTCGATCGGAGTTTCGCGGTGACCTACTGGCTGCAAGCGGTGGCAGTCGGAATCGGCCTGTTCGGCATCGCCGCAAGCTTCTCAGCGCAAGTGCTCGCGCGCCGCAAGGAATTCGGCTTGCTGGCGCACCTCGGTTTGACACGACAACAGGTTCTCACCGTCGTCGCGATCGAAGGCGCAGTGTGGACCGCCAGTGGTGCGCTCGTTGGGCTGCTGCTGGGCATCGGCGTGAGCGTGGTGCTCGTTCATGTCGTGAACCCACAGAGCTTTCACTGGACCATGGACCTGCTGCTGCCCTGGGGTCGTCTCACCTTGCTGTGCGCCGCGGTCGTCATCGCCGGCACATCGACTGCCTGGCTCGCAGGACGCAGCGCGGCGCGTCGGCAGATGGCCTTGGCGGTCAAGGAAGACTGGTGACACGCCGCGCATGCCCTCATGCCGACACGGATGCGCCTTGAATATCAACAGCCGCAGCCCTCACCCCCACCCTCTCCCAGAGGGCCCCAGAGGGAGAGGGAGCAAAGCACTACGACCGCATTACCCCCTCTCCCTCTGGGAGAGGGTGGGGGTGAGGGCGACGAAGGTGGAGAAAATGTGGCCTTCATGGCATGCCGCGATGGTCAAATGGAAAAGGCCCATGACGAAGTTGACACTCGATTCCGGATCGCTGGCTGAAGTGCAAGTCGCAAACGCGAGGTGACCACGACGATGCCGCCCTTCACCCGTCGAATGCTCATCGCGACCGCAGCATGGGCCGCTGCTTGTCCGTTCTCCTCCCTGGCAGCGACGGGCCAGGGTGTGCATCCCAGGCCGCTGAAGTTCCCGGACGATTTCGGATCGCATCCAGACACGCGCACCGAGTGGTGGTACGTGACAGGGCAACTCTCGTCAGGCAGCGACGTCTATGGGTTCCAGGTGACCTTCTTCAGATCGAACACCGGCCTCGCAGGCGACCATCCGAGCCGCTTCGCCGCGCGTCAGATTCTGTTCGCCCACGCGGCGGTGACCGATCTGAACGCGAAACACCTGCGGCACGATCAACGCATTGCGCGTGAAGGCTTCGGCATTGCCACAGCCAAGGAAAACGACACCGCAGTGAACCTGCGCGACTGGCGAATGGTGCGGCAGGGCAAGGTGGAGGCCAGCACCTACGAGATCACCGTGCGCAGCGAAGCCGGCGCCTTCGCACTCGACCTGTCGCTTCTCGCATCGACAGGCATCGTGTTGCAAGGCAACGCCGGCTATTCGATCAAGGGCCGCAAGTTGGGCGAGGCGAGCCATTACTACAGCCGCCCCCAACTGGCCGTCGACGGCACGCTCACGCTCGACGGCCGGGCAATCGAAGTCAAGGGCCGCGCCTGGCTTGACCACGAGTGGAGCAACGACTACATGGACGCCGAGGCGGCCGGCTGGGACTGGATCGGCATGAACCTCGACAGCGGCGAATCACTGATGGCCTTTCGCATGCGGCGCGGTGACGGCATGACCTTGTATGCGGGCGGCAGTTGGACGAACAAGCAAGGTGTCACGCGCAACTTAGCAGCGGGCGACGTGCAGTTCACCCCGGATCGAGTGTGGACCAGCCCGCGCTCGCGCGGTCGGTATCCGATGGAATGGACGATCACAATTCCCAACGGCCGCTACACCATCAAGTCGCTTCTCGACGACCAGGAGATGGACAGCCGCGGCAGCACGGGGACGTACTACTGGGAAGGGCTGAGCGAGATATCAAACAGCGCCGGCCAGGCAGTGGGACGCGGCTATCTCGAGATGACGGGTTACGCGGCGCCGATGCGGCTCTGACGTGCATGACCTGTAGGGTGGGCAAAGCGAAGCGTGCCCACGCGGTTGTGATTCAAGTCAGATCGACAATCCGCGTGGGCACGCTTCGCTTTGCCCACCCTACGGAGTGACCCTTGTGGTCGTGGCGAGGAATTGGCGGGACCGAAAGAATCCACGCATGTCCCGATACCGCAGATGCCTCACGCCCGGCGCCACCTATTTCTTCACGCTTACGCTGGAAAACCGGACAAGCTCGTTGCTCGTCGAAGAAATCGACAGGTTCCGATCCACTTATCGCCGTGTCCTCACAAAGAGGCCAGTCGACACTGTCGCCATCTCGGTCATGCCCGATCATCTTCACGCCATCTGGACGATGCCTGAGGACGATGCGGACTACTCAACGCGATGGAACCTGATCAAGGCGACTTTCTCCCGCGGGATCGAGAAGACGTTCGAGTCGTCACGAAGCCAGGAGAGACGGCGCGAAAGTGGTATCTGGCAACGAAGATTCTGGGAGCATCGCATTCAGACGATGAGGATCTTCGAAAGCACATTGACTATGTGCACTTCAATCCGGTGAAGCATGGGCTCGTCACACGCACAATGGATTGGCCTTATTCGTCGTTTCATCGATTCGTGAAGCAAGGTCATTTGCCGGCCGATTGGGGCATTGCCGTGGCCGTCAACGGCAAACAATTCGGCGAGTGATTCACGTTGGTAGGGTGGGCGAAGCGTGCCCACGCGGTTGTGATTCAAGTCAGATCGACAATCCGCGTGGGCACCTTCGCTTTGCCCACCCTACGAATTCACGAGTCGGTCTTCAATGTGCGCCGCCTCCATCGCCCATGTTCTGCCCTGGCTTCGGTCGTGTGAGCCACACGACCGAGACGATCAGCACGAAAAGCACCGACGACAAATAGAACAAATCAGTCGCAGCCATGGTGTACGCCTGTTGATCTATCAATCGATTCACCACCGACAAGCCCTGCTCCTGCGAATACCCCGCCGCGCCCAATTGGGACAAGGCCGCCGTCGCCGCATCACTGCTGCGGCTGATGCTCTCCGCCAGGTGCGCATGGTGCATTGCCGCCCTTCGCTCCCAAAGCGTGGTGAAGATCGACGTTCCCACCGCGCCCATCGTGATGCGCACGAAGTTCGACAGACCCGCCGCGGCCGGCATGCGCATGGGCGGCAGGCCCGAGAACATGATCGCCTGCAGGGGAATGAAGAAGAACGCCATCGCCGCGCCCTGAATGAAGGTCGGGATCAGCACGCCGCGAAAGTCGGTCTGCACGTTGAAATGCGAACGCATCCACAACACGATGCCGAAGCCGAGGAACGCCACGGTCGCGAGTTTGCGTGGATCAATCTTCGTCACGTTTTTTCCCACCCAGGGCGACAGCACGATCGCCAAGACACCAACAGGCGCCATGGCCATGCCGGCCCAAGTCGCCGTGTAGCCCATGTACTGCTGCAACCACAAGGGCATCAGCACCACGTTGCCGAAGAAGAGCCCGTAGCCTAGCGACAAGGCCACGGTGCCGAACGCAAAGTTGCGTTTCGCGAACAGGCGCAAATCGACGATGGGATGCGAGTCCGTCAACTCCCATGCGAGGAAGACGACGAAACCCACGAGCGAGGTCACGGCCAACATGACGATCTGCGTCGAGTTGAACCAGTCGAGCTCCTTGCCCTTGTCGATCATGATCTGCAGCGCCCCCACCCAGAGGACAAGCAGGCCAAGGCCCACATAATCGAGAGGCATACGCTTGGGCCCCGGATCGCGCTTGCGATAGATCGACCAGGTGATGCCCGCTGCCAGAATGCCCACCGGAATGTTGATGTAGAAGATCCACGGCCACGAGACGTTGTCCGTGATCCACCCACCCAAGAGCGGCCCGACCACCGGGGCCACCAGCACCGTCATCGCCCACATCGCCATCGCACTGCCCGCCTTGGCCTGCGGATAACTGCCAAGCAGAAGGGTCTGCGAAAGCGGAATCATCGGTCCCGCGACCAAGCCTTGCAGCACGCGGAACAGGATCAACGATTCGATGTTGGGCGCGAGTCCGCACAGCCACGACGCGATCACGAACAGAAGCACACTGCCGACGAACAGTCGCACTTGTCCCAAGCGCTGCGTGAGCCAGCCGGTGAGAGGCACCGAGATCGCGTTCGCGACCGCGAAGGAAGTGATGACCCAGGTTCCCTGCGACGGGCTCACGCCCATGTCGCCAGCGATCGCGGGAATCGACACGTTCGCGATCGATGAGTCGAGCACGTTCATGAAGGTCGCAAGCGACAGGGCCACCGTGCCAAGCACGAGCTGGCTGCCGTGCAGCGGACCGGTCTGCGGCACCGCCGCGGATGGCGGCGAAACGGGCGGATCTGCCGAAGCGCCGGCGACGGCCGTAGAGCTGCTCATCACGCGGCTTTCAGGGCAAGGCGTTCACGGCCAGGCGTTGCGCCGGCTTCGCTGCCAGGCCTTGCGTCGGCTTCGGGGCAGGTTGTTTTACCGGCTTCGCGGCCGGAGCTTGCGTCGGCTTCGCAGCAACGCGTTGCGCGGGCTTGGCGGCCGGCTGTTGCGTGGGTTTCGCAGCCAGTTGGGTGGGTTTCGCCAGTTGCGTTGGCTTCGCAGCCAGTTGAGTCGGCTCCGCGGCCGGGCGTTGAGTCGGCTCCGCAGCCAGCTTCGTCGCATGGGATCCGAGGTTGGCCACGACAATGTCGTGCACCAAGCGGTCGGCCGAGGTCGATGTCGAATCGAAGGCCTGCGTGCTGGTCGTGCGCGAGATGCTCACCGACGTCAGCGGCTGCCCCTTCTGCTCGGCGACGTCAACCACCGCATTCATCGACAGGCCCACGCGCAGCGGATGCGCGGCAATCTGCTTGGCATCGAGCTCGACGCGCACAGGAACCCGTTGCACCACCTTGATCCAGTTGCCCGTGGCATTCTGCGCCGGCAGCAGCGCGAACGCCGCCCCGGTGCCCGCCCCGAGACCGGCGACGTGCCCGGTGTATTCGACCGCTTCACCATAGATGTCGGCGTGCAAGGTCACTCGCTGGCCGATGCGCATCTTGCGCAACTGCACTTCCTTGAAGTTGGCCTCGACCCACACCTGTTCGAGCGGGATGATCGACATCAGCGGGGCACCCGCCTGGATGCGTTGCCCCACCTGCACTGTGCGCTTCGCCACCTGGCCCGACACCGGCGCCGGCAACTCCGTGCGTTGAAGGGCCAGATAGGCCTCGCGCACCGCGCCGGCTGCCCGCTGCACGTTCGGATGATTCTCGACGCTCGTGCCTTCGGTCAATGCCTTGTTGCTGGTGACCTGTTCCCGCGAGGCGGCAAGGGCCGACTCCGCTCCAGCCAAAGCGCTCCTCGCCGCGACCAGCGCGGCCTCGTAATGCTTCATCTCTTCGCCGCCGACGGCACCGGTGGACCTCAGCGGCTTGCGGCGGGTGACGTCGTCAAGCGCACGGTTCAATTCCGACTGCATGCGCGCCACTTCCGCTTCGCGCAGACGGACGTTCGCTTCCAGGGTTCCGTTGGTCGCGTACATCGTGCGCACTTCGCGAACCGTCTGCGCAAGCTGCGCCTGAGCCCGCTCGAGTGCGAGCTTGGCGTCGCTCGGGTCGAGCTTCACCAGCGACTGGCCCGCTTTGACGAAGTCGGTGTCGTCAGCCAGGATGGCGACCACCGTACCGCCGACCTGCGGGGTGATCTGCACGACGGGCGCTTGTACATAGGCGTTGTCGGTGTTCTCGTAGTGGCGAAGGTGCAAGCCCCAATAGGCACCATACGCAAGGCCGGCCAACAACGTGACACCAGCAATGGCGAACATCACCGGCTTGCGCTTGGCAGCCGAGACGGCCGACACTGGTGTGGCTTCGGGTTGCTCTGCCGGCGCGCTGGCACCGTGGGGTGGGTTGGCTTCGTTCTTGCTCATGCTTGTCCTCGAATTCCAATCAACGTCGTGTGACGGCGGCCCCGATCGTGGTCGCGGCGTCTTCCTGGTAGCCACCACCGAGCGCTCGCGCCAGGGCAGATTCAGCGCTCAGGTGACGCGCCTTCAACTCGGATGACGCGCGACGTTGCACGAGAACATTGTTCTCGGCCGTCAACACGATCAGGAAATTGCCAAGGCCCTTGTGATAGCGCTGCAGGGCCAGATCGAACGCAGTCTCCGCCGACTTGAGCGCGTCATCTTGCGATCGCTGCTGGCGTTCCAGCGATTTCAGCGTGCTCACTTCGTCGGCAACTTCGCGCAAGGCACGCAGCAAGGTGGCGTTGTAGCCATTGATGGCCGCGTCGAGCTCGGCGTTCCTGGCGCTCAGGTTGGCGCGCAGGCGACCGCCTTCGAAGATAGGCAATCGCACTGCAGGGCCGGCCCCGTAGGTTCCACTGCCCGACTTCAAGAAGGTGTCGAGTCCGATGCTCGACAGGCCAGCAAAGGCCATGAGGTTCACGTTTGGATAGAACTGGGCACGTGCCACGTCCACGTCTTTCGACGCCGCTTCGACACGCCAGCGTTGCGCCACCAGATCGGCTCGGCGGCCGATCAGGTCGACAGGCAGGCCCTTCGGCAGCGGCGTCGCCTTCACAGTAGCGAGTTGCGGAGTGAGCCAGTCCAACGCATTCGGGTTCTGGCCGGTCAATTCTGCAAGTGCGTGGCGGGTGCGCGCGATCGCCTCATCGATGGCTTCAAGCTCGACCATGGTCTGGGCGATGAGACCTTCGGACTGGCTCAGTTCGATATTGGTGTCGAGCCCGGCGTCAATACGCTGACGCACCAGCCTGACGGTCTGGTCGCGCTGGTTCAAGGCCTGCTGCATGACCTTGCGTGCATCGACAAGGCGGGCAAGATTCACATACGTCGAGGTGACGTTGCCCGCCAGCAGCACGCGTGCAGCCTGAGCTTCGGCCTGTGCCGCACGCAATTGGCCGATGGCCGATGCGATGCCCGCACGCTGGCGACCGAACAGATCGAGCTCCCATGTCGCGCCTATCTGCGCGGAATTGTTCCACTTGACCGAACCGGCAAGTGGAGGCGGCACCATGCCATTTTTGGAAAAGCGCTGGGCGGTCATGTCCAGCGAGCCGCTGACCTGCGGCGCTCGCGCAGCGCCGGCAGCATCGGCCGCGGCCTGCGCCTGCACGACGCGTGTCTGCACGATCTGCAAGCTCGGCTGGTTCACCAGCGCCTTGTCGATCACGTCGTTGAGCTGCGGGTCACCCCAGGCTTTCCACCAGTCGCTGGCAGGCCACGGAGTCTGCGTATCGGTCGCGCCGGCCTGCTTCGTCGACATCAGGTTCTGCGACTGCGCCGTCGCTCCGTTTGTGCTCGCACAGCCGGCAAGCAGTGCTGCGACGGCAAGTACCGTCGACGCGGCGAGCAGCGAGCCGCTGCGCTTGCTTATTTGTTCCGCGAGTTGAGGCTTGTTCGCTTCAGGCACAGTTCGTTCCTCGTCATGTGCGCGGCACGGCCGGGAGCAAGGGCTCAAAGCGCTGCGGTTCATTCTGTCCTTCCTCTTTGTCGGTCTGCAAACGCTGTCCGTTCAACAGCATGCGTTGCAATATGTTCTTGAGCTGCGACCACTCGGATCTGCTGACGCCGCAGAGGTATTCGTTGTTGACCTCGGCCAGCACGTGCGGCACTTGCGCGGTGGCCACCTCGCCCTCGGGCGTGAGGCGCAGGTGAACCACGCGGCGGTCGGTCTTCGAGCGAACGCGCTCGATCAAGCCCTTGGCCATGAGTCGATCAAGCATGCGAGTCATCGCACCCGCATCGATGCTCATTTCACGTGCCAGCTCGAAGGCTGTGTCAGCCTTGCCGAGCTTGAGCATCAACAGCGGCTTCCATTGAGCGTCTGTCAGGCCCAACTCGCCCATGCGCCCGTCCACCTCCCGGCGCATGCTTGTCGTGAGCTGAATCAACAAGTAGCCAATGCTTTCGGTGACGCTGTAGTTCTCTCCAGCGTAGAAGCGCACAGGGCTCGAAATCTTGGGGGACGACATGCCAGAACTCTTGTGGGATATATTTGCTCAGGCAAATATTGCCACGGCAGTCAAAACCCCACGGGCAACCACGAAATTGCGCGCATATCGAACCACTGCTTTGCGTTTCACCAAGACGTTGACAATTTAGATCGATGGATTCGTTCGTCAGGGCAGGCGCAAACCGCAGCGATACCGGTGGTATCACCTGCACTAGACTGGCGACCCATGGCCTCTTCAATCTCCCCTGCTTCTGTTCGACCCGCAGTGCTCGAGGCAACTGCCGCCAATAAAAACATGGGACCCCTCGGGGGGCTCAAGCCCTTTCTGAGGCCCTATCGCGGCCGCATCGGCCTCGCCATCTTGTTTCTCGTGATGGCAGCCGTGAGCACTCTGGTGTTCCCGGTGGCCTTGCGGTCTTTGATTGATCAAGGCCTCGTGTCCACCGACCCCGGCACCCGCGTGATGGCATTGCGCGAGCACTTCTTCATGCTCTTTGCGGTCGGTGCTGCCTTGGGCGTTTTCTCCGCCGCGCGCTTCTTCACGGTGACTTGGCTTGGGGAGCGCGTCACTGCCGACCTGCGCAATGCCGTGTATGGACACGTCGTCGAACAAAGCCCCGAATTCTTCGAGACGACACAGACGGGTGAGGTGTTGTCCCGGCTGACGACCGACACGACCCTGGTTCAAACGGTGGTGGGTTCGAGCCTCAGCATGGGTTTGCGCAACACGGTGATGGGCATCGGCGCGATGGTCATGCTGATCATCACCAACCCGTATGTCATGTCGCAGGTGCTGGGCATCCTCGTGCTGGTGGTGCTGCCGTCGTTGTACTTCGGGCGCCGAGTGCGCAAGCTGAGCCGTGCCAGCCAAGACCGCGTGGCCGATTCGAGCGCCATTGCAGCCGAGGTGCTGAACGCCATTCCTGTGGTGCAAAGCTACACGCAAGAGGCCAGCGAAGCCGAGCGCTTCAACGTGTCGACCGAAAACGCCTTTGCAACGGCAATCAAGCGCACGCGCATGCGATCGTTCCTTGTGGCGTTCATCATCACCGCCACCTTCGGGGCGTTGCTGTGGGGCCTGTACCAAGGCACTCAGGCAGTGATCCAGGGAAAGATCACCGCGGGCCATCTGGGGGAAACCGTCGTCTACGTGATCATCCTCGTGTCTTCTGTTGCGGTGCTCGCCGAGGTGTACGGCGATTTGCTGCGCGCGGCGGGCGCGACGGAGCGGTTGATGGAGTTGCTCAACGCGCGCTCGCCCATTAAATCGCCGTCGAATCCCAAGCCCTTGCCGCCCACGCGCGGCGGGTCGGCTGTGACATTGGACAACGTCAGCTTCCGCTATCCGTCGCGACCCACGCACGCGGCCTTGTCTCATGTGACACTGGACGTTCTACCGGGCGAAACCGTGGCGCTCGTCGGCCCGAGCGGCGCGGGCAAGAGCACCGTCTTCCAGCTGCTGCTGCGCTTCTACGACGCGAGCGAAGGACGAGTGACAGTCGATGATGTTTCGGTCAAGGAGGCCTCGCTGGAAGACTTGCGGCATCGCATCGGGATCGTTCCTCAAGACAGTGTGATCTTCTCGGCCAACGCGTTGGAGAACATCCGCTACGGCCGGCCCGAAGCGAGCGATGCGGATGTGATCGCCGCAGCGAAGGCAGCCTTCGCACACGACTTCATCACCGCTTTGCCGGAGGGCTACAAGACTTTCCTCGGTGAGCGCGGTGTGCGATTGTCGGGCGGGCAGCGTCAGCGCATTTCCATCGCGCGTGCGATCTTGAAGAACCCGCCGCTTTTGCTGCTCGACGAAGCCACCAGTGCACTCGATGCGGAAAGCGAGCGCATGGTCCAGGCAGCACTCGAATCGGCCATGCGCGACCGCACGACGCTCGTCATCGCGCACCGGCTGTCAACCGTGCAGCGCGCCGATCGCATCGTCGTGCTCGAAGCCGGTCAGATCGTCGAGATCGGAACGCATGCGAAGCTTGCTGCCGCGGGGGGCCTTTATGCGCGTCTAGCCGCGATGCAGTTCGACATGCAAGTTGCAAGTTGAGGTGCATGCGTTTTCAACGCACCGCACGTTGTGTAGGCGGGTGCTGACAGCGCTCAAGCATCGCGTCCGACAGACGCGTGCCTGCGCTGCCTCTCATACTCAACTGTATTGCCCGCCGGTGGCGGGCTTTCCTGCCTGAAGGAGATTGACCATGAAACAAAGACGCTTGCTCCGCGCGACCGCACTGGGCCTGACTGCAGCCGCCGTGCTGATGACCGCTTGTTCCAACATGAGTGAGACCCAAAAGGGCACTGCGGCCGGAGCGGGCATAGGCGCTGCGGCCGGTGCCGTGCTGAGCTCGGCCACCGGCGGCAAGGCCGGCACTGGCGCGGTGGTGGGTGGGGCCATCGGCGCCGTTGCTGGCAACATCTGGTCCAAGCGCCAGGAAGAACGCCGGGTCGCCATGGAACAGGCCACGCGCGGCACCGGCGTCGACGTGACCCGCACGCAAGACAACCAACTCAAGGTCAACATCCCGAGCGACGTGTCTTTTGACTCCGGCAGCGCGACGATCAAGCCGCAGATGCGCTCGGTGCTCGACCCGTTTGCGGCGAGCCTGAAGGATGACCCGAATGCACGTTTGACGATCGTCGGTCACACGGACAGCACGGGGACTACTGCCATCAACAACCCGCTGTCGGTCGAGCGTGCGCAGAGCGTGCGCGACTACCTGTCGGCTCGCGGCGTGTCACCCACGCGCATCCAGACGGCAGGTCACGGTGAGCGCGAACCCGTGGCGGACAACTCAACCGATGCAGGACGTGCCCGCAATCGCCGCGTCGAGATTTATCTGCGCGAGCCGGGAGCGTAATCAGGATTTGGCCCGAAATTGTTTCGGGCCATATCCTTAGTCGATCCCCTGCTCCTGTGTGGCGGGCAAGGCAGAGCGTGCCCACCATACATACATGCCATTTCGCGACGCTCAGGCACAATTCGCGGCTGCAGTACGCAAGCCGAAGCAGCCCGCGACATGACCTCATCTCCCGCCCGCCCCGTCCGATCCCAATACGAGGATTTCATGCGCCACGTGAGCACGAATGGCGTATTCAAGGCCGACCGCACAGGCACGGGCACGAAAAGCGTCTTCGGCTATCAGATGCGCTTCGATCTGAATGACGGCTTTCCGCTGGTGACGACCAAGAAGGTGCATCTCAAGTCGATCATTCTGGAACTGCTGTGGTTCCTGCGCGGTGACGGCAATGCACGATGGCTGCAGGAACGGGGCGTGACGATCTGGGACGAATGGGCGAAGCCTGATGGCGATCTCGGCCCGGTGTACGGCGTGCAATGGCGCTCTTGGCCGACGCCTGATGGCGCTCACATCGACCAGATCGCCGACGTCATCAAGACGATCAAGAACAGTCCCGATTCGCGTCGCATCATTGTCAGCGCCTGGAACGTGGCAGACCTGTCAAAGATGGCACTGATGCCCTGTCATGCGTTCTTTCAGTTCTACGTTGCCGAGGGGCGGCTGAGCTGCCAGCTTTATCAGCGCAGCGCTGACATCTTCCTCGGCGTTCCCTTCAATATCGCGAGCTATGCCCTGCTCACGCACATGATCGCGCAGCAATGCGATCTCGAGGTCGGCGACTTCATCTGGACAGGCGGAGACTGCCACATCTACAGCAACCACAGCGAACAGGTCGCGCTGCAGTTGTCGCGCCAGCCCCTCGCGTACCCCACGCTGAACATCAAGCGTCGGCCGGCTTCGATCTTTGAGTATGAATACGAAGACTTCGAGGTGCTGGGGTATGAGCATCATCCGGCGATCAAGGCTCCGGTGGCTGTTTGACAGAACGTAGTCATCTCAGTGCGTCGATGATCTCGGGCGGCGCCTGCACCAACTCGATCAACACACCCTCGCCTCCCACCGGAAACTCATCGCTGCTCTTCGGGTGCACGAAGCAGATGTCGTAACCCGCCGCACCTTTGCGAATGCCGCCCGGCGCGAACCTCACGCCATTGGCACTCAGCCACTCGACCGCCTTGTACAGATCGTCGATCCAAAGGCCGATGTGGTTGAGCGGCGTGGTGTGCACAGCGGGTTTCTTGTCGGGGTCGATCGGCTGCATCAGGTCGACCTCGACCTTGAACGCACCCTTGCCCATCGAACAAATGTCTTCGTCGACGTTCTCGCGCTCGCTCACGAAGTTCCCGGTGACCTCTAGGCCAAGCATGTCGACCCAGAGGGTGCGCAAGCGGTCCTTGCTCGTGCCGCCGATAGCGACTTGCTGGATGCCGAGGACTTTGAAAGGACGGTTGCTCACAAACTTCTCCTTGGCATGCGTTACTGAAATTTGATGATCACCTGATCCACCGACAAACTCTCGCCCTTCTTCGCAGCGATTTCTCCCACCACGCAATCCTGAGTCGCGAGAAGGATGTTCTCCATCTTCATCGCTTCGATGACAGCCAGCTTCTCGCCTGCACGCACCATCTGCCCGGGTGTCACTGCAACGTCCACCAACAATCCTGGCATCGGCGAAAGCAAAAACTTCGACAGATCGGGCGGCGCCTTGAACGGCATCAGCGCATTCAACTCCGCGGCGCGCGGGGTGAAGACGTTGGCCTCGATCTGCGTGCCGTTATGCATCACGCGATACGCGAGGCCCACCCGCTCGATCTGCGCGCAGAACGGCTCGCCGCTCGACGTGCCGCGCATCACCACATCACGCAGAGGCGTGTGCATCTCGATGCGATAACGCCTGTCGCCGGCTTGCACGTCGAACGCCCTGTCGTTCACCTTTACTTTCACTGGGGTGTTCTGCGCCGGCTCACCAATGCGAGATGTCAGCACCACGAAGTCTTCACCTGACTTGAACTCATGCCCCGGCAGCTGCCCGCTGATGCGCATTGCGCGCTGCAAGTGCACGCGATTCGCCACTGCCGCCAGAACCCGCAGAAAGGTCGGATCGTCGTGCGGCACTGTCGCTGCGGAGAAGCCGTTTGGATACTGCTCTGCGATAAAGCCGGTATTGAAATCACCCGACACGAACTTCGGATGCGCAAGCAGCGCTGCCTGGAAGGGAATGTTCGAATTGATGCCGCGAATCGCGAAGCCGTTGAGCGCCTGGCGCATCTTCGCGATGGCTTCCGGGCGATCCTTCCCGTGCACGATGAGCTTGGCAATCATCGAGTCGTAGTACATGGGGATCTCGCCGCCCTCGTAAACGCCGGTGTCCACTCGCACGCCGTCGATTTCAGGTGGTGGCGCGTACTTCACGAGCCGCCCCGTTGAGGGCAGGAAGTTGCGGAACGGATCTTCCGCATTGATGCGGCATTCCATCGCCCACCCGTTGCGCTTGATCTCACCCTGCGTGAACGGCAGCTTCTCGCCCGCCGCGACGCGAATCATCAATTCCACGAGATCGAGCCCGGTGATGCATTCCGTGACCGGATGCTCCACCTGCAGTCTCGTGTTCATCTCGAGGAAGTAGAAACTCTTGTCCTTGCCGACCACGAATTCCACCGTGCCGGCCGATTGATAGTTCACTGCCTTGGCCAGTGCTACCGCTTGCTCACCCATGGCCTTGCGGGTCGCATCGTCAAGGAAGGGGCTGGGCGCCTCCTCGATCACCTTCTGGTGCCGGCGCTGGATCGAGCACTCGCGCTCCCACAGGTAGACCGTGTTGCCATGCGCATCGCCCAGCACCTGGATCTCAATGTGGCGCGGCTCCTCGACGAACTTTTCGATGAAGACGCGGTCGTCGCCGAAGCTGTTGCGCGCTTCGTTGCGACACGAGGTGAATCCCTCGAACGTTTCCTTGTCGTTGAAGGCTACGCGCAAGCCCTTGCCGCCGCCGCCCGCGCTCGCCTTGATCATCACTGGGTAGCCGATGCCGCGGGCGATCTCGACGGCTTGTTCGGCCGTCTCGATGGCCGCGTTGTGGCCCGGGATGGTATTGACGCGCGCTTCGCCGGCGAGCTTCTTCGAGGCGATCTTGTCGCCCATGGCGGCGATGGACTTGTGCTTTGGCCCGATGAAAACGATGCCTTCTTCCTCGACGCGCCGTGCGAACTCCTCGTTCTCGCTCAAGAAGCCGTAGCCCGGATGGACGGCCTGAGCACCAGTCTGCTGGCATGCAGCGATGATCTTGTCCATCACGAGGTACGACTCGCGCGAGGGCGCGGGGCCGATATGCACAGCCTCGTCGGCGAGCTCCACATGGCGCGCATCTTGGTCTGCGTCGGAGTAGACGGCCACGGTTTGGATGCCCATCTTGCGTGCCGTCTTGATGACGCGGCAGGCGATTTCCCCGCGGTTGGCAATGAGGATTTTGCTGAACATGATCAGCCCTTCTTTTGGTTGGTCGAGCGCGGTGATGCTTCATCAAGCCACCCCCGCGGAGCCGCCTGCGCCAGGCCGTCGGAGGCGCCCCTTGGGGCAGGAGCGACGCGACTGGGGAGCGCCATCACAGTGGAATATTCCCGTGCTTCCGCCACGGGTTCTCGATCTTCTTGTCCCGCAGCATCACAAGCGAGCGGCAGATTCGCTTGCGCGTCTCGTGCGGCTGGATCACGTCGTCGATGAAGCCTCTTGCGCCGGCGACAAAGGGGTTGGCGAAACGCTCCTTGTACTCGGCTTCGCGCGCGGCGAGCTTGACCGGATCGTTCTTGTCTTCGCGGAAGATGATCTCCACCGCACCCTTGGCACCCATCACGGCGATCTCCGCATTGGGCCAGGCGAAATTCACGTCGCCGCGCAGGTGCTTGGAGCTCATCACGTCGTAGGCGCCGCCATAGGCCTTGCGCGTGATGACGGTGATCTTGGGCACCGTGCATTCGGCATAGGCATACAAAAGCTTCGCACCGTGCTTGATGATGCCGCCGTATTCCTGCGAGGTGCCCGGCATGAAGCCAGGCACGTCGACGAAGGTGACGACCGGGATATTGAACGCATCGCAGAACCGCACGAAACGCGCCGCCTTGATGCTGCTCTTGATGTCCAGGCAGCCCGCAAGTACCAAGGGTTGATTCGCGACGATGCCCACCGTCTGCCCTTCCATCCGGCAAAAGCCGATGACGATGTTCTTCGCATACTCGGGCTGCAGTTCGAAGAACTCGCCGTCGTCGGCGGTCTTCACGATCAGCTCCTTGATGTCGTAGGACTTGTTCGGGTTGTCGGGCACAAGCGTGTCGAGCGAGTAGTCGATGCGGTCCGCGGGATCGTTGCTTGGACGAACGGGAGGCTTTTCCCTGTTGTTGAGCGGCAGGTAGTTATAGAGCCTGCGCAGCATTAGGAGCGCATCGACGTCATTCTCGAACGCCAGGTCGGCCACGCCGCTGCGACTGGTGTGGGTGCCTGCGCCGCCAAGCTCTTCTGCCGACACTTCTTCGTGCGTCACGGTCTTCACCACCTCGGGGCCGGTGACGAACATGTACGAGCTGTCCTTCACCATGAAGATGAAGTCTGTCATCGCCGGGGAGTACACAGCTCCGCCGGCGCAGGGGCCCATGATCATGCTGATCTGAGGCACCACTCCCGAGGCCATCACGTTGCGCTGGAAGACTTCGGCGTAGCCGCCGAGGGATGCCACGCCCTCTTGAATGCGTGCGCCGCCCGAATCGTTGATGCCAATGACGGGCGCCCCGACCTTCATTGCCTGGTCCATCACTTTGCAGATCTTCTCCGCATGCGCCTCGGACAGCGCACCGCCGAACACAGTGAAGTCCTGGCTGAAAACGAACACGAGGCGTCCGTTGATCATCCCGTAGCCCGTGACCACGCCGTCTCCGGGGATCTTGTTGTCGGCCATGCCGAAGTCGTGGCAACGGTGTTCGACGAACATGTCCCACTCTTCGAAGGTGCCTTCGTCGAGCAGAAGTTCGACCCGTTCGCGCGCGGTGAGCTTGCCCTTGCCGTGCTGCGCGGCGATGCGCCTTTCGCCGCCGCCCAAGCGTGCCTGCGAGCGCTTCTTTTCGAGAAGGGCAATGATGTCATGCATGTTGATGTCGTCCTTGTTGTTCTATTCGCGCTCGAAGAGATCGAGCAGCGCGCGGGCCGCGACCGACGGGGCTATGCGCGCCTCGGTCACGTCGCGCAAGGTGTTGTGCAGTGCTTCGCGCACGGCAGGGTGGTGGCGGAAATCGGATTGAAGGCGTGCGTGGATGATGTCCCACATCCATGAATGCGCCTGCTTGTTGCGACGAGTGTCGAATTCGCCACTCGCGCGGCGGCGTTCGTGGAATTGGCGCACTTGTTGCCAGAAGGCATCGATGCCCTGGTTCTTGAGCGCGCTGATCTGCATCACCTTGGGCGACCAGTGGCCTGATTTTCCGTGGAAGCTGAAGACTCGCAAGGCGCTCGTGATGGCGGCTTCGGCGCGCGTCGCGGCATCGGGGTCGATGTCGGCCTTGTTGATGACCACCAAATCAGCAAGTTCCATCACTCCCTTCTTGATGGCCTGCAAGTCGTCGCCGGCGTTCGGGAGTTGGAGCAACACGAACATGTCGGTCATGCTTGCAACGGCGGTTTCGCTCTGGCCGACGCCGACGGTTTCGATGATGACGACGTCGTAGCCGGCCGCCTCGCAGACAAGCATCGCCTCGCGGGTTTTTTCGGCCACACCGCCGAGGGTGCCGGAAGCGGGGGATGGGCGAATGTACGCGGCGTCATGGACCGAAAGCTTTTCCATGCGCGTCTTGTCGCCGAGGATGGAGCCGCCGGAGACGGTGGATGATGGGTCGATGGTCAGCACGGCCACGCGGTGGCCTTTGGCAATCAAGTCGAGTCCGAGGACCTCGATGAATGTGGACTTGCCTACACCTGGGACTCCCGAAATTCCCAGGCGCATCGCGTTGCCTGTGTGCGGAATCAATGCGTTGAGGAGCGCGTCCGCACGCTGGCGATGATCCGCTCGTGTCGATTCAAGCAGCGTGATGGCTTTCGCAATGGCGCGGCGGTTAGAAGCAAGTACACCGTTAAACAAGGCCCTGTCGGGCTCCGACAAAGAGTCTCCAACACCAAGTTCGGGCTGAAGTACGGAAGCCTCATACTGCTCCTGACCCCGTTCGGGCTGAGGTATCGAAGCCTCATCCAGCTCCTGCAGGCCCTTCGATACCTCAGGGCGAACGGGAGGGGCCTCGGTTTTCCGGGTATCCGCAGCCAGCCCTCCGCCCCGTTCGGGCTGAGGTGTCGAAGCCTCGTCCAGCTCCTGCAGGCCCTTCGATACCTCCGGGCGAACGGGAGGGGCCTCGGTCTTCCGGGTATCCGCAGCAGCCAGCCCTCCGACCCGTTCGGGCTGAGGTATCGAAGCCTCGTCCAGCTCCTGCAGGCCCTTCGATACCTCAAGGCGAACGGGAGGGACCTCGGTTTTCCGGGTATCCGCAACCAGCCCTGCGGCCCGTTCGGGCTGAGGTATCGAAGCCTCGTCCAGCTCCTGCGGGCCCTTCGATACCTCAGGGCGAACGGGTGGGGCCTCGGTTTTTCGGGTATCCGCAGCCAGCCCTCCGCCCCGTTCGGGTTGAGGTATCGAAGCTCGCGCCTCATCCAGATGCCCTGGCAGAGGGTTGCGCGTTCCCCACGCATGACGCTGGATTGCCGTCCAGTCACCGCGAATCAACGCCTCCTTCTTTGACCTCCCCCAGCCTTTGATCCTCAGCTCGGCCGTCAATGCATCTTCACGCGTGGCCGCCTCGTGCGTCCAAACCAGTTCTACCGGTCGTCGTTTGAATGTATAGCCTTCAATCGCTCCCGATTGATGCTGAGCAACTCTTCGGTCGAGTTCATCGGTATGTCCGACGTAGTAGGACTTGTCAGCACAGCGCAGCATGTAGACGAAAAAAGGTTTCAATCGAACCTCGGGTGTGGGCTTCGATACCTCAGCCTGAACGGAATTTTGTTATCTCATGCATCGATTGGTGCGTAAGACAACGGAACGAGGAGTCACGCCACCGATTTGCGAATCTGCTCCAACACATCCTTCGCACTCGCAGGAATCGGCGTCCCGGGCCCATAAATCCCCTTCACCCCGGCCTCGTACAAAAAGTCGTAGTCCTGCCGCGGAATCACCCCGCCTACGAACACGATGATGTCGTCGGCCCCTTGTTCCTTCAATGACTTGATGATCGCCGGCACCAGCGTCTTGTGCCCCGCCGCCAAGGTGCTCACCCCCACCGCGTGCACGTCGTTCTCGATCGCCTGCCGCGCACATTCCTCGGCGGTTTGAAACAGCGGCCCCATGTCCACATCGAAGCCCAGGTCGGCAAACGCCGTGGCCACCACTTTCGCCCCGCGGTCATGCCCGTCTTGCCCCAGCTTCGCGATCATCACGCGCGGCCGGCGGCCTTGCTCTTCGGCAAACTCCGCAATCTCCTGCTGAAGCTTGGCCCAGCCTTCAGCACTGTCATAAGCGGCTGCATACACACCGGTCACCTTTTGCGTATCGGCGCGGTGGCGCCCCCAGATGTTTTCCAGCGCGTCGGACACCTCGCCCACCGTGGCACGCAAGCGCATCGCCTTGATCGTCAGGTCGAGCGTGTTGCCTTCGCCAGTTTCGGCGCATCGAGTCAGCGCCTCGAGCGCCGCCCGCACCGCAGCCGAGTCCCGCGACGCACGCACCTGCTTCAACCGCGCCACCTGGTTTTCGCGCACCGCATGGTTGTCGATGTCGCGGCTGTCGATCGCATCTTCCTTGGCGAGCTTGTATTTGTTGACACCGACGATCACATCCTTGCCGCTGTCGATGCGCGCTTGCTTCTCCGCCGCACTCGCCTCGATCTTCAGCTTGGCCCATCCGCTCTCCACCGCATGCGTCATGCCGCCCATCTTGTCGACTTCCTCGATGATGGACCAGGCCTTGTCGGCCATGTCTTGCGTGAGCTTCTCCATCATGTAGCTGCCGGCCCAAGGGTCGACGACGTTCGTGATGTGGGTCTCTTCCTGGATGATCAACTGCGTGTTGCGAGCGATGCGCGCGCTGAACTCGGTCGGCAAGGCAATCGCTTCGTCCAGTGCGTTGGTGTGCAGCGACTGCGTGCCGCCAAACACCGCCGCCATCGCCTCGATGGTCGTGCGCACGACATTGTTGTAAGGGTCTTGCTCCGTCAGCGACCAGCCCGAGGTCTGGCAGTGCGTGCGCAACATCAGGCTCTTGGGATTCTTCGCATCGAACTCTTTCATGATGCGCCACCACAGCAAACGTGCCGCGCGCATCTTTGCGACTTCGAGATAGAAGTTCATCCCGATCGCCCAGAAGAAGCTCAAGCGCCCCGCGAACTCATCGACATTCAGACCCTTCGCTATCGCAGTTTTCACGTACTCCTTGCCGTCGGCCAGCGTGAAGGCGAGTTCCAGCGCCTGATTCGCGCCTGCCTCCTGCATGTGATAGCCGGAAATCGAGATCGAGTTGAACTTCGGCATGTTCTTCGCCGTGTACTCGATGATGTCCCCGATGACTCGCATCGACGGCTCGGGCGGGTAGATGTAGGTGTTGCGGACCATGAACTCCTTGAGGATGTCGTTCTGGATCGTCCCGCTCAATTGATCCTGCGACACGCCCTGCTCTTCGGCAGCAACCACGTAGCCCGCCAGTACCGGCAGCACCGCACCGTTCATGGTCATGGAGACGCTGACCTTGTCGAGCGGTATGCCGTTGAAGAGGATTTTCATGTCCTCCACGCTGTCGATCGCCACGCCTGCCTTGCCGACGTCGCCCGTCACGCGTGGATGGTCACTGTCGTAGCCCCGGTGGGTTGCCAGATCGAAGGCCACGCTGACCCCCTGGGCGCCGCTGTCCAGGGCCTTGCGATAGAAGTCGTTCGATGCCTCGGCGGTGGAGAAGCCGGCGTACTGCCGGATGGTCCATGGCCGCACCGCGTACATGGTGGCCTGCGGGCCACGCACGAAGGGCGGGAAGCCGGGCAGCGTGTCGGCGTAGGCCAGCCCGTTCGCATCGGCCGCGGTGTACAGCGGCTTCACGGTAATGCCTTCAGGCGTCACCCAGTTCAGCGAGTCAAGGTGACCGCCGGGCGCAGACTTGGCTGCAGCCTTCTGCCACGCCTCAAGCGACTTCGAATTCAACAGATCATCGGACATGCATGCCCCTGCGATTGGATCTCGACGATCGAGCGAAACGCCTCTCGTGCCGCTTGATGTGACATCCCGCCTCATCCATAATTCAAAATTGAATTATATCCACCCGGCCTTTTTTGTTGCCACTTTCGCCCAGTCTCATGGTCGCACCTCGCCCTGACGCCAAAAGCACCGATACCTCGACCAACGGCACCAGGCTGGCTGACATGCCCTTGTACCAGCGGGTGGCCGAGCGCCTTCGCGAGCGCATCGTGGCGCACACAATGGCGCCCGGAAGCTGGATCAACGAACAAGCCCTGACAGCAGAGCTGGGTATCAGCCGCACGCCCCTGCGCGAGGCGCTGAAGGTGCTCGCGTCCGAGGGCCTGGTCACGATGAAGCTTCGGCGCGGAGCCTATGTCACAGAGGTGTCGGAGCGAGACTTGTCGGAGGTTTTCCATTTGCTGTCCTTGCTGGAAAGCGATGCAGCCGCGGTCGTCGCCAAGCAGGCCAGCGACGACGAAATCGCCGAGCTATCGGATTTGCATGAACATCTCGAAGCCACGGTCGACGAGCGCGACGCCTTCTTTGCCGCGAACGAGCGTTTCCACATGCGAGTGCTCGAGATTGCCGACAACCGCTGGCGCAACCAGATGGTGGCGGACTTGCGCAAGGTGATGAAGCTTTATCGCCACCATTCGCTGTTCAAGCAGGGGCGCCTTCAAGCCTCGCTCAAGGAACACCGAAAGATCATGGCGGCACTCAAGGCGCGCAATGCAACGCTGGCGCAGGAATTGATGCTGCAGCATCTGGCAAGCGGAAAGGAAGCGGCGGCCAAGAAGTGAATCATCAGCCCTCTCAAGCGCCTGCTTGGCCTGCGAGAATGCCGCCCATGATTCGCCCGCTCATCAGCCTCATTGCCGCGGTCGCCCGCAACGGCGCCATCGGCAAGAACAACGAACTGCTCTGCCGAATCTCCGAAGACCTGAAGTTCTTCAAGCATACGACCCTCGGCTCGCCCGTCATCATGGGTCGCAAGACCTGGGACTCCATCGGCCGGCCGCTGCCGGGTCGTCGCAACATCGTCGTCACCCGCAATCCAGAATGGTCGGCCGACGGCGCCGAACGGGCCGCTTCACTTCAAGAGGCGATCATGCTTGTGCAGAATGCGGCCAAAGTGTTCGTCATCGGTGGCGGTGAAATCTACACACAGGCTTTGCCCATTGCAGATGAACTCGTGCTCACCGAGATCGATGCGAATTTCGAAGGCGATGCCTTCTTCCCCGCGTGGGACAAGTCGCAATTCAGCGCACGCGCAAGCGACGCGCAAACCAGTGAACAAGGCTTCGCCTATCGCTGGGTAACCTATCAACGACAACACGGAGATTGACATGTCGGGACACGGTTTTCATGTGCATGGTCCTCACGACCACGAACTTGAACATGCGGCGCAACACGGCGACTCCCATGCGGGTCAGTTGGCGGTAGTCACGGCCATTCTGGCGACGGTGGGTGCGCTCTTCGGCTACATGGGGGGCGCCACGCAAGCCAACGCGGGGCTGTTCAAGAACGACGCTGCCATCAAGAAGACAGAAGCGTCCAATCAATGGAACTACTACCAGGCCAAGAGCAGCAAGCAGAACCTCTCCGAACTGGCGCTTGAGCTGGCGCCGGAAAGCCGCAAGCAGTTCTATCAAGACGAGATCAAGCGCTACAAAGGCGAAAAGGTCGAGATCAAGGCTGCCGCTGACAAGCTTGAAGCGCAGGCCACGGAGTTCGACAAGAAAAGCGACGAGCAGATTCATCAGCACCATCGCTGGGCGCAGGCCACCACCGCCCTGCAGATCGCGATCGCGATGGCGGCGATTGCTTTGCTCACCAAGCGCAAGTGGTCGGAGTACCTTGTGTACGGCCTGAGCGCCATCGGCATCGCGACCGGTGTACTCGCATGGTTCCACATTTGACTACATGGGCTTTCGATCGTCGCTCGATTTCATACTGACCGAGCAGTGACTGACACGCTGGTGTCTTGGAATGTCACTATGTTGCTGGCTCTTCAGACAAAGACAGATCGAAGCCGATGAATGACACCATTTTTCGTCCGGTGACCGAAGCAACGTGGCGCGAGACTCCCAGCGCCGCGCCGTGCGCAGACCCGGTGGTATTTCGAGGCCTGGCGGCTGGCTGGCCGGCGGTGCGGCACTGGAGCTTTGACGGCCTTTCGTCACAGGTGTCCGATCAACCTGTGCAACTGGTCGACGGCAATCGCGAAAAGGATGCAACCCGCTTCGTGCCATCCACGCTACACAACTATCTCCAATCGCTGCAGGCACCTCCAACAACCAATCGGCCCCATCCATACCTGAAGGAGTTCGACTTGCTCAAAGCAGCACCTGCATTGAAGAAAGATCTGCCTCATGAAGAACTGCTGCCCAGGCGACACCTGCGGTCGTTGCGCAGCTGGATCGGTCCAGCGGGCGCGAGCACTGGTTTGCACTACGACTATCTCGACAACTTGGCAGTGCAGGTCCTCGGAGTGAAGCGGTGGCGGCTGGCTCGGCCGGGCACCGTGGAGCGGATGAACGCGGTATCGACGAAATACGACAGCTGGGCAGTGCTGTCATCGTCCAATGCACAGGAACTGGCATCGCGCGTCGCAGACGATGGCCGCAATGATTTCTTCACGGTCGACCTTCGGCCCGGCGACGTGTTGCAACTGCCAGCCGGCTGGTGGCACGAAGTGACGAACCTCAGCGCGAGCGTGCTTTTCGGCGGTTTCCACGGCCCGCGCGCTGCAGTACTGGCACGCTGGGCATGGGTGAGTGCACGCGACATGATGCATCGGCGTGGATGGCTGGCTCGGCACAATTGCACTTGTCACCCGCAGTGATGTCTGCCAAAAAACGTGTTTTGAATCAAATGCTCCTCGAGTCATGAAGATTGCCACCTGGAACGTCAACTCGCTCGGCGTGCGCCTGCCCCAGGTGCTCGATTGGCTGGCCGCGAATCAGCCCGATGTCCTCTGTCTGCAGGAGACCAAGCTCACCGACGACAAGTTCACGCATGCAGAGTTCAAGGAGGCGGGCTACGAGTCACAGTGGTTTGGGCAGAAGACGTACAACGGTGTGGCGCTACTGTCGAAGACGCCAGCAGCTGACGTGTCGCGCAACATCTTCGGTTTCGAAGACGAGCAAGCTCGCGTGATCGCCGGCACCGTCGACGGTGTGCGCGTGATCGGCGCCTACTTTCCGAACGGGCAGGAGCCGGGCAGCGAGAAGTTTGCCTACAAAATGAAATGGCTGGGCGCTTTACGAGAATGGGTACGCGGCGAGTTGGTGAAACATCCGAAGCTCGCCTTGCTCGGAGACTTCAACATCGCGCCCGAAGATCGCGACGTGTGCGATCCGATCGCTTGGGCGGGGCAGATTCATTGCACGCCGGAAGAGCGCGAACACTTCCAGCAACTCATCGCCCTCGGCCTGCACGACGCCTTCCGACTATTCGAACAGGCACCCAAGCTGTATAGCTGGTGGGACTACCGCATGCTCGCGTTTCGGCGCAACCAGGGGCTGCGCATCGATCACATTCTGCTGAGCGATTCGTTGAAGACGGACGTCAAGGCATGCTCCATCGACAAGCTGCCCCGCAAGAACGAACGGCCAAGCGATCACGCGCCGGTGGTGGTGGTGTTGTAGCCCGGATTCAAGCCGGACTGCGAAGTCAGCCTCTCAGACTCAACTCTCGGCCTCTCAGTCATCGAGCCCCAACTCCTGAATCTTCCGTGTGATCGTGTTGCGGCCGATGCCCAACTTCTGCGCCGCCTCAATACGCCGACCGCGCGTGACTTCGAGCGCCGTATGAATGAGCTGAGCTTCGAACTTGCGTGTGAGCACATCCCACACGTCAGGCGCACCCGCCTGCAGGATGGTGCGCGATTCCCGTTCCAGATCGAGCAACCATGACGCAGGGCCACTGGCTGCTGTTGGCGGGGACGGCTCAGGGGAAAAGCTGTGCACGTTCGCGGTCGGTGGCATCACTGCCATCGGCACGCCCGGCCGAAGCTGCGTGTCGGTGAGGTTCGCGAAGTCGGGCGTGAACGTCGGCGTGATCGGCGCAGGCGCTGCAGCCAAGGCAGGGCCCATCAACAACTCCGGCGGCAGGTCCTTGGCCTCAATGACTTGCGCAGGTGCCATCACCGTCAGCCAATGGCATATGTTCTCCAACTGTCGCACGTTGCCCGGATAGTCGAAGCGAACCAGCCTGGCCAGCGCAGGCTCGGTGAAGCGCTTGGCCTCGACCCCCAGTTCCTTCGCACTCTTTTGCAGGAAGAAACGTGCGAGCCCCGGCACGTCTTCGCGCCGCTCGCGCAGCGCCGGAAGGCGCAAGCGAATCACGTTCAGCCGATGGAACAAGTCTTCACGAAAAACACCCAGCTTGACCCGCTCTTCAAGGTTCTGGTGTGTCGCCGCGATGACGCGCACGTTGCTGCGCAGCGGACTGTGTCCGCCCACGCGATAGAACTGTCCGTCGCTCAAGACACGCAGCAAGCGCGTCTGCAGATCGAAGGGCATGTCCCCGATTTCGTCGAGAAACAGCGTGCCGCCGTCGGCCTGCTCGAATCGTCCACGCCGCGTTGTCTGCGCACCCGTGAAGGCACCGCGCTCATGGCCGAACAACTCGCTTTCGAGCAAATCCTTCGGAATCGCCGCGGTGTTGATCGCAACGAAGGGCCCGGTCGCACGCGGGCTGTGCTTGTGCAGCGCATGCGCCACGAGCTCTTTGCCCGAACCCGACTCACCCGTGATGAGCACCGTGACGATGCTCTGGCTCAGGCGGCCGATGGCGCGGAACACGTCCTGCATCGCAGGCGCCTGCCAGAGCATCTCGGGCATCTCAGTCGCTCCGTTGTCGCGCACCTCTTCGCGCACGCTCTCGTCGAGCGCGCGGCGGATGAGCTCCACCGCCTTGTTCACGTCGAAAGGCTTGGGCAAGTACTCGAAAGCACCGCCCTGGAACGCACTGACCGCGCTGTCGAGGTCGGAGTACGCTGTCATGATGATGACCGGCAGCCCAGGATGCTTTTCCTTGACCTTGGCCAGCAATTCGATACCCGACCCGCCGGGCATGCGGATGTCGGACACCAGCACCTGTGGAAGCTCGGTGTCGAGCGCCGTCAGCACATCGCGCGGGTTGGTAAAGCTGCGTACTGCGAGGTCTTCGCGCGCCAGCGCCTTCTCCAACACGAATCGGATGGATTGGTCGTCGTCAACGATCCAGATGGGTTTCATTCCCTGCCCTTGAAGCCGTTCAGGCTCATTTGCTGCCGTGACCGCTCATCCGCAGCATCGGCTTGTGGCCTCAGGGAAGCGGAATCATGATCTTGAAGTTCGTCCTGCCGGGAACGCTTTCGCATTCGATCATGCCTTGGTGTTGCTGCACGAAGGTCTGCGCCAGTGTGAGTCCCAGACCCGATCCACCATCACGTCCCGATACCAGAGGGTAGAAGATGCGATCGCGAATCGACTCGGAGACTCCCGGGCCGTTGTCCTCGATATGCAAGTCCAGTGCCAGACGATAGCGCTGCTTGCCTAAAGTCACCTGACGGGCGATGCGTGTGCGCAGCGTGATCGCGGCATCGCCCATCGCCATGCGCTCTGACAAAGCCTGCGCTGCGTTGTGGGCAATGTTGAGCACGGCCTGGATGAGCTGCTCGCGATCGCCGCGGAAATCGGGAATGGAGATGTCGTAGTCGCGCATGACCGTCAGGCCGCGCGGAAATTCAGCGAGGATGAGCGAACGAACACGTTCGCAGACCTCGTGAATGTTCACGTCACTCACTACGTGAGGCTTGCGATGCGGTGCGAGCAGGCGGTCGACCAGTGCCTGCAGCCGGTCCGCCTCTTGAATGATGACCTGCGTGTACTCGGTTAGCGCGCGCGACTCGACTTCCATCTCGAGCAACTGCGCTGCGCCACGGATGCCGCCCAGTGGGTTCTTGATCTCGTGCGCGAGATTGCGGATCAGTTCCTTGTTCGCCTGAGCCTGATCCAGTGCGCGCTCTTCGCGATCCTGCCGCGTCTGCTGCTCGATCTCGACCAGTTCAACCACCACGGTGTCGCGGCTGGTCGCATGGGACGAGAACGGATTGGCACGGTCCATCTGGTTGACGATGACGTGCACTGGCAGCACTTCTCCGTGCACCGATGCCGGCCGCTTCAGTTGCGCCTCGAGTCGGCTGGTCGAATAGTTGTTGCACAAGACTGCCGCAACCGTGTCGCGCAGAGGCTGCGGATCGACAACCCAGTCGAAGAGCGAACCGCGCAGCACGCTGCGGCGCGACAACCCCAGCACATGCTCAAAGGCTGCGTTTGCGAACACACAAAGTCCGTCGGGTCGGACGATGGCGACCATCGTCGCGAGGTAATCGAAGGCAGCAAGAATCGGTGTCGACAGTGGCGCTGCAACGGTCACGCGCCCTGCATCTGCGTCCTGGACTTTCGGCTTGGCCTTCACTGTGGCAGCTTGGAGAGTTCGCGCTTGATCGCAGCGATGTCGTTTTCCTTGCGTGCGATGCCGGCCTTCATGTCGGCCACCCGGTCGAGGTACTTCTGATAGTTGCGCTCGTCGCCTTGCCGTTCGGGTTCGCCCTTGTTGTAGTCCTTCTGCATCTGCGCAAGCCGCTCTTCTTCGCGCTTGAGCTCGCCTTCGAGTATGCGGCGAGCATCGCTGTCGCGCGCGCGCTGATCGTTCGGGTCCACGCGCTGGTCGGCAGGCCGGGTAGTGGACGGCGACGCTGCCGGGGTGCCACCGCCGCTGCGCGGCTTGACCGCTTGGACGACGGTGATGGGCGCGCCTTCCAGCGTCCGGCAGCCTTTGTCGCGAGCCTCCTTGGCGGACAGCGTATCGGTGTACAGAACGGGGTTGCCGGGGCAGCGATACACCTCACGGCCCGGCTGCTGCGCCGCAGCGAGCGGCGTGAGCACTGAAGAGAGCATCACCGATAACCCAACGAACTCTAGAGTTTTGACTGCAATACGTTTCATGCGACGACTCCTCTGGCGGAACAACGCAAGTTTTTGCACTCACGATGACTCAGAGGCTGAGAGTTTTTCGAGCGTGTCCGAGCAGCACGTCAAAAGGCGCCTGATCCAGGCGCAAAGCGCAGCCATAGCCCGGGCTATGGCGAGCATTTGCAACGACGAGAAGGCGTCTTTTGGCGTGATGAGCGGGCATGATCGAAATACTCTCAGCCTCTCGTTCCATTGTCGCCCACAAGGCATTTCCCCCGACATAGCGTGTTCGACAGGACCACGAAGAAAAAGGGACGGCTTTCGCCGTCCCTTTTTCCTTCTCGCCTGATTGATCGATTCGTGAGAATCGGTTCAGGCCGAGTAGTACATGTCGAACTCGACCGGATGAGTCGTCATGCGGAAGCGCGTGACTTCCTGCATCTTGAGTTCAATGTATGCGTCAAGGTACGCATCGGTGAAGACGCCGCCCTTGGTCAGGAATGCGCGGTCGTTGTAGAGGTAGTCGAGCGCCTGATCCAGGCTGTGGCAGACGGTCGGGATCTTCGCGTCCTCTTCCGGCGGGAGGTGGTACAGGTCCTTCGTCGCGGCTTCGCCTGGATGGATCTTGTTCTCGACGCCGTCGAGGCCCGCCATCAGCATGGCTGCGAAGCCCAGGTACGGGTTGCACAGGGGATCCGGGAATCGGCATTCAATGCGGCGGCCCTTCGGATTCGGCACGTACGGAATGCGGATCGATGCCGAGCGGTTGCGCGAGCTGTAGGCCAGCTTCACCGGGGCTTCGAAGCCGGGGACCAGACGCTTGTACGAGTTGGTGCCCGGGTTCGTGATGGCATTCAGCGCACGGGCGTGCTTGATGATGCCACCGATGTAGTGAAGCGCGAATTCGCTCAGGCCGGCATAGCCGTCGCCGGCGAACAGGTTCTTGCCATCCTTCCACACCGATTGGTGGACGTGCATTCCGGAGCCGTTGTCTCCCACGATTGGCTTGGGCATGAAGGTCGCCGTCTTGCCGTAGGCGTGGGCCACATTCGTAATGACGTACTTCTGGATCTGCAGCCAGTCGGCACGTTGGACCAGCGTGCTGAACTTCGTGCCGATTTCCATCTGGCCGGCGTTGGCCACTTCATGGTGATGCACTTCGACGGGCACGCCCAGCGATTCGAGGATCAAGCACATCTCGGAGCGCATGTCCTGGAACGAATCGACCGGCGGAACCGGGAAGTAACCGCCCTTGACGCCGGGACGGTAGCCAGAGTTGCCGTGCTCGTATTCCTTGCCAGAGTTCCAGGCGGCTTCTTCGGATTCGATCTTCGAGAACGAGCCGGACATGTCGACATTCCAACGGACGCTGTCGAACACGAAAAACTCGGGTTCGGGACCAAAGAAGGCAGCGTCACCAATGCCGGACGACTTCAGGTAGGCCTCGGCACGTTTGGCCAGAGAACGCGGATCGCGCTCATAAGGCTTGCCATCACCCGGCTCAATCACGTCGCAGGTCAGGACCAGCGTAGGTTCTTCGAAGAAAGGATCGATGTTGGCGGTGTTCGGGTCCGGCATGAGCAGCATGTCGGATGCTTCGATGCCCTTCCAGCCGGCGATCGACGAACCGTCGAAAGCGTGGCCCGACGTGAATTTGTCTTCATCGAAGTGCGACAGGGGCACAGTCACGTGTTGCTCTTTACCGCGGGTGTCGGTGAAGCGGAAGTCGACGAACTTGACTTCGTTTTCCGACACCAACTTCATCACGTCGGCGACGGTCTTGGCTGCCATCAAAATCTCCTA
>Ga0136846_1229134_pt1 | contig 34286 bp, 30 predicted proteins | sample HopSoiMetagenom2_FD_96841 | JGI IMG/M metagenome (GOLD analysis project Ga0136846, IMG submission 96841) | Grasslands soil microbial communities from Hopland, California, USA - 2 Assembly 2016 (version 4) | ecosystem: Environmental > Terrestrial > Soil > Grasslands | place: USA: Hopland...
GGCCTTGCCCTGCAGGCGTATGCCGCGCGTGGCATAGCCGGGAAGCGCAAACTCCTCGGCGACCACCGGCACAATTTCACCGGCATGAAAGCCCGCCTCCCGCGCCGCCACCGCTTTGGCAAATGAGCTGGAGGCAAATCCATCCACCGCTTCCCGCGTGATGCCGTATTTCTTCGCGAGGTTTTCCGCCGTCTGGATCATGTCGATACCGGCGGCCGAGTCCTTCAAAGCCTCCCACATGAAGTCCTTGAAGCCGACCGGCGCGCCCAGCTTGAAGCCGGTGCGGTGCTCAAAGGCGGCGATCGGGTTGCGCGTCATGCTTTCGGCGCCGACGACCAGCGCCACATTCGCCGCGCCGCTCTGGATCTGCTCGCCGGCCTGGCGGAACAGCTCGAAGCCGGTGCCGCAGATGCGCTGCACCATGATGGCCGGCACTTCCACCGGCACCCCGGCGTACAGGCCGATGTGGCGCGGCAACATGAATTGCTCAAAGTCTCCCGGGGCCATGTTGCCGGCGATCACCGAGTCGACATGGCCGGCGCTGACACCCGAGCGCTGCAGCACGGCGCGTGCGGCCTTGATGCCGAGGTCGGTGGGCGATACGTGGCCGATGGCGCCGCAGTAATCGACCATGGGCGTGCGCACGCCGTCGAGCATCCAGACGTCCTGGAAGGCGGAGAAAAATCCTTTGTGTTGCATGCAAATCCTGCTGTGTCTGGATGGTAGGTACGTAGGTAGGAGGTGTCGGCGCGCCGGGCCGTCAACGCGCGCGGGGTTTCAATGTCGGATGGGCCGTGTCGCCGTGCAGGGCCTCCACAAGCTCTGCGCGATGCGTCAGCACGGCGCGCTGGTTGATGGAGCCTTTGTCGGTGACCTCGCCTTTGTCGAAGGAAGGCGGCTCATGCATCAGATGCAGGCGCGCAATGCAGCCGGCGCTGCCGGTGGCGCAGAGCGCGAGCTGGTCCAGCACCTCCTGGAAATGCGCCAGCACCGGCGCGCTGTCGAGCACCTGCCGCCAGGGCGCATCCGGCGGCAGCCCGGCCAGCGCGCGTACGGCCGGCGTCGGAAACACCAGCGCGCCCACCTCTTTGAGGTTGATGCCGGTGAGTACCGCATCCTGCACATAGGGCGCGCAGGCTGCGACGATCTTGGCGCGCAGAGGCCCGACGCTGACAAAGGTGCCGGTGGCAAGCTTGAAGTCCTCGGCAATGCGGCCGTCGAACTTCAGGCCCCGGTGGATGTCTGCGTCGTCTATCCACTTCACCGCGTCGCCGGTGCAGAAGAAACCTTCTTCATCGAAGGCCTGCGCCGTATCCTGCGGCGCGCGCCAGTACCCCGGGGAGACGTTGGGGCCCTTGTAGCGCACCTCGGTTTTGCCCTGTATGTCGGCCAGCTTGAGTTCCATGCCGGGTGCGGGCACGCCCAGGTCGCCGGACTTCACTTCAGGGCTGGTCACGAAGATGGCAAACGGCGCAGACTCGGTCATGCCCAGGCCGGTCACCATGACAATGCGCTCGCCGATTTCTTTTTCCTGCGACTCGTAGAGGCTGTCCCACACCGGCTGGGCCAGCGCGGCTCCCGCGTAGAAAAACATCTTCACGCGCGACAGCAGCTTGCGCCGCAGCTGTGCATCCGTCTGCATGGCCTGGGCGATCGCCTCAAAGCCGGTCGGCACATTGAAGTACACCGTGGGGGCGATCTCGCGCAGGTTGCGCAGGGTCTCTTGCATCAGCGCCGGCGTGGGCTTTCCGTCATCGATGTAAAGCGTTCCGCCGTGGAACAGCACCATGCCGAAGTTGTGGTTGCCGCCGAAGGTGTGGTTCCACGGCAGCCAGTCGACCAGCACCAGCGGCTCTTCCTCCAGCACCGGCATGGACTGCGCCATCTGCTGCTGGTTGGCGCACCACATGCGCTGGGTGTTGATCACCGCCTTGGGCATCTTGGTCGAGCCGCTGGTGAACAGGAATTTCACGATGGTGTCCGGCCCGGTGGCCTGCATGGCCCGCTCCACCGCGGCCGTCGCGGGTGTCGCGGCCAATTCCGCGAACCGTGTGCTGGCGCGCCCCTCGATTTGCCCGGCGGCCAGCACCACCTCGACCCCGGCCTCCACCGTGGCCTGGATGGCTTTGGCATACCGTTCGGCGTCGGCGGCAAACACCAGGCCCGGCGTCACGGTCTTGAGCACGTGGCGCAGCTTGTCGTAGTCCTGGCTGACCAGGGAATAAGGCGGCGAAACCGGCACGAAGGGCACGCCGGCCACGAGGCAACCCAGGGCCAGCTGCGCGTGCTCCAGGCTGTTCTCGGAAAGGATCACCACCGGCCGTTCGGCGCTCAGGCCGCGGTCCAGCAAGCCCTGGGCGATGCTGCGCGCCACCGCCCAGGCCTGGGCGTAGCTGAGGTGGCGCCATTCGCCCGTCGAGCCATCCGCCCGTTTTTCGCGCCGCGCCATGAAGCTGCGTTCGGGCGCGGCCTGCGCCCAATGCTGCAGCCGGTCAGTGATGCGGTCGGGGTAGCCTTTCAGCGCCTGGTCGGCACGAAGGTAGCGCACGCCGGGTGAGCCTTCGCGCATGACGGCGCGGGTCACGCCAAAGCGCAGGGGACGAAATTTGAGGGCGCTCATGTCGGTTTGTCTCTTCTGTCTCTTTGTCTTTTCGGCTCTTTGGCTCTTTAGCTCTTGGCTCTTCGGCTTTTTGTCTCTTTCCCAACGGGCCCTCATGCGGGCCCGTCGGCAGCTCAGGCTTTTTTCACCTTGGCGGCCTTGCCGTCCAGGAAGTCCCTCACGCGGCCCTTGGCCTCGGGCGCGCTTTGTGCGATCGCCGCCATCAGTGCTTCAGTGAAGAAGCCCTGGTCGGCGGGCTGCTCCGCGATGCGCGGCAAAGCATGCATCAGCGCATAGTTGGTCAAGGGCGCATTGGTCGCCACGCGGGCGGCCAGTTCAAGCGCCTTGTCGAGTGCCTGCCCCTGCGGCACCAGGTACTGCGCCAGGCCTATGCGCTCGCCGTCCTGGGCGTTGTAGACACGGCCGGTCAGCATCATGTCGGTCATGCGGGCCGCACCTATCAGGCGCGGGATGCGCACCGCGCCGCCACCGCCAACGAAGATGCCGCGCGAGCCTTCGGGCAGGGCGTAAAAAGTGCTCTCGTCGGCCACCCGGATGTGGCAGGCGCTCGCCAGCTCCAGGCCGCCGCCGACCACGGCGCCGTGCAGCGCGGCAATCACGGGCACCGGCCCGTACTGCAGGCGGTCCAGCGCAGCATGCCACATGCGCGAATGGTGCAGGCCCTGGCTGGCGTCGCGTTCCTGGAGTTCACCGAGGTCAAGCCCGGCGCAGAAGTGGTCTCCCTCGCCGTGCAGCACGGCGGCGCGGGCGCCAGCGGGCAGGTTTTCAAACAGGTCGCGCAGGGCCAGCACCTGGGCGTCGCCCAATGCATTGCGTTTGGCGGGGCGCGCCAGGCGGATCACGGCAACGTCGCCGCGCATTTCGAGTTGGAGGTGTTTTTGGGTCATTTGGAGGTTTTCAGTGAGGTCGATTATGGTTATGAATAATAACTAATGCAACGAAGCGGCGCCGTTTTTTTGCAGTGAAAACCCTAGGGTTTGAGCGGAGCCGGCCAGCGGCGCGGCTGGCGCCGGCGCGCAGCGCAGGAGGTTGGCGGAAGAAGAAGGCGGCCCGCATCGGGCCGGGAAGACAGCCGCGGCAACGGGGTGCCGGGCCAAAAAACTGGACTGGGCTAGGCTAAATGTTCAGCCACTTCAGCAGTTCGCGCATGCGCGGCTCCGAACTGGTGTCGAACTGCTCGACGCCGATGCGCTTGAGCACTTCCTTGCCGGTGTCGCTGCCCGGCAAGGCCAGCAATTCCTCCTGGATGGCCTTGAGCTGCTCGGGCTTGATGCGCTTGTGGGCGACCAGCGGAAAGTAAGGCTGCGGCACGCTCTTGTGCAGGATGCGGCCGCCGTCTTTTTCCCATTTCTTGGCAATGCCTGAATAAGACGCCACGCCGCCGACGTCGGCGAACTTGTTGTCCAGGTAAAAGCCCACGGCGGCCTGCTCGCGCACGAACTGCACGTTTTCCTTGTCGACCAGGATGCCCTTGTCGCGCAACTCGGCGGCGCAAAAACGGGACATGAACGCGATCTGCTCGGGAAGCGCAATCCGTTTGCCCTTGACGTCGTTAATCGTCTTCAGCTCGGAACCCTTGGGCGCGATGATGAAGCACTGGCCGTCGGGCTTGGTGCTGGCGATATAGCTGTAGCCGTAGTCGCGCATGCCGCGCGCCGGGTAGTCGCTGGGGCGGGCCATCACCAGGTCGAAGCGGCCGGTCTGCATGCCCTCTTCGAGCTGTTTGAATTCGCGCGCGAACACGACGCTGACCTTGGCTTTTATGGCCTTGCCGATCACCTCGGCCAGGCCCTGGTATTTGGCGATCACCTGGGCGTGGTCCAGCCCGCCCGACGTGCCTTCACTGATGCCCAGCACCAGTTGCTGAGCCGGAGCCGGAGCCTGGGCTTGGGCCGGGCCCGCCAGTGCCGCGAAGGCCAGCGGCAGCGCCCTCAGGAGATAGCCAAAGAATCCAGGTTTTCCCTCGTGTCTCGTCGATTTCATCAGCGTCCCCTTATATTAAAAAAGAGCCCATGCTAAGAGCGGTTTGCGGGCTTGTCATCCGGCAATTTGTCACCCCTTGTTACCCAAACCAACCTTTGCAGACACTCCGACAGAGGACGTGCCACGAAACGAAACCATACCGGCATGTGACGAGATGTAGTCCGTGAAAAGCCAGCGTTCGGAGCAAGAACACCGCAGAACCGGCTTTGCCGCTGCAGGTGTTGCCCCCTGAGGGGGGTTCCGGCTACACGCAGTGAGCCGAGACAGGGGGCTAAAAAAGCTAGCGCAAGCCCTTCACATAGCGCGGCGCGTTCGGGTCGCGGTACTTGCGGTCGCGGTGGGATTCGCTGTCGCCAAAAATCGCACCGAAGGTGGACTCGATGAAGCCCGATTCGGGATAGACCTCTTCCTCGGTATCGATTGAGCGGGCGGGGGTTTGCCGGTCCGGCGGCGGCGCCTCGCTGGGGGTGGGCACCGCTCGCTCTTTCACCGCGTCAGTCACCATTTTGACCAGGGGCACACGCGGCTTGGGGTCGGGCGTGGCCATGATCTCTTCAAGCCTGTCGGCCCAGACGGCAAGATCCGGGTGGTTGTCTTCCACCGACTTTTCGCGGGCAAAGCGCGCCACTTCCGCCGCGTACTCAAGGTTGCTGGCCATCCACTCGGTGTCGGTCACCCGGCCGGTCTTGCGGCGCAGCAGTACATGCAGGTGAGCGGCGATGGCGATTTTTTCGTTGGAGGGCATGGTGTGCTGTCCTTCAAAGCGGCTCACGTGCCCAGGCGTTCGGCATGCTGCGTGATGTCCAGGCCGTCGCTTTCCGAGGCCTCGCTCACACGCAGGCTCACCAGCAGCGAGGTGACCCAAAGCGCCACGGCCGTCATGAAGAGGCTGTAGAGCATGACCGAGCCCGCGCCTATGGCCTGGGTCAGCAGGTCGCCCTCCACGCCCGAAATGGCCTTGCTGGCGAACACACCGGTGAGCAGCGAGCCCACGATGCCGCCGACACCGTGCACGCCGAACACGTCGAGCGAATCATCGGCATTGAGCAGGCGTTTGAGGCCCGTGGCGCCCCAGTAGCAGGCCAGGCCGGCCACGAGGCCGAACACCAGGGCCGAGCGCGGCGAGACAAAGCCCGCTGCCGGCGTGATGGCGACCAGCCCGGCCACCAGGCCCGAGCACAGGCCCAGCAGTGAAGGCCGGCCGCGCACCGTCCATTCGGCCGCCATCCATGAGAGCGCGCCTGCGGCTGCCGCGATATGCGTCACGGCCATGGCGAGCCCCGCCCGGCCGTCGGAGGCCACGGCCGAGCCGGCGTTGAAACCGAACCAGCCCACCCACAGCATGCCCGCACCGGCCATGGTCAGGCCCAGGTTAAAGGGCGTGAAGGGCTCGCGGCCGTACCCGCGGCGCGGGCCGAGCACGTAGGCGCAGACCAGCCCGGCAATGCCGGCGTTGATGTGCACCACCGAGCCGCCGGCAAAATCCAGCGCGCCCATGCGCGCCAGCCAGCCATTGGGCTCCCAGACCCAGTGGGCGATGGGGGCGTAAACGATCAGCGTCCACAGCGACATGAAGATCAGCATGGCGGAGAAACGCATGCGCTCCACAAACGAGCCGACCACCAGCGCCGCCGTGATGATGGCAAAGGTCAGCTGGAACATCGCGTAGACAGATTCAGGGATGTTGGGCGCGATGTGGCTCACGGCGACCTTCTGCGCGTCTTTCACATAGTCAAGCCCGGTGAACCAGAGCCGCTCGGTGCCGCCCAGGTAATGCCCTATCGCCCCCGAGCCGGGCGTAAAGGCGATGGAGTAACCGACAGCGAACCACAGCAGGCTCACGACCGCACAGATCGCGACGACGCAGGCCATGACGTTGAGCACGCTTTTCCTGCGCACCATGCCGCCGTAAAACAGGGCGATGCCCGGGAGCGTCATCAGCAGCACCAGCGCGGTGGAGGTCATCATCCAGGCGGTATCGGCGCCGCTCAGGGTTTCCGCGCCGACCAGGCCCGGATGCGTGAGGGGCACCGGGGCCGACGCGGCTGGTGCGGGTGCGGCCGCCGCCGGTGGGGGTGCGACAGCAGGCGGTGCGGCTGCGGGTGCGGGTGGAGGCGTAGCTGCGGGGGCGGCTTCGGGGGCGCTCGCGGTGGCTGCCGGCGCCGCGGCTGCGGCGGGTGCGGCAGCCGTGGCAGGCGGGGCCGATGGGGCAGGTGCCGCAGGCGCCTGGGCCAGGGACAACTGGCTCGCAAAGCTCAGGCAGAAAAACATGACCCACGCCAAAAAGCTCTTCATATGCATACCGCTTGCCTTTCGTCCAATCAGTCCACAATTTGGTAACAACAGGCATAAGTCGTGCCAACGTGTTTCAGCGGGGTTTTGAGTGCAAATGCGTGCAGAAGACCACCTGGAGAGCCCTTGTGTGGCGCACGCCCCGGCGCCAGGACTGGCAAATTCGGGAATTTCCGGGGGCGGGAAACCCCCAATGCACTATGTGAGTGCGCACGCTACATTGGACGACTTGCTGACGAGCCTTGCTGCTCGCAACGCGAGGAGCCGAGGAGACACGAGAGAGAGAGATCACTACAAGTACACAGGCAAAGCGCATCCCACAAGGTGCCGTTTTGCAAAAAGCGCTGGCAACCCCGGCGCTTTTTTTATGCCCGTGTTCTTTTCAGCGGTTTGGTATCAAATCAGCCGCATCCCCTTTATTGGCCTAGGGAGTCAGCTATGAATTTTATAGCTGCGGGCTGTTTCGGCGCCGCTGCCGCCGCCGGCCTGGCGCGGCCGCGAACATGGCCGCCGAGGCTGGCCACGCTCGGGGGTTTATAACGAATTAGGCCTCCAGCTCAGGCGGGGTATTGGCCGACAGCTATCAATTCAGTAGCAAAGAGGCTGCTTTCGCCGGCTAGTCAGGGTTGATGCCCGCCGCGGCCATGGGTGGCGGCAGCTTGCTGATCGCTTCAGCGATGGCTGCCGCCTTGGCCTTGGCGGCCGCTGCCGCCGCTACCGTGGTGGGCCCGGGCGTAGCCCCCGCGCCGCCCGGAGCCAGCAGGTTGGCCACGTCGGCGGCCGGGCGCGGTTTGCCGATGGGCGCCGCGGCCAGGCCTTTTTGCACGGCCACCATGTCCTCTTCGCTGGGGTACTGGCCCAGCAGCACGTAGTCAAACACCCGGCGGGCAATCGGGGCCGCCACACCGGCGCCCCAGCCGGCGTTCTCGACGATCACGGCCAGCGCGATCTTGGGGTCTTCGGCCGGCGCGAAGGCCATGTACACGGCGTGGTCGCGCTGGTATTCCTCCATCTTGGCGCTGTTGTATTTGTCTTTCTGGCCGATGGTGACGGCCTGCGCTGTGCCGGTCTTGCCGCCGCTGAGGTATCCCGCGCCGGCAAACACCCGCGCCGAGGTGCCTTCCTGCGTCACACCCACCAGCGCCTTGCGCACGATGGCGATGTTCTCCGGTTTGTAGCCCAGGTCTTCGGGGGGCTCGGCCGGCAGCGGGTGCATCACGCGCGTCACCGGGTCCTGCGTGCCGATCACCAGGCGCGGGCGGTGCTTCACGCCGTTGTTGGCCAGCGCCGCGGTGGCCTGCGCCAACTGCAGCATGGTGAAGGTGTTGTAGCCCTGCCCGATGCCCAGCGAGATGGTTTCACCGGGGTACCACTTTTGCTGCGCCGCCCCTCTTTTTTTGTAGGCCTCGCGCTTCCACTCCTGGCTGGGCAGCACGCCCGGCAGTTCGCCGCCGATGTCGATGCCCGTGATCTGCCCGAAACCCAGCGGCTTCATGAAGTCGTGCATGGCGTCCACACCGAGCTCGTTGGCCAGCGAGTAGTAATACACATTGCTGGATTTGACGATGGAGCGGTACATGTCGACCGCGCCCAGCGCGATGTCGCCGTGGCTGCGGAACACGTGGCCGCCGAAACTCCAGGAGGCGTTGTCGTTGATGATGAAGCTGGGCGAGCGTTTTCCGGTTTCCAGCGCCGCCATCGCCATGAAGGGCTTGTAGGTCGAGCCCGGCGGATAGGTGCCTCGCAGCGCGCGGTTCAGCAGCGGTTTGTCGAGCGAGTCGCGCAGGTACTGCCAGCTCTCCGCGTCGATGCCGTCGACGAACAGGTTGGGGTCAAAGGTCGGCTTGCTGACAAAGGCCAGCACGTCGCCGGTTTTCGGGTCCAGCGCCACCAGTGCGCCGCGCCGGTCGCCGAACATGTCTTCGACCAGCTTTTGCAGGCGGATGTCCAGCGACAGCCGCACGGTGTTGCCGGGCGTGGCCGGGTTGCTGGCCAGCTTGCGCATGGCGCGCCCGCCGGCCGAGGTCTCGACCTGCTCGACGCCGGTGATGCCGTGCAGCTGCTGCTCAAAGCTTTGCTCTACGCCGAGCTTGCCGATGTAGTCGGTGCCGCGGTAATTGCCTTCGTTCTCGCTGCCCTCGATGTTCTCTTTTTCGGCCTGGTTGATGCGGCCTATATAGCCCACCACGTGGCTGCCCAGCTCGCCATAGGGATAGCTGCGAAACAGCCGGGCCTTGATGTCGACACCGGGAAAACGAAAGCGCTGCGCCGCGAAGCGCGCCACTTCCTCGTCCGTGAGGCGTGTGCGGATGGGCAGCGACTCGAAGTTTTTCGATTCTTCGCGCAGACGCTTGAAGCGCCGCTTGTCGCGCAGCTGGATGTCAACCACCTTCTCCAGCGCGGCAATGGTTTCCTCGAGGTTTTCAACCTTGGAAGGCGTGATTTCCAGTGTGTAGGCTGAATAGTTGGTCGCCAGCACGATGCCATTGCGGTCCAGTATCAGGCCACGGTTCGGCACGATAGGCACGATCGCCGTGCGGTTGCTTTCCGCCTGCTCATTCAGGTCGGCATGCCGATACACCTGCAAATACACCAGCCGCGAAGCCAGCAAGGCAAACGCACACAACACGATCAGACTTGCCGCCAGCACCCGCGCGCGGAACCGCGACAGGTCGGCTTCAACGTTTCTCAACTCAGTCATGGTGATCCGACTCTACTGCCGCCACAAAGTGCCCGCAATAAGCAAAAGGCCAGCATGAGCCGAGGAACCGCTTTGCCGGGCAAAACTATAGGCACCCCTGTCCAGGCTCACTGCGTGTAGCCTGTTCCCCCCTCGAGGGGGCGGGGCCTGCGGTCTGGCAAAGCCAGTCCCGCGGCCCCTGCTGACTTGGGAGCAGGGGGAGCAGTGCGGCACTTTGGCACAGATATAAAACAACTACAGCACCCCCATCTACAGAGGCCGATTCTGGTCAGGATCGGGTGCGCGGCGTTGCGGCACCAGCAGCAGCACGCTCACCACCGGCCACAAGAACGCCTCGATCAGCGGCGCCAGCAGCATGATCCAGCCCGGGAAAATTCCACCGCCTATCATGCGGATGATGAGCTCAACGCCATGCGCCACGGCAAACAGCGGCAGCACTTGCAGGGCTTGCGACGGCACCGTGAACCACAGTAGGCGGCGGTGGATCATGGTGGCGAAAAAGCTCAGCGCCGTGTACGACAGCGCATGCTGGCCGAGCAGCGACGACTGGTGCACATCCATGCCCAGGCCGAACATGAAGGCCACGCCAATGCCGACGCGCAGCGGCTGGTGCACGTTCCAGAACACCAGCACCAGCGCCAGAAAATCGGGCATCCAGGGCACGCGGCCCAGCGGCAGCATGTCCAGCAGCAGCGCGGCGATCAGGCTGCACCAGATAAAAACGGGGTTGGCCGGCAGCAGCAGTTGCTGGCCCGATGGCATGATCATTTGGCGGCGCCCTTCTTCTTCGGTGCGGTTTCAGGCGCGTCGGGCTCAGGCCGCGGCGGGATCTGGCCGGTGCCGGGCTTGACGACGATGACGTGCCGCGCGCCCGTCACGAGCGCCTGCGGTGTGCAGAAAATTTTGGCAAAGGCCGATTCGGCGCGCCGCTCGATGCGGCTGATCTTGGCCACCGGCAGGCCAGCCGGGTAAACGCCATCGACGCCGCTGGTGGTCAGCAGGTCGCCTTGCTGCACGTCCGAGTTGCTGCCCATGAAGCGCAGCTCCAGCCCGCTACCAGAAACCGTCGGGTCGCCGTAAGCCACGCTGCGCGCGCCGGTGCGCACATTGAGCACGGGAATGGCCAGGTCGCGGTCGATCAGCAAGGTGACTTCGCTCACCAGCGGGTGCACGCGCGTGACCTGCCCCAGCACGCCGGACTCGTCCAGCACGGGCGAGCCCAGGTCCACACCCTGCGCCATGCCTTTGTCGATGATCACCTTGCGGGTGTACGGGTCGGCCGCGTCATACAGCACTTCGGCCGCCATGACCGGCGTGGCGAGCTGCTCGCGCAGGCCCAGCAGCTTGCGCAGGCGGGCGTTTTCCTGGCTGAGCTGCTCGACCTGGCCGGCGCGCAGCGACTGCAGCGCCAGCTTGCGGCCGGCGTCATCGCTGGCGGTCTTGGCCTGGTTGAGCGTCGTGAAGTATTCGCCGCTGCCCTGCACCGCCCGCACCGGCTGCAAGGCCAGCCATTGCACCGGGTAGAGCGCGGTCGCCAGCGCGGCGCGCACCGGCTGGGTGATGCGAAAACGGGTGTCTGCGACCATCAGGAACAGCGACAGCGCGCTGAAAAACATCAGCTTGGACAGCGCCGACGGCCCCTGTTTAAAAAAGGGCGGCGGGGATCTGTCTAGGGTTCCTAAAGGCATGGTTCGCTGTCAGGCTGGCCCCGCTTCATGCCCGTCGTGCAGCATGAAGTACGGCATGTAGACGCTTATTCCGAAGTGAAGATCGAACCGAGGCGGTCCATGCGCTCCAGCGCGATGCCGCAGCCGCGTACCACGCAGGTCAGCGGGTCTTCGGCCACCAGCACCGGCAGGCCGGTTTCTTCGGCCAGCAGGCGGTCCAGGTCGCGCAGCAAGGCGCCGCCGCCGGTCAGCATCATGCCGCGCTCGGCGATGTCGGCGCCCAGCTCGGGGGGCGTTTGCTCCAGCGCGTTTTTCACGGCGCTGACGATGTTGTTGAGCGGGTCGGTCAGGGCTTCAAGGATTTCGTTGCTCGAGATCGTGAAGCTGCGCGGCACGCCTTCGGAAAGGTTGCGGCCCTTGACTTCCATTTCCTTGACTTCGGAGCCGGGGAAGGCCGAACCAATACTTTTCTTGATGGCTTCAGCCGTGGGCTCGCCGATCAGCATGCCGTAGTTGCGGCGGATGTAGTTGATGATGGCTTCGTCGAAACGGTCGCCGCCGACGCGCACGCTGCCTTTGTAGACCATGCCGCCCAGCGAGATCACGCCGACTTCGGTCGTGCCGCCGCCGATGTCGACCACCATGGAGCCGCTGGCTTCCGACACGGGCAGGCCGGCGCCGATCGCGGCAGCCATGGGTTCTTCAATCAGGAAAACGTCGCTGGCGCCGGCACCGAGCGCGCTTTCGCGGATGGCGCGGCGCTCAACCTGGGTAGAGCCGCAGGGCACGCAGATGATGATGCGCGGGCTGGGCTTGAACAGGCTGCGCGGGTGGACCATCTTGATGAACTGCTTGAGCATCTGCTCGGTCACCGTGAAGTCGGCGATCACGCCGTCTTTCATGGGCCGGATGGCTTCGATGTTGCCGGGGACCTTGCCCAGCATGGCCTTGGCTTCATGGCCGACGGCCTGGATGGTTTTTTTGCCCTGCGGGCCGCCTTCGTGGCGGATGGCCACAACCGATGGTTCATCCAGCACAATACCGCGGTCGCGTACAAAAATCAGGGTGTTGGCGGTGCCAAGGTCGATGGCCAGGTCGGTGGAAAAATACCGACGGAATGATTCAAACATATGCAGGGGTCCGGTTGGGCATGGGCAAACTTCGTTGCCCCATCGCCTTTTATTGATCAAGCCATGATGGGAAACTGAGGCCGGCGGCGCTGTTGAACCTGCTTCCGGCACCTAAAAAGCGCCTAAAGAGTGCATCCGGCCCTGATTTCACACCAAAGGCGGGATAATAACGCATCCCCTGTGAATCCATGGGTCTCCGGGGGCGTTTTTTCAGCTTTACACCTCGTTTCAGACCCCTTTTTTCAGCCTTTTTTTGACCTTTCTTCCGCTGTTTTCTTTCCCCCGAATTCCTTCATACCTACCCATGGCATTGACACCCCAAGACATCGCCCGCGTCGCCAACCTGGCGCGGCTGGAATTGCGCCCCGACGAAACCGAGCACACGCTGGCCCAGCTCAACGGCTTTTTCGCCCTGGTCGAGCAGATGGATGCCGTCAATACCGAAGGCGTGGAGCCCCTGGCCCACCCGGCTGCGGTGATCGGTGACATCGCGCTGCGCCTGCGCGAAGACATCGCCAGCGAGCCCAACCAGCGCGAAGCCAGCCAGGTGAGCGCACCGGCCGTTGAGCGCGGCCTGTTCCTTGTGCCCAAGGTGATTGAATGAGCAGCATGAAATCCTCCCCTGATCTGCACGACCTGGGCGTCGCCCAGCTGGCCGCCAAACTGGCCGCCCGCGAAGTCTCCAGCGTCGAGGCCACGCAGCACTTTCTGGCGCGTCTCGCGCAAGACAAGCTGGGCGCCTTCCTGGCCACCAACGCCGACGTGTCGCTGGCCCAGGCCAAAGCCGCCGACGCACGCCTGGCTGCCGGCGAACGAACGCCCCTGCTGGGCGTGCCGCTGGCGCACAAGGACGTGTTTGTCACGCGCGACTTCCCCACGACGGCCGGCTCGAAAATCCTGGAAAACTACCGCAGCCCCTTTGATGCGACCGTGGTGAAAAACCTCGGCATCGAAGGCGCCGGCATGGTCACGCTGGGCAAGCTCAACTGCGACGAATTCGCCATGGGCTCAGGCAACGACAACAGCGCCTACAAACCCGTGAAGAACCCCTGGGACCTGGAACGCATTCCGGGCGGCTCCTCGGGCGGCTCCGCTGCCGCTGTGGCAGCGCGCCTGGTGCCCGCCGCCACCGGCACCGACACCGGCGGCTCCATCCGCCAGCCCGCGTCGCTCACCGGCATCACCGGCATCAAGCCCACTTATGGCCGCTGCTCGCGCTACGGCATGGTGGCCTTTGCCTCCAGCCTGGACCAGGCCGGGCCGATGGCGCGCAGCGCGCTCGACTGCGCCCTATTGCTCTCGGCCATGGCCGGGCCCGATCCGGATCGCGACTCGACCTCGCTGGACTTGCCCGCCACCGATTACGCTACAGATTTGATAGCTGCCAGCCAAGACGCCGCAAGGGCTTTACCCCTAAAAGGCTTGAGAATCGGGCTGCCCACCCAGTTCTTCGGCGCGGGCTGCGCGCCCGACGTGCTGGCCGCTGTGCGCGCCGCGCTGGCCGAGTATGAAAAACTGGGCGCCACACTGGTCGATGTAAGCCTGCCGCTGACCGAGCTGTCGATTCCCGTGTACTACGTGATCGCACCGGCCGAAGCCAGCAGCAACCTGAGCCGCTTTGATGGTGTGCGCTATGGCCACCGCGCAGCGAACTACACCGACCTCAACGACATGTACAAGAAGTCGCGCAGCGAAGGCTTCGGCGATGAGGCAACGCGCCGCATCATGATCGGCACCTATGTGCTGTCGCATGGCTACTACGACGCCTACTACCTCAAGGCGCAAAAAATCCGCCGCCTGATCGCGCAGGATTTCCAGACCGCCTTCACGCAGTGCGACATCATTGCCGGCCCGGTATCGCCCACGGTGGCCTGGAAGATCGGCGAAAAATCGGACGATCCGGTCGCCAACTACCTGGCCGATATCTACACGCTGTCGTCGAGCCTGGCCGGCCTGCCGGGCATGAGCGTGCCGGCGGGCTTTGGCGCGGGCGGCATGCCCGTCGGCCTGCAGCTGATCGGCAACTATTTCAAGGAAGCGCAACTGCTGGGTGCGGCGCACCAGTTTCAGCTCGCGACCGACTGGCACCTGCGCCAGCCCCCCAGCCTTTGAGTGATTGACATGAGCCAGACCCAACCCATCAACCCCTTCGCTGAAATGCAGGCCGGCCGCCCCACTGGGCCGCTGGTGCAGGGCTACGAAGTCATCATCGGCTTTGAGACCCACACGCAGCTCACCACGCAATCGAAAATTTTCAGCCGCGCATCGACCGCATTCGGCGCAGAGCCGAACACGCAGGCCTCCGCCGTGGACTTCGCCCTGCCCGGGGCATTGCCGGTGATGAACAAAGGCGCCGTGCAACGCGCCATCGAGTTCGGCCTGGCTGTCAATGCGCACATCGCCGAGCATAGCGTGTTCGCGCGCAAAAACTACTTCTACCCCGACCTGCCCAAGGGCTACCAGATCAGCCAGTTCGAGATTCCGGTGGTGCAAGGCGGCAGTGTCGAATTTTTCCTCGATGGCGAAAAGCGCGCGGTGCGGCTGGTGCGCGCCCACCTCGAGGAAGATGCGGGCAAATCGCTGCACGAAGACTTCATCGGCATGAGCGGCATCGACCTGAACCGCGCCGGCACGCCGCTGCTGGAAATCGTGACCGAGCCCGACATGCGTTCGTCGGCCGAGGCGGTGGCCTATGCCAAAGAGTTGCACAAGATCGTCACCTGGATCGGCATCTGCGACGGCAACATGCAGGAAGGCAGCTTCCGCTGCGACGCCAATGTGTCGGTGCGCAAGCCCGGCGAGCCGCTGGGCACGCGCCGCGAGATCAAGAACCTGAACAGCTTCAAGTTCATGCAGCAGGCGATCGACTTCGAGGTGCGCTGGCAGATCGAACAGATCGAAGACGGCCACACCATCCAGCAAGCCACCGTGCTGTTTGACCCGGACACGGGCGAGACGCGCAGCATGCGCACCAAGGAAGATGCAGCGGATTACCGCTACTTCCCGGATCCGGATTTGCCGCCGCTGGTGATTGGGCGCGACTGGGTGGAGAAGACCCGGGCCGAGATGAGCGAACTGCCGCGTGTGATGGCGGCGCGCTTTGTCGCCGACTACGGCTTGCCCGAGTACGACGCCGGCCAGCTCACGCAAAGCAAGGCAACGGCCGCCTACTTCGAGGCCGTAGCCGCTGCGAGCAAGCAAGCCAAACTGGCCAGCAACTGGGTGATGGGCGAGTTGTCGCGGCGCCTGAACAGCGAAGAAAAGCCGATTGAAGCCTCCACTGTCAGCGCGATTCAGCTGGCCGCCCTGATAGGCCGGATTTCCGATGGCACGATTTCCAACAATGCTGCCAGGCAGGTGTTTGACGCGCTATGGACAGGCGAAAGCCAGGACGTGGACGCCATCATCGAAGCCAAAGGCCTCAAGCAGATGAGTGACACCGGTGAGCTGGAAAAAATCATCGACGACGTGCTCGCCGCCAACGCCAAAAACGTCGAGGAAGTCCGCGCCGGCAATGCCAAGGCCATGAACGCGCTGGTGGGCCAGGCCATGAAAGCCACCAAGGGCAAGGCCAACCCGGCGCAGGTCAATGAGTTGCTGAAGAAGAAGCTGGGTTAAGGCGGGACCGGCTGCTGAAAACGCGGCCACCCTTGCTACAAAAAAAGTAGCAGGCCACCCAGGTATTTATTGGGCTGCAACCCAATTCGGCCCTGAACCAGCGCTGCAATCAGTTCTTGGCGACCGGCTTGGCAGCGGCGGCGGCTGGCGGGCTCTCTCTCATCGCCCAGAGCTGCTTGAGCTTGACCAGCTCTTCGTCAAAGCGCGCGTTGACGCGCTTTTTCTCTTGCTCCTGTTCGGCGATAAATCTCTTTTGCACCGCCGAGCTGTTGTCGTTCTCTTCCACTTTGCGCTTGAGCGCCTGCGGGGCTTTGGCGGGGTCTTTCGCGTAGAACTCGAACTCGGCCTGTATGGACTTGCGCTGCTCGGCCAGCTCCAGGGTTCTTTTGTTGGACGCCTTGATAACCTCGTCAATTTGCGCGATCGCGGCCACACGCTCCTGGTCATGCACGGCGCGGGTCGGGTAGCGCAGCAGCAGCGCGCGGTCGCGGCGTTTTTCTTCGGCTTCGCGGGCGCGCACTTCGGCGGCGGCTTTGTCTTTCTCCTCCTGCACGGCACGCTCTTCAGCGGTCAGTGAAGGCCCGACCTGGCGCCTGACGGTGCCAGTGCGGTTGAGCTCTTGCTGGGTCCGGTCCATGCACTCCGCAATCGGGCGGTCAGCGGTGATTTTCCGGCCCTTGCCGTCGACGCAGGTGTAGATATTCTGGGCCGAAGCGTTTCCTGCCACGCAAGCAAGCGAAATGCAGATGACAGTAAGCGCTGTGTGTAAAGGCAATTTTCAATCCTTAATCCACGCCGTAGCGTTCCCGGTAGGCCAACACGGCCTGGTAGTGCGTCTTCAAGGACAGTGCGTCGGGGGTGTCCGACGATGTGGCGCCTTGTACCGATAGATACTGCAGCAAGTCCGTGAGCCGCGCAATCGCGCAAACCTGAAGGCCCAGCTGATTCGTAACATATTGCACGGCACTATGGCTCACATCCACGCCGTTTTCGGTGGCCTTTTCCTGACGGTCCAGCGCCAGCGCCACCGCATGCGGAACGGCGCCCGCCGCCTTGATGATGGCAATCGATTCGCGTGCTGCCGTGCCGGCGGACATCACGTCGTCAATGATCAGCACGCGGCCCTTGACCGGCGCGCCCACCAGCGTGCCGCCTTCGCCGTGGTCTTTGGCTTCCTTGCGGTTGTAGGCAAACGGGAAATTGCGGCCCAGCCGGGCCAGCTCGATGGCCACCGCGGCGGCCAGGGGGATGCCCTTGTAGGCCGGCCCGAAAATCATGTCGAACTCAAGCCCCGTGCGCTGCTCTTCGGCCAGCAGGTGGCGCGCATAGAATTGCGCCAGCCGTCCCAGCTTGGCCCCGTCGTCAAACAGGCCGGCGTTGAAAAAATAGGGGCTCATGCGCCCGGCCTTGGTCTTGAATTGCCCGAAGCGCAGCACGCCCGACTCGAGGGCAAACTGCACGAATTCCTGTGCCAATGCGCCGTCCTTGTTGTCGCCCTGATCGCCCTTGTTGCCTTGTTCGCGTGCCGTGCTCATTGAAAGTCCCATGTTTAAATTGACCAGCCTCAACCTCAACGGTATCCGCTCCGCAGCCAGCAAGGGCCTGCAGGACTGGGTCGCCCAGTCCATGCCGGATTGTATTTGTGTGCAGGAGCTCAAAGCCCAGGCCGCCGACATGAGCGGCCGGTTTGAAGAAATCGCCGGCCTGAAGGGCCACTTCCATTTCGCCGAGAAAAAAGGGTACTCGGGCGTGGGCGTCTACACGCGCCATGAGCCCAGCGATGTGATCGTAGGCTACGGCTCGACCGAATTCGACGCCGAAGGACGCTATGTGGAGCTGCGCTTTGACCGGCCAGGCCGCAAGCAAAGCCCCAAGCTCTCCATCATCAGCTGCTATTTTCCGAGTGGCTCGTCGGGCGAAGAACGGCAGGCCGCCAAGTTCCGCTTCCTGGCCGAGTTCTACCCGCGCCTGCTGGGCCTGAAGGAAACGCGCGACTTCGTGCTGTGCGGCGACATCAACATCGCGCACCAGGAAATCGATCTGAAGAACTTCAAAGGCAACAAGAAGAACAGCGGCTTCTTGCCGGAAGAACGCGCCTGGATGACGGAGCTGCTGCGCGATGCGGAACTGGTAAACGAAGCGGCAGAAGAACTGACCCAACGCACAAGCCCCTCGGTCAAGGGCGGCGGCATGGTGGACGTGTACCGCAAGCTGAAGCCCACCACGACCGACGAGGCCTACACCTGGTGGAGCAACCGCGGCCAGGCCTACGCCAAGAACGTAGGCTGGCGGCTGGACTATCACCTGGCTACGCCCGCCTTTGCGGCGCTGGCGCGCAGCGAGCACATCTACAAAGAGCAGCGTTTTTCGGACCACGCCCCAATGAGTGTGGACTATGAGTTTCAGCTCTGACCCCCGTTCAGCCTCACTGCGTGTAGTCTGCTCCCCCCTTCCAGGGGACGGCGCCTGGGGCCGGCAAAGCCGGACCCGCGGCCCCCACTGGTGAATACCTCGTTAGTTACGCCCTGAACTCTTCATGCCAGCATGAGCCGCGGAACCGGCTTTGCCGGGCCGCAGGGCGGGCGGCCCCTCGGGGGGCAGGAAGTTACGCGAAGCGAACGACCGTGGGGGCCATATTCAGCCCCTTTCAGCCCAGATGCGTTGGATCTGGGCAGACAGCTCCATCGGGTCAAAGGGTTTGGGAATGACTTCGATCGCGCCCAGCCCCTTGTAAACCGCCACTTCCGCGGCCTGTACCTTGGCGGTCATGAAGATCACCGGTGTATTGGCGGTGGCCGGCAGCTCGCGCAGGCCTTTGAGTGTGCTGGGGCCGTCCATGCCGGGCATCATGACGTCCAGCAGCAGCAGGTCGGCTCCGGCGCCCGGCGCGGCATTCAAGGCTTCCTGGCCCGAAGCGCAGGCGATCACCTTGAAGCCGCCCACGGCTTCCAGCGCCATTTGCGCCACGACGCGGATGTCGGGTTCGTCTTCAACGTAGAGGATGCAGTTCAGTGGTTTGGTCATGGTTCAACTCAATTCTTGGGAACGGGTCGGGCCGGGATCGCCGGGAATCTGGAGTACACGCTGGATTGTATTGAGCAGTTCGCTGTTGGAGGTATGGGCCTTCACCAGCACCGCGTCGGCCTGCCGGCCATCCGCCGGATCCACGTCGCCGGCTGAAAAAACAATCACCGGCGGGCGCGGGTCGAGGTTGTCGATATCCTCGAACAGGTCCCAGCCCGAATGGCTGCCCAGGGACAGGTCCAGCAGCACCAGGTCAAACGAATGCTCGCGCAGCAGGGCCCTGGCCTCGTCCAGCGTGGTGGCGAATTCAAAGCTGGCGAAGTCCTGCGCGATGGCGGCGGTGATGCGCTGGATGTCCAGGTCGTCTTCGACGTGCAGGATGCGCGGCTTGCCGGAGTCCATGCTGGAGACGGCACGGCGCAGGCTGTGGATGAGCAGGCTTTCGTCGATCGGTTTTTTCAGCCAGTCCGACACGGTGTGCGGCTTGCGGTTGAACTGCAGCTGGCCCTGCTCGGCCATGGCCGAGATCACCACGACGGGCAGGTTGCGCGTGCGCTCGTCCTCGCGCAGCTGGCCGATGAAGGCCACGCCGTTCTGGCCGGGCAGTTTCAGGTCCACCGTCACCGCGTCATAGGCGTTGCTCGCCAGACAGGCCAGCGCCTGCTCGGCGCTGAAGGTCATGTCGGAGTCAAAGCCGGCCTTGCCCAGCATCATGCTGATCAGCTTGGCCACGTCGGCATCGCCCTCGCAGATGAGGATGCGCGGACGCGAGGACACGGCCGGCGGCCGCAGGGGCTTTAGCAGAGGCACCGGGTTTGTCCATTCGGGCATTTCAAAAAAGAACGTGGTGCCCGCCCCTGCCGCGCTGGTAAAGCCGATGTTGCCGTCCATCTTCTCGACCAGGGCCCGGGAGATATTGAGGCCCAGGCCGGTGCCGCCCTTCTGGCGTGTGTCGGAAGAATCAGCCTGTGAGAATTTCTGGAAGATGCGCCCGTGAAACTCCTGCGGAATGCCGGGGCCGGTATCGACCACTTCGACCCGCACCTTTTGCCCCGTGCGGGACAGCCGCACCTCCACCGGGCTGCCGGCGGGCGAAAACTTCACCGCATTGGACAAAAGGTTGGTCAGCACCTGGGTCATGCGGTCGCTGTCGATGCGCACATGCAAAGGCGTTTCGGGGGCTCGCATCACCAGGCTCACGCCGTGCTGGCCGGCAAAGCCCTCATTGGCGGCCAGCGCCTGCTGCACCAGTTGCCGGATGTCGACGACCTGCAGGTCCAGGCGCAGTTTGCCGGACTCGATTTTTTCGCTGTCCAGGATGTCGTTGATCAGGCGGATCAGCCGCTCGCAGTTGCTTTTGGCGATGCCCACCAGGCTCTTCACGGCTTCGGGCAGTTCACCGGCCACGCCGCCCGAGATGAGGCCCAGCGAGCCGCGTATAGAGGTAAGCGGCGTGCGCAATTCATGGCTGACGGTCGACACGAACTCGGTTTTCATGCGGTCGATGCGCCTGAGTTCGGTGATGTCGGTGCCCAGCGAGAAAAAGCCGATCACTTTGTCTTTGGCCGCACCCTCTCCATAGCGGGGGAAGTACTGCATCGCGTAATGTTTGCGCTCGCCCTGGGGAGTGACCTGCGTGCGTTCATAGCGCACCGTGTGCCCGCTCAGCACCTCCTGCACTTTCTCTCGCACTGTTTCATAGATCTGCGGACCCAGCACGTCGACCAGCGGCCGCCTGTCGATCTGCTCGAAGCTCAGGCCAAAGGCTTCTTCATAGGCCCGGTTGTGGAAGCGAAAGCACTCCTCGGTGTCGAGGTAGGCAATCAGGGCCGGCACGGTGTCGGTGACCTGGCGCAGCTGCGACTCGCTGGCACGCAAGGCGCGGGTGACGCGTTTGCTCTCGGTGATGTCGTACATCAGCGCGGTGAAAAGCCGGCGGCCGGCCACCTGCACATCGCTGAAGGACACGCTGACGATGAATTCCGTGCCGTCCTTGCGCAAGGCGAGCACTTCCCGCCCCGCGATTTTGAATGCGCCCGGGCTCTCCCGCATCATGGTGGTGAAATCCTTGTACTGGCCGCGCAGGCGCTCAGGCACAAGCTCAGAGACGTCGCGGCCTATCAGCTCGCTTTTTTCGTAGCCAAAGAGCTGCAGTGCGGCGCCGTTCACTTCCAGAACGATGTCATCGGGCGTGGTAGTGATCACGGCCTCGACCATGCCCTCGGTGATGCTGCGGCTCATGGCCTCGCTGTCGCGCAGTTGGGCCTCGCCGCGTTTTCGCACTTCCTCGTAGTGCTTCACCACATAGACCACCCAGGCCAGCATGGCGAAAAACAGCAGGCTGGCCGCGATGATGAAGCCCTGCGCCCATTGGGCGCTGCGCTCGGCCAAGGCCTGCGCGTCGCGCCACTTGTAGACCTCGCGGTTGCGCGCGTTTTCCAGCAGCCCGTCGGTGCGCAGCCTCAGTTGCCGGCTGGCGTCGCTGCCCAGAACGGCTGCGGCGGCCTCGGGGCCGGAGGCCTTGCGCGCCGCGATCGACTGGTTGGCGATCTGGGCGCGCTGGTTGATTAATTCGTCGAACTCCGCTGCCTCCTCCAGGATGTTGGCGCTGCGTATGCGAGCCCTGATGGCGCGCAGCTCGACACGCGCGCGCTCAAATCCTTCCAGGTCCTGAGGGCTGCCGCTCAAAAGGTATTGCCGCAGCGTGGATTCCGCCATTCGCAGGCTGGCGTCAACGCGCTCCAGCATCACCAGCGTGTCTTCCGTGCGCACCCGGGACTGGGCGGTTTCAATCAGGCGGCTGATGGCGACATGCGATGCAGTGCCGACAACCGCTATCAACACCAGCCCGGCCGCCAGTGCGATTTTGATTTTCAGGAGGAAGGCGGCGGAGGGCGGCATAGGCATGAGCAAACCCTTCAGCGGTGACATCAGGCCGCGCTTTGAAAGCGCCGCTGCAATTCTTCAACGGCCCGTCCCACTTCGGCCTGGACCTCCGGCGCCAGCGGCTGGCCGGCGCTCACATGGGGTTCGATGGCCAGCTCCACCGCCTGTGCCGCCAGCCCCAGTTCGGCCCAGCCGAAGGTGGCGGCCGAGCCCGCCAGGCTGTGCGCGTGGCGCTCAAACGCCGGCAGGGCTTCAGCAAGGGACTCGCCTTTGAGAATTTGCTGCCAGAGCGATGCGACCTGCTCCAGGCGGCGCGGCAATGAACGGGTGTACTCGGCGCGCTGCTCTTCCAGGAATGCCAGCAGGGCCGGGTCGTTGTTCGTCATGAAAGCGCGGTGAGGACAGGACTCATGCGGCCCATCTTACGGTGCAGGCACCGAAAAACAGAGTAGGACAAGTACGAGGATTGCGCGCGCGCCACAGGTGGTTACCGGGACACGGAAAGCCGGGCATCAACGCCGGTCACGCGCACTAAACCTTATGACCTGTTATGCGGCGATTGATGGTTCAAATCGCGGCACAAATGAATACGTTTGACCTCTTTGCCTGCAAGAGGCTGCGCGTATCAGGACGCCGGATCGATGGCTTTCCCAAGCGTGGCGACCAGATCCGACTGGGTAATAATGCCCACCAGCCTCCCGCCATCGCCAATGATGGGAATGTGATGGTGGCCTGTGCTACCAAAGAGCGGCACCAGCTCGACCAGCCGGCGCTCCATGCTGGCCACGCGCACATTGCGGGTCATGATCTGCCCGACCACCTCCGGTTTTTCCGAATAGACGCTGCGCGTGCTGCGCACCAGCTTGCGCAGCTTTTCGTCAAAGCCGGTGTACACGTCGAGTTCGGCCGCGCGCATGAAGTCGGCGTGCGTCACGATGCCGGCAATGCGAAAGTGGCGGTCCACCACCGGCAACGCCTTGATGCGGCGCTCACGCAGCAGCGCCCAAGCCTCCTCAAGAGAAGTGCCGAACTCCACCGTCACCAGGTCGCGCGACATGATGTCGGCGCAGCGCACTTCGGCCAGCTTGCGGTCGTAGGCCCGCAGCCGGGTTTCAGCCAGCAGCGTTTTGAGGTCATCACGGCTGACGTCAAGCACCTGGTTGTAGCGCGCCAGTACGGCGTCCAGGTCGGCGTCGAGTTGCCGGTCCGCGGCCGAGGCGGCGGGACTCGGCGCGGCCAGCTGGGTGTGGGGGTAGGTCCTGCGCGTCGCGTTGTTGTAGGCGATGCCGACGGCTACCAGCAGCGCCGAGTTGATCATCACCGGGAAGAAGGCGTGCATCGGGTCGGAAACGCCGCCCAGCACCATCATCAATGCGGTGGCCCCGCCCGGCGGATGCAGGCAGCGCAGCGCCAGCATGAGCGCGATGGCCGTGCCCACGCCCAGCGCCGCCGCAAGCTCGGGGGAACCCAACAGGTGCACGCCGTGCACGCCCGCAATGCCGACAAGGGCTGACAGGGTATTGCCGCCCACCACGTTCCAGGGCTGCGCCATCGGGCTGGCCGGCACGGCATACACCAGCACGGCGCTGGCGCCCAGCGGCGCCACCAGCCACGGCAGGCCGGGAGCGATCTGCTCGCCCAGGTGGCACAACAGCGCCGTCACGAAAATGCCGAGCAGCGAGCCGGCGATGATGCGCAGGCGCTCGCGGCTGTTGATGCGCGTGCGCGCAGGGCGGAAGCCCCGCCACCAGTCACGCGTGAAGAAAAACGCAGCGGCCTTGGGTGCCGTGGAAACGTTGCGCGGGCGAGTAAGGGTCATGGGCACACCGTGATCAGGACGGGGAAGGGAGTAAGGGCAGGACTGCGAAGATGCCCCGGAGTTGAGCTGCTCCCATTGGCCCACTGGCTAGGCGTGCCGCCGCAGACAGTGCTGAAGGCACGGCAAGGCGGCCACAACAACGCCAGCGGGCCAATGGGAGCAGCTCAACCGCGGGCGCGTTGGTAGAGGCCCTGCACCTTGGGCACGTTGGCCTGCAGTTGCTGGATGCGTTCAGGGCCGGAGGGATGCGTGGAAAGAAAACTCGGGCCACCCGCGCCGCCGCCGGCCTGGCCCATCTTTTCCCAGAGGCTGACGGCCGCCTGCGGGTTATAGCCGCCGCGCGCGGCGAGTTCCAGGCCCACCAGGTCGGCATCGGTTTCGTCTTCGCGGCTGAAGCGCAGGGTCAGCAATTGCGTGCCGATGTTGGCGGCCAGGTCGCCCATCTGGCCCAAGCCCAGCAGCTGCGCGCCCAGCGAGAGCAGCGTGCCGGTGCCCTGGCTTTTGGCGATGCGGGCGCGGGCATGCTCACGCAGCGCGTGCGCCATTTCGTGACCCATGATCATGGCGGCTTCGTCGTCGGTGAGCTTGAGCTGGTCGAGGATGCCGGTGTAAAAGGCAATCTTGCCCCCGGGCATGCAGAACGCGTTGATCTGCTTGCTGCCCAGCAAATTCACTTCCCAGCGCCACTGTTTGGAACGGTCGTTCCATTGCGCGGTTTGCGGCACCAGCCTGGTGGCGATGGTGCGCAGGCGCTGCAGCTGGGGGTTGCCTGGCTGGGCAAGTGCGCCCTTCGAGCGTGCCTCCGCCAGCAGCTTGCTGTACTCCTGTGTGGCGGCGGTTTCAATCTCTTCGGCGGGCACCAGGTTGCGCAGTTGGGATGAGGGGCCCACATCCACTTGCGCGCGCAGCGGCGTGGTGGCGGCTGTCGCCGCGGCGCCCGCAGCGGCCAGCAGAAATGCCCGGCGGCCAGCCCAGGCAGAGTGTTTGGCCTCACATAAAAAGCACATGAGTGAATAATAGTCACAAATCAAAATGCCCATGTCAGACAAAACCCCCACCCCCGAACCGGCTTCCTCCCTTTCAAAAAGTTCATGGCGCGATGTCTGGCATGTGTACGCCGAGGCCGCCACGCTGCGCATGCTGTTCCTCGGTTTTTCCGCCGGGCTGCCGCTGTTGCTGGTGTTCGGCACCCTGAGTTTCTGGTTGCGTGAAGCCGGCATCGACCGCACCACCATCGGCTACCTCAGTTGGGTGGGCCTGGCCTACGGCTTCAAATGGGTGTGGGCGCCGCTGGTGGACCGCATGCCGATTCCGCTGCTGACGCGGCTGCTCGGGCGCCGCCGCAGCTGGCTGTTGTTGTCGCAGGCGGTGATCATCGCCGCGCTGGTGGGTATGGCGCTGACCGACCCCAAAGTGGCGCTGCAGCCCGTGGTGTGGTGCGCGCTGGCTGTGGCCTTTGGCTCGGCCACGCAGGACATCGCGCTGGACGCCTTTCGTATCGAGTCGGCCGACACGCAGCGTCAGGCGGCGCTGGCCGCCGCCTACCAGACCGGCTACCGCATTGCGATGATCTGGGCCGGCGCCGGCGCGCTGTGGATTGCCGCACGCGCCGAAATCGGCGATGCCGCTGCCTACCAGCATGGCGCCTGGCAAGTCGCCTACCTGGCCATGGCCGCCTCGATGCTGCTGGGCGTGGCCACCGTGCTGCTGTCGCCTGAGCCTGCAGCCCGCGCGTTGCCGCGCGCGCGCAATGCGGCGGAGTGGCTCAAGACCGCGCTGGTTGATCCCTTTGCCGACTTCCTGCGCCGCTATGGCAAGCAGGCGCTGCTGATCCTGGCGCTGATCGCGATCTACCGCATCAGCGATGTGGTCATGGGCATCATGGCCAACCCGTTTTACGTGGACATGGGCTACACCAAGGACGAAGTGGCGGCCGTGACCAAGATTTACGGCGTCATCATGACGCTGGTGGGCGCCTTTGTGGGCGGCGCGCTGGCCATGCGCTTTGGCGTGATGCGCGTGCTGATGCTGGGCGCTGTGCTCAGCGCCGGCAGCAACCTGCTGTTTGCCTGGCTGGGCACGCGCGGGCATGACGTCCAAGCGTTGATCTTCGTGATCTCGGCCGACAACCTTTCCAGCGGCATCGCCTCGGCCGCCTTCATTGCCTACCTCTCCAGCCTGACCAACGTCAATTACTCCGCCACGCAGTACGCGCTTTTCAGCTCCATGATGCTATTGCTGCCGAAGTTTCTGGCTGGTTATTCGGGCAAATATGTAGACGCCTACGGGTACACCAACTTCTTCACCGCGACCGCCCTGCTGGGCCTGCCGGTGCTCGTTCTGGTGGCCCTTGCTTCAAGGCAAAAATCGCCTCCAGCCCAATAAGGGCATGGGTGAGCAGCTATTCATTTAGTAGCATCAAAACAGGCTCACGGCGCGCCGCTTGAGGGAGTATGCTGAAGGGTTCCCGCCCCGGTTTACCGTAACTTTACGATGGCTTCAAGCGGGATTTTTGTGTGCAGCGCACCATGAACTTCATTGTGCCCCGCCCCCGGGGACACACCCTGCAACGGAGATCAGCCCATGACCCAACAGCTTTTGATGATCGAAGACGACGCCCGCCTGGCCAATATGGTGGGCGAATACCTGCGCCAGTCGGGCTATGGTTTTACCCATGCCGCCGACGGCGCGACCGGCCTGGCCGCGCTCGAAGCCGGCACGCCCGACCTGGTCATCCTGGACCTGATGCTGCCCGACATGGACGGCCTGGAAGTGTGCCGCCGCATCAAGGGCCAGGGCAGCGAAACCGCCAACACCGCCGTGCTGATGCTCACCGCCAAGGGCGACCCGATGGACCGCATCGTCGGCCTGGAGATCGGCGCCGACGACTACCTGCCCAAGCCATTTGAGCCGCGCGAGCTGCTGGCACGCATACGCGCGGTGCTGCGCCGCGGCGGTGAAACCGGCGCCGCCACCGCCAACGGCGGCCACAAGGTCATGCGTTTCGGCTCGCTGGAGATCGACCGTGACGCACGCACTGTCTCGGTGTCGGGCACCCCTTGCGAACTCACCTCCTACCAGTTCGACCTGTTGGTCGCGCTGGCTGAACGCGCCGGCCGCGTGCTGAGCCGCGACCAGATCATGGAAGCCGTGCGCGGCCGCGAACTCGAGGCCTTCGACCGCTCCATCGACGTGCACATGGGCCGTATCCGCAGCGCCATCGAGGCCGACGCCAAAGACCCCAAACGCATCCTCACCGTGCGCGGCGTGGGCTATGTGTTCGCCAAGCAGCAGGACTGAAAAGGGAAATGGCTATGGAGCTTCTAGAAATGCAATTGTCGGGATGCAGGGCGAGGCGCCCGGAGCGCAGGACACCGGAATGCACTTGGGTGCATGAGGATTCCGAGCACCGTGCAACGACGCCCTGCGCCCGAAAATTGGATTTATAGGAGTTCCATATGTGGAGCCGTTTTACTTCGCACCTCTATGTCCGGATTTGGCTTGCGGTAGTCGCCACGGTCGTGGTGCTGACATTCCTTGTGGGCGCCGCCTGGCGGCTGAGTGCGGATCCCCCTCAGTTGCCGATCCGTGAAGTGCTGGTGCACAACGACAAGGGCGAAGTCATCGGCACGGCACAGACCAAGCCGGATCGCAAGCTCGGCGATGACCTCGAGTTTGATGTCGTGACCAAAGACGGCCAGGCCCTGAGCCTGCTGCTCCCCCGGCCCAAGCGCCCACCCGGCAACCCCTGGATGCGCCCGCCTTTCGGTTTTGGCTTCGGCTGGATGCTGGGCCTGGTGGGCCTGGCTGTGGCGATGGGCGCCTACCCGGTCATGCGCCGGCTGACGCAGCGGCTGGAGGCTTTGCAGCGCGGGGTCGAACGCTGGGGCGCGGGCGATTTGTCTGCGCGTGTGAATGCCGAGGGCACGGACGAAGTGGCATTCCTGGCCAGGCGCTTTAACCATGCGGCTGAACGGATTGAAACGCTGATGGAGTCGCACAAGTCGCTGCTGGCCAATGCCTCGCACGAGTTGCGATCCCCGCTGGCACGCATCCGCATGGGGCTGGAGCTCATGGGCCCCGATGCCGCCTCGCCCCAGCGCAAGGAGATCTCGCGCAGCATTACCGAGCTTGACCAGCTGATCGACGAGATTTTGCTGGCCAGCCGGCTCGATGCCAAACAGGCCGACGCAGAGCCCTTTGAAAGCCTGGACCTGACAGGCCTCGCGGCCGAGGAATGCGCGCGCGTCAATGCCGAGCTGAGCGCGGAGTTGGGCAAGGGCGCCAGTGCCGGACTGGGCATGGACGCCAGCAGCCACAGCCTCACCGTGCAGGGCTCGCCGCGCCTCTTGCGCCGCCTCATCCGCAACCTTCTGGAAAACGCCCGCCGTTACAGCACCGGGGAAATCAATCTTGAATTGGCGCAGGCCCGAACCGGCAGCAAGCAACTGGCCGTCGTCAAGGTGCATGACCGCGGCCCGGGTGTCCCGGCCGACCAGCGCGAGCGCATTTTTGAGCCGTTTTATCGCCTGCCCGGCGCCAGTGAACGCGAAGGCGGTGTGGGCCTGGGCCTGGCCCTGGTCAAGTCGATCAGCCAGCGCCACGGCGGTAGCGTTCGCTGCGAGGCACGGCCCGGCGGCGGCGCATCTTTTGTGGTTGAGCTGCCCGTTGCCCATTAAGAAAAATGTGGCAGCAACCAGCGGCCATGAACAAAAAAGCTTTAAAAACCCATCGTTTGTGTCAATGGCCTCATCTATTTAGATAGTAGCCAAATTGCATGCAATCAGCGATAGTGATGGCGTTGCTGTCACAACACAAAGGTCCCTCAAGAAAACCGGGGAAAGGCTCCTCAACAACAAGCCAACCCGGCAAAAAATTCGTTTGATCTCCCAACGCCGCTCTCCAGCAGGAGAGCTTGTAAAGGCCACCGCAAGGTGGTTTTTTTTTGCCCGGAGCACAGCCACCGCAACGCTTTGATACGCTCGTGGCTTCAGCCTTTGAACCTTTCTTTGAACCTTTGACAGCCCCCCTTTACAGCCCCACAGGAAACACCATGAGCACAGCCGGCACGCCCACACCCGTCAATCCGCCTCAGGGGTTTTTCCCCTCCACCGAAGAACGGATTCCGCTGCCCGCCCGCGGCGCCATGTCGCCGGCGCAGCGGGAAGCCGCCGACGCCATCATCGCCGGGCCGCGCAAGGCGGTGTTCGGCCCCTTTATTCCCCTGCTGCGCAGCCCGCAGCTCATGGGCCGTATCGGCGACGTGGGCGCCTACCTGCGCTTTGAAAGCGCACTGGACGCGCGCATCCGCGAGCTCGCGACCTGCGTGGCGGCCCGCCATACCGCCAACCAGTTCGAGTGGGTGATGCATGCGCCCCTGGCCGTAGCCGCGGGCGTGGCCCAGGCCACTGTGGATGCGATTGCCGAAGGCAGGCAGCCGCGCGGCATGGCCGACGATGAAGCCGTGGCGCTGGACCTCACCTTCGAAGTGCTGAGGCAGCACGGCTGCTGTGACGCCACCTATGCCGCAGCGGTGAAAACCTTTGGCGAACATGGTGTGGTCGAGCTGGTGAGCCTGGTCGGCTATTTTGTGATGGTGTGCTGGGTGATGAATGTGGCGCGCACGCCAGCCCAGGGCAAACCGGGCGTTGCGCCCCTGTCGGCCTTCCCGGCCTAAGACACCGGCGGCAGTGCCGCCAGCACGCGGTCGGCGCCGATGTCGTTAAGGCAACGCGTGTGGCCCAAGGGGCACACGCGCTCAAAGCAGGGCGCGCAGTCCAGCGGCGGCTGGTAGGTCACATCGGCCTTGAGCCACAGTACCACCGCCCTGTCGCTCAGGGGCGGCGTATGCAGCGGGCTCGACGATCCAAAAATCGCGGCCTGCGGCACACCGAAAGCGGCGCCCACATGCATCAGGCCTGAGTCGTTGCTGACGGTGCTGTGGCTGGCGGCGATCAGGCACAGGGCCTGCACCAGTGAGGTCTTGCCCGCGAAGTTCAGGCATTTTCCAGGCCGCGCCGCATTCACTGGCGCGGCGATTTCGTCGCACAGTGCCGCCTCTTTGCCCGAGCCGAGCAGCACCACCGGCAAGTCCAGCCGCGAGGCGAGTTCCGAAAAATGGCGGGCGGGCCAGCGCTTGGCCGGGCCGTATTCAGCGCCGGGCGCGAACACGTGGAAACCGCTGCGCTGCAAGCCCAGCGCCGTCAACGTCTCATCAATTTCAGCCGGCGACATCTGCAATTGGGGCCGGTCTTTGTCGAGATCCGTATCACCGCTCAGCGCGGAGTAAAACGCCACCATGGGCGGCTTGTTCTTGGGGTTCTTGAGCCGGCGCGTGAGCAGGCCTACGCGCGCCTCGCCAAAGTAACCGATGCGCTCCGGGATGCTCGCCAGAAACGGCAGCAGCGCGCTTTTCAGCGAATTGGGCAGGACATAGGCCTTGTCGAAGCGGCCTTCGATGCGCTTGGCGATTGCGCGGCGCTCGCGGAACTGCAGGCCGCCGTGGGCAAAAGGAAATTCAATGACCTCTGCCACCTGCGGCATGGCGCGGTACACCGGCGCCACCCATGGCAAAGCCCCCACCGTGAGGCGCTCGCCGCGCGCATGCAGCCGGCGCAGCAGCGGTTCGGTCATCACCGCGTCCCCGATCCATTGCGGTGCGATTATTAACGATTCCCCCCCGATGCGGCCTTCGGCCGCCTCCCCCCCTGGGGGGCGCCGCTTGCGGCCCGGCAAAGCCGGTTCCGCGGCGGCTGCTGGAAGGGGGCCAGCCATGCTAGTGGCCGGCGCCGAAGTGTTCGCCCGCCTTGAGCTGGTAAACAGTGCCGCAATACGGGCAGGTGGCCTTGCCGGCGTCAGCGACACCCAGGTAGACCTTGGGATGGCTGTTCCACAGGGCCATGTTGGCCTTGGGGTTGGGACAGTACACCCCTCCCTGGCTGTTCAGTTCGCTGGCAAGCAGCTCAACCACCGCCCTGGGTTTGACATTGTTGCTCATGGTGTTCCTCGATGCTGGATGCGTGGTTGCGGCAGCTGGCCGGGCTTCAGACTTTTGCCAGCCAGTGGGCGTACTTGGGATTGCGGCCGTTGACGATGTCAAAGAAGGCGCTCTGGATTTTCTCGGTGATGGGGCCGCGCGAGCCGGCGCCGATTTCAATGCGGTCGAGTTCGCGGATGGGCGTGACTTCAGCAGCCGTGCCGGTGAAGAAGGCTTCGTCGGAGATATACACCTCGTCACGCGTGATGCGTTTTTGCACGAGCTCCAGGCCCAGGTCCTTGCAGATGTGCAGGATGGTGTTGCGTGTGATGCCGTTGAGGGCGCCCGCCGACAGGTCGGGCGTATAAACCACGCCGCCCTTGACCACAAAAATGTTTTCGCCCGCGCCTTCGCTGACAAAACCCGAGGCGTCCAGCAGCAGCGCTTCGTCGTAGCCGTCGTCCAGCGCTTCCATATTGGCCAGGATGGAGTTGGTGTAGTTGCTCACCGCCTTGGCTTGCGTCATGGTGATGTTGACGTGGTGGCGGGTGTAGCTGGAGGTCTTCACGCGGATGCCGCGTTTCATGCCTTCTTCACCCAGGTAGGCGCCCCAGGCCCAGGCCGCGACCATCAGGTGGATCTGGTTGCCTTTGGGGCTGACGCCGAGTTTTTGCGAGCCGATCCAGGTCAGCGGACGGATGTAGCAGGACTCCAGCTTGTTCTCGCGCACCACGGCTTTGGTGGCTTCATTGACCTGCTCCTGGCTAAAGGGAATCTTCATGCGCAGGATCTTGGCGCTGTTGAAGAGGCGCTCGGTGTGCTCTTCAAGCCGGAAGATAGCGGTGCCGCCCTGGGCGTTGTAAGCCCGTACGCCTTCAAAGGCGCCGCAGCCGTAATGCAAGGTGTGGCTCAGCACGTGGATCTTGGCGTCGCGCCAGTCGACCATCTGGCCGTCCATCCAGATTTTGCCGTCGCGGTCTGCCATGGAGGGTGCTACTGGGGACATGATGGAATCCTGTTATGAGTGGGGTGTGCGGGTAGGGCTGAATAGGCATGAAGGCCGGGCACTGCGAAAGGCGGCGCCCGGAAACCTGAACCACGGATTTTACGGGGCGGGCGGGGAGGACGTCGAAATGGCCTCAGGCGCGTCCTGCGCGGGCCGGAAGAGCTCATGATGCGCCAGTTTGCCGCCCACAAAGGTGCAGGTGACATGCGACTCGCCGCCGTCGGTCCAGCGGAAAATTTCGGGCTGCTCGTCCTTGGGCGACTTCAGTTCGCCCAGCGCGCGCGTCATGGCCACCACATGCATCAGTGTCATGCCCGGCTTGAGCTTGGCGTTCAGCATGACGGCGCTGTCGACATAACCGATGGGCCGGTTGGCCGCGCGTTTGAGGACCTGCATCATCCGGGTGAAGTGCAGCAGCACCCACATCACCAGGCCGGTGGCGATAGCGGCCACGCCGGCCCATCCGTAAAAGCGGTAAGCCAGCACGATGATCGCAACGCCGGCCACGGGAACAAGGATTTTCTGGAAGTTCATCCCGCCATTTTCGCAGGCTGGCGGGAAGGCGCCGCCGCGGGCGGCGGGCAGCACCGCCAGACCTCAGCCACGCATCATCCCGTGGGGTGCCGCCGGCCAGGTTTTGGCCCCTTCTTTCCCTTCCTTACCCCCTACCCAGCGGCCACGCTACCCTGGCCCGCCGCTGGAATCGAGCCATCCGGGCGCTCATAGGTTCCTATCAGGCAGCCGCTGGCCAAGGCCCGTTCGCGGACAGCCTCAAGCACCGCGTCCCGCCCCGGCTTGCCACTGAAGGGTTCGCCGGGCAACAAGGCAAAAACCTGAAAGGCATAACGATGCGGGCCGTGTCCGGGAGGAGGATCTGGCGGCAACCATCCGGACATCAGGTAAGAATTGCGGCCCACATCGACCTGGCCACCGGCTTCGCTGCCGTTCAGTTCGCCTTCAGCCAGTGCGCCCCTGGAGGGTGGCACATTCACCGCAATGGCGTGCACCAGCGGGCGTGGGGTAGGGGCATCGGCGTCTTCCACGATCAGCAGGACCGATCCGGCCCCGGCAGGCACCCCTTGCCATTGCAAGGGCGGGGACACGCCTTCACCATCCGCCGTGTAGCGCGCGGGGATGGGCGCGTGGTCGGCAAACGCCACGCTACTGACCTCAATGGTGGCCATGCCGGCACGCAGGCCTGCCAGGTTAAACGCGAGCTTGTCGAGCCCGGCGCGCCGTTCGTGCAGCGCATGCCCGACGGCATCAGGTAGTTTTTCCAGCATTTGAAGCAGCCTCGTGTGCAAAGTTGGAATGGAAACTCCAAGCTAAACCGCGCCAGCGTGCCCTTGTGTAGGAAAAGACGCCAGCAAGGCCGCAGCATCTGCCTGCCGGCTTCACGCCGACGGCGCAGTCGCGTACGGAAGCCCGCCTTCAGGCCGCAGCGGCAGGAGCTGGGCCAGGCCGGGGCATATAACCGGTCGCCAGGGCATACGCCCAGTCCGGGCGCTGGCGGCCGGCCGCCACCCGGGACTGCGCCAGGTGGTCATAAGGCACGGCGCGCAGGTCTACGTGCCAGCCATGGCCGGCCTTTTCAACGATGGCGTAACGCGCGTGCGGCGCCCCGGTTTCCACCACGTGCGGGTGCGGATGCTCGTCGCCATAGGCCTGCAGGCCCACGCTGCCGGGGTTGACGATGAGCATGCCGCCGCATTGCACCATGCGCGGCACGTGGGTATGGCCGCACACAATCAGCGAATGCCCGGCCTGTCCCGCCGTGCCCAACCGTTCGGCTACCTCGTCGGCCGTGGCGGGCCTGATATCTGTTGCACGGCCGGCGCCTCCACCGGTAAAGCCGGGCTCGGTCGTTTCCAGCCAGTAGACCAAATCGCTCTCTGGCGTACCGTGGCACAGCAGCACGTCACCGCCGGGCAGCGCCAGGCTGGCGGGCAGTGACCTGATCCACTCGCAATGAGCCGCTGTCAGCTGGCCGGCGGTGTAGCCGTCGGTGCTGAGCGGGTCGAAAGGCTGGCCCTGATCAATCAGGTCCAGCACTTGCCGCTCATGGTTGCCGCGTATGGTGGTGAAGCTGCGGGCCATCAGCAGGTCGGCCGTTTCGGCCGGTTGCAACGGCCCGCTCAGGATGTCGCCGAGGTTCACGGTCTGGTCAACGCCCTGCGTGGCGATATCGGCCAGCACGGCCTCAAGCGCCGGCAAGTTGCCGTGGATGTCTGAAATGACGGCGAGCTTCATGACATCAATTGTGCAACGTCTCAGCTCAGGCTGCGCACCACATTCATCGCCTCTTCCACGCGCTCGACCGCGTGGATGGTCAGGCCTTCAATGGGTTTTTTGGGCGCATTGGCCTTGGGCACCACGGCGACGCTGAAGCCGAGCTTGGCGGCCTCCTTCAGGCGCTCCTGGCCGCGCGGGGCTGGGCGCACTTCCCCTGCCAGGCCGACTTCACCAAAGGCCAGAAAACCCTTGGGCAGCGGCTTGCCGCGCAGGCTGGAGGTGATGGCCAGCATCACGGCCAGGTCGGCGGCCGGCTCGCTGATGCGCACGCC
>Ga0136846_1237358_pt1 | contig 34256 bp, 35 predicted proteins | sample HopSoiMetagenom2_FD_96841 | JGI IMG/M metagenome (GOLD analysis project Ga0136846, IMG submission 96841) | Grasslands soil microbial communities from Hopland, California, USA - 2 Assembly 2016 (version 4) | ecosystem: Environmental > Terrestrial > Soil > Grasslands | place: USA: Hopland...
AAGATCAGGGGCCTCCAATGGTCGGGGCGACTGGATTTGAACCAGCGACCACTTGCACCCCAAGCAAGTGCGCTACCAGGCTGCGCTACGCCCCGGCACGGCGACGACAGGGGGCAGCGTCGTAACATCCGCCCCCGCGGCCGTCAATCTGGAAGAGCGGCCTGACTACGCCTTGTTGAGGGCGTTCTTCAGGACCTGGGAGGGCCGGAAGGTCAGCACGCGACGGGCCGAGATCTCGATCTCCTGGCCGGTCTGCGGATTGCGGCCAACGCGGGATTTCTTCTCGCGGACCACGAAGTTGCCGAAGCCCGAGAGCTTGATCTTCTCGCCCCGCTCCAGCGTGTCCTTGAGCGTGTCGAAGACCATCTCGACGATCTCGGCGGATTCCTTCTTGGAGAATCCGACCTTGCTGCACACGCTCTCGATGACGTCAGCCTTGGTCATAGGCAAAAAAGACTACACGGACGCGGCCAAGCGGGTCAAACCCCAAGGGAAAAGGGCTGCGGGGGACCCTGTATCCCACCTTTCCGCAGGTCCCCAAACCCCGCAAGAACGAAGAAGCAGCCCGCTTCGCGGCCTGCTACGTTCGCACACATGGAGTTCTGGTTCGACTTCGCCTCCACGTACAGCTACGTCGCGGCCATGCGCGTGGGGGCGGAATGCGCCCGCGCCGGAGTCCCCCTCGCCTATCGCCCCTTCCTGCTGGGGCCCATCTTCACCGAGCTGCTGGGCATCAAGGACTCGCCCTTCAACGTGCAGGAGGTCCGCGGCCGATACATGTGGCGGGACCTGGAGCGGCTCTGCGAGAAGCATGGCCTTCCCTGGCAGCGCCCGTCGGTCTTCCCGCGCAACAGTCTGCTCGCCGCGCGCGTCGCCTGCGCGCTCAACGGCGATGCGCGCGCCGCGTTCGTCAAGGCTGCGTTCAGCGCCAACTTCGCCGAGGACCGCGACATCGCAGCGCCCGACGTGCTGCTGCCGCTCGCCGGGGCCGAGGCCCTGGAGCGCGCGCAGTCCGCCGACATCAAGGCGCAGCTGCGCGCCAACACGGACGAGGCGCGCCGCAGCGGCATCTTCGGCGCGCCCGACTTCACGGTGGGCAGCGAGCTCTTCTTCGGGCAGGACAGGCTGGAGGACGCCATCGCATGGGCACGTCGAACCTGAGCGCGCAGATCCGCGCATTCCGCTGGCAAAGGCAGGGACTGGACGGCAGCCTGACCGGGGCTCCCGCCGCGCGCGTGCTGGAGCAGACGGGGTGGATGCGATCGGTGGGCGGCGCCGGTCCCTACCTGGGCCTCTTCGCGCGCGCCGGCACGACGCGCCAGCAAGCCGACCAGGACGGGGCTGCGCTGCGCATCCACGAGCTGCCGGCGGCGCGCGGCTGCACCTACGTGGTGCCGGCGGGGGACTTCGCGTTGGCGCTGCGCGCCGGCCAGGACTTCGACAGCGACCTTGCGACGGCGAAGAAGTTCCTCGACGTCACGGAAAAGGAGATCGGGAAGCTCGCCGCCAGGGTGGTGGCGGCGGTGGCGAAGCCTCTCGACCCGCGCGACCTCAAGGAAGCCGTGGGCGATGCCGTGCGCAACCTGGGGGAGGCGGGCAAGAAGCGCGGCATGGCCACCACGCTGCCTCTGGCGCTGGGGCTCCTCCAATCGCGCGGGGAGATCCGGCGCGTGCCGCTGGAAGGTCGCTTCGATCGCCAGCGCTACGCGTACGTCCGCTGGGGAATCAAGCTGCCCGACCTGACCGAAGAGCAGCTCGCCGCCGAGCTGGCGAAGCGCTACTTCCGCTGGGCGGCGCCGGCCACCCCCGCGCAGTTCCAGTGGTGGTCGGGCCTGGGCGCCAGGGCAGCGAAGGCCGCCACCGCCACGCTGAAGCTGGTGGCGCTCGAAGGCGACGAGCTGATGTTCCCCGACGACCTCGACGCGTTGCGCTCGCAGAAGCCGGCCAAGGCCGAGGCGGTGGCGCTGGTGGGCGTGCTCGACAACCTCTTCCACCTGCGCCGCGAGATCGAGTCGGCCAGCGATCCGGCCGACTTCAAGCGCATCCCGCGCGAGGGGAAGGCGGGGGCCACGCTGTTCGATCTCCCCAGCCACGCCATCGTGCAGGCCGGCCGGCTGATCGGTCTGTGGGAGTTCGACGGCCAGAAGCAGGAGCTGGTGGCGGCGCTCTTCGGCAAGGCGACTCCGGCGGCGAGGACGGCCATCTCCGAGATGGAGTCGTTCGTGCGCGACCAACTCGGCGACGCGCGGCAATTCAGCCTCGACAGCCCCGAGAGCCGTGCGGAGCGCCTGGCCGCGCTGCGAAAGATCTAGGCGCGGATCTCCGCGCCGACCCGCTGCTTCAACCGATCGCGGATGGCGTTGCAGAGCGCATCCGCCTCCGCATCGGTGAGCGTCCGGTCCGGCGCGCGCAGGGAGAGCCCGAAGGCCATGCTCTTGCGGCCCTCCGGGATGGGCGCTCCGCGGTAGACGTCGAAGAGCGCCACGTGTTCGAGCAGGCGCGCGGAATCGGCCGCGCGGATCTCTTCCAGGAGCTTCTCGGCCGGCACCGCCGCATCCACCACGAAGGCCAGATCGCGCGCCACCGCCGGGAACCTCGGCACGCCGCGCAGGTGCTTGAGCGCCAGCGACCGATCCAGCAACAGCTCCCAATCCAGCTCGGCGAGATAAGTCTCTGCCGGCACCTCGAATTGCGCGGCGGCGGCTGGATGGACTTGTCCCAGCGCTCCCGCAAGCGTGCCACCGATCAGCAGCGCGCTGGCGCTCGCCGGGTGCAGCGCGGGATGCGTCGCGAGTTGGAAGCGCGCATCGCCGATTCCCAGGGCTTCCAGCACGTCCTCCACCGCGCCCTTGAGGTCGTAGAAGTCCGTCGCCTCGCCGCCGCCGCTCCAGCCCTTGGCCCTTCGCGCGCCCGCGACCACCAGCCCCAGGCGACGCGGCTCGTGCAGCGGCCACGCCAGCTCGCCTGCGGGGTGTCGCGCATCCGGCTCCGGCAGGTAGACACGGCCCAGCTCGTACAGCTTCACGTCGCGCACGCCGCGCGCCAGGTTCCATCCGGTGTTGCGCAGGAGCCCCGCGAGGAGCGTGGTGCGCATCGCGCCCTGCTCGGTGGTGAGAGGGTTGGCCACGCGCAGAGGCTTCGCCGCCGAAACCGCGAGGAGGTCCTTCTCGGCGATGAAGCTGTAGTTGAGCGCCTCGTCGAAGCCGTGCGCCGAGAGCGCGGCGCGGGCCTGCCCGGTTACGCGGCGCTGTGGCGCGATGGCCGCGGTCTCGCCGATGCCTGCGCGGTGCAGGTTCACGGGGATGGTGTCGTACCCGCGCAGCCGCGCGATCTCCTCGATGCAGTCGATCTCGCGCGTCAGATCCCTGCGCCAGGAGGGAACGCTCCAGCGACCGTCCCCCACGGGAACCAACTGCAGCGCCCGCAACCACCGGTCCACTTCGGCCTCGCTCACCGCCATGCCCAAGACCGCGGAGACGCGCCCGGGCCGGACCATCACCTTGGCCGGCTCGCGCGGGGACGGGTAGACGTCGATGGTGCCGGCCAGCAGCTTGCCGCCGGCGAGCTGCACGATCAGCTCGGCGCAGCGATCGGCCGCGGCTTGCGCGATGCGCTCGTCCATGCCGCGCTCGAAGCGGTGCGAGGCCTCGGTGTGCAGCGCCTGCCGCTTCGCGGTGCGCCGCACGCCGGCGGGTTCGAACATCGCCGACTCCAGCAAGATGCGCGTGGTGCCCTGCCCCACCTCGCTGGTCTGACCCCCCATCACGCCCGCCAGCGCCACCGGCTTCTCGGCGTCGGCGATCACCAGATCGTCGGCGGAGAGCTTGCGCTCCTTGCCGTCCAGCGTGGTGAGCGGCTCACCCTCGCGCGCGCGGCGCACCACGATGCGGCGGCCGGCCAGCTTTTCCAGATCGAAGCCGTGCAGCGGGTGACCCAGCTCCAGCAGCGCGAGGTTGGTGGCATCGACCACGTTGCTGATGGGCCGCACGCCGCACGACCGCAGCCGTTCCTGCACGTGCAGCGGCGACGGCCCTACGCGCACGCCCTCGATCACGCGCGCGACGTAGCGCGGGCAGCGCTGGGCGTCCTCCACGTCCACTCGCGCCGGCAGCTCGCCCTTCCCCGCCGGCTGGGTCCGCGGCACGCGCACCGGCACGCCGGTGATGGCCGAGAGCTCGCGCGCAATGCCCAGGTGGCTCAAGGCATCGGGCCGGTTTGGGGTGACGTTGACCTCCAACACCGTGTCGGGGAGCCCGAGCAGCTCGTCGAGCGGCGCGCCGATCCTGGCGTCGCGCGGCAGGATCATCAGCCCTGCGTGGTCGTCGGAGAGCCCCAGCTCCCGCTGCGAGCAGAGCATGCCCTCGCTCTCCACGCCGCGCAGCTTCGCCTTGCGGATCTCCATCCCGTTGGGCAGCTTCGCGCCGGGCCTCGCCATGGGCACCACGTCGCCCGCGGCGTAGTTCTGCGCGCCGCAGACCACCTGGTGCGTGCCCGCCCCGTCGTCCACCTGGCACAGGCTGAGATGGTCGCTGCCCTCGACGGGCTTGCGGGTCACCACGCGCGCCGCCACCACGCCGGGGCCGATGGAGCGCTGCTCGCGACCCTCCACCTCCAGTCCGATGCCGGTGAGCTTGTGCGCGATCTCGTCGTCGTCCAGCGAGACGGGACACAGCTCGCGCAACCACTTGAGCGAGATCTTCATAGCTGCTCCAGGAAGCGCACGTCGTTCTCGAAGAGGGTGCGCAGGTCGTCGAGGCCGTGCCGCAGCATGGCCAGGCGATCGATGCCTACCCCGAAGGCGTAGCCGGTGATCTGCTCCGGGTCGTAACCCACGCCCGCCAGCACGTCGGGGTTCACCATGCCCGCGCCCAGCACCTCCAGCCAGCCGGTGCCCTTGCAGAGCTTGCAGCCTTTCCCGCCGCAGAGCGGGTGGGAGATGTCCACCTCGGCGGAGGGCTCGGTGAAGGGAAAGTAGCTGGGCCGCAGCCGCGTCTGGATGGTGGGGCCGAAGAACGCCTTCACGAACGCGTCCAGCGTCCCGCGCATGTGCGCCATGGAGATGCCCTCCTCCACGTGCAGGCACTCCACCTGGTGGAACATGGGCGTATGCGTGGGGTCGGAGTCGGACCGGTAGACCTTGCCGGGCGCGATGATCCGCACCGGCGGCTTCTGGCCCAGCATGGCGCGCACCTGCACGGGGCTGGTGTGCGTCCGCAACAGCAGCTGCTGCATGGCGCCTTGGGTCGGCGGCGAGCCTGGCGGCGGCATGGGCTGCGACCCGGCGTCGAGGAAGAAGGTGTCCTGCATGTCGCGCGCGGGATGGTCGGGCGGAAAGCCGAGCTTCTCGAAGTTGTACAGGTCCCACTCGATCTCGGGACCGTCGGCCACGTGGAACCCCAGCCGCGCGAAGATCTCCGCGATGTCGTCCATCGCCTGCGACACGGGATGTCGGTGACCGCGACGCCGGGTGCGCCCCGGAAGCGTGACGTCCAGCTTCTCGCGGTTCAGGTCCTTCTCCAGCGCCTTGCGGCCCAGGTCCTTGCGCGCGTTCTCCAGCAGGCCCTCGAACTGCGCGATGGCGTCGGTGACCAGCTTGCCCACGCGCGGCCGCTCCTGCGCCGGCACCGAGCCCAGCGACTTGCGCAGGGCGGAAAGCGAGCCGCTCTTGCCCAGGTACTTGACCCGGGCCGCTTCCACTTGCTGCTCGCTCTGCGCCGCCGACAGCTCGGTGCGCGCTTGCGCCAGCACGGCGTCGATCTGCTCGATCACGTGACGCTCCTTCCAGAAACGCCAAAGGCCGCGCCGGTTCGCCCAGCGCGGCCTCGAACTGAACTGCAGAGGCTCTTACGCCGCGGCGCGCTTGGCGATCGCGGCAAACGCCTGCGGGTCGGCAACGGCGATGTCGGCCAGCACCTTGCGGTCGAGCAGCACGTTGGCGGTCTTCAGGCCGTGGATCAGGCGCGAGTAGGAGAGGCCGTTGATGCGCGCGGCCGCGTTGATCCGGGCGATCCAGAGCGAGCGGAAGTCGCGGCGGCGGACCCGGCGCCCGCGCGCCGACTGCATCATGGCGCGCTCGACGGCCTCGACCGCGCGCTTGTAGCAGCCGTTGCGCCGGCCACGGAAACCCTTGGCGAGCTTGAGGACCCGATTCCTGCGGCGACGTGCCTTGAACCCACGCTTGACGCGCATTCCAACTCTCCTTGTCCACCACCGGGGAGCTCCCGGAGGCCCGCCGCGGGCGCTGTGCTGCGATGCGGCGTGTGTGGCGTTTCCCTACTTCGGCAATCCGTACGGAAGGGCCTTCTTCAAGTGCCGCTCGTCGCGCCGCTCGAGCACCAGCGCCTTGCCCAGGCGGTTCTTGCGCTTGCGGTTCTTGCCCAGGGAGAGGTTGTGGCGGCGGCCGGCCTTGCCCGCCTTGATCTTCCCCGACCCGGTGCTGCGGAAGCGCTTCACGGCGCTCCGCTTCGTCTTCAACTTCGGCATCTCGAGAATCCTTCCGATCTCTCTGAAAGAGCGGGGCGTTTTACACAAGCCGCCCCTCGCGGTCAAGCCTTCGGCGCCTCGGCGCGCGCAGGGGCGACGGGCGACTGAGCCACCGGAGCGCCGGGGCCGGGCTGGCTGCTGGCCTGCGGCCTCGGTGGCGAGGGTGGCCGGGGCGCAGGGGTCGATGCCCCCGCTGCAGGACGCGACTGCTCCTTGGACCGCTGCGACTGCAGCCAACGCGGGTTGGGCGCCAGGATCATGAAGAGGAGGCGGCCTTCCAGGCGGGGCGACTGCTCCACCACCGCGAGGTCCTTCAGGTCGGTGGCGATGCGGGTGAGGATGGCCTGCCCGATCTCGCGGTGCGTGATCTCGCGGCCGCGGAACATCACCGTGCAGCGCGCCTTGTTGCCCTCTTCCAGGAAGTCGCGGATGTTCTTGGTCTTGAACGCGTAGTCGTGCTCCTCCGTCTTGGGACGGAACTTCACTTCCTTGAGCTTGACCACCGTCTGCTTCTTCTTGGCTTCGTTGGCCTTCTTCTTCGTCTCGTACTTGAACTTGCCGTAGTCCATGATCTTGCAGACCGGCGGCTTGGCCATCGGCGAGACCTCGACCAGGTCGAGGCCGAACTCTGCTGCTTTGGCGAGGGCCACTTCGAGCGGGATGACTCCCAGCTGCTCGCCCTCTGGACCGATGACTCGAAGCTCACGGGCGCGGATTCGGCGGTTCGTACGTGCGTCGCGGATGGCAGACTCCCTGGTTTGAGGCGCTACAGAAAACGATTCCCGCGAAGCCCCGGGGATTCAAGGGGCTCCGCCGGCTTGAACCTGTGTTGATGTGGTGAAAATCCCCGCGAAGAACCAGCGCATGGTAGCTGCTGGTCGCGTCGTGTCAAGGCCGCCGGACGGGCGAGCGGCAGGCCCGCTGCAAGGCAAACAGGCATCCTAGAACGGCACCGCGGCTTCGGTGCTGAGCCGTCCCAGGAAGGCGTCCAGCGCCTGGAAGCCGAGGTCGGCCTCCTTGCCCTCGCCGTGCTTGCGCGGCGACACGCCCTTCCCCTCCACCTCCTTGTCGCCGACCACCAGCGTGTAGGGGATCTTCATCAGCTGCGCGTCGCGGATCTTGGCGCCCAGCTTCTCGGAGGTCTCGTCCAGCTCCACGCGCAGCCCGCGCGCCTGCATCTGCGCGTAGACCTCGCGGGCCCAGTCCATGTGCCGGTCGGCCACGGTGATGATGCGCGCCTGCAGCGGCGCCATCCACACCGGGAAGTTGCCGGCGAAGTGCTCGATGAGGATGGCCACGAAGCGCTCGAAGCTGCCGTAGATGGCGCGGTGGATGAGCACCGGGCGGTGTTCCTTGTTGTCCTCGCCCACGTAGCCGAGCTCGAAGCGCTCGGGCACCGCGTAGTCGAGCTGGATGGTGCCGAGCTGCCATTTGCGGCCGATGGAGTCGCTGACGTCGAAGTCGATCTTGGGGCCGTAGAAGGCGCCGTCGCCGGGTTTGAGCTCGTAGGCGAGGCCGGTCTTCTCCAGCGCGGCGCGCAGGCCGCTCTCCGCGCGGTCCCACAGGTCGTCGGTGCCGATGCGCTGGGCCGGACGGGTGGCGAACTTGGCGGTGAAGGACAGGCCGAAGGCCTCGTAGACGCGCTTGATCAGCGTGGTGAGCCGGCCCACTTCGTCGGTGATCTGCGACTCCATCAAGTAGATGTGCGCGTCGTCCTGCTGGAATTGCCGCACGCGCGTGAGGCCGCTGAGCACGCCGGTGGCTTCGTTGCGGTGCAGCACGTCCTGGGTGTGGTAGCGCAGCGGCAGCTCGCGGTAGCTGCGCTTCCTCATCTCGTACATCAGATGATGCGAGGGGCAGTTCATCGGCTTCAGCGAGAACGCCGCGCGGTCCTCCACCTTCTCTTCCTTGCTCTCCGGATCGAGCACCAGGAACATGTTCTCGCGGTACTTGCCCCAGTGGCCGCTGCGCTCCCAGAGCAGCTTGTTGTAGAGCAGCGGCGTCTTGATCTCCTGGTAGCCGTTGCGCAGGCACATGTTCCGCATCGCATTGGAGAGCGCGTGGAACATGAGCGTGCCGCGGTGGGTCCAGAAGACAGCGCCCGGCGCCGCGGGATGGAAGGCGAACAGATCCAGCTCGCGCCCAAGCTTGCGGTGGTCGCGCTTGCGCGCCTCCTCCTGCTGCTTGAGCCAGGCGTCCAGGTCCTTCTTGTCGAAGAAGGCGGTGCCGTAGATGCGCTGCAGCTGGGGCTTGGTGTGATCGCCGCGCCAATACGCGCCGGCCACGTTGAGCAGCTTGATGACGCCGATCTTCCCGGTGGAGGGCGCGTGCGGCCCCAGGCAGAAGTCCACCCAGTCGCCGTGCGAGTAGAGCGTCAAGGTCTTGGCGCCCTTCTGGAAGATGTCCTCGACGATCTCCATCTTGAACTTCTCGCCCAGCTTCTCGAAGAGCTGCATCGCCTCCTCGCGCGAGACCTCCTTGCGCACGAAGGGGAGGTCCTTCTTCACCTCCTCGTTGGCGGTCTGCTCGATCTTCTCCAGATCCTCCGGCGTGAAGGGCTCCTTGCGGAAGAAGTCGTAATAGAAGCCTTCCTCGGTGTGCGGGCCGATGGTGACCTGGGTGCCAGGGAAGAGGCGTTGCACCACGCTGGCCACCACGTGGGCGGCGTCGTGGCGGATGAGATCGAGCCCTTCGCGCTGCTTGCTGGTGAAGACGGTCAGCTTGCCGCCCTGTTGGAGCGGCCGCGACATGTCCAGCTCCTGATCGTCGAGCTTCGCGTAGAGCGCCGCCCTGGCGAGGCCAGCGCCGATCTGCGTCTTCACGAACTCCGAGACGGGGGTGCCGGCAGGTACCTGCTTGCTCGAGCCGTCGGGGAGGGTGATCTGCAGCATCTCGGCCATGGCGACCCCTTCAAAAAGCGAAGGCCCGGCGGTCCGGCCGGGCCTCGAAAGCGTTGGTGCGTCCTGCTGGAATCGAACCAGCGACCCCCACCGTGTCAAGGTGGTGTTCTACCGCTGAACTAAGGACGCAAGCCGGGCAGTCGCGTGTAGCAGCGCGTCACTCCCGGGTCAAGCCATTCAGAGCGTTCAGGCGGCCTGCGGGGGTCTGCGCATCAAGTCGATGAAGATGGCCAGGTATTGGGCCCAGGAAATGAAGATGCATTGGGCGGAGATGAGGGAGAGGACGATGAGGGTGGGGCCGAGGGCGGCGTCGCGGGCGCCCTGCACGAGAGCAAAGATGATGGTCACCGCCAGGAAGGCCGTGGAGTACTTGCCGAAGCGGGTGGGGCGGATGGCGTAGCTGCGCCCGGTGCGGGTGAGGATGCCGATGGCGCTGAAGATGCACACCTCGCGGAAGATCAGCAGCCAGAGGAGCCACGACGGCAGCCGGTGCGAGCCGCAGAGGACCGCCATCGCGGAGAGGCCCATCACCTTGTCGGCGATGGGATCGAGCACCGCGCCGATGTGCGTGAACTGTTTGAGCATGCGGGCCGCGATGCCATCGAGCCAATCGGTGATCATGGCGAAGATGAAGACCGCCAGGGCGGCGCCGATGCGACCCGAGAGGAACAGCCAGAGGAAGACCGGAACGGCCACGAGCCGCAGGCCGGTGAGGGAGTTGGGGACGTTCAGGTTCACTTCGCCGCGGCGTCGCGCTCTTGGTTCCAGAGCGCGAACGCGTCGTCCTTGTCCACGTCGGGCGAGAAGGCCTCGGGGTCACCGGGGGTGCCATCCGCCCGGATCACGATCTGCATCTGGCGGCCCACCAGCTTCTCCCACTGCTCGCGCGTCACTTCCTGCGGACCCTCGACTTCGTGCCGCTCCCCACCGGTGGCGGCTCCGGGCGCGCTCTTTCCCACCGCCACCGTCCCGTCGTACACGCGCACCAGCACGCTCTTGTCCGCGTTGGCGTCGACCCGGAAGATGGTGCCGCGCACCCCGGCCACCGCATTCTCCGTCTCGATCTGGAAGCGTTGCTCGCCTTGGATGACGGACGTCACCCTGGCCCAGAGCTTTCCGAAGAACAGCTTTGCCGTCAGCCTGCGCTTCGACGCGCCGCCGTTGAAGTGAGCTTCGGCGAGCTGGAGCCTCGCCTCCGGGCCGAGGCGGAGCACCGATCCGTCGCTGAAGCGGATCTCCAGGCGAGCGCTGGCCTGGGTCTCGATGGTGTCGCCCTGCCCCAAGGAGGTGCCGACGCGCAGCGAAAGCGGCGCGGCGCCGGCGCGCGACTTCTGCGCCCTGCCCTCCAGCGCGGAGACCTGCGCGGTCTTCGGCGCCGCCAGCGCCGGCGCCGCCAGCACCGCACAGGCGCACAGCAGCCTCATTGCCGGAGCTCGAGATCCACCGTGTTGGCGGTCACCCCGGTGACCTTGACCGAGAACTTGCCCAGTTTCTTCCGCTCAACCTCGGTGGCGAACTGCTCAGTGGACCCCAGCAGGATCACGTCCAGCTCCTGCGTCCCGGCCGCGAAGCTGCGCTGCGAGACACCCTTCACGCCGCGGACGTGCTGGGTGAGCGCGCTGCGGAAGTCGCTCGCGGTCTTGAAGCTGGGCACCTTGCGGACGGTGACGTGCACCTCGTTTCCCGCCGAGACGTCCTGCGACCAGCGCGCGCCGATCTTCTTGATCATGTCCTGCGCGAAGGCGCGCGAGGCCTTCTTGATGGCTTCCTTGCCACAAGAGAGCTCGTCCATCTGCGCGGCCGCCTGCGTGGCCTCGGAGGTGGTGAGGATGTCGCCGTTGTCGGTATTGACCGCTCGACCGCTGATGCTGGCCGCGCACGACTTCCAGCCCGGGCCCAGCTCGGCCATCTCGCCGCGGCTGGTGGCGATCACCTGGCCGACGAGGATCACCTCGGCGCCGGTGAGCGACCTGAGCTTGCGGGCCTGCGCGGCGGTGATCTCGGTGGTGAGGTTGCCCACCTGCGCGGTCTTCTCGGTGGCGACGTCGGGGTCGATGAGCTGGCGGAACCCGCCGATCTTGAGCTGGTCGAGCACCGTGTTCTCGGCGATGCGCAGATCGGCCGCGACCAGCGCCTTCTGGCCGCCGCGCATCCAGGCGGCGGCAGGCGCGGCCATTCCGATGTTCTGCTCGGCGATCAGCACCATGGTGCGCGGCATGCCCTTGCGCGCCATCAACAGGCCCATCGCCTCCAGATCCTTGTCCAGCTCGGCGCTGCCGATGTAGGCGCGGATGGTGACCTGCACCACGTCGCCGTCCATCCCTTGCTTGAGGATCTCGTAGCGCCGCACGAACCCCTGGGAGTGCGTGAGCACCTGGTCGAGCTTGCTCTGGAAGTCCTGCACCTCGGTGGTGCTGGTGACCTTGGTGCCCACCGCCATCTCCACCGCGTGGCGGAGGGCGTCCTCGATGGCCTTCTGGCGCGCGGCAGGCCTGTCGTCGTCGAGCACCGCCGCCTGTCCCTGCGCGATCTGGACGATGGCGCCCTGCGCCTCCGCGGACTGCGCCTCGGCCGCGCCGCTTGTGTCCCTGAGCGGCGCCACGCCGGGAGGCGTCTGGATGGCGCGGGCGAGCTCCTTTGGAAGCTCGTCGAGCGGCACCTCGATGTCCAGCGAGACGCCGCCGTCGGAGTAGTAGTGCGTCTTGACCGGCTTCACGCCCTTGAGCTGGCCGTCCACGCGGCTGGTCAGGGTGGCGTCGTTCTGGAGCACCGCCCCGAGAGTCCCGCCGGACTGCACGCGCATGCCTTTCAGCGTCTCCAGCGCGTTGCGATACGCGTCGAGCTTCGCCGCCCGCTCCGCCCCGAGCCGCGCCACCGCCACCGAGGGCGCGTTGAGGTCGGGCGCGCCCTGGCCATGGCCCACGAGCACGCGCCGGTTCCAGTCGATCTCGCCCTTGGTCTCGGCAAACGAAGGCACCGCTGCAAGGCAGACGACGAGCGCGAAGCGACGGATCAAGGTGTCCCCTCCGGTGGGCCCTCAGTATCGCAAAGATCAAATTCGGGGACACCTTACGGAATTTGACGTATCGTGTCCCCGAATTAGCTGCGGGCGGCTTGGCGGTTTTGCTGCACCAGCTTCTCCACCGTCTGGCTGATGCGCTGGCTGAGGATGAGCATCTCTCCGACGTCGGTGGGCGCCTGCTGGCGATGGCCGTTGTCCAGATAGAGCATGTAGGAGACGCGCCCCCGGTGCAGGATGGGGAAGATGAGCGCGCTGAGCGGCACCTTCTTGCCCAGCGTGGCCAGGAAGCGGATGTTGCCCGGCGTCTTGTGCAGCGGGCCCATGTAGTGGCTGCGCGTCTTCACCACCAGCGAGAAGGCGGATTCGGTGGCCACCGGCATCGCCACCTGTTGAGCGGCGCCGTTCTCCATCCCTTCCCCCAGGCCGTCCCAGCCCAGCGCCACGCCCCCCTGGACTTGGAGAAGCAGCGCCCTGGCGGCCTTGCTCCGCGAGGCGCGCAACACGATGTGCGCGATCGAATCGCGATCGGTGACTCCCTCCAGCGCCTTGAGCGCCGCCTTGAAATCGAGCGGGCTCTCGTCGCGCGCGGGCGCGGCGGGCGGCGCGGGCACGTCGTCCCAACTGACCGGGCGCAGCGGCGCCTCTTCGCGCGCCGGAGGCGCCGCCGCGATGATCTGCTGCTCTGCCTCTCCCAGGATGGCGTCGGCGGGAAGCTCGCCGAGGATGGCGTCGTCCGGCAGCGATTCCAGCCCCTCCTCCTCCGGCTTGGGGGGAGGGGGCGGCCGTCGCGGCGGAGCAGCTGCCGGACGAGGCGGCGGCCGGGGGGGCTCGGGACGCCAGGGTGCCACCTGGTTGTAGATGTCGTTGAAGGCGCTCTCGTCGATCAGCTCGGGCGCCGGCTCGAGCGCGACCTTGCCCTTCGCCTTCTCCTTCTTCCTGCGCCGCTGCTCGAGGCCTTCTTCGGGCACGACGCCGAAGTCGAGCGCGCGCATCTGGCGGGAAGCGCCGTAGTGCATGCGCAGCGCCTGGAAGACGCGGTACTCGGGAGCGATCACCGGGACGCAGGTGCGGTCCACCTTGTACGAAAGCTGATCCAGCTCGCTGACCCTGATCTCGCAGCAGAGGACCTTGAGGCGGCGCTTCTCCAGCTTCCAGGGAACGATCTCCTGGCGGTCGGCGACGTGGGGGGGAATGACCGGAACGAGCGAGGGATCGACTTCCAGATTTCCCCACGTCACCTCGGCGCCCAGCTGCTTGCCCAGCGCGCGGGCGAGATGCGCTTCCTCGACCAGCCGCAGCTCGAGCAGGTTGGTGCCCAGCCGGCCGCCGTACAGCACCTGCCAGTCCAGCGCTTCCTGGAGGCCTTCCGCTGTGAGGTGACCCTCGGAGATGAGGATCTCGCCGATCTTTGGCATCCAAAGAGAAAGCTAGCACAGGCAGCGCCCCCAAACCGGGCGGACTCGGGCAGAAAACGGCGAGCTCCTGCGTTGGAGTGGCATGCCGCGCAAGTCTGCCCTCCAGCCATGCGTGCTCCGGCCCCACCTGTCGGACCATGTGACCAGCAGCACGGTCGCGACGGTCTCCGACGCCAAGGGGGGTGGCAAGACGCTGGCGGTGGCGCCGGCCGCAGCGGTGGACGTGTCCGACGGGAAGGGGTGCACAGCCTCATGAAAGAACGCAACGTGATGACGCAGCAGCAAGAACCGACGCCCGACCACGACTGGCGCCTGCAGGGCCAGGACTGGCTGCGGGAGGAGCTGCTCCGCTACGAAGTCTACGCCCCCCCGAAAGCAGGCTCCGAGCACGACCACTGCGAGTTCTGCTGGACCCCGTTCCGCTCGAGGCCGCAGGCCGGCACGGCCAGCGAGGGCTACGTCACACAGGACCGCCGCTGGATCTGCGAGACCTGCTACGAGGACTTCAAGCTGATGTTCGAGTGGATCATCGAGACCTGACCGCCTGAATCGCGTCAACCGACGCGGGCGAGGCTCAGCCGGCCCCGCCACCGATTGTGCATCAGCTCCCTGAGCGCGGCGTTGCCCGCCTTCGCCAGATCAGGGTCGTCCTCCACCAGCGCGAACGCCTCTTCCCGCGCCTCCTTGAGGACGTTCTGGTCGCGGGCCAACTCGGCGACGGCGAAGTCCGGCATGCCGCTCTGACGCGTTCCCAGGAACTCGCCGGGGCCGCGCAGCTCGAGGTCGGCCTCGGCGATGCGGAAGCCGTCTGTAGTGTCTTCCATCACTTGCAGCCGCTTCCGCGCAACCGGCCCCCACTCCGCTCCCGAGGTGCCGGTGATCAGCAGGCAATGCGACTTCGCCGCACCGCGGCCGACGCGCCCGCGCAGCTGGTGCAGCTGGGAAAGGCCGAAGCGCTCGGCGTGCTCGATCAGCATCACGGTGGCGTTGGGGACGTCCACGCCCACCTCGATGACGGTGGTGGCCACCAGGATGCGCGTCTCGCCGCCCCGGAAGCGCTCCATCTCCGCATTCCGCTCGGCCAGCGCCTGGCGGCCGTGCACCAGGCCGATGGAAACGTCGGGAAACACCTCGGCAGCCAGACGATCCCGCTCCTTGGTGGCGGCCTTGAGATCGGCGAGCTTCTCGCTCTCCTCCACCAAGGGCAGCACGACGTACGCCTGTCTGCCTGCCAGAAGCTCGCGCCGGATCACCTCGTAAGCTTTCCCCCGGGCGGAATCCTTGTAGACCTTGGTGGCGATGGGCGTGCGGCCGGGCGGCAGCTCGTCCAGCACCGAGACGTCCAGGTCGCCGTAGAGGGTGAGCGCGAGCGTGCGCGGGATGGGCGTGGCCGTCATCACCAGCACGTCGGGCCGGTGACCCTTGGACATCAGACTCCGGCGCGTCATCACGCCGAAGCGGTGCTGCTCGTCGATGATCACCAGCCCCAGCCGGTGGAAGGCGGTGGCCTCCTCCGCCAGCGCGTGCGTGCCGACCACGATCTGCGCCGTACCCGACCGCAGCAGCCGGGCGGCGTGGTCGCGCTCGCGCTGGGGAAGGCTGCCGGTGACCAGCTCCACGTGGATGGGCGCCCCGCGCAGCAGGATGCGCAGCGAGCGCGCGTGCTGCTCGGCCAGGATCTCGGTCGGCGCCATCAGCGCCGCCTGGTATCCGTTGGCCACGGCGATGCGGGCGGCGGAGAGCGCGACCGCCGTCTTGCCGCTGCCCACGTCTCCCTGGAGGAGCCGGTTCATCGGCTCGGGCCTGCGCATGTCGCCCGCGATCTCGTCCACCGCGCGCTGCTGCGCTGCCGTGAGCGGCCAAGGCAGCGCCGCGACGATCTCCTTCACCGAGGCGGCGCTGGCCTTGAAGGCGATGCCGGGCTCCACCTTGACGCCCCGCCGGCGCAAGGCGAGCCCCAGCTGCACCAGGAACAGCTCCTCGAAGGCGAGGCGCCGCCGCGGCTCCCCGCCTGGCACGCCCTTGGCGAGCTCGGCGGCGAACCGGTCGGGGAAGTGCGCCTCGCGCAACGCCTCCGACAGCGAGAGCAGCTTGCGCCGCGTGCGCAGCGACTCCGGCAGCATGTCCTCGACGTGCCGGAGATAGTCGTCCACCGCGCGCTTGGCGATGCGCCGATACGTCCGCGGCGGCACGCCGTCCACGTCGGAATAGACCGGCACCACGCGCCCGAAAGAATCGTCGTCGCGCGGCGCGGCGGGCTCGTCCGAAGAGCCGAGGAGCTCGACGTCGGGGTGGTGCATCACCTTGCCCGCGCCGCGATAGCCCTCCCGGACTTCGCCCGAGACCAGCACGTGCGCCAGGAAGGGGAATCGCTGCAAGAGGCTGGGCCGGTAATGGAACCAGATGCAGACCAGCGTGCCGCCCGCGTCGTCGCGGACCAGCACCTCCAGCCTGCGGCGCCTGCCGTGCGCCTCCTGCGCCTTGACCACGCGGCCGGCGATGACCGACCGCTCTCCGACGGGCGCTTGCGCGACGGTGCGTGGCGTGCGGCGATCCTCGTACCGGCGCGGGAGGTTGAGCAGCAGGTCTCCCACGGTGCGCAGGCCCTTGGCGTCCAGCTTCTCCGCCAGGGCAGGCCCCACGCCGCGAAGCTGGATCGCGGGCGTTGCGAGAGGGTCTGTCTCGATCTTCGGCGCAGGCTTGGCTGCCATGGGCGCGAGCTTGCCAGGGCCCTCTGACACGGCCTGGGCCAGCGCCGCGATCTCCAGCGGAACGGGGAGCAGCGCGCCCAACTCGCGCACCAGGGCCGCCATCGCCCGCTGCCGCTCCACCTCGCCGTTGGCGTCGAAGCCGCGCACGCTCGCGGCCATGCGATCCAGCCGCTCCAGCGAGGCAGGCGTCGCGTAGGCCCGCGCCTGCGCCACCACCTGCGCGACCAGCGCCTCCATGCCGGTCAGCCGCGACACTCCCGCCCGGCTGGCGAAGCGCAGCGGCTGCAGCAGGGGCGACAGCGCGAGAGAGAGCGCGGGATCGCCCACGCCGGCTACTCCTCTTCGTCTGCGGTGTACTCCTGGAACACCACCTCGAGGATCTCGTACTCGCGCTCGCCGCCCGGGGTGCGGATCTTCACGCTGTCGCCGACCTCGCGCCCGATCAGCCCGCGGGCGATGGGGCTGGTGATGCTGATGCGGCCCTTCTTCAGATCCGCCTCGGTCTCGCCGACGATGGTGTACTGCGCCTTCTGCCCGGAGTCGCTGTCCGCAAGCTTCACGGTGGCGCCGAAGACCACCCGCTCGCCGGAGAGCCGCGTCACGTCGATGATCTCGGCGCGGGCCAGGCGGTCCTCCAGCATGAGGATCCGGCCTTCGAGGTGCGACTGCTTCTCCTTGGCGGCATGATATTCGGCGTTCTCGCGCAGGTCGCCGTGGTCGCGGGCGGTGGCGATGTCCTGCACGTTGCGGGGCCGCTCCACGCTCTTGAGGCGCTTGAGCTCGCGCTTGATCGCGTCCGCGCCGGCCCGGGTCATGGGGATCTGGTCGCCTGCCATCGGAACTGTCTTTCCCCTGCGGTTCAGTGAAACGAAATGCGGCCGGGTCCCCGAAGGATCCGGCCGCGCACGGGATCAACTGTGCCAGCGGGCACCCCGCGCCGTCAACGAAAAGCGCCAGCCGTGCGTGCGGCCGGCGCCCTGCATTTTCCGCTTGCGCCCGACGCCGGAATGCATAAGTATGCACATCCATGCAGAGGGCTCCGGTCGGGATCATCGGCGCTTCCGGGTACAGCGGTCTCGAGGCCAGCCGCATCCTGGCGCTGCACCCGCACGTCGAGCTGCGGCTCCTGGGAAGCGACAAGTGGACCGGCGAGACGGCGGCACGGCGGGCCGGCTTGCCCGGCGCGGCAGGAAGCTTGCGCTACTCGCCCCAGGAGAAAAGCGCGCAGCTGGCCCGGGAGTGCGCCGCCGTCCTGCTCGCCACGCCCGCGGAGGCGTCGCTCGCGCTGGCGCCGCAACTGCTGGACGCGGGCGTGCGGGTGATCGATCTCTCCGGCGCGTTCCGGCTCCGGGACGCGGGGCTGTACAAGAAATACTATGGGTTCGAGCATCCCCGGCCGGCGCTGCTCTCCGAGGCGTTCTACGCCATCCCCGAGCTGGCCCGGCCCCCGCAGGGAACGCGGCTGATCGCCAACCCGGGCTGCTATCCCACTGCCGCCGCGCTGGCGCTCGCGCCTCTGATCGAGTCCGGACTGCTGACTTCGGATCGCCTGATCGTGGATGCGGCGTCGGGAGTGACGGGGGCCGGGCGGAAGGCGGCGGAGGACTACTCCTTCGCCGAGCTCGACGGCGATTTCCGCGCCTACCGGGTGCTGCGCCATCAGCATCAGCCCGAGATCGCGCAGTCGCTCGGCCGCACGGTCACCTTCACGCCACACCTCTTGCCGGTGCGCCGCGGCATCCTCGCCACCTGTTACGCAAGGCTCGCGCCGGGAGCCAGCGCCGCTGGAGTGCATGAGGCATACTTGCATAAATATGCATCCGCCCCCTTCGTCGAAGTGCTGGAATCGCCCGACCAGGTTTCGCTGAAGGCGGTGGTGGGCACCAACCGGTGCCAGGTGGCGGTGGCAGCAGACGGCGAGGTGGTGGTGGCCGTCTCCTCCATCGACAACCTGGTCAAGGGCGCCGCCGGGCAGGCAGTGCAGAACCTCAACTTGATCATGGGTTGGCCGGAGACGGCCGGCCTGGACACGCTGCGGGGGTCGCATCCGTGAAGGTTCCCAAGGGGTTTCTCTGGGCCGGCCTGCAGGCAGGCATCAAGCCGAACCGCAAGGACGTCGCGCTGGTGTACAGCGAGGCGCCCTGCTCCGCTGCGGGCTGCTTCACGCAGAACCTGGCTCGGGCGGCGCCGGTGATCGACGCCGAGCAGCGCCTGCCCGCCGACGGCATCCGCGCCGTGGTGATCAACAGCGGCAACGCCAACGCGCTCACCGGGCCCGAGGGCCTGACCGACGTGAAGACGGTCTGCGAGGCCGTCGCCCGCGAGCTCCACGTGCCGGCCGCCAGCGTGGTCAGCGCCTCCACCGGCGTGATCGGGGTGCGGCTACCGGCGCACAAGATCGTCGCCGCCGCCCCGGCCCTGGCCGCATCGCTCAAGCCCGACGCGGCGCTCGCCGCGGAGGCGATCATGACCACCGACACGCGGATCAAGCTGACCGCGCGGGTGGTGCGGATCGACGGCAAGGACGTGACCCTCACCTGCATCTGCAAGGGTTCGGGGATGATCGCGCCCTCGCTGGCGACGATGATCGCCGTGGTGGCAACCGACTGCGCCATCACGCCACCCATGCTCGCCGGCGCGCTGCAGCGGGCCATGCGCAGGAGCTTCAACGCGCTCACGGTTGACGGCGACATGTCCACCAACGACTGCGTCTTCGCGCTGGCCAACGGCGCGGCAGGGAACCAGCCCATCGCCGACCCCGGGGCCGCGCTGGACGTCTTCTCCGCTGCCCTGGACGACCTCTGCCGGCAGATGGCCAAGGAGATCGCCGCCGACGGCGAAGGCGCCACCAAGCTGCTGGACGTCGCGGTGGAGGGCGCGCCCTCCGAGGACATCGCAGTCGACCTGGCCAAGTCCTGCGCGGGGTCGAGTTTGGTGAAGGCGGCCATCTTCGGCGCCGATCCCAACTGGGGTCGCGTGCTGGCCTCGATGGGCGCGCGCGCCGGAACCGCGGGATACGCCATCGACCCGGCGGACGCGCGCGTCAGCGTGCAGGACGTCGCCGTCTACGACCGCGCCCCGCTCGCGTACGACGCGGGCGTGCTCAAGGCGCGCATGCGTCAGCCGGAGGTGAACGTCCTGGTCGACCTGCGACGCGGCCCGGGCAAGGGCCAGGCCTGGGGCTGCGACCTCTCCTACGACTACGTGAAGATCAACGCCGACTACACCTCGCTCATCGTCACCAAGCCCGACGGCGGCGTGGCCAAGGACGACCGGCTCACCAACTACAGCCCCACCTTCAAGGTGCAGCTGCTGGTGGACGCGCTCGGGTACATCAAGAAGTTCTCGGGCACGCGCTGCGTGATCAAGTACGGCGGCGCGGCGATGGTGAAGGAGTCGTTGAAGAAGTCGTTCTGCGAGGACGTCAGCCTGCTGCGGTCGGCGGGCCTGCGGCCCATCGTGGTGCACGGCGGCGGGCCGGAGATCACCCGCACGCTGGAGAAGCTGGGCGGCAAGGCCGAGTTCGTGGACGGCCAGCGCGTCACCAACGCCTCGGACCTCAAGGTGGTGGAGATGGTGCTCACCGGCTCCATCAACACCGAGCTGGTGACGCTGCTCAACCAGGAAGGCACCGCGCTCGCGGTGGGCGTCTCCGGCAAGGACGGCGGCCTCATCCGCGCCCGCAAGCTGGTGCAGGAGGGCCGCGACCTCGGCCAGGTGGGCGAGGTGACGCGCGTCAACCGCGACTTCCTGGAGATGCTCCTTTCGCAGGGCTATGTGCCCATCATTTCGCCTGTGGGCCTGGGCGAGGACGGCCAGAGCTACAACATCAACGCCGACACGGTGGCGGCGGAGATCGCCATCGCCATCGGCGCACAGAAGCTCATCTACCTCTCCGACGTCCCCGGAATCCTCAAGGCCGGCGAGCTGGTGGGGCAGCTCACCAGCGCCGATCTCAAGGCGCTGATCGCCGACGGCACCATCTCCGGCGGGATGATCGCCAAGGCGAAGAGCATCCTCAAGGTGCTGGGGAGCGGCGTGCCCAACGTGCACCTGCTCGACGGCCGCGTGCCCCACTCCATCATCGGCGAGCTCTTCACCGACAACGGCGTGGGGAGCTGGGTGCGCGCATGAGGCCGGTGGACAGCATGCGGCCGCCGAAGCTCGGCAAGGAACGGCGGCAGGACGCCATCCGGCGCGCCCTGCGGGTGAAGCGCATCGCCACCCAACAGGACCTGGTCGAAGCGCTGGCTGCGGAAGGGATCGAGGCCACCCAGGCCACGCTCTCCCGCGACCTGGCGGAGCTGGGCGTGCTGCGCGTCTCCCGGCCAGAGGGCGCGGTCTACGAGCTGGAACCGGTCAGCGCGCAGGCCACGCCGCAGCTCCGTGAGCTGGGCGAGAACGTGCTCTCCATGCGCGAGAACGATGCGCTGGTCGTGCTGCGCACGCGGCCGGGCATGGCGTCTGCGCTGGCGCTGGCCGTCGACAACGCGCGGCTGCCGGAGTGCCTGGGAACGCTCGCCGGTGACGACACCGTCTTCGCAACACCCGCGCGCGGGATCGCCACACGGCGCCTGTCGCAACAGATCCGCAACCTCTTCGGAAGGGAGAGTCTCTGATGGCAGCGAAGCAGAAGGTAGTGCTGGCGTATTCCGGCGGGCTCGACACCAGCGTGCTGGTGCGCATCCTTTCCGACGAGTACGGGTACGAGGTGATCGCCTGCCACGCCGACGTGGGGGAGTCGAAGGATCACGAGAAGCTCAAGGCCAAGGCCCGGCAGGCAGGCGCGGTGGCGACCGAGATCGTGGACGCGAAGGAGGAGTTCGCCACCCAGTTCTGCTTCCCCGCGCTGCAAGCCAACGCGCTCTACCAGGGCGTCTATCCGCTCAGCGCGGCGCTTTCGCGGCCCCTCATCGCCAAACACCTCGTGGCGGCGGCGCGCAAGCATGGCGCCACGGCGGTCGCCCACGGCGCCACCGGCAAGGGCAACGACCAGGTGCGCTTCGATCTGGCGGTAAAAGGCATGGCGCCGGAGCTGAAGATCCTGGCTCCGCAGCGCGAGCGGAACATCACCCGCGATGCGGCCATGGAGTACGCGGCCAAGCACGGCATCGAGGTGCCCACCTCGAAGAAATCGCCCTTCTCCATCGACGAGAACCTCTGGGGCCGCAGCATCGAGGGGGGCATCCTCGAGGATCCCCAACAAGAACCGCCGGAGGCCGCCTTCGCCTGGACGAAGAGCATCGAGGACGCGCCGGCCACGCCGGGGTATTTGCGCATCGGCTTCGAGAAAGGGTTACCTGTCAGCGTCAACGGCGAGAAGCTGTCGCCGGCGGCGCTGATCGCCAAGGTGGGCGAGACGGCCGGCCTGCACGGCGTGGGGCGCATCGATCTGATGGAGGACCGGGTCGTCGGCATCAAGAGCCGCGAGACGTACGAGTGCCCCGCATCGGTGGCGCTGATCGCGGGTCATCAAGAACTGGAGCGCTTCACGGTGATGGGCGACGCGCTGCGGGTCAAGGCGCAGCTCGACCAACGCTTCGCGCAGCTCACCTACGAGGGCTTCTGGTTCAGCCCGCTGCGGCTGGCGCTGCAGGCGTTCAACGACGCGCTGGCGCAGACGGTGAACGGCGAGGTCACGCTCAAGCTGTTCAAGGGCTCGATGAAGGTGGTGGGCCGCAGCTCGCCGCACGGCCTCTACAACCACGCGCTCAGCACCTACGGGGTGCAGGACAAGTTCGACCACCGCGCCGCCGAGGGCTTCATCCACCTGCTCGGGCTCCAACTTCAAGAGTTCGCCCGGCAGCACGGCGGAATCGACAAGTGAGCATCGTCGGCTCCGGCGCCGCCTCGGGGGGAGCGCAGCTCCTGCCCGAGGTGCTGGCGTTCTCCAGCTCGCTGCCGCTCGACCGGCAGCTGTTGCGCGAGGACGTGATCGGGTCGCTGGCGCACCTGATCATGCTCTCGCGGACGGGCATCGTGCCGCGAGACGCGGCGGCGAGGATCCGCGGCGCGCTGGTGCGGATGCTGGAGGAGCGGCCGGAGTTGCCCGAGGAAGAGGACGTACACATGGCGGTGGAGACGCTGCTCGCCCGCAGCCTGGGCGAGACCGCCGGCATGCTGCACACTGCCCGCTCGCGCAACGACCAGGTGGCGCTGGATCTCCGGTTGCACGTGCGCGAGCAGTGCGCAGCCGCGCTGCGCGAGCTGGCGGCTTTGGTGGACGACCTGGCCGGGCGCGCGGAACGCGAGCGCGAGACGTTGATGCCGGGCTATACCCATCGCCAGCGCGCGCAACCTGTGAGCGCGGCGTACTATCTCTGCGCCTGGGGGGCCATGTTCATGCGCGATCGCGCGCTGCTCCAGCCGCCGGCGGAGATGCCCCTGGGCGTGGGCGCGCTGGGCGGGACGTCGCTGCCCGTCGATCGCGAGATGGTGCGCAAGCTGCTGCGCTTCGATCGCCTGACCCTCAACGGCCTCGACACCGTGGGGGACCGCGACTTCGCCCTGGACTTCGCCTACGCGGCAGCGCGCGCGCTCCTGCACGCCGGGCGCGTGGCCACCGACGTGATCGATTTCTCCACCGCCGAGTTCGGCTACGTGCGGCTCGACGACGAGATCGCCATGGGCTCGTCGATGATGCCGCAGAAGCGGAACCCGGACCTGTTCGAGCTCATCCGCGGCAAGTCCGGGCGCGCGGTGGGGAACCTCGACGCGCTGCTGGTCACCATGAAGGGCCTGCCAGGCGGGTACAACCGCGACCTCCAGGAGGATCGGCAGCCTCTCCTGGAAACAGGCCCGCTGCTGATCTCGGTGCTGAAGATGTTGCGATTGGGCCTGTCGCGGGTGCGCTTCGACCGCGACCGTGCGCGCGCCGCGCTGGACGACGGCGCCACCGCCGCCACCGACGTGGCGGAGGCGCTCGCGCAGACCGGCGTGCCCTTCCGCACCGCCTACAAGCTCACCGGCGCACTGGTCCGCGCGTGCATGGATGCGGCGGTGCCGCTTTCGCGCGCGCCGCTGGCGTTGGCGCAGCAGGTGGACTCGCGCTTCACCGCCGAAATCTTGAAGTCGGCGGATGCGGCGGCGGCGGTCGCGCGCAAGCGCAACGCGGGCGGTCCAGGCGCGGAGTCCATCAGTCGCCAGATCGCGGCGCTGCGCGAGGCTGCCGCGGACATCCGCGAGGACGCGGAGCGTATTCCACGGTTGGATGCAATCTTCGCGGAGTTGAAGGAGGCGCCGCTGTGAAGCGCGATTTCCTGCAGCTTTCTGATTTCTCGCTCGAGGAGTACCTGACGCTGTTCAACCGCGCCGCCGAGCTCAAGGCCAAACGCCGCAATGGCGAGGTGGTGATGACGCTGACGGGCCGGACGCTCCTGCTGCTCTTCGAGAAGGCGTCCACCCGCACGCGGATCTCCTTCGAGGCCGCCATCGGGCAGCTGGGCGGAAATGCCATCACACTCCCCACCGCCGACAGCCAGATCGCGCGCGGCGAAACCCTGGAAGACACCGCGCGGGTGGCCTCGCGGTACGTGGACGCGATCATGTTCCGCACCCACGGCGACGACCGCCTGCGCACCTTCGCCAACGCCGCCACGGTGCCGGTGATCAACGGCCTCTCCGACGCCGGCCACCCCGTGCAGATCCTCGCCGACCTCTTCACGGTGGAAGAGCGGCTGGGAAGCGTGCAGGGCAAGACCATCGCCTTCGTGGGCGACTGCGCCTCGAACATGGCGCTCTCCTTCTGCGAGGCAGCGCCCATCTTTGGATTTCAGCTGCGCCTGGCCGCTCCCGAGGGTTACCAGCCGCCGGCCGCGGCGCTGCGCGGCGCGCAGCTCGTGGCAGACCCGCGCGAGGCGGTGCGCGGCGCGCGCGTGGTGGTCACCGACGTCTTCGTCAGCATGGGCCAGGAAAAGGAAGCGGAGGCGCGGAAGAAGGCCTTGTGCGGCTTCATGGTGGACGAGGCGCTGCTGGCGGGCGCGCACAAGCACGTCATCGTGCTGCACTGCCTTCCAGCGCACCGCGGCGAGGAGATCTCCGCCGGCGTGCTGGACGGGCCGCGGTCCGCGGTGCTCGACGAAGCCGAGAACCGGCTGCACGTGCAGAAGGCGCTGTTGGAAAAGCTGATGGTCGGCTGAAGCCCTATGCCGAAGACGCCGAGGCCGTGGATCGTCACGCGGCACAAGCCCATCCAGCAGCTCGACGACAACCTCTGGAGCGTCCATGCCGAACTGCCCGGCCTCTCCGCCAGTTCGGACTTCGAGCGCGTGATGCACATCATCCGGCTCTCCGACGGACGCCTGGCGTTCCACAACGCCATCCCTTTGGAGGCCGAGGCCATGCGCGAAGTGGCGGCGCTGGGCAAGCCGTGCCGCCGCATCGGGCGGGCTCTCGAGCTACGGCGCAGGGGGATCCATGCATGGATCAGCGTCCAAATCCAGCTTCATCCCCTCGTGCGAAGCATTGAACCCGAGCCGCTCGTAGAACCGGTGCGCGTCCTTGCGCGACTTGTTCGAGGTGAGCTGGATGCGGCTGCAGCCGCGGCGGCGTGCTTCCTCGATGGCCCACCGCACCATCTGCCCGCCGTAGCCGCGCCGGCGGACCCTCGCGTCGACGCGGACGGATTCGATTTCCGCGACCAGGCCCCCGCGGCGCAACAGGTGGCGGATGAAGGTGAGCTGGAACGTCCCAACGATCCGCCCGCCCTCCTCCGCCACGTAGGTGCCGTTCGTCTCCGACGCCTGCATCTCGCGGAACGCCGAGGCGTAGCACGGAGCGTCCGGCAGCAGCTCGTCGGAAGGCGTGGCGCGGTCCTCGAAGAGCAGGCGCAGCACGTCAGGGAGATCGGCTTCCGTCGCGCGGCGGACGTTCATCGGCCGCGCACTGTACCCCTACTTCGACGGCGAGCCCGGCTGCACCGCGGCCGACTTTTCCTTCACGCCGCCGTGCTCGTCGCAGATCTTGGACCTGTCGCCCTTCTGGCCCACCGTCTGCACGGTGCCGTCGTTGCAGTGCACGCGCGGCCCGGAGCGCTTCTTCGCCCCCGAAGTCTTCGCGTGCGGCGCACCGAAAGCGGAGTACGGGCTCTCGTGCGCTGGCCGGTCCTCTGCCCGCTGGGTGGGAGGGACCGACTCCTTGGCCGGAGAGGGATTCGTGGGCTGCCCGCCCGGAGCGGGCGTGGCGAGGGAGAGGGCGAGCGCCGCCAACCAGGAGAGGCTTTCCATCCCCTCAAGATGCGGCTTGCTGGTACTCCTGCAAGCTCTTCACCGTGAGCGGCCCCTGGGTGAGGGCCTCGATGGCACCCACCGCTGCCCGGCAGCTGGTCAGAGCGGTGAAGTACGGGATGCCGTGCATCAGGGTCTGACGGCGGATGCTGTAGCTGTCCTCGATGGCCTTCTTGTCGCTGGTGGTGTTGAAGACCAGGTCGATCTCGCCGTCGATCAGCTTGTCCACCACGTGCGGCCGCCCTTCGGCCACCTTGAACACCATGCTGCAAGCCACGCCGCGGGCCTGGAGGAATTCCGACGTGCCGCGCGTCGCCACGATCTCGAACCCCAGCTTGGTGAGCCGGGCAGCCAGCTCGGCAACGCCCGGCTTGTCCTCGTCGCGCACCGAGATGAAGACGCGGCCCGAGAGCGGCAGCGTGTTGCCGGCGGCGATCTGCGCCTTGGCGAACGCGCGGGGGAAGGAATCGTCCAGGCCCATCACTTCGCCGGTGGAGCGCATCTCGGGCCCCAGGATGGTGTCTGCCTTGGAGAAGCGGTGGAAGGGGAACACCGCTTCCTTGACGCTCAGGTGGCGAGGCACGGTGGACCCGCGGATGCCCTGCATCGAGAGCGACTTGCCAACGGTGCAGAGGGCCGCGATCCGGGCCCAGGGGATGCCGGTGGCCTTGCCCACGAAGGGCACCGTGCGCGACGCGCGCGGGTTGGCCTCCAGGACGTAGATGTCGTTGCCCTGCACCGCGAACTGCACGTTCATGCAGCCCACCACTTTGAGATGGCGGGCCAGCGCCACCGCCTGGCGCGAGATCTCCTGCACGGTGCCGGGCGACAGCGAGAACGGCGGCAGCGCGCAGGCCGAGTCGCCGGAGTGGATGCCGGCCTCCTCGATGTGCTCCATCACGCCGGCGACCACGTAGTCCTTCCCGTCGCCCACGCAATCCACGTCCACCTCGGTGGCGTCCTTGAGGAAGCGGTCGATGAGGATGGGCCGCTCCTCCGAGGCCTGCACCGCTTCCTTGGAGTAATGATCGAGGTCGGCGTCGTCGTACACCACCTCCATGGCACGGCCGCCCAGCACGAAGCTGGGGCGCACCATCACCGGGTAGCCGATACGCCGGGCGGTGGCCAACGCCTCGGCCGGGCTGCGGGCGATGCCGTTCTTCGGCTGTCGCAGCGAGAGCGCCTCCACGACCTTCGACCAGAGCTCGCGATCCTCGGCGGCATCGATGGCGTCCACGCTGGTGCCGAGGATGCGGATGCCGGCCTTCTCCAGGCCGCGCGCCAGCTTGAGCGGCGTCTGACCGCCGAACTGGACGATGGCCCCGATGGGCTTCTCGCGCCCCGCGATCTCCAGCACGTCCTCCAGCGTCAGCGGCTCGAAGTAGAGCCGATCGCTGGTGTCGTAGTCGGTGGAGACCGTCTCCGGGTTGCAGTTCACCATCAGGGTCTCGTAGCCGGCGGCCCTGAGCGCGTAGGAGGCCTGCACGCAGCAGTAGTCGAACTCCACTCCCTGCCCGATGCGGTTGGGGCCTGAGCCGAGGATCAGCACCTTCTTGCGGTCGTCCGGACGCACCTCGTCCTCGTCCTCGTACGAGGAGTAGAGGTAGGGCGTGTTGGCCTCGAACTCCGCGGCGCAGGTGTCCACGCGCTTGAAGACGGGGTGCAGGCCCATCGCCTTGCGCTGCGCGGCGACCTCCGCTTCGGTCTTGCCGGCGAGGCGCGCGACGCGCTTGTCGGAGAAGCCCAGTCGCTTCCAGCGCAGGAGATCGGGCACCTGCGCGCCGCGGCCCGCCGCCTGCGCCAGCTCGTGCTCGGCGTCCACCAGCGCGCGGATCTCGCGGATGAACCAGGGATCCACCGCGGAGAGCGCGAACAGCTCTTCGGTTGCGAGGCCGGCGCGGCACCCCTCCGCCAGCCAGAAGAGCCGGCGCGGCCGCGGCGTCTTCACCTCCTGACGGATGCGCTCCAGCTCGGCGGCGGAGTACTGGGCGCGCTGTCCGTCGCGCTGCAGCGGCGAGTCGAGCCCGTCAGTGCCGTTCTCCATCGAGCGCAGCGCCTTCTGCAGCGCGATGCCGAAGGTGCGCCCGATGGACATCACCTCGCCCACCGACTTCATCGAGGTGGTCAGCGTCTGGTCGGCGTGAGGGAACTTCTCGAAGTTGAAGCGGGGGATCTTCACCACGCAGTAGTCGATGGCCGGCTCGAACGAGGACGGCGTCGTCTTGGTGATGTCGTTGGTGATCTCGTCCAGCGTATAGCCGACGGCCAGCTTGGCGGCGATGCGGGCGATGGGAAAGCCGGTGGCCTTGGAGGCCAGCGCGGAGGAGCGGCTGACGCGCGGATTCATCTCGATGACCACGATGCGTCCGGTGCCGGGGTGCACGCCGAACTGGATGTTGGACCCGCCGGTCTCCACGCCGATGGCGCGGATCACCTGCCGCGCCAGGTCGCGCATGGTCTGGTACTCCACGTCGCTGAGCGTCTGCGCCGGCGCCACCGTGATGCTGTCGCCGGTGTGCACGCCCATCGGGTCCACGTTCTCGATGCTGCAGATGATGACGACGTTGTCGGCCTTGTCGCGCATCACCTCCAGCTCGAACTCCTTCCAGCCCAGCACCGACTCCTCGATCAGCACTTCGTGCGTGGGGCTGTAGGCCAACGCGCGCGCGCCCATCTCCTCCACCTCCTCCCGGTTGTAGGCGATGCCTCCGCCCAGGCCGCCCAGGGTGAATCTGGGGCGGAGGATGAGCGGAAAGCCGAGCTGGTGGCCGATGGCGGTGACCTCGTCGAGCGAGTGCGCCACGCCGCTCTTCGGCACGTCGATGCCGATGGAGGTCATGCACTCCTTGAAACGCTGCCGGTCCTCCGCTTTCTCGATGGCGTCGAGCTGCGCGCCGATCAGCTGAGTGCCGTACTTCGCCAGGATGCCGCGCTTGGCAAGCTGGAGGGCCAGGTTCAGCGGCGTCTGTCCGCCAATGGTGGGCAGGACCGCGTCGGGCCGCTCGACGGCGAGGATGCGCTCGGCCGCCTCGACGGTGATGGGCTCGATGTAGGTGCGATCGGCCCACTCCGCGTCGGTCATGATGGTGGCCGGGTTGGAGTTGAGCAGGATGGTGCGGTAACCCTCTTCCCGCAGGGCCTTGAGCGCCTGCACGCCGGAGTAGTCGAACTCGCAGGCCTGCCCGATGACGATGGGACCGGAGCCGAGGAGGAGGATGGACTTGAGGTCTTTGCGCCTGGGCATTGGATGTGTCGGGCGCTCGATGTAACACGGGAGCGCCCTGGTGACCACGACGGAAGAAGCGCTCGCGCGCAACGATCGCTATCTCCGCGAGTTCGTGGAGGCGCTGCGTCTGTGCCCGTATGCAAAGCGCTGCCGCGAGGAGGGAAAGCTCCACCGCCGCGTGCTGCGCGGCCGCGAGGAGGCGCTGTCAGCCGTCGCCGGGATCGAGGCGCTGCCCGAGGACTCCGTCGAAGTGGCGCTGCTCATCTTTCCCGACGAGCCGGCGGGCGGCGAGCACGACGCGCGGGAGTTCGAGTCCTTTTGCGCCGGGCTGCGGCCGCATCTCCGCTCGTTCTACGCCGTGGCCTTCCATCCCTCGCTACCCCGCGATCTGCTCGACGCCAATCGCGCGGTCCAGTTCATCCGGCGCAGCCCGGACCCCACCGTGCAGCTGGTGCGCAGCTCCGTGCTCACCGCGGTGCGCGGCGAAAACGTCGGCGGCTCGCGCTACGTGGATTCGAGCCGGCTGACGCTCGAGCAGCTCCTCGCCGTCGCCAGCCCGCTCAGCCTCGCCGAGCGCATCGCCGAAGCCAATCTCGAAACGATCCAGCACGAAGGCCCCGATCGTCTGGAGAAGCTTCTCGCCGGAATTCGGGGACACGATACGTAAGATTCCGTAAGGTGTCCCCGAATTTACTGACGCGGCGTCTCCGGTGGCTGCTGGGCCGCCTGCCCGTGCGCTGCCCAGAGCGGCACGCTGTGGCGCTCGCGCTCGCGGATCTGGAAGATGCGGAAGTTGTCCACCTCGCGCATGATCCCGGTGTTCGTCTCGTAAATCTGCCACGAGGCGCTGCGGTCGGAGCTCTTGAACCAGATCATGCTCGCGTCGCCCGACATCTCCGGCCGCAGGACCAGGTTGTTGTCGATGGACATCTGCGACTCCGGCTGCCATCCCGGCGGGCGCAGGAGGAAGACGCGCTCTCCGTCGGCGTACTGCACCGCCAGCGCGCCGCAGGCCTCGTCGCCGGGCTGGTAGCACTGCACCGTCGCCATCTGCTTGCCGCCGCACTCGATGATGTTGGGATCGACGGCGCGGCACGACCCCATTCCGGAGCGGAAGTGCGACATCCGCGGCGTGGTGCAGATCGCGCCGAGCAAGAGGAAGAGAGACCATTTCATGAAGTCACCTCCGCGAGGCGCCGCGTCACGCGGTCCGCCCAGTCCCCCTCGATCTCGCTGCAACCGGCCCTTCTCTGCAAGCGCAAAGCGGCGGCGGGGATGCTGCCGCTGCCGGCGAACGGGTCCAGGACCAGGTCGCCGGGACGGGACCACTGGCGCAGCAGCGGCTCCAGCACCGCGAAGGGCTTGTGGTTGGGGTGGCTGCCCCAGCGCCCCGCCTCGCCCTCGTCGTCGTAGCCCGCCGCCACGCACCAGACCCGCTGCGGGTCTTCGGGGCGCAGCGCAGGCAGCGGCTCGCGGAGGAAGACCAGCGCGGTCTCGTACACGCGCAGGAGCTGCTCGTTTCCCTCGCGCTCCGATGCGCGCTTGGCCCAGACGAATTCCCCCGCCTCCCCGTATCCCAGCTCGACGGCGACGGCGCGGATGGGCTCCTTCCCGAGGAAGTTGGTCCACACCACCAGGGGTCCAACGACGCGCGCGGCAGCCCTGGGCAGCCATTCCCCGGTGAACTTGCGGTAGGCGCGGACATCCTCGAAGCGGACGACCGGGTCGCGGTCGATCTTCACGCCGACCCGCTTGTCGCGCAGATCTCCGCCCTTGCGGCGCCGGGTCAAGAGGCAATATGGCGGGTCGGTGAGCAGGAGCCCGGCGCGCGCGTCCCCGAGCACGCGCCGGTAGGTCTCTTCCTCGCGCGCGTCGCCGCGTACGCAGGCGGTCACAGACGGACGCGGATCTCGTAGCGGCGGTTCTTGGCCTTCTTCGACTTGGTGTCGTCGGGCTTCACCAGCCGCTCGGAGGAGCCCTTGCCCACCGCAATGATCTCCTTCTCGGGGATGCCGCGCTTGACCAGCTCCTTGACGATCACCGCGGCCCGCTTCTCGGAGAGCTCCTTGTTGTGCGCTTCGTTGCCCGAGGAGTCGGTATGTCCAGAGACCTCGAACTTGAAGTTCTGCACGCCACTGGAGTTGAGCTTCTTCTTGGCGTCGATCAGGGCGGTGCCAAGGTTCTGCAACTTCTTGTCGCAGTTCTTGTCGAACTGGTCCGAGTCGGTCTTGAAGGTGCACTGGTTCTTGCGCCCCTCCTCGAGGAGCTTCTTGTTGACGGTGGACTCCAGCTCCTTGGTGGCGGCGCCGCCGGCGACCGATTTGGCGACGTCCCAGGGAGCCTGCGCGAGCATCAGGGCGACGAGTGCAAGGGTCATGGCGCGCGCAATCTAGCCCGTCTGGCGCCGTCTTGCAGCCGTGGTAGGCTCGTGACAGAGAGCAGCGAACACCTGCCCCGGAGACTCCATGGCGTTCGTCGTTGCCGAGCCTTGCATCGCCTGCAAGTACACCGACTGCGTGGCCGTCTGCCCCGTGGACTGCTTCTACGAAGGCGCGAACTTCCTCGTCATCCATCCTGACGAGTGCATCGACTGCGGCGCCTGCGAGCCGGTCTGCCCGACCAAGGCCATCTTCCCCGAGGACGACCTGCCGGAGAAGTGGAAGGAATACACCGCGCTCAACGCCGACCTCTCCACCAAGTGGCCCAACATCAACAAGCAGAAGGATCCGCTGCCCACCGCCGAGGAGAACAAGGAGAAGGAAGGAAAGCGGGGCGCGCTGTCGATGGAGCCCTTCGCGGGCTGACTCCGGTGTCTGACCTCGCACCCGGCCTGCTCATCGCCGTCCCGCAGCTGGAAGATCCCAACTTCAGCCGCTCGGTCGTGCTGCTGGTGGAGCACAACGAGTCGGGGGCCATGGGCATCGTCTTCAACCGGCCCAGCGACATCGAGCTGATCGAGATCGGCAAGGAGCATGGCATGGCCGTGCACGCCGGCGCGGGCCACGCGTACATCGGCGGGCCGGTCCAGCGCGAGCGGGGCTTTCTCGTCCACCGCCGATCCGAGGTCGGCGACTCCGTGCAGCTCGAGGACGACGTCTTCCTCTCCGTCTCCACCGACGCGTTGCGGGCGCTGCTGGTCGGCGACCCGGGGGCGTACCGCCTCTGCCTCGGCTATGCCGGTTGGGGCCCCGGGCAGCTGGAGAACGAGATGGTGGCGGGCGGCTGGCTGAACTCGGGAATCTCTTCCAAGCGCATCTTCGACACGCCGGTGGAGAAGATCTGGGAAGCGGTCATCCGCGACCTGGGAATCGACCCGGCCTTTCTCATGCAGGGCGGAGGGAAACAATGAGGAACGTCTGCGGGATGGCAGCACTGGCTCTCCTCTTCGCCTGCGGCGGAGGCAAGGCGGCGCGGCCTGGTGGCGCGCTGGAGACCACTCCGTCGTGGCTCGCGGAGGGGAGCGGTGCCATCAAGGCGGACGGCGGCAAGCGGCTGCAGGGAGTGGGTGTGGCCAGCGGGGCTGCGCATCCGCAGCAGCGCCGGCGCGCGGCGGACGAGGCAGCCCGCGAGCAGCTGCAGACCGGCGTGGATGCGCTGGCGCAGGCGCTGGCGAAGCTGAGTGAATCGAAGCAGGCCGACGTGGGCGAGACGGTGAAGACCCTGGCGCGGCGTGCCGCGTCGCAGGTGGCGGGCATCCGCGACCACTGGGTGACGCCGGACGGCGACGAGCGCGCGCTGGCGGTGGTGGATCTGGATGCGTTCCGCAGGGCGCTGCAGGGCGTAGAGGGGGACGAGAAGATCAAGGGTGAGATGATGACGAACGCGGAGAGGGCGTTCGAGCAGATCGCGGCGAGATGAAGGACGATCTCGACAAGAAGGAGCAAGGCCCGCTGGAGGCCCGCGCCGAGCCGCCGGTGGTGGCGCGGCTGATCCTCGAGATTCGATCGGACGGGACCCGGACCATCGCCCGCGGCCTGGCAGAGGACGTGGAAAGGGGCGAGCGAGTAAAGGTGGAGGCTGAGGGAGCCAATCCGCTGCAGCTGGTGCTCTCGCTGCTGAAGTCGTTGAAGGATGTTCCCGCGCTCGCGCGAAGCTTTGCCAGGGGCCTGTTACCCGGTCGCCGCAAATAACCTCGCTGCGAGTGCCGAGATGTCCCGCGGCGGCTCCGTGCATGGATGCCCGTCGGTCCAAAGCGCCTGCGCCGCGCGCTCCCGCAGCAGCAGCTGCAGCGAGGACCGCGTGCCGTAGCCGACCGCGTCGGCATGGACGCACGCGCTCTCCAGCGGTTCGGACGCGTGCGCGGTCATCGGGGCGCGCCACGCGTGCACGTCGGGCTCCAGCGCCGCGAAGGCGGAGGCCACGCTGCGCTCGCGGGTGCCCTCGCCAGCGCCGAAGCTGCGCTCGGTGATCACGTGGACGCGCCCGGGCTCGAGCGCCAGATGGCTGACCGCGAACCCGTCGCCCCAGGTGACGAAGGCATCGTCCAGGTCGGCGTAGGCCAGGTGGAAGCCGTTGTGCCGATCTCCGTGCAATTCCCGGAGGGCCTCGCGCAGCCCGCTGGCGCTGTGCGCCTGCAGCGCCTCCATCACCAGGAGGCCACGCGACTTCCGCGCGGGGTCCACCATGGCGCCGTGCCGGTTGGTGACGCAGACGAAGAGGCCGTGACGGTTGAGCCCCAGCCAGCTTCCATGGGCCAGGTCGTCGCGCGGCGCCAGCAGGCCGCCTTCCAGCCGTGGACCACTCGCGGGCCGCGCCAGCAGCTCGTTGCGGTTGCCGGAGATCGCCAGCAACTCGCCCTTGCGTTGGAGGAGGACCAGGGTGCACATCGCCCGCGCTCGATCGTGTAGATTGCGCGCCCTCTATGCCGACCAAGACCAGCTTGCGCAAGCCCTTCCAGCGCGCCCGCACCGTGGATCCCCGCCCCATCACCGGGCGCGAATCCGCCCGCGAGCTCCTCGACCACGCCTTCGGCGCCTACGTCGGCCGGCAGCTCCGCACGGCCCACGAGCTGATGCGCCGCTCGATCGAGGAAGACTGCAGCATCTTCCTCACCCTCTCCGGCGCCATGACTCCCGCCGGACTGCACCAGAGCTGCCTCATCCCGCTCGTCGAGCGCGGCATCGTCTCATGCCTGACGACGACGGGCGCGAACCTCTATCACGACGCGCACCGAATCATCGGGCACGCGATCCGCGAAGTGAACCCCAACGCCGGTGACCTGCAGCTTCGCCTGGCGCGCATCATTCGCATCTACGATCTCGGATTCTGGGAGGAG